>Ga0209913_1001814_pt1 | contig 10540 bp, 10 predicted proteins | sample PersoiDNA2013203_FD_185805 | JGI IMG/M metagenome (GOLD analysis project Ga0209913, IMG submission 185805) | Permafrost soil microbial communities from the Arctic, to analyse light accelerated degradation of dissolved organic matter (DOM) -... | ecosystem: Environmental > Terrestrial > Soil >... | reverse complement strand
TCGGAACAGCACACCTAAAGCAACGCCCCCAACTCCACCTGAATCTTCAACATCGCCGGCAAACACCTCTCCACCATCTCCTCCAGCTTCATGCGCGCAGCATGCACACTGATGTTCATGGCCGCCACCACCTCACCGCGAAAATTGCGAATCGGCACCGCCATGGTCCGCAGCCCAAGTTCGAGCTCCTGATCCACAAGGGCATACCCCTGCTCGCGCGTGCGCGCAATCTCCAGCGCCAGGCGATCCTTGTTGACGATGGTGTGTGCGGTGATCTGTTCCGGCTGCAAGCGCTCAAGGAAATGCTCCATCTGCGCCTGCGGCAGATGCGCCAATAACACGCGACCGTTGGCGGTGCAGAAGGCCGGTACCCGCGTCCCCGGCTGCAAGGTGGTCGACACCAGCCTCCCGGCGCTGACGGCGGCAACGCAGACCAGTTGATCATGATCAAGCACGCCGGCGGAGGCGGCTTCTTCCAGCGAATATGCCAGGCGATACAACAACGGCTGCACGATGCGCGGCAATCTGGCCGAGTGCAGATAAGACTGGCCAAGCCGCAAAATCATCGGCGTCAGGGAAAACAATTTTTGCTCATGCCGCACATAACCCAGATGCGCCAGCGTGATCAGATAACGGCGCGCAGCAGCACGTGTGAGACCGGTGCGCTGAGCAACTTCGGCGATGGTCAGGCGTGAACGTTCCTGGTCGAAAGCCTCGATCACCTGCAGGCCTTTTTCCAGACCGGCGATAAGGTCGCGTTTGTGCGGCGCGGCAATTTCGGTATCAGCGGCGTCTTGTGGCTCAGTCATGGAGATATCTGCATAAAGTCGTCTATTTGTGCGATTCTCGCACAATTGGGGCGAATATCGAATGGACCGGCAATAACCTCCCTTGTGGCAGCACGGTTCCTTGCCTAAGATCCGATCAGAACAAAACAACACGATACGTTATTCGCACGGTAAGACCCCGTCGACACGGGCGAATTACCTATCGCGCCAGCATGCATAGTGGCGTGAATCGTGTGCAATCGCCCCTTTTCAAGGAGACCCCATGAACTTCGACGCAGTCGAATCCGGCGTTTATCCGGAGCTGATTTACCCTCCCTATAAATCCACCGTCAAACGCGGTCCGACGCAGGCGCCGTTGCGTATCAACGCTGCCGCTGCGACCACGACCAATCTGTTTGCCTCGCCCAAGCTGATCCTGCCGCACGATATGGATATGACCGCACAAGGCAAGGGCGAACCGCTGGGCGAGAAGATCGTCGTCACCGGGCGCGTGCTGGATGAAGACGGCAAGCCGGTGCGCAATTCACTGCTGGAAGTATGGCAATGCAATTCCGCAGGCCGCTACTGGCACAAGCGCGACCAGCACGATGCGCCGCTGGATCCTAACTTCACCGGCTTCGGCAAGATGCTGACCGACGACAACGGCCGCTATCGTTTCGTCACGATCAAGCCGGGCCCTTATCCGTGGGGCAACCATCACAAGGCATGGCGTCCGGCGCACATCCACTTCTCGATGTTCGGCAACGTGTATGCGCAGCGCCTGGTGACGCAGATGTATTTCCCCAGCGATCCGCTGTTTGAATACGACCCGATTTTTCAGAGCATTCCGGACGAGGCTGCACGCCAACGTCTGATCTCGCGCTTCAGCCTGGATGAAACCGTCGACGACAAGATGCTCGGCTACGAGTTCGACATCGTGCTGCGCGGACGCAACGCCACCCCTATGGGTATCTAAGGAATCGGGGACGACTATGACAAGCAAAATCACAACCTCACAAACCATCGGCCCGTTTCCGCATGAAGCCTGGCGCTGGGCCGTCGACATGACCGCCAACGTGGAAAGCAGCGCACCGAAGATCGTCGTCAAGGGCGCGATCTTTGACGGCGACGGTGTGGCGATCAATGATGCGTGGATCGAGACATGGATGCCGGACAGCGCGCCGGTGGAAACTGCTCACGCCATCCCCGGCTATCGTCGCGTGCCGAGCAATGACGAAGGCGGCTTCAGCCTGCAGATCACCTTGCCTCAGGCCGCCACCGCCGGCAAGCCGGTCGCGTATGTCACCGTGTTTGCACGCGGCCTGACCAAGCATCAGTTCACTGCCGTCTTCCTGGAAGACGATGCGGGATTAGCGCAGTCGGACATCCTTAACCAAGTACCGCAGCAACGCCGTGATACCTTGATTGCGAAGAAGCAGGCGGATGGCTCCTATCTGTGGAACATCAATATGCAGGGCGCACAGGAAACGGCATTTTTCGATTACGTCTGAAAACTGATTTATCCTGAAAGAACAGGGACTCGTGGATACCCTCCACCGAGTCCCGTGTGCGTTTTACCGATTACAACGGAGCCCATGTGAGCGTTTCCATATTTGACAGTTTTTTGACCACGCCGGAGATGATCAAGGTCTTCGACGATACGTCCATCGTGCAGGCGATGTTCGACTTTGAAGAAGCGCTGGCCAATGCTGAAGCCGCCGAGGGTGTCATTCCCGAAGCCGCTGCGCGTACGATCGCGAGCGTTTGCAATGCGCAGCTTTACGATATCCCCGCGATCATCCAGGCCGGTCGTCGCGCCGGCGCGCTGGCGATTCCACTGGTCAAGGAATTGACCAAGGCCGTCGCGCTCACCAATCAGGAGTCGGCCACGCATGTGCACTGGGGCAGCACCAGTCAGGACGTGCTTGACACCGCCATGGTGCTGGCCACGCGCGAAGCCCTGAAGCTGATCGACGACGGCCTCAGTGAGCTGACCGCACAATTACTGAAACTCGCAGACCAGCACCTGTCCACACCGGTGTTGGCACGCACGCTGATGCAACCGGCGCAGGTCACCAGCTTCGGCTTTAAGCTGGTCGGCTGGGCAGCGCCGTTAATGCGCGCGCGCGAACAGCTGCGAGAACAATCCGCACGAGCCTTGCAGTTGCAACTGGGCGGCGCCGTCGGCACGCTTGCCGTACTCGGCGCAAAAGGTCCTGCAGTCGCACAACGCATGGCCGATGCCTTGCAATTGAAAGTCGCCGATGCCGCCTGGCACACACAGCGTGACGAATGGATGCGGCTGGGCATGGAAGTGGCCGTGTTGACCGGCAGTCTCGGCAAAATGGCAACCGACCTCAGCCTGATGGCCCAAGGTGAAATCGCTGAACTGGCCGAACCCTCCGGCAACGGCCGAGGTGGTTCATCGGCAATGCCGCACAAGCGCAATCCGGTGTCCTCCATGATCGCCCTGGCAGCGGCCAACCGCGCACCGCAACACGCCGCAGCCTTGCTCGCCGCGATGGGACAGCAGCACGAACGCGGTCTCGGCAACTGGCAGGCGGAACTCGCGGAGTGGCCGGCCTTGTTTCTCGGCGCGCATGGCGCAATCAAGGCGCTCAATGAAGCCTTCGCCGGACTCATCGTCGACACGCGCCGCATGCGCCGCAATATCGATGCGCTGCAAGGCCTGGTGTTTGCCGAAGCGGCATCCATCTATCTGGCAAGCGCCATCGGCCGCCCGAATGCGCACGCGCTGCTGGAGAAATTGACACAACGCGTTGTCGAGACGCAAGGCCATCTCGCCGATGCGCTGACCGTCGCGATCAAGGAAGATCCTCAACTGAGCAAGCAGATCGATATCAGCAAGATTCAGGATCTCTTCGATCCGGTGCAGGCGACGGGTGCTGCACGTGCGCTGGCAGAACGTCAGCTGAAGTCGTTGCAGCAAGACAGTCGCTAGTTGGGTATCCTTCCATCCCATTTCCATCACGAGATAACCACATAACGAGAGACAACCATGAGCCACGATCCCCTCGACCACGATTTTGAACGCGGCATGCGCAACCGCCGCAGCGTCCTTGGCGACGCCTGGGTAGACCGTTCGGTGAGCAACGCCACCAATTTCAACGCCGAATTTCAAAACCTGATCACGCGCTTCGCCTGGAATGAAATCTGGGGCCGTCCCGGTCTCGACCACAAGACCCGCCGCATCATTGTGCTGGCGATCACCATCGCGCTGGGCCGCTGGGAAGAGTTCGAGCTGCACGTGCGTGCCGGCCTGCTGGGGGACCCCGCCACGCGCCTGACGCCCGATGAGATGAAGGAGGTATTGATCCAGTCGGCGATCTATGCCGGCGTCCCTGCGGGCAATACCGCTTTCACGCATGCGCAGCAGATCCTGCGCGAAGTCGGCGAGCAAATTGGTTACACGGTGGCGCCGATGAAGCCGGCCGACACCTTCCACTCCGGTATCGGCAAGGAAGGCCGCAGCAGCGGTTCGCCGTCGCTGCACTACAGTGTACGCACGCCGCGCAACGGCAAGGCGCCGCGCCACACCATCGTGCTCAGCCACGCCATCGGCTGCGACCTGATGATGTGGGATGCGCTGGCCAATCAGCTTTCCGCCGACTGCAAAGTCATCACCTACGATCATCGCGGCCACGGCAGTTCGGAGAAGGCAGACGGTCTCTACAACATGGCCGAACTGGCCGACGATGCTGCACACATGTTGCGCGACCTTGATACCGGCCCGGTGATCTGGATCGGTCTGTCCATGGGTGGCATGGTTGGCCAGGAACTCGCTTTGCGTCATCCCTCATTGGTGCGCGCCCTGGTGCTGGCCAACACGACCTCGAGCTATCCGGAAGCCGCACAACTGGCCTGGCAACAACGCATCTCCACCGTACGCGAACAGGGTATCGAAGCCATTGCCGATGCGGTCATGGGGCGGTATTTCCACGATCGTTTCCGCGCGGAGAACGCATCCACCGTAGCACGTTTCCGTGAACGTCTGACCAGCACCGACGCCGCCGGTTATGTCGGCTGCTGCAATGCCGTCGGCACAGTCGATACGACAGCACGTCTGGGTGAGATCAATGCGCCGACACTGGTCATCGCCGGCGAGCTGGATCAGGGTACGCCGCTGTCGATGTCGGAAACCTTGGTCAGCGGCATTCGCGGCGCGAAGCTGGCAGTGATCAAGGATGCTTCGCATGTGAGTGCGGTTGAACAGCCGCAGGCGTTTGCGGAGTTGGTGACGGATTTTATTCAGACGCTGTAGATCTCGGTTCGTCATTAAAAAAGCCTGGTTCGCATGACACGAACCAGGCTTTTTTTTGAGATGCAGGATGATCAGACGCCGGGATCCTTGAAGTTCTCGACCTTGTCGAATTCAACGTTGTAGTACTCATTGCCACGCTGCTCGGCCTTGCGGATATAGACGTTTTGCACCATGTCGCGTGTTGCAGCGTCGAGCGTTACCGGGCCGCGCACGCTTTCCCAGCTCATGCCTTTCATTGCCGCCAGCAACTTTTCGCCGTCGGTGTCGCCATTGGTTTTCTTGAGCGCCTCATACAGCAGGTGCATGCCATCGTAGCCGCCGACCGAGTGGAAGTTGGCGCGCATGCCCTTGTTGGCTTTGGCGATGCCGTCGACATATTCCTTGTTCAGCGGAGATGGATGTGCGGCCGAGTAGTGGTGGCTGCTGACCACGCCGCTGGAGGCGGCGCCGATGCTGGCCATCAGGTCGTCGTCGAGGACGTCGCCGGTACAAATGAGGCGAATACCGGCAGCCGCCAGACCGCGTTCGGTAAATTGTTTCAGGACAGCCGCACCTTCACCCGACGGCACGAAGACGAACAACGCTTCCGGCTTGGCGTCTTTCACGCGTTGCAGGAAGGGCGCGTAATCGGGATTGCGCAACGGTGCGCGCAAGCTTTCGAGAACTTTGCCGCCGGCATCGGTGAAGGTCTTGATGAAGACTTTTTCGGCATCGATACCGGGACCGTAGTCACTGACAAAAGTCACGACGCTTTTGATCTTGTTCTTCGCAGCCCAGCTTGCCAGCGGCGCCGTTACCTGCGGCAGCGTGAAGCCGGTGCGTACGATGTACGGTGAGCGCTGCGGGATGATGGAAGTCGCCGCTGCAGTGACAATCATCGGCACCTTGGCCTGTGTAGCAATGGGGGCAGCCGCCAGCGCCAGCGGTGTCAGGCCGAAGCCGGCCAGGACTTGCACCTTGTCGCGCGCCACGAGTTCCTGCGCGAGGCGCTTGGTGACGTCAGGTGAGAGGCCGCCGTCATCCTTCAGCAGAATTTCCACTTTGCGGCCGGCCACGGTGTCGCCGTACTTTTGCTGGTACAGCTTGACGGCGGCTTCGATCTGGCGGCCGGTCGAAGCGAATGGGCCGGACATCGGCACGATCAGGCCGACCTTGATCGGATCGGCTGCAAAGGCAGACAGCGGCAACATGCCGGCTGCCAATGCGGCGGCGCCTCCCAGCAAAATCTGGCGACGTTGGGTATTGATGGTATCGGGCATTTTTGTCTCTCTCTTTTTAGTTATCAAATGGGTCGAACAAACCAGCAGGTCAGACATCCAGAACCAGCAAGGTGCTTTTGGCGCGGGAACAGCAAGGGGTGAACTGATCGTTGGCGGCGCGTTCCTCATCGGTCAGATACAGATCGCGGTGATCCGGTACGCCATCCAGCACGCGCGTGAGGCAGGTGCCGCACACGCCTTGTTCGCACGAGACAGGAATATCGACACCGTTGTCGGCAAGAATCTTGATCACGGTCTCACCAGCCGGAATCGTAAAGACCTGGCCGCTGCTGGCGATCTTCACATCGAAGGGCGCGTCGCCGTCGGTCTCCACCGGCGCAGCACCAAAATATTCCAGATGCACCTGTGACGACGGCCAGCCTTTGTCCTTTGCCGTATTGACGACATGATCAATGAAACCGCCCGGGCCGCAAACATAGATATGCGTGTCGGGATCGGGGGTGGCGATCATCTCGGCCAGTTTGAGTTTTTGCTCATCGGCGCCGCTGTCGTAGTGATACACCACGCGGTCGGCGAAACCCGATTCAGCGATGCGATCGCGGAAAGCCGTACGCTCCGGCGAACGCGCGCAATAGTGCATGGCGAAGTCCGCACCGGTGGCGGCGAGGCGCTCGGCCATGCACAGGATGGGCGTGACGCCGATGCCGCCGGCCAGCAGCAAGGTGCGTTTGGCCTGCGTCAGCGGAAAGTGATTGCGCGGTTCGCTGATGGTCAGCACGTCGCCGACTTTGATGTCGCCGTGCATGGCAACCGAACCGCCGCGCGAGTTGGCGTCGCGCAACACACCGATCTGATAGCGATGGCTTTCATGCGGTGGATTGCACAGCGAATACTGGCGAATCAGGCCGTCGCGGATATGCACGTCGATGTGCGAGCCGGCGCTGAAGGGAGGCAGTGATTTGCCGTCGACACCTGCCAGTTCGAAACTGGCGATGTCTTCGGCTTCCACGGTCTTGTTGATGACTTTGACTTGTAACTGGCTCATGGTGCTCTCTGCTCATGCATGTCGATGTTGGTTGCGGCCGTGGCTATTCCAACGATAGCAACGACGGCAACGACAGAAGCGACCGCCCGGGTCGCTTCCGCAATTCAATGGAATCGTTGGATCACGCGGCGTCTGCCGTGACGGAGGATGGCTGTTCTTTCTCCTTCGCCATCCACTTGTCGAGCAGGCGACGCGACTGCACGCCGCCGGCATCAATGTTCAGCATCAGCAATTTGCGCTCCGGATGCTTGAGAATGTTTTGCTGCTGCATCTCCAGCATGTCGCGATCCTCACCGAAGATCTTGCCCTGGCCTTCGCGGATGGCCGCCGTCAGTTCTGCATCCTGCGGTTTGAAGTTGCGCGCCATGCCCCAGAAATACCAATGCGAGGTTTCAGTTTCCGGCGTAATGAAGTCGACCACGATGCTGGACGCCTTGTATTTCGGATCGGCGTCGTAGCCGCCCTTGCCGGCATGCGCCACACCGACTTCGATCATCACGTGGCTCGGTGGTGTGAAGTGGCAGATCTGCCAGCGGTCCACCAACACGTCGTCGGCAAGACCATTGCTACGCAGCGCCATGCGCCAGAACGGCGGCGCCATGATGTTTTCCATGAAGCGGCTGGTGATGACCTCGTCGCCTTCGGTCCTGGTGTTGACGGGCGCTTCGTCGATTTCTTTCTGGCCGATGCTGGACGCGTGCACATAGGTTTCGTGCGTCAGGTCCATCAGGTTGTCGATCATCAGGCGGTATTCGCAATTGATGTGATACAAGCCGCCGCCATAGGCCCATTCCGGATTGTCGGCCCATTCCAGATGATGGATGTGCGCCGGATCGGCCAGTTCTTTTTCGCCGGGCCAGACCCAGATGAAACCGTAACGCTCCACCACCGGGAAGCTGCGGATGCATGGAAAGCCACGCACACGTTGACCCGGCATGCTGATGACCTTGCCGTCGCAACCCATCTCCAGCCCGTGATAGCCGCAGACCAGTTGACCGTCGCGTACAAACCCTAGCGACAAAGGCGCACCGCGATGCGGGCAGAAGTCTTCGACTGCCGCGACCTTGCCTTCGGCGCCGCGATAGAACACGATCTTCTCGCCGCAGATTTGACGACCCAACGGTTTGTCGGCGATTTCGTCAGGGGTACAGGCGACGTACCAGGTGTTTTTTGGAAACATGTCTTCTCCTCCTCAGGAACTTCCATTGTTCGGTGATGCGAATGCGTGAAACTTGGGTGCATGACAATGCATGGATGTATGGGCGACGACGCATCAAGGACGTGGCGTCTGCCTGCAAAACATCTGCGATTTCTACTTCTCATCCGGTGCACAAAATGCCTGCACCAACGACTATGTTCTTGTTCCGCAGCCTGTCTGTGGGACTGTCGGGTCTCTGTTACTTTGTTCTTCGATTTAATATTCAGTACACTGAATGTTTGAGAAAAGTATCCTCCAACTACGCGGCGATGTAAACCCAATTTCGAATTTATTTTGGTTTTTTCTTTGCGCATCGCATCAAAAATGCGTGATGAAACACCGCAGCGGCTACACTACAAAGCTTCCTCATTCGCCTTTTGCAAAACCGACAACCATGCCTCGTCCAAGCACAACACACCAAGCACAAACGCCAGCGCAAGAGAGCCAGCTGATCGATCTCTATGAGCACCCCGGCCACTTGTTGCGTCGTGCACAACAGATTTCGGTATCGATTTTTCTGGATGAGCTGGGTGGTGACATTACGCCGGTGCAATATGCGATTCTGCGCACGCTGTCGAACCATCCCGGCATCGATCAGGTGACGCTGGCCGGACTGGTCGGCATTGATACCTCGACCGGCGCGACCGTCTGTGTCCGGCTGGAAGAAAAAGGTTTGCTGGTGCGCAAGGTCATCCCGCACAACCGGCGTCAGCGCGCGCTCAATATCACACCAACCGGCGAGCAAATGCTGAGCGATCTGATCCCGGCAGCACAGCGTCTGCGCAAACGATTGCTGTCACCGCTGGAAGCGGACGAGCAGGAGCAGTTCATGCACCTGCTCGACAAACTGGTGCGCGGCAACAATACCGAAAGTCGTGCACCGCTGGCCAGCATCAAGCCGCCAGTTGGCGACAGCGAGTAAGCTCAGTCGCCGGAAAACATCTCTGCCAGAATTGTCCGCAGCCAGACGTTGGCACCGTCCTTGTGATACTTGCGATGCCAGTGCTGGCGCAGATCGAAGGTCGGGATGTCCAGCGGCGGCTCCACCAGCCGGATGTTGGAGAACTGCGCAAACGACGCTCCCACGGCGCGCGGTACCGTCACCACCAGATCGGATGATGCGATCAGAAAAGGAATCGACATGAAGTGTGGTGTCGACAGCACGATGCGGCGCTGGATCTTTTTCTTGATCAGCAATTGTTCGAACAGCTCCTGGCTGCGCCCTTCCGCCTTGATCACCGCGTGCCCCAGCTTCAAGAACTGCTCCATCGAAATCTTGCCCGAACGGATGGGATGATCGGCCCGCAGCAGGCAGATGAAGTCATGTGAAAACAGACGCTGCTGAAACAGATTGCGGTTCTTCAGATCGGGGAAATATCCCACCGCCAGATCCACTTCTCCATTCTCCAGCGCTACGTTCAATTCAAGCGGCGTCATCGACACCGACGCCACCGACGCGCCCGGCGCATCGCGCTGAAAGCGATCGAGCACCTTCGGCAGGAATGTCATCTCGCCGATATCCGACAAGGCAATCGTGAACTTGCGACTGGTCGTCGCCGGATTGAATACTTCGCTCGCCAGTACGTCGGTGTGGATGCGCTGCAGGATGTCGCGCGTCGGACTGATCAGCGTCAGCGCGCGCGGTGTCGGTTCCATGCCGTGTGAAGTACGCACGAACAAAGGATCACTTAGCGCCGTGCGCAGCTTGTTCAGCGCGATACTGACGGCGGGCTGGCTCATATTGAGCTTGCGTGCGGCGGCGCTGACACTGCGCTCCTCAAAAATCGCCAGGGCAATCGGCAAGAGGTTCATATCGAAGTTGGCCATGCGGTCTCCATGCTGGCGATTTTTTTCTTGCGTTGGGCTCGTGTTCTTCACGCACCATCTATTCGAAAGTCGAATAAATATTATGCAGAAAATTCTATTTTCAAATAATTTCGCTTCGGTATGATCCTCCTCAACCGGCCTGAACACAAGTTCAACACATAAGCCGGGCACCGCATGCAACGACATGCCGGATAACAACTA
>Ga0209913_1001813_pt1 | contig 10547 bp, 7 predicted proteins | sample PersoiDNA2013203_FD_185805 | JGI IMG/M metagenome (GOLD analysis project Ga0209913, IMG submission 185805) | Permafrost soil microbial communities from the Arctic, to analyse light accelerated degradation of dissolved organic matter (DOM) -... | ecosystem: Environmental > Terrestrial > Soil >... | reverse complement strand
CGTGATGAAAATCCTGATCACCGGCGGCACCGGCTTCCTGGGGCGGCACATTGTCTGGCGGCTGGCGGCACATGGCCATGAGGTGGTTTTCACCGGCCGTGACCACCGACAAGCCGATGCCGTCATGCGCGCCATATCCCCTGATCTGTTCTCCTCGGTACGTTTTTGCGCACTTGCACACGGGCATGCCAATGCATCGGAGAAGTTGCGACAATATGCAGCCGGAGCGCAGGCCATTGTGCATTGCGCGGGACTGGCTGCACCGTGGGGCAGTCCAGCCGCCTTCCATGCCGCAAATGTGGCCTCAACCAGTGAGGTATTGGCCGCATGCCGCATCCACGGCATAGATAAGCTGGTGCATATTTCCACGCCTAGCATCTATTTTCGCTTCGCTGATTGCATCGGAATCCGCGAGGATGATCCGCTGCCCCCGCCGGTCAACGTCTACGCCAGCACCAAGCTGCAAGCTGAGCATCTGGCTCTGGCCGCAGATCTGCCGCAGTTGGTGATCTTGCGCCCGCGTGCCATCTTCGGCCCATGGGACAACACCTTGTTACCACGCCTCTTGCGCATTGTGAACAGTGGCCGTGCCCCCCTGCTGCGCGGAGGTCATGCCTTGCTGGATCTGAGCTACGTGGACAACGTGGTCGATGCAGTATTGCTGTCCCTGCTTGATGGCTGTCCGGGTGGTACCTATAACATCAGCAACGGGGAACCGATCGAGGCGACAGAACTGTTTGCCCGTCTGGCGCAGTCCTTCGACCTATCGATCCAAACCGTGCATCGCCCTTATGCCATTGCCGATATCGCGGCACGCGTACTGGAAACCTGGGCGCGGCTCGTTGGCACCGGGGAGCCGTTTATCACCCGTTATTCACTCGGCGCCATTGCTTTTTCGCAGACGCTGGACCTAACTCGTGCGACTTCGCAACTGGGCTACGCGCCCCGCATCGGTCTCGATGAGGCCATCGTCAGGACCGCGGCATGGTGGAGAGAGGTGCACCCGTCATGATGCCGCGCATCGATTTTCATCTGCTTAAAGTAGGGTATTGCACGCATCCGGAATGCGTGGCGATGAGCGGCGGATGTTGGAAATCCGTGCAATTCCCTGCACTGTGCGGCCTGCTGCGGCATCCACAACGTGGTTGGATTCTCTTCGATACCGGTTACAGCAGTCATTTCAGGCAGGCCACGCAACCTTTTCCGCAAAGGTTTTATCGCTGGGTCACGCCGATCATACTGCCAGACGAAGAGGCGTTACCCACCCAACTCCGTCGCCGCGGCATCGCCCCCGAAGACATTGCTGGCATCGTCATTTCACATCTACATGGCGACCATATAGCGGGCTTGAAAGATTTTCCCAACGCGCGCTTCATTGTGATGCGTACAGAACTGGACACTATGCGACGGCGTTCTCCGTTGACAAATCTCCGCCATGGTGTGCTGCCTGGTTTGTTGCCGGACGATTTTATGGACCGCGTGCGTTTCGCCGACGAATATCCTAAGGCCGCGCTACCCTCCGAACTAGCCGCCTTCGGGGAAGGCATGGATCTGTTCGGCGATAATAGCCTGTTGGCCGTCCATCTTCCCGGACACACTAGCGGGCAGATCGGCGTCGTCCTGCGACAGGAAGATGACCGGATGACATTTTTGTGCGCCGATGCCTGCTGGAACCTCAAAGCGATCGCCGAGGATTTGCGACCGACCTGGTTGGCCCGCCGGTTATTCGACAGCGATGCGCACTATCAAAAAACCTTTGAGCGACTGCGCCGGTTACGCGAGAATGCACGCGAGCTGCGCCTGATCCCTTCCCATTGCATGCAATCCTGGCTCTCCCATGAACAATTCACGGATTGATTCGCTGTTAGTGGCGCTCTATTTCCTATCGGCCAGGCTGCTTCGGTTTCGCTCACGACCTCTCCTGCAAGCATGGCAACGCTTCCGGATCAGGCGCTTCCTGCGCCGCAACCTTCCACGGTTGCCGTACTACGGCCAAGTCGCAACGCAAGATACGGAGTCACTCCCCATCATCGATAAACAAGTGATGCTGGCCTACTTCGAGCAATTCAACAGCGCCGGCATCCGCCTCGAAGACGCGACAACCCGCGCCCTGGAGGCAGAGTCCTCGCGCAACTTCCGGCCGGAGCTAAATGGAGTCACCGTGGGCCTCTCCAGTGGCACGCAAGGTCCGCGCGGCGCGTTCATGGTATCGCACCGGGAACGTCTGAAATGGGCAGGTATCATGTTGGCCCGGGTGCTCACTCCGGCGATGCTCATGCAGCTATTGCTGGGAAGGCGCCCGTTGAAAGTGGCATTTTTCATGCGTGCGAATAGTAACCTCTACACCACATTGGCCAGTCGGCGCATCGATTTCCGCTTCTATGATTTGCTGGATGGTATGGAACAGCATCTTGCCTCGCTGCAGAGCCATGCACCTGATATCTTGGTCGCTCCGTCTCGTGCCTTGGGCTGGATAGCTGGCGTGCAACTGGAGGGAAGATTAAACCTCGCACCGGCCAAGCTGATTGCCGTTGCCGAAGTACTTGAACCCGATGATCGCCGTCGCGCCGAGCAGGCGTTCGGTAGATCAGTACATCAGTTGTATCAATGCACGGAGGGGTTCCTGGCGTATACCTGCTCGCACGGCGTGCTACACATGAACGAAGAGTACGTCTATATCGAGCAGGAGTGGCTAGATGAGCAGAGGACGCGTTTCACGCCTGTCATTACTGATTTCACCCGCAGCACCCAGCATTTCATTCGCTATCGTCTGAACGATGTCTTGCGTGTGCGCAAAGAACCTTGCCCTTGCGGTAACGCCGCGCTAGCGCTTGATGCAGTGGAAGGTCGCAGCGACGATATCTTGTGGCTCCCCGCCCTGAACGGCAAGCAGTTGCGCCCGCTCTTTCCAGACGCCGTGCGGCATGCGGTATCGATCGTACCCGCGGCCTTGCCTGACTACCGCATCGAACAGCATGGCGATTTGTTCCATATCGCAAGCGACGGCGATGATCAGCGCGCATACGGGCTCATCGCTGTTGCTCTTGGACAGGCCGCGCAACGTCACGGAATGCAGGCGCCGATCTGCGTGCAGACCATGTTCACCCCGCCGGCCCAGCACGCCAAACGCCGTCGCATCGTCTGCATCAAGCGGGCCGAGCCTGACCATCAACCGGACTGTCTCATCGATCATGCCTAAGGTTCTTATCCTCGGAGGTCGTGCGCCTGTGGCACTGGACCATGCGCGACGCTTCGCTGCCCAAGGCTGGCAGGTCATCGTCGCCGACAGCGTTTCCTGCCGTCTCACCAGTTGGTCGCGCTCGGTTCATTCAGATGCCCGGCTGCCATCGCCGCGACACATGCCTGTGCATTTCATCGCGGAATTGAATCGGTTGATTCATCAGCATCGTATAGACATGGTGGTGCCGACCTGCGAAGAAGTCTTCTTTCTTTCTCGCTATCGTCAATCGCTGCCGCAGGCCTGCCACATCGCCTGCGACGATTTCGACAAGCTGCGTGTGCTGCACAGCAAATGGGATTTCCTCGCGCTTGCCCGTCAGGCTGGCGGCCATGCGCCTGAGAGCGCGTTGGTATCCGACCTGGAGCAGGCGCGTGCCTGGGCGAATGGTCGGCCCGTTGTGCTTAAACCGGAATTTTCCCGCTTCGGTGTACACGTGCGTATCTGTCCAGATGGTATTGCCGATAACATGTCGTCGCTTTCCTTGCTGGGGCGCTGGGTGGTTCAGGAATATCACGAAGGCCCTGAGTTCTGCTCATACAGCATTGCCGACCGTGGACGCCTTGTCGCCCATGCGCTCTATTGTCCGCTGCACCGTCTGAACCGGAGTTCAAGTTATTGCTTCGAGGCGCGTCAACACCAGGAATTGCAGGATTTCGTCGCTCGCCTAGTTGCGCAACTGGAATTTACGGGCCAGATTTCCTTCGATTGGATCGAGGCTCCCGATGGCCGGATGCATCCTTTGGAATGTAATCCTCGCGCCACCAGCGGCCTGCATCTGTTTGAAATGGACGATGACATTCCCGCAGCCCTGTTCGGTACAGCGTATGGACTGGTCACGCCTCGGCCGGGTCGGACTCGCATGCTGGCTCCAGTCATGTACGGCCCCGGCCTCTGGCAGGCCGTTGTGACCGGCGAATTGGGCACGTGGCACGCCAACCGCAGGCGTGCACGCGATGTCTTGTGCACGTGGCCGGATCTGGCACCGCTGGCCGGCGCCACGGTCGATATGGCATGGTTTGCCCGTACCGCACTGGCGAGCCGCTGTTCGTTACGTGAAGCTGCTACCAGCGACATCGAATGGGATGGAGAGGATCTGCCGTGTATATAGCATCTATGCACGGAAATGGCGACTTCTTTGCACGGGTGCGTGCCTATGCGAGCATCCACCAGAACTTGCCGACCAGCCATTTCGTCGGCAACCTCAACACGCGTATCGAGATGCTTGCTCATGACGACGCTGCGATTCCCTGCACCGTCAACGATGGCGATCCCGGCGAGGCCTGGGTTTGTTCGCCCTCGGTCACCTATGGCAGCTATCTGGCCGAGGAAATTGAACGCTACCTGCCACATGCGCTGGCCTGGCCGGCAGGGCGACTGTGTGCAATCTATCTCCTTATGCTTGAGGGTGCACAGTTGGATCGCTGCGTCACTCTTAATAACTGGATGCTATCGACTAACCTTTTTCCTCGTCCCGATCCCGTCACCCTGGACAGATGGATAGGCGAAGCTCGCCAGCGTTGGCCAGGTCATTCGATCTGGTTACGATCGCTCAACATGCGCCAGAACGGGGAATGGATTTCCTTGCTCTTGAAGAGAGGATTCCGGCTGCTGCCCTCACGCCAGGTCTACCTGTTTGACGAGCCGGGGAGGGGCGCGCATGCCAACATCAGGCGCGATCTCCGCCTGCTGCAGACGACGCCGTTGGCCGCCGCGCGTCCCGAGGATTTTTCGGGATCCGATTTCGCGCGTATCGAGACCTTGTATGCCATGCTTTACATGAACAAGTACTCCCGTTTCAATCCTCGCTATCGGGAGGATTTCTTCCGGCGCTGGTACGAAAAAGGCTTGTTGGAACTACAGGGTTTTCGAGACTCCGACGGGGTACTTCAGGCGGTGGTCGGCACATTCAGCCAGGAAGGCGTGCTCACGGCGCCCATCGTAGGCTACAACACCGCCTTGCCGCAATCGCTGGGCCTGTATCGCCTGCTGATGGTGAGCGTCCTGTTATTGGCGATGCAGCGCGGATGGAGCGTCAATCTCAGCGCCGGCGCCGCGCAATTCAAGCGCCTGCGCGGCGGTCAGGCTGAGATTGAATACAGTGCCGTACTGGATAGCCATGTAGATATACGGCACCGCGTTACATTGTCCTTGTTGCGCCAACTTGCCTATCGAATCGGCATTCCGCTCATGAGAAAATTTCAACTATGACAAACTGGCCTGATCGCCTTCACGGACGCTGGTTCGTCGCTACACAAAGCCACCAGCTCCAAAAAAAACTATCTGCCATCAAGGTGTTAGGCGTGCCCCTAGTATTGGCACGCGACGATCAAGGTAATCCCTTTGCCCTAGTCGATCGCTGTCCGCATCGCCAGGTCCCGCTCTCGGCCGGTCGTATGACCAAACACGGCGTGCAATGTCCTTATCACGGCTGGGTGTTTGGCAGCGATGGCCGCTGCAGAAAGATACCTGGCCTGTTGCCTGGCGAAGCGCCGCCGGCCGTCAGTGCGCAGACCGCGCAATGTCTTGATATGGGTGGATGGGTTTGGGTCAGACTGAGTGGGGCCGATTCCGTTGTACCTCCCGCGTCCATGACCACGCCACTGGAAAACGCTGTTGTTCTGACCTGGGAAGATCGATGGAACGCGCCTGCCATCGATGCAATCGAGAATTTCCTAGATCCCTTACATACCCACACGATTCATCCTGGCTTGGTACGCAGGGACACGCAGCGCAGCATGGTAACTGCTACGATAAGAATGAGCAGTGAAGGTTTCATCGTAGACTATGTTGGGCAAGAAAAGCAGAGTGGGTTACTTTACCGTTTGTTCGAATCGGAACGATCTAAAGAACGTGTTGTTTTCGGGGGGGCTGGCTCTGCTCGCATCGAATACGGATACAAGAATGGCAGTGAAGTCCACATCACGTTGCATTTCACACCCGAGACAACAGATCAAACTCGCGTGTTCGGACGGCTTGAGGTGAGTGGCCGTCGCGTCCCTGAGTGGTTGTTGCGGTTATTGGTGCGTCCGATGCTGCTGAAGATTGCACGGCAAGACCAGGCAATCGTAGAAATGCAGCATGCTAACAAGTTGAAATTTCCACCAGCGCTTGGCGTCAGCACTCGACTAGATATCGTCCGTCCGTATCTCGACCATATTTGGGCAGGACATCCATACGGAATTGACAAGATCGAACGTGACGTCGTCATATTTATTTAAAGGGAAAAGTTTACTTATTTCCTGGTTATGAAATTACCGAATGCGCGTCGCTGATGTCTTTGTATTCTTGCTCAGTTCTGGGGCGCTCCCCGAGGTAGCGACTGCCGGGGCTCATACAGGATTGGCTTTTTCAATTGTGCGTAGGATGTCAAAGTGTTGCAACGCAACCATATAGATTGCTTGTCATCGCCTTGGCGGTACCCACATCACGGATGTTGCCTACCGCTGGAGCGGGGGCGAGTTTGCAGTCTTTCTTCCGCGAAGTGTGCCAAAGTTTTGCGACTGAGCTAGTGTGGACTTCCGAATAAGGTCAGGGTTCAGTTTCACCTTGCTGCCGGCGGCGAGATTACCATTACTGGCCTTGTTGTCGCTGCCGGATAATATGCGGCGCGTTTTGCGTGCGTATCATTGAGTGTTTTCTGATGTGCGTTTGCGGTGCCGTCGTGAGATCAGCACAGCGCTTCCAACCAGTAGCAATCCCAGTACACCGGCCCCAAGTGGTTTGCGATGATGCGACAGCCGCCGGTACGGGAAGTTCGCCGCTGCCTGAAAATCCGGTTCCGGGCAATCTCGTCCGAAATCTGCCGCAAATGGCACGGCTGCGCCTTGTTTCAGATAATGCCGATATAGCGGCGCGGCATGTTCTGGATCATCAAACACATAGCTGACGCCCTGGCATAACACAGCGGCGAATGCCTGCGAACGTGGCGGCAATTCGTCGGCAGCGCGCATGGCATATTCGGCGGCGACGGCACGGTAGTGGAAACGGAGATAGGGTTTCACTTCGCTGGTGGCGTAACGTTGTTTTTCTGCGGTGGTGATGAAGGGGCCGGTGAGTGCGGCATCGGCGCGTTGCGCGGGTGTTGTAAGCGGCTGTTGATGGGGCGCTGGTGTGGTGGGGTTAATACTAACTGGTTGCGCGATGTAACGCCCGCCGCCAAAACTGAACATACCTTGCAATTCGGTAAAATCGGGGTCTTGTTCCGCCCCCATAATTTCCATGCCGACGTTACGCGCCAGTTGCGCCGCCTCATACCAAGCTTGCGCACGCGTATTTGCGCGCCAGGCGTGTTGCGCAGTGTAGAGCGCCACGCCATAGGCTTTGGCTTGCATCCGCAAGGCGGGTTTGATGAATATTTTGCCGTCCTGGCTATAAGTGAACATGCGATAACGCCAATCGTTGTCGTCAGGAAAATACGGCAGGGCTTCAGCGACATGGCCATCGCGTATCAGTCGTCGCGCCAGAATCTGACGCAGGCTATCGGATAACTGTGCCGGGTGTTCGCTCCGCCAGCGCCACCAAGCCTTTTGATCATGCAGGTCGGGCGGTGCTGGTGGTCTTGCTGTGGCCGGCAGATGCGCATCGATGTAGCGTTTTAATTCCTCTGTGGTTAGCACGCGTTCGGCCAGATAAACAGTATCCCCGACATAGTTGCCATAAAGCGGCGAGGTCATATGTTGCACACGGCTGGCCGCGGTCACTGCATAAAGCTGTGCGAAGGCTTCCACGTACTGACCACGCGATAGCGTCAATACGCCTTGTTCGCCTTGCACTTGCAATTGCATCACAGGTTCGATGTGGCTATCGATTTGCGGAAACGCCCTGATCGCTTGCGCATAAGCTTGTGCGGCTGCAACAGTGTCGCCACGCCGCAATGCTAGCTTGGCTAGTACCCAACTGGACAAGGCGCTGTGCTGATGCTCGGCCAGATGTTGCGCCAGCACGTAATTACCGGTGCGATATGCCAATGCAGCAACACGATCGAGGTCGGCAATGTGATCGATGCCACGAGCCTGCAGTGCATCGCTCAAAGCTTGCAGAACCGGATTGGGTTTGATGTCGGCAAGGCCGCTGGCGGCATCGGGATAAGCAGAGTGGCCAGCGTAATAATAATCGTTGGTATCGACATGGCCATTGACTATATCACTCACGCGTGCCAGCGCATAACTGACCAGTAGCCGCTGCGTCAACGCATCATCAATAAGCTGTCCGGCCCGTTTGGCGTCGCTCAATGCCCACTCCGCGATCAGCCGTAGCGAGTCGAAACCATTCTTGGAATTGCGCACGGCTTGTTCGGCATACAGATGAATGGCCCGTTGCAGATCGGCTGCGGCAATGGCGTCGGCACATGGCTTGGCCTGCATAAAATCCAGATAATTGCATTGCTGACCTTGCGCGACCAGATACAGACGCGCCTGTTCGCCGAAACTGGCCATTGCTAGACCTTGCGGATCGGGCGCGCCGGCCAGTGCGCGCGCGCGGGTATTTTGATAAGCGGCAATGGCACGGATACGTTCTTCGACCGGCTGATGTCCAACTGTTGTCATGGCTGCGCCATGCAGTTGCCCGAGCATATAGGCTGCTGCTACCGCGCGCGGTTTGCCTTGTTCCGTGGGTAAATCGAGCACTGCTTGAAAGTGCGCTGCTGCGCGCGCCAACAGCTTATTGGTGATGGCATCTGTCGTTGCGTTTTTTTGCGCGGCCAGATAATCGACGGCGCCAGCGGCATATAAGCGTAAGGCCGGCGCTACCCCTGCGCCTGCCGCATAGGCAGCATCGCCGTCAGGCTGGGCGCGCATGGCGGTCACACGGTCATCGTCCGGATACGGATCGGGGCCGTCTTCGCGTGCTTTCAGCGCGTCGGTAGGTTTGAGCAATTGTCCAATCTCGTAATCGAAAGAATTAGCTGGTGTCGATCTCAGTGTGGCAGCACGATCATCCAGCAGTTGCATGGGGAAATCCGGACCGCAAGCCAGTACCGTGACCGCTCCCAGCGGTAATGCCAGACTGACGGCGAATTGCACATGACGAGAAAGGTTAATGTTCCACATGGAGATCGGGGTTTGATTGAGTGCAGCGAATCCAGCCGATATTGCGCCGGGACCATGCAGGTAACAAGCCATCACGCGTACGTTGTAGATAATTGCCCTGGGCATCTGCTTGCAACACATAGCCATTGATGCCGTCGGCCAGCGGGCAGGCAGCATCGAGACGTACCACGGCCGGCAGATGAGCATCGGCATTGCCAGCGTTGATCAGCATCACATCACGCACGCCATGAGGATCATCGTTGGATCCGGCCTGCGCTTGCACCTGCAAATTGGATAACAAGGGCGCACGTGCCAGCACGGCTTGCCAGCTTGGCACGCTCCAGGCGCGGGTATCATCATCGGTAGGCAAGCGGAACCAGACGATGCCGCGCAGCCCGGCCGGATGATGACGATCCAGTGCGGTCACAAAATCGAGCATAGATTGCGGTGTCACCAGTAACTCCTGCGATGCGCCGGCCGGCGTCAGGCTCGCCTGTTCGCTTGCAATGGCGCGGACGCGGCCTTGTTCATCCCAACTGACCCGGCTGCCATAGGTGGGCAGGGCGATGCGCCAGGGATGTCTGGTCCGTCTGGCATAGGCATTGAGCCAGGCGCGTGCGCGTGCGGCATCGAACAGACCTTGCATTGGATTGAGCACGGCGTGTACTTGTAATACCGATTGTTCCGGGATGGTTAGCAATGGCGCCAGTTGATCGCTATCGAGCCAGGTTGGCAACGCGGTGATGGATAGCGCGATATTGGATGGCAACTTCTGCCGCAATTTGCGCAGAAATTCGACATAAGCGGGCAGCCGCGCAGTAGCGCAATCGTGATCGATTTCCAGTGTGTCTAGCGGCAGGCCATGTTGCCGCCATTGTGCACTGAGAGTTGCAATGCGAGCGATGGTTTCGTTATCCTGAAAATGATCAAGCTGGCCGCTCAGGCGCACCACTAGCGTTACCGGATGTGAACTGGTTTGTAGGCTGGGCCAGTGCGGCGTAACTAGAGTCCAGTCGCCTCGTGCAGATAATTCGGCGCCCAGCACGCGCCAGCCGTCGACCAGCGGTGAGCTGTCATGCATGGCGCGGATCAGGGCTGGAGTCCATTGTCGTTGCCAGATATACGCTGATTGCGGCAATGGCATCGCTGGCTGCTGACAGGCTGTTGATTTGCACCGAAAACTGACCCACTTAGCCGCATAATTTGCATCGAAAATTGACCCACGTTTAGCACACAATCCTACTTATCTTGATGAGTAGGGGATCGGAGTGATCGAC
>Ga0209913_1001812_pt1 | contig 10548 bp, 8 predicted proteins | sample PersoiDNA2013203_FD_185805 | JGI IMG/M metagenome (GOLD analysis project Ga0209913, IMG submission 185805) | Permafrost soil microbial communities from the Arctic, to analyse light accelerated degradation of dissolved organic matter (DOM) -... | ecosystem: Environmental > Terrestrial > Soil >... | reverse complement strand
ACGGTGGCTGACAGATTGTCATGGCTGCCCGGACGCGGCGGACGGCAAACTGAATAGGGCAAGCCGAAGTTGTCAAAGAAGGCATCTTTCATCTGTTGGCGGCCGAGCTTGGCGCCGGCGCCGTTGAGCAATTTGCGCACGCGCCAGTCGCGGTAGTGACTGTCGGGTGAATTGGCGATGCCGAGATCGACCAGCTTGCTCAGTGCTACTTGCGACATCCAGTGATTCGCATGCACGATAAGATTGTCTTCGCCGGGATAGATCGGGAAGGATTCATTCGTCGTGCATTCGAAGTCGATGCCGAAGCCTTCGGCCATGCCCAGCATGATGTTGTTGGAGCAGGACTTCGGCGTGGTCGCGACGGTCTTCATTGCCAGCGAAAAAATCTCCTGTTCCAGTACCTTGCGACGGATCAGCGACAACGGTACGCCCAGCTGCGTGAAGTCGCGGTTCGATTCCAGATAGTTGGCCGTGATGGATACGCCGGCGCTGTTGAAGCCGCTGCGCGCCAGTCCGCCTGCTTCGACGAAGGTCAGGAAATCGGGGCCGTTGTCGTTGCGTACGCGTAGCACGATGGATGTGTCGGCGCATTCGGCGCGCCAGTCCCAGTTCTGGCCGTGGATGAGATTGCCGGTGGCCGAGCGCTCGGGAAGGATCAGTGCACCGGTGCAGCCGTCGCCGGGTTCGTTGTCGACTGCAGCGACTTTTTCAGCGCGTGCTTTGGCGAGTACTTCGGTACGCGCATTGATCATCACGATGTCGGCGAAGTCCACATTGGCACCTTTGGCGATGCCGCGCATTTCATCGATGTAATGCGGTGCATAGTCGCCGATCTGCTTGGCAAAAAAATCGATGAGTTTGTTGCGCGCCTGTTCGCCGTAACCGATGTTGACGAGCGTCTGTCCGTACAGCGCAATGCTGCCGCGCACGCGATCGGCAGCCTGCTGGCCGTATTGCACGCCGCGCTCGTGCGGTGTGCCGGAGACGGAGACAAACGGAAATTGCTGAATGGTAGTCATGATGTCGGGTAATCCTCAAAGGAAACAGGCAATGCAGCAGCCTGGCGAGGTGGCGGAAGGCGCTCGCAAAAAAATGGTCAACAAGAAAAAGGCGGGATGTTCATCTGCTTGCTGTGAGCAACCCGCCGCAGAAGGTTCGGTTTATTTGGCCAGGCTGCTGGTCCACATCAGGGGTTTGCTTTCCCAGACGGTATAGCCGTTGACGCGCTTGCGGATGGCCCAGGAGTCGGTCACGTTGTACAACACGATCAGCGGCGTCTTGGTGATCAGCATGTTGTGCAGCTGATCGAACAGGACCTGGCGCTTCTTGGTGTCGGATTCGATAAAGCTCTGATCGATCAGCTTTTGCGCGGCAGGATCGTCCCACACCTTGCGCGACTGTTTGGTCTTGTTGCCGGAAAACTGCTCATAGCTCAGCGCCGGATCCAGTCGCGATGAATACGTGAAAGAGCTCATCTGGTAATTGCCGCTGTTGTAGCGGTCCAGTTGCGTGGCCCATTCCAGCACTTCGATCTGCGCATTGATACCGACCGCCTGCATCATCGCCTGACTCAATACCGCCACGGTGTAGCTCGGCACGTGGGCGCGCTTGTTGGCCTGGATCACGATAGGCTGCCCGCGGTAACCGGCCTGTTGCAGCAACAGCTTGGCCTTGGTCGGGTTGTAGACATAACCCTTTTTTTGCTCTGCGCTGTAGAACAATGACTTGTCGTAAATCGCGGAATTGTTGACGTGCGCCAGACCTTCAGAGGCGGCTTCAACGATCTGCTTCATGTCCAGCGACAAGGCAATCGCCTGACGGATGCGTTCATCTTTCAGCACGGGATCGTTGGTTTGTATCAGCAAGGTATTCTTGCCGGCTTCGCTTGGGATGATCACATTCAGATTGCGATTGGCCTTTAGTTCCTTGACGTCGGACGAGGTGATCTGGCCGGCATCGATGGCGCCGGATTGCAAGCCAGCCTTGGAGGTGGACATGTCGGGCACGTCGAGGAACTTGACCTGCGGAATTTGCGGCTTCTTCAGGCCGAGATAGCCGTCCGGCTTGTTACCCGGTGGCGATTGATAATCAGCGAAGGCGCTCAGGGTGACATATTCGCCGCGCTTCCATTCGTCAAACTTGTACGGGCCGGTGCCGATCGGCTTGTCCCAGCTGCCGTCTGCTTTCACGGATTTTTTGCTGATGACCGCAGCCATGGCGCAATCGGTGCGCGCCAGGTTGTCGAGGAAAATGGCCGATGGCTTGTCGATCTTCAGCACAAAGGTTTGTGCGTCGGGCGCCGTTGCCGACAAGACCTTGGTGCCGGAGCGGCCGTCGAAATCGCTCAGGCAGCGCCAGTCGGTCTTGGGATTCATGTAGCGGTTCCAGCTCCACAACACATCCGCCGAGCTCATCGGGTCGCCGTTGTGAAACTTGACGCCGGTGCGCAGCTTGAAGGTATAGGTCAGGCCGTCTGGGCTGACGTTGATGGACTTCGCCAGCAGCGGACCGACCGAACCATTTTCGTGATAGCCGACCAGACCTTCGACAATGTTGAGCACCACACCGTCCGTCGTGTTGTCGCGATTGACGCCGGGATTGGTGGAGCGGATATCCGCCGGTTGCGCGACGACGATTTGCGCCGGATTCTGTGCAAAAGCAGAAGTCGCGCTCAGCGCCGCGATGGTACTCATGGCACTCATTACGCTCATTTTCAGCAGCAGGCGTGCTGGAGACTGTGAAGAAGACATGGCTGATTTCCTTGAGAGCTGTGCGTGAATGAAGATCGATGAAGATGTTATACGGTTAAGCATGGATTGGTGTGGCCATGGCTGTTGCAGATGCCGCCGGTTCGTCAAAACGCCATTTGAGTTGCATGCCGCCACCGGGTGTCGGGATCAATGCGGGGATCGCTGACAGGAGTGTACGTGTATAGGCATGCTGAGGCTGATCGAAGACGGCGTCGCGGCTGCCTTGTTCAATGATGCGCCCGCCTTGCATGACCAGCACGCGATCGGCAACCTGTTCGACCACGCCGAGATCGTGGCTGATGAACAGACAGGAGAAGCCGTGCCGGTCCTGCAGTTCGGCGAACAATTCCAGCACCTGTGCGCGCACCGTCACATCCAGTGCGGATACCGGTTCATCGGCAATCACGAATGAGGGATGGCGCACCAGCGCGCGCGCAATCGCGACACGCTGGCGCTGACCGCCAGAGAGTTCATGCGGATGGCGGTCGTCGTATTTGCCGTCGAGGCCGACTTCCTGCAGCATCTTCGCCACACGGGCACGCTTGTCGGCAGTCGACATGCCGTCGATCTGACGCAGGCCTTCGCCGACCAGCTGTGCAATCGTCATGCGCGGATTAAGCGAGGAGTAGGGGTCCTGAAACACCATCTGGCAATTGAGACGATAGTCGCGCCAGCCCGGATCGCTGCGATGGATGGCGTGTCCCTTGAACAGGATGTCGCCTTCGGTCGGCTTGATCAGACCGGCGATGGTGCGGCCCAGCGTGGTTTTACCGGAGCCTGAGCCGCCGACGACGGCGACGATTTCCTTCGGCTGGATGGCCAGATCGATGCCGTGCAAAACACGCTTGGAAACGGTCTTTGAAAACAGGCGCTGATGACCGCCGTATTCGACCACCAGATTGCGGACTTCGACCACCGGTTCGGCCGCCGGCAGGGTGCGTGCCGGTTGGCGGCGTGGAATCGCTTCCAGCAGCTTGCGCGTGTAGTCTTGAGCAGGTGCAGCCAGCATGGCCGCGGTGTTGCCGGATTCGACCACTTCGCCCTGCTTCATCACGATGACGCGTTCGGTATAGCGCGCGACCATCGGCAGGTCATGGCTGATCAGCAGTACCGCGGTGTTGCGCTCGCGGGTCAGGTTGACCATCAGTTCCAGCACATCGCGCTGCACGACGGCATCGAGCGCGGTGGTGGGTTCGTCGGCGATCAGCAGCGCCGGTTCCAGCAACATGACGGAGGCCAGCATCATGCGCTGGCGCATGCCGCCGGAGAATTCATGCGGCCATGCGGACAGCGCTGCCTTGGGATCGGCAATGCCGACGCGGGCCAGCATGTCCAGGGTCAGTTCGCGGCGCATGGTCTTGGTCAGTTGCGGGCGATGCAGCGCCAGGCCTTCATCCAGTTGCGAGCCGATGGTGGAGGAAGGATTGAGCGAGGTCATCGGCTCCTGAAACACCATGCCGATGCGTGCGCCGCGCAATGAGCGCAGGCGTTTTTCACCGGCTTGGGCGATGTCTTCGCCTTCGAATACGATGCTGCCCGCTGTACGCAGCAACGGCAATGGTGTCAGTCCCATGATGGCGCGCGCGGCCTGCGTCTTGCCGCTGCCGGATTCCCCCACCAGACCGACGAATTCGCCGGGAGAAACCGAGAACGACACGTCGCGTACGATCTGCCGTCCTTTGGCGCCGATGGACAGGGTCAGGCCGGAGACGTCAACGAGTTTGCTGGCGGCGGGTGTGGAAGCCATGTTCATTCCAGACCTTTCATGCGTGGATCGAGCAGGTCGCGCACAGCGTCGCCGAGGAAGTTGATGCCCAGCAGCGTGAGTGCGATGCACAGACCGGGAAAGATCGACAGGTAAGTCGCCTGTTCCATGTAAGGCCGCGCCGAGGCCAGCATGTTGCCCCAGGTCGGCGCCGGTGGCGGCACGCCAAGCCCGAGGAAGGACAAGGCACTCTCGGCCAGGATCACCCAGCCGAACATCGACGTCGCCAGCACGGTCAATGGCGCAATACAGTTAGGCAGGATATGGCGCACCATGGTGTAGAGCTCGGAGTTGCCCAGCACGCGCGAGGATTCGATGAACTCCTTTTCTCGCAGCGACAGCACCGTGCCGCGCACGATGCGTGTGACCGACGGCGTATACGCCAGGCCTAGCGCAAGGATGATGCCATATTGATTTGCCCCGAATACAGCGAGCAAGGCCAGCGCCAGCAGCAGGCCGGGAAATGCCAGCAAGGCATTGATGAAGGCCATCACGATGCGATCCACCCAGCCGCGCACGAAGCCGGTGACCACGCCGATACAGGTACCGACCACGATGGCAAACAGTACCGTCAGGAAGCTGATCCACACGCTGTTGGAGGCACCGGCCATCAGGCGCGACAGCTCATCGCGCCCGAATTCGTCGGTGCCCAGCAACCATGCCGCCCCGGGCGGCTGGAAGCGTGCGGAGAAGCTGATTTTCAGCGGATCGTGCGGTGTCCATACCAGCGCCAGCAATGCAGCGCCGAGGATGAACGCGATGACCAGCAGACCGATCAGCGCTTGCGGAGTACGGAATTTTTTCATTCGGCCAGCACCCGTGGATCGAAGAGGGGATAGCAGAGATCGACGACCAGATTGGTCAGCACATAGATCACCGCCACGAACAGCAGACATCCCTGAATCACCGGATAGTCGCGTGCAAAAATCGCATCCACCAGCAGGCGGCCGAGGCCGGGCACGGTGAACACGGTTTCCACCACGGCCACGCCGCCGAGCAGATTTCCCAGCACCAGGCCGATCAGTGTCCAGGTCGGGCCGAAGGAGTTGCGGAAGGCGTGGCGCATCATCACCGCGCGCTCGGACAGACCCTTGGCGCGCGCGTGGGTGATGTAATCGAGGCGCAATACTTCCAGCGTACTGGCGCGCGCCATGCGGATGAGCACACCGATTTCATGCAGGAACAAGGTCATGATCGGCATCACCAGATACAGCAGGCCGGTTTTCCAGTCGGTCATGACCGAGACGTAACCCACCACCGGCAGCCAGTCCAGCTTCAGCCCGAAGAACAGCAACAACAGCAAGCCCAGCCAGAAGGTCGGCAAGGACACCAGTAAGGTGGCGGCGCCGACCAGGGCGAGGTCGGGCAGGCGGTTTTGCTTCCATGCCGCGATCATGCCGGCCGGAACAGCCACGACTACCGCGAGGATGACCGCCACGACCACGATCTGTGCGCTCACCATGAAGCGGCTCAACACCAGTTGTAATACCGGTTCGCCGGTCGTGATCGACACGCCGAGATCGCCGCGCAAGGCGTGGCCGCCCCACACGCCGAACTGCACCAGCCAGCTCTTGTCGAGTCCCAGATGCGTGCGCAACTCCAGCAGGCGCGCCGGATCGGCGAGATCGCCGAGCAGCAGCTGCGCCGGGTCGCCGGGAATCAGGCGGATCAGCACAAACACCGCGACCGCGACGATGAACAAAGTCGGCAGCGCCATGGCCAGTCGATTCAGCGTGAAACGAAACATGTGATGTGTTCTCCCCGCGGAAAGTTAAGTCGGCTAGTCTAGCTTGCCGCCGACGCGCTGCGCAAAGCGCGTAACGTTGCGGCGAAAAAATCCTGCACCTTGCCGACGCAGGCCATGCCGTTGTGCGGCACGTTGTCGACCACGTCGAGCTTGACCTTGACGCCGGCGGCTTCAAACGATTTGCGCAGGCTTTCCAGGCGTTCAGGACGGTTTTTGCCGGCGTCGTTGGCGCCGGGCATGAAAAACTTGCCGCCTTCCTTGTGCGTGATTTCCCAGGTTTCGATATCGGCTTTGCCGACGATCATGTGGACCGGCAAGGTCTTCAGCGCGTCCAGGTTGAGCGGTTTGCCGAAGCGTGTCGCAAAGTCGCGCACACCGACCCACCAGTCCTGATTGAAGTCGAGCAGCGTGACCGACCCCGGCGCGCCGACCGACAGCGCCCACAGGCGTTCCGGATGCAGATAGCCGAAGCGGTTGACGAACTGGCCACCGCCGGAATAGCCGAACAGGGCGAATTTCGAAAAGTCACAGCCGAACTTGGTCGCCACTTCATCGACCATGTCGAGCAGGACTTCGTCGTAATGGATGTCGCCTTCGCGCAATTGCTTGAAGCCGTCGCGGTTGCCGTCGCCTTTCGGGCCGGCGGGGAAAAGCGGGCACAGCACGATGCAGTCGTTCCATTTGGCGAACTCGGCAAAGGCGTCGCGGTACTCGGTAAAGGCGCGGCCGGTGCCGTGCATGACCACGACCAGTTGCATCGGGCGCGAACCTGCGCTGCCGATATGCGGCGGCACGTAAGTACAGTAGGAGAAACGCGGATCGCTGCGCGAGGCGTAGATGGTGCTATTTCCCAGATCGTAGATGGCGCGGGCGCGCAGGTCGAATTCGGCGGCGGTCGCCGTCACGGTGTCAGACATGGGAAATCCTTGATGAATACAAACGGGAGGGATGCGCGGTACAGCTTGTAACGGCGTCGGTGACGATGTAGTCCGCATTTGGCGCATTTTGCGCAAAAGCGGACGGCGTACAGGGAATCGGAACGGAAGGCATCGAAGCAGTCATGGCCTGGTTTGTAGGGCGGTTTGCCGGCAAATGGTCAACTTATGTTTCGATTATGTGACAAACAAAAGAAAATAAAAATGTAGAAATCGTTTAGCATAGATAAAGAATTTATTTACTATTTGTATTTCGCCATTTCCTTCGCGCGCTCGCCATCCGCCCATGAGCACCATACGTTTTCTTCGCACCTTCGTCGCTGCCGCCCATGGCGGATCGTTTGCTGCCGCGGCCGATCAGGTCTCACTGACGCAGGCTGCCGTCGGCCAGCAGATGCGCGCACTGGAAGCAGAGCTGAAAACCACGCTGTTCGACAAGACCGGGCGCAGCATGGTGCTGGCGCCGGCCGGGCATTTGCTGCTGCCGCGCGCCGTGGATCTGCTGGCGCAATACGAGGCCCTGCGCCGTGACTTGCAGAATCAGGAACCGATTGCCGGCAATCTCAAGCTGGGTTCGCTGATTACCGGCATGGGTTTGCTATCGTCGACGCTGACTGAACTCAAATTCCTGCACCCGAGTCTGGAAGTGGAGCTGCGCGTGCAGGATCAATCCAAACTGATGGAAGACGTCATCAGCGGTGAACTCGATGCGGCGCTGGTGGTGGAGCGCCAGTGGCCCGACAAGCCTGGTTTGCTGTGGACGCAGTGCTACGTCGAGACGCTCACCGTGATTGCCAACTCCAGTATCGCCAGCGCCGACTCGACGATCAGCAGCCTGTTTGCCGGCTATCCCTTCATCCGTTTCGACCGCCGCACGCCGACCGGCGCACATATCGACAAGATCATGCGTGGCATGCAGTTGGTGCCGCAGGATTTTCTGGAGCTGAACTCGATCTTGTCCATCGTCGAGCTGGTGCGCAAGAACGTCGGCTTCACCATGGTGCCGTTGCTGAAGAACTTTGACTGGGAAAGCGATCCCAGCCTGTGCGTGCTGCATCTTCCGGGCAGGCCCGTCGCGCGCCGGCTCGGCATTCTGGAAAGCGGCCGGCGCAGCCACATCACGAGTGTGGTGCGGGAGGAGTTGCTGGAGCAATTGCAGCGCATGCGGCCGGGCGGCCGACTGCAGAATGGCGTGTCGTCGTAGGAAGTCTGTGGCGCAGTTGTATTTGCCGACGATGGCTGTCGCAGGTTAAATGATTAGCTAGGTGATCCGCAGCGACATCCCTGATTTCGCGGGTGGCAGCGAGGCTTCAAATCCATAGCGCTTGTAAAACTCCGGCGTGCCGTGATCGGCCATCAGGCTGACGTAGGCTGTGGGCAAGGCTGTTTCATGAATATAGTGCATGAGGCGCTGCATGATCAGATGGCCCAGGCCCTTTTTCTGATGTGCCGGAAGCACCGCGATATCGACGATTTCAAAGAAACAACCACCATCACCAATGACGCGCCCGATTCCGACCGGTGTCGTGTCGGCATAAACAATCACGCTGAACAAACCGTGTTTCAGGCCGATAGTCGCAGCTTCAGGGGACTTGCGGCTCAGCCCGGCTGCCAGTCGGATATTGATGTAGTCGCTGACCGAGGGGACTTCGTCTTTGAGTTGATAGTACATGTTGTCGCATGTTGTACGTTGAGATGAAAGTCCGGTTACCGCACAGTCAAGCCATCAAGGATTACCGGTTGCGGGAATCGGATGATGAACCTGGATGCGATCACGTCCCGACGCTTTGGCGCCATAGAGCGCAGCATCTGCAGCGCTGACAAAACTGGCTGCCGAATCTTTTTCCGTAATGGACGTGAGCACGTCGATGCCGGCGCTGACGGTGACGATGCCGGCAGTGTTGCCGACGTGTTCTATCTTCAGCGCATGCAGGGCTTTGCGAATGGATTCCGCCACCACCAGCGCGCCATCCAGGTTGGTGTCGGGCAGCAGCACCGCAAATTCTTCGCCGCCATAACGAGCGGCCAGATCGTTGCTGCGTTGTTCGCTGGCCTTGATGACCGCCGCGACTTGCCTGAGACATTCATCACCGGCGACATGGCCGTACAGGTCGTTGAATTTTTTGAAATAGTCGACATCAATCAGGATCATCGCCAGCGGCGTCGCCGACTGTTTGGCGCGCGACAGCGCATGATCGATCGCCTGGTCGAATTTGCGGCGATTCGCGAGGCCGGTCAGGCCGTCTTGCTGCGCCAGCTTTTCCAGCGTGACGTTCAGATCTTGCAATGCATCCCGGGCGTTTCTGGCTTCCTGTTCGGCGTGAATCCGCATTTTGATCTGACGAACCAGGCGCAAGCCGAGCAGAGCGATAACGGCCACGATACACAGCGTGAGTATGGCTCTGACGATGGCCAGCCGCTGCCAGCTTGCCAGGATTTCGTCCTTGGACAAGGCGGTGGTGATGAAAATCGGATAGTAGTTCAACCGTCGATAGCCATTGAGCCGCTCGACACCGTCCTGCGTCGATTTGAGCATTGCCGAGCCGTTGCCATTGCCATGTTTGTATAAGGCATAAAGAGGACCCTTTGACATGTCCCTGCCCAGCGAATCCGGCAGCAGTGGTCGTCGCGCAATCTGGATACCGTTATCCAGAATCAATGCGATGGCGCCGTGCTGTCCGATGTCGAAGGTCTGGTAAAAATTGACAAAGTATTTGACGTGGATGGTGGCCAGGACAACGCCGGCGAATTGCCCATCGGCGCTGTCGAGACGGCGTGACAGTGGAATCACCCAGTCGCCAGAAGAACGCGCCTGAAAAGGCGTGCCGATGTGAGGGCCGGGATTGCTGTTGGTCCGGTGAAAGAGAAAATATTCCCGATCCGCGCTGGAGCCATATTCGTCCTTGTTGGGAAGGGAATTGACGATGCGCAGACCGTCTTTATCGAAAATGGCGAGGCCCTGTAGCTGCGGCAACTCCTTGACGCGTAGCATCAGCAGTCTGTGCAACCGTTCCAGCGCTGCAGGCGAAGTGCCGTCAACGAGGACGCGCTCGGACAGGCCGAGCAAGGACGTATCGGCGGCCTTGAACGTGTCGTCGGCGTGGCGTGCCAGCGAGCGCGACATATTGTCGGAGGTGACTTCCGACTCACTGAGCTGATCGGCGCGTTCTTCCCAGATGGTCCAGGCAATCAGGCTGGTGAGCGATATGCACACCAGGAGCAGGAAACTGATGGCTGTGGAGGCGACCGTCGCATTTTGTGTCGGTGTCAGAACAGTTGGTGTGGGGCGCATTATGTTTATTCTGTCGTATGCCAGTGTTGTGACGCAGTGTTGTGACGCAGTGTTGTGAC
>Ga0209913_1001811_pt1 | contig 10550 bp, 5 predicted proteins | sample PersoiDNA2013203_FD_185805 | JGI IMG/M metagenome (GOLD analysis project Ga0209913, IMG submission 185805) | Permafrost soil microbial communities from the Arctic, to analyse light accelerated degradation of dissolved organic matter (DOM) -... | ecosystem: Environmental > Terrestrial > Soil >... | reverse complement strand
AGGCCTTCGCTTCGCCGCCGAATTTCTTCGACAACACGGTTGCGATTGCTGCTGTCAGCGTGGTCTTGCCGTGGTCAACGTGACCAATCGTACCAACGTTCACGTGCGGCTTGGTCCGCTCGAATTTACCTTTTGCCATTTTGCATTTCCTTCAAAAAGAACGATTTTCTTAACAATTAAAAGCCCACTTCCTGCCAGCGCAGGGAGTGAGCAAAACTTAACTTACTTGGTCTTGGAAGTAACGATCGCGTCGATGACGTTCTTCGGTGCTTCGGAGTAGTGCTTGAATTCCATCGAATATGTCGCACGACCTTGTGTTGCAGAACGCAACGAAGTCGAGTAACCGAACATTTCCGACAGCGGCACTTCTGCCTTGATGATCTTGCCGCCACCGCCGGCGATTTCATCCATACCTTGCACCATACCGCGACGGGACGACAAGTCACCCATCACAGTACCAGCGTAGTCTTCTGGCGTCTCAACTTCAACGGCCATCATTGGCTCCAGAATAACCGGGCTGGCTTTACGGCAACCATCCTTGAACGCCATCGAACCGGCCATGCGGAACGCATTTTCGTTCGAGTCAACGTCATGGTAGGAACCGAAGAACAGAGTGACCTTGACGTCAACCACTGGGTAACCGGCCAACACGCCAGTGTTCAGTGTTTCACGCACACCCTTTTCAACTGCAGGGATGAATTCGCGAGGAACGGTACCGCCCTTGATCGCGTCAACGAATTCGAAGCCCTTGCCTGGTTCTTGCGGTTCGATCTTCAGAACCACGTGACCGTACTGACCGCGACCACCAGATTGCTTGACGAACTTGCCTTCGATTTCTTCGCAAGTCTTGCGGATGGTTTCGCGATAGGCAACTTGTGGCTTACCGACGGTTGCTTCCACGTTGAATTCACGCTTCATACGGTCGACGATAATGTCCAGATGCAACTCACCCATACCGGCGATAATCGTTTGACCCGATTCTTCGTCAGTACGCACGCGGAACGACGGATCTTCAGCAGCCAGACGGTTCAGCGCCAGGCCCATCTTTTCCTGGTCAGCCTTGGTCTTTGGCTCAACAGCTTGCGAAATCACAGGCTCAGGGAAGACCATGCGTTCCAGCACAACAACAGCCTTGTCGTCGCACAGGGTGTCGCCGGTTGTGGTGTCTTTCAGACCAACCACAGCAGCGATGTCGCCGGCCAGCATTTCCTTGATTTCTTCACGTTGGTTGGCGTGCATCTGAACGATACGGCCAATACGCTCTTTCTTCGACTTCACCGAGTTGAACACGGTATCGCCCGAATTCAGGGTACCCGAGTAGCAACGGATGAAGCACAGCTGACCAACGAACGGGTCAGTTGCGATCTTGAATGCCAGCGCCGAGAACTTCTCGGTGTCTTCTGCTTTACGCACGACTGGCTCGTCGTCTTCATCCAGACCTGGAACAGGAGGAATATCAACCGGCGACGGCAGGTATTCGATCACGCCGTCCAACATGGCTTGCACGCCCTTGTTCTTGAACGCAGTACCGCACATCATCGGAACGATTTCGCTGGCGATGGTACGTTGACGAATCGCAGCCTTGATGTCGGCTTCGCTCAGGTCGCCGTCTTCCAGGTACTTGTTCATCAGTTCTTCGGATGCTTCAGCAGCCGCTTCGACCATGTTTTCGCGCCATTTTTGCGCTTCTTCCTTCAGATTTTCAGGAATATCACGGTAGTCGAATTTCATGCCTTGGCTGGCATCATCCCAGTAAATCGCGCGCATCTTGACCAGATCGATCACGCCTTCGAAGTGATCTTCGGCGCCGATAGGCACTTGCATAGGAATAGGATTGGCCTTCAGGCGTGCACGCATTTGGTCGTACACCTTGAAGAAGTTCGCGCCGGTACGGTCCATCTTGTTGACGAACGCCAGACGTGGAACCTTGTACTTGTTTGCTTGACGCCAAACAGTTTCCGATTGTGGCTGCACGCCGCCGACTGCACAGTAAACCATGCAAGCGCCGTCGAGCACGCGCATCGAACGCTCAACTTCAATCGTGAAGTCAACGTGGCCCGGGGTGTCGATGATGTTGATGTGGTGAGCTGGGAAGTTGTTCGCCATGCCCTTCCAGAAACAGGTCGTCGCAGCGGAAGTAATGGTAATACCGCGCTCTTGCTCTTGCTCCATCCAGTCCATGGTGGCGGCGCCATCATGCACTTCACCGATCTTGTGGTTCACGCCTGTGTAAAACAGAACGCGCTCAGTCGTCGTTGTCTTACCAGCGTCAATGTGAGCCGAAATACCGATGTTGCGGTAGCGCTCAATGGGGGTCTTGCGAGCCATGATTTATTCCTAAGTCTTTAATGCGCGAAACCGAGCGCCATTTTTGTAAAATAGTCGCTCGGCTCGAACAAATTTTAGATACAAACGAAGCCTTCTCAAGACATCTGAAAAGCTCCGCCCAGTCTTGTTAGAAGCGGAAGTGGGAGAACGCCTTGTTCGCTTCAGCCATACGGTGAACTTCGTCACGCTTCTTCATCGCACCGCCACGGCCTTCAGCCGCTTCGATCAACTCACCACCCAGACGTTGCGGCATGGATTTTTCGCTACGCTTGTTTGCGGCTTCGCGCAACCAACGCATCGACAACGCCATACGGCGAACAGGACGCACTTCAACCGGAACCTGGTAGTTAGCACCGCCGACACGACGGGACTTCACTTCGACCATCGGCTTGCAGTTGCTCAGCGCAGCGGCGAACACTTCCAGCGGGTCTTTACCGGTCTTGGTTTGAATGTGATCAAACGCACCGTAGATGATGTTTTCAGCGACCGACTTTTTGCCGGACAGCATCAACACGTTGACGAACTTAGCAACATCAACATTGCCGAACTTTGGATCAGGCAGGATATCCCGCTTGGGTACTTCACGACGACGTGGCATTTCAATTCCTTTCAGTCTTCAGTTGAGCGGGCAGAATAAATCTCACCGCACTCGCGGACGGCCATCATAGCCACCCACTTACTCGGCCCATCACGGACCGACACATTTCACCAGGCTTGCGCCCGACGAAAACAAATTACTTCTTAGCTGCCTTGGCGCGCTTGGCACCGTACTTCGAGCGAGCTTGCTTACGATCCTTGACGCCTTGGGTATCCAGAGCACCGCGAACCATGTGGTAACGCACACCCGGCAAATCCTTCACACGGCCGCCGCGAATCAACACGACGCTATGCTCTTGCAGGTTGTGGCCTTCACCACCGATGTACGAAATCACTTCGAAACCGTTGGTCAAACGCACTTTTGCAACCTTACGCAAAGCGGAGTTTGGCTTTTTAGGAGTCGTTGTGTAAACGCGGGTACATACGCCACGTTTTTGCGGGCTGTTTTCCAGCGCCGGCGATTTGCTCTTCACGATCGCGGAGACGCGTGGATTGCGAATCAATTGATTGATGGTTGGCATCGTTTTAATCCAACAAAATTACGACGTTAATAACATTAATTCCAGAAACGGTTGCCTGGAATTAAACAAGAAACTTGCACGAAAGAAACCTGTGCACACCGATTTTAGAGAAAACGAGAGAAGCGCCGAGGAAAACCGGAAGCAGACCAAAGAACGCTTAAGCTCAGGAGAGCCTAAATTCGAGAACTCGCGAGTATATGCCTGAAAAGTCAAGGGGTCAAGGCCCGTTTCCGCAGCCTCGCCCCCATTGGTAAATTTACGACGCTCTGATCACCCTGCCCAAAGCCGCTTCCAGATTGGCTTCCGGCAAGAATTTTCAGAAATGCTTGCCGTTGCGACCATCAAACACGTGCCAGACTGGCAACAATACTGCGCCAGAGGGCTGACTCTTCCTTGTTACGGTCGCGTCGCGAAAAGAAATTGACCACTTGCTCACCGCCGGCATCATAAAACTCCACCGAAGTGATCACGCCATCCTTGGCTGGTCGCTTGACCACCCAACCGTGATCGATGCCGGCCTGACGCAGATGCAGGTTGAAGTCGGGATCCAGCACATTGAACCACTCGTCGGTCGCCTTTACCTTCTTGACCGTACCGCTGAAAATTTGCGTCATGCCGGGATTGCTCACGAACACCATAATCGGCTGAGCCTGGCCGGAGGCACTGTTGAGCAAGGTCTGCACAGATTGTGCACTGATGCGGTAGGCAGCGTCTTTACCGATCAGATCCAGCGCTTGCTCGCGGGTAATACCCAGATCCTTCAGCAAACGCGGAAACTCGTGCACATCCGTCAACTCATTCCACGAGGCGCGCAACTCTTTGACATCGACTTCCCCGTTCGGTTTCTTGTCGACCTTGGTCGGCGCGCGATCTACCTGCAAGCCCGCGAATTGATCGACCGCCTTGAAATCGGCAACCAGCTTGTCGAAGATCGCGACGCCAGCCTCATTGTCCAGATAGATCTTGTTCACGGCATTGCCGTGCACGTCAAAGAACTGCAGGCTGCGACTGACTTTACCTTCACGACCCGGCTGCACCACCGCAAAGGCGGAGCGCCAGTTATCGGTGCCGAAGCGCAGATCGATCGGGCCGCCCGCAAAGCCTGTCCCCGGAATGACACGGCCGTCGTCGTTCAGTTTGGCTTTGGTGACAGTGCCCACACGCTCAAGCACGGCGTTGTCGTTGCGGGTAATCGACTTGATCTGACCCAGTTCATACAATCGGTCGTACACCGCCTTGTACGCTTTGCTGCCGTCCTGCAGACGTGTCACGCCCTTGCCCACATTGGTCGCGACCAGCTCAGCCTCGGATACGCCCAGCTTCTGCGCAGCGTCGCGTGGGTGAGTCTTTGGTTCCGCTATGCGCAGCGCAGACCAGCGATCCGCGAGGTCGTTATTCTGCGGTGCCGTCGTGCAAGCCGCGATGCTGATCACGCCGGTCGCCAACAACAATGCGCTCAATTTCTTGTAGTTCATTCCATGCCTCTTTTCGGTTAAGTGCCTTGCGGCGTTCTGCGGATGTCAGTACTCATACTTCATGCTGACGTTGAAGCTACGGCCGGGTTCGGTGTACGCATCCTTGTTGGTTGCGCTGTCGGCCAGAGACAGACCGCGGATATCGGTCCAGCTCCAATATTTGCGATCGAATAAATTGCGGATACCTGCGCTGAATGAAAGATTCTTGTTGAAGCGATACCCGCTGCGCAGATCCACCACGAAGAACGATGGCGACACAAAGTTGGTCTTGGTAGCGATGTCATCCTTCTTCTTTGCGGCGTTGTAGATCATGTCGCTTTGTACGAACCAGACCTGGTTAGGCTCGTAGCGCACACCCGCGACGACCGACAAAGGAGCGACCGATTCCAGACCGGTTTTGACGCCCGTGTTGCTAGTCGTCGTGCCCTTGGTATAAGCAAAGCCGGTCTTGAGCGACAGGCCGTTTTCCATACGCCAGTCGAGACGTCCTTCGAAGCCGTGAATCGAGGCCTTCGACGCATTCACATATTGGTAAATGGTCGGATTGGCGACCGTGCCAGCGCCCGATATGGTCAGCGTGTCGATGAAGTTGCGATACTCGCCCGTGTAGGCTGCAGCGCTATAGTTGAACATGCCCGCCGACGTGGGCAACTTGCCGCGGAAACCAATTTCATAAGAGTTGCTGGTTTCCGGCTTCAGGTTCGGATTGGCAATCTGCGAATAACCTTGGCTGGCGTTGTTGAAGTAGGAGTTCACTTCTTGCGGCGACGGCGCGCGGAAACCCCGAGCATATTGCACATACGGCGCAAACGCCGGCGCCACTTCATAGACGAAGGCCAGGCGCGGCGACCAGGCGCTGTCCTTGCTGGTCGACGCTGGCTGGCCATTGGCGATCGCCTGTGCGTCGTATTTTGCGCTGGCCTCCGGCTTGAGCTTGTAAGCGTCGTAACGCAGGCCCGGGACAATGCTCACGGGGCCAATGCGCATATCGTCCTGATAGTAGAGACCCAGCACGCTGTACGACGTCTTGGGGAAGTATTCGCAATATTGTGTACCCGTGCAGGTCGTCCAGCCGGTACCGCTTGCGTTCATCTGTATCGTTGCTGTGCTGGCGTCCACACCATATGTCATCTTGTGTTTGATAACGCCGGTATTGAACGCGCTTTCAGCCAGTACGCCACCGCCGAAGATATCGTCCTGATACGAGATGTCGCGGAATCGAGGGCGCACTGTCGCGCCGACGGTCGTACCGCTTTCATAAGAATATTGCTGCGTCTTGGAATCGCGGTAGTACACATTGGCACGCAATTTCTGGATCAGCCTGTTGTCGGCATCGTCGTGCTCGAAGATCGCCTGCAGTTTGTTGCTCTTCACATTGCTGTTGCTTTGGTAGCCGCTGATGACCGAGGTAACCGCCGACAGGCTGTCGCCGCGCAGGCGATTGTCCACCGTTTCAAAACTCAGTTTGACGACGTTACGCGGATCGATCCTGAAGACTAATTTGCCTAGCGCTGAGCGGTTGTTGTAAGTCAGCGGATCGGCCTTGGTGCGCATAGCGCCGGTGCCGCCAACGCTACCGTTGGTTTCGGTCTCGTTGCCGTGGCGTGCATTCAGCACCAGCATGCCTTGAATAACGTCATTGCCAAATGCCATGGTGCCTGTCGTGCCATAGCTGCTGTCGCTGGAGTCATAGGAAGGACGTACAGCGAAATAGCTGCTCTTGCCGAAGACGTTCAGCAAATCCTGCGGATCCTTGGTGACGAAGTTGACTACACCGGTCAAGCCATCACTGCCGTACATTGACGAAGCAGGCCCCCGCAGGATTTCAATCCGTTGATACAGATCCGTATCCGTGTAGGCGCCACGACCCGCGAACAGCGTGCCTTGACTGAAAGAGCGTGGCAGTGCGACGCCATCTTCCAGCATCATCACCCGGTTGCCGTCCAGCCCCCGGATACTGATGCCCTCGTTGCCGCCACGACCCATCGTCGCCGACGCACCGGTCACACCGCCAACGCGATAGACGGAGCGACGCACTTCGACGCCTGGCTCGTAGCGCAGGGCATCTTTGATGTCCTTGGCGTTTTCTTGCTCGAGCTCTTCCGAAGTGATGACTGATACCGTTGCCGCGACACGATTAATGTCAGTGCCCATGCCGCGTGTGGAGGTGACGGTAATGTCTTCCAACGGACGACTTTGCGCCAGCAATTGCGGCGCGGATTGTTGCACTTGTTGCGCCATGACCGGCGCCATCGACCATTGTTGCAAGACGACAGCTGTCGCCAATGCAAGCTTCTTTTTGCATAGAGCCATGAGACCCATTCCCCTGAGTGGATTCGGTCACTGGCGCTATCTATGCTGGCTACCTGATTGTGTTTGACGAGAGTATCGGCCGCTTCCTGGCGTCTATCGGCAAGTTGCGCCGGCAGACTTTGAGGTGATCGGATAATGCAGGGGACGTCGAATCAGGAAAGATTTACGACCGCTGCTTATCGAACGATGCTTGAAGCGAAACGATTCAAATAAGAATAATTCTTATTCAATTATTGTAGGAGAAATCTGACGGATACTCAATATGATTCTGAAAATCTTGCTCTTGGCCTCATGCATATAAGCCAAAGCACAGCAAGGTACGCGCAAGCAATTTACTTTGGCCATAAAAAAACGGCGCCAGAATTTCTTCTGACGCCGTTTTTTATTACGCTTCGACAGCCGGTGAAGGCTGCCGGACTGCTATGCCATTACGCTTCGCCGTCTGCACCGCCGAAAGTCTCGGTGGAGTGCGCTTCGGTTTCGGTCACACGCGCCACACGCTCGGATTCCAACAGCGCTGCGCGCTCGTCGGCTTCCCATGCGTCTTTTTCCTTGCGTGCACGGTGGAACGCCAGACCGGTACCAGCCGGGATCAGACGACCAACGATGACGTTTTCCTTCAGACCGCGCAGGCCGTCCTTCTTGCCCATGATCGCAGCTTCGGTCAGGACACGTGTGGTCTCCTGGAACGATGCAGCCGAGATGAACGAGTCGGTCGACAGCGATGCCTTGGTAATACCCAGCAAGACGTTTTCGTACGTTGCAGGAATCTTGTTCTCTGCATTGACGCGATCGTTTTCGTCCAGCAGTTCCGAACGTTCGACCTGTTCGCCGGTGATGTAGTTGGTATCACCCGGATCGACAACTTGCACGCGACGCAGCATCTGACGCACGATGACTTCGATGTGCTTGTCGTTAATCTTCACGCCTTGCAAACGGTACACGTCCTGAACTTCGTCGACGATGTAACGCGCCAGCGCTTCGATACCCAACAGACGCAGGATGTCTTGCGGATCGGCAGGACCGTCAACAATCATTTCGCCCTTGTTCACCACCTGGCCATCATGCACCAGCACTTGCTTGTCCTTGGTGATCAGGAACTCATGCTTGGCGCCGTCCATGTCTGTGATTTCCAGACGTTGCTTGCCCTTGGTTTCCTTACCGAACGCCACAGTACCTGTGACTTCAGCCAGCATACCTGCATCCTTCGGCGAACGTGCTTCGAACAGTTCGGCAACGCGTGGCAGACCACCGGTAATATCGCGTGTCTTTTGCGATTCTGTCGGGATACGCGCCAGCACTTCACCCACGTGGACTTGCTGACCATCCTTGACGGTAATCAGCGCGCCAACCTGGAAGCCGATCGTCACTGCGTGTTCGGTGCCGGCGATCTTGACTTCTTCGCCTTGCTCGTTCAGCAGCTTGACCTGTGGACGCAATACCTTGGCAGCGGACGAACCACGGCGCTTGGCATCGATAACCACCAGTGTCGACAGACCGGTCACTTCGTCGATCTGCTTGGCAACGGTCGAGCCTTCTTCGACGTTTTCGAACTTCACGGTACCGGTGTACTCGGTGATGATCGGACGAGTCAGCGGATCCCATGTTGCCAGTGCCGTACCGGCCTTGATGACCATGCCGTCCTTGACGATCAGGGTCGCACCGTACGGTACTTTATGACGCTCACGCTCACGGCCGAGGTCGTCGGTAATCAGCACTTCGCCCGAACGGGAAATGACGATCAGCTCGCCCTTGCCGTTGGTGACGTAACGCATTGTCGCTGTGAAGCGAATCGTACCGTTGGACTTGGCTTCCACCGACGAAGCAACTGCTGCACGCGATGCCGCACCACCGATGTGGAACGTACGCATGGTCAGCTGAGTACCTGGCTCACCAATCGACTGCGCAGCGATAACACCGACTGCTTCACCGCTGTTGACCAGCACGCCGCGGCCCAGATCGCGACCGTAGCACTTGGCGCACAGACCATAGCGTGTGTCGCAAGTCAGCGGAGTGCGAACCTTGACTTCATCGATGCCCAGGCGTTCGACTTCTTCAACCGTATCTTCATCCATCAGCGTACCGGCTTCGTACAGCGTAGCCTGGGTTTCAGGATTGATGATGTCGGTAGCAGCAACACGGCCGAGGATACGATCGCGCAGCGCTTCAATGACTTCACCACCTTCAACCATCGCCTTCATGGACGCGCCGTTGGAGGTACCGCAATCATCTTCGATCACGACCAGATCCTGGGTCACATCGACCAGACGACGTGTCAGGTAACCGGAGTTCGCAGTCTTCAGCGCCGTATCGGCCAGACCCTTACGGGCGCCGTGCGTCGAAATAAAGTACTGCAACACGTTCAGGCCTTCGCGGAAGTTCGCGGTAATCGGCGTTTCGATAATCGAACCGTCCGGCTTCGCCATCAGACCACGCATACCTGCCAACTGACGAATCTGCGCTGCGGAACCGCGGGCGCCGGAGTCGGCCATCATGTAAATCGCGTTGAACGACTCTTGTGTACCCTTGGTGCCGTCGCGGCGGACCACGTCTTCGACCTTCAGTTGGTCCATCATCGCCTTGCCGACGTCATCGCCGGCCTTGCCCCAGATGTCCACAACCTTGTTGTAGCGTTCGCCGGCAGTAACCAGACCGGACGAGTATTGCTGTTCGATCTGTTTGACTTCGCTTTCAGCGGTCGCAATGATGGTCGCCTTTTGTGGCGGCACCAGCATGTCGTCCACGCAGATCGAGATACCGGCGCGTGTCGCCAGGCGGAAGCCCGATTGCATCAGTTGGTCGGCGAACACAACGGTTGCGCGCAGACCGCACTTGCGGAACGACGTGTTGATCAGCTTCGAAATTTCCTTCTTCTTCAACGCGCGATTCAGCACGGAGAATGGCAGGCCCTTCGGCAGAATTTCCGACAGGATGGCGCGGCCGACGGTCGTTTCGTAACGCTTGACGGTACGAACGAATTCGCCGGTAACCGGATCCTTTGGATTTTCAACGATACGCACAGTGACGCGGGTAGCCAGTTCGACTTCCTTGTTGTCGTACGCACGGATAACTTCCGAAACGTCTTGGAACAACATGCCTTCGTTCTTGGCGTTGATCGCTTCACGTGTCGCGTAGTACAGACCCAGCACGATATCCTGGGACGGCACGATCGACGGTTCGCCGTTCGACGGGAACAGGATGTTGTTCGACGCCAGCATCAGCGTACGTGCTTCCATCTGTGCTTCGATCGACAGTGGAACGTGGACCGCCATCTGGTCGCCGTCAAAGTCGGCGTTGAACGCGGCGCAAACCAGCG
>Ga0209913_1001810_pt1 | contig 10554 bp, 9 predicted proteins | sample PersoiDNA2013203_FD_185805 | JGI IMG/M metagenome (GOLD analysis project Ga0209913, IMG submission 185805) | Permafrost soil microbial communities from the Arctic, to analyse light accelerated degradation of dissolved organic matter (DOM) -... | ecosystem: Environmental > Terrestrial > Soil >... | reverse complement strand
CATCGAGACGCGGCGCGAGCGCGTCTTCTCGCAGGAGGAGACCGAGCTGATCAGCGGAGTCGCCGAACAGGCCGCCGTGGCCATCCATAACGCGCGCCTGTACGAAGAGGTGAAGCGCCTCCATCTCGGCAACCTCAAGGCCTTGAGCTCGGCGCTCAGCGCCAAGGACTACTACACGCTCGGTCACGCCGCCCGTGTATCCGCGTACATGACGTTGCTGGGGCGCGAACTGGGCTGGACAGACGACCGCCTGGCGGAGGTCCAGGACGCCGCCTACCTCCACGACATCGGCAAGATCGCTGTGTCCGACCGTGTGCTCCTGAAAGCGGGACCGCTCAACAGCGAGGAGTGGGAGCTCATGCGCCAGCACCCGGGCATCAGCGCCGAGATCGTGCGCCCCCTCTTCAACGGGGAGCTGACCCTGGCGGTGCGCCATCATCATGAGCGCTTCGACGGCGACGGCTACCCCGATGGTCTGGGCGGCGCGGCCATCCCCGTCCTCGCGCGCGCCATGTGCCTCGTCGACGCTTACGACGCGATGTCGTGCAGCAGGTCATACAGGGTGGGCCTGACTCGCCGCCAGTGCCTCGAGGAGATGAGGCGCTGCAGCGGCGCCCAGTTCGACCCGGAGCTGGTGGCGGCGTTCGTCCGCGCGCTCGAACGCCTGGAGGGGCGCCGCCGCCGCGGCGTCGCCGTGGCGGAGCAGGCCGCGGCGCTCGTCGATCCCGCCAGGCATGCATTGCTGCGGTCACGCGCCGACGAGGCCCGGCCGGAGTACGCCGAGATGGTCGGCGCCCTGCGCGAGCTCCGCGACGCCAGCCCCCCGGTGCGCTTCATCACCACGTTCGCCCTTCAGGGCGACACGTGCATCACGGTGCTCGACACGGGGGAGACGCCGGAGGACTTCTCTCACGTCGGGGATCCGTGGCTCCCGCATGACGAGCTCGCCGCGGTGCTGTCCGCAGACAGCCTGGACGCCAACGTCGTGAACGCCGACGAGTTCGGCGTCTGGGTGACGTGTGTCGCCCCTATCCGGGTCGGCGACGGGGACGTCGCGGCGGCGGTCACGGTCGACTTGCCGGCCGTGGAATCCGGCCCGTTGCAGGTGTTCCACCGCGATCTGTCGCAGGACCTCTCGGCGATGCTGCAGGCGGCGTCGGTCCGCTGGAGCCGGGCCGAGCTGGAAGCGATCACCGACGGCCTCACGGGTCTTTACAACCACAGGTACCTTCAGGTCCGGCTGGACGAGGAGATCGAGCGCGCGCGCCTGGAGGACGAGGCGCTGTCGGTGTTGTTCATCGACCTCGACGAGTTCAAGGTGTTCAACGATTCGCGCGGTCATAAGGCGGGCGACGAGGTCCTGCGCCGCGTCGCGCGCGCCGTCGAGAAGCGCACGCGACGTATCGACCTCGTGGCCCGCTACGGGGGCGACGAGTTCGTCGTGGCGCTCCTGGGCACCGGCACGGCCGCTGCCGTCGATACCGCCGAGCGCATCCGCAGCGGGATCAGAGCCGAGAACACGAACGACGGTGCGATCTCGGCGAGCATCGGCGTCGCGACCTTCCCCGACGACGCGGGGTCCAAGGCCGAGCTGCTCGACAAGGCCGACTGGGCGATGTACGTGGCCAAGCGGGCCGGGCGCGACCGCGTGGTCGCGTTCAAGGGAGCGACGACGCCGGAGGCTTGACGCTGGGTCGGCGATCGCGGCCCGGCCGGCGCCTTTACAGCCGCCCGGCGCGGCCCTACCATCAGGTACGAAGAAGAGAACGGGCGAGTCTCGCGGATGGCCGCCGGCCGCGCCCGCCGAAGGGGGACCTCATGGGCTTCATCGTCGCAGGCGTCATCGTCGTCATCATCATCGTGATTCTCGCCATGGGCATTCGCATCATCAGGCCCACGCACCGCGGCCTCGTGGAGCGCCTGGGCAAGTACAACCGCTACTGCAACCCCGGCCTGCACGTCATCATCCCGGGCATCGAGCGCATGTTCCAGGTGGACGTCCGCGAAGTGCTGGTCGAGGCGCAGCCGCAGACCATCATCACCAACGACAACCTCAACGCCAAGGTCGACGCGCAGGTGTACCTCAAGGTCAAGGCCGACGAAGAGGACGTGAAGGCCTCGCAGTACAACGTCACCAACTACGAGAACCAGATCGTGAACCTGGCGCGCACCACCCTGCGCAACATCATCGGCACGCTCACGCTCAAATCGGCCAACAGCGAGCGCGGGCGTATCAACGAGGAGCTGCGCGGCACTCTCAAGAACGAGACCGCGAGCTGGGGCATCGAGATCCTGCGCACCGAGCTCAAGGAGATCGACCCGCCGGTGGACGTGCAGGAGACGATGAACAAGGTCGTCAAGGCCGAGAACGAGAAGATCGCCGCTGTGGACTACGCCACCGCCACCGAGACGCAGGCCGACGGCCAGCGGCGCGCCGAGATCAAGAAGGCGGAGGGCATCAAGCAGGCCAAGATCCTCGCCGCGGAGGGCGAGGCCCAGGCCATCAAGCTGGTCAACGAGGCCGCCGAGCAGTACTTCATCGGCAACGCCCAGATCCTGCGCAAACTCGAGACCGTCGAGAAGGCCTTCTGGCAGAACGCCAAGATCATCGTGCCGGCCAACGGCGAGCTCGTGAACGTCGTCGGCGACCTCGCTGGCATCGCGCCCGTGCCCGTGAAGTCGCCGGTGAACACCACGCCGGTACGCAAGTAGCGGCTACGCCGCGGCGCACCGGCGCCCGGGAGCGCCGGCGCCCGCGCCCTCAGACCTTCTTCTTGCGCGGCTTCTTCTCCTTGGGCGGCAGGCTCGCGGAGTAGGCCAATCCCTTGGCCATCCAGCCGCGCAGAGCCTCGCGGTCGGCGAGCAGCGCGTCGGGAAAGACGACGTACTCCTTCATCGGCCGACTCTCCATGGGCTCGAAGAGGTGGGCGCCGGGCTGCGCCAGCAGCCCGGCGCGGTCCTTCTCGTCGAGGCGCACGAAGAGGCTCTCCTGGTGGACGGCGGCGAACATGTTGCCTCCGGTCCAGTAGCAGGGACCTCCGAATATGGGCTTGAACTCGACGGGTGCGTGGCCCTCGGGGATCATGTCGTGCAGGAGCTGGACGAGTCCTCCTGCGGCTTGCGCCATTTCATCGCGACCACCTCAGTCCTTGTGGTGTCGCGGAACCACGAGCACCGGTATCTCGCTGTGGTGCAGCAGTTTGAGCGCCGTGGAGCCCAGGAAGGCGGCGGAGACGGCGCCCTCACCGTGGGTGCCGACGACGATCAGGGCCGCGTCGTGCTCCTTGGCCGTGTCGAGCAGCACCTCGACGGGGCGACCCTCGGCGACCACCTTCTCGGCCTTCACGCCGCCGGCGGCGAGCTTCTCGGCGGCCTTCTCCACCTGGCCCTCGCCGTAGCTCCGCACAAGCTGAGCGTGATCGTCGAACTCGGTGCTCATCATCAGCGGCGAGTCGGTCATGCCCATCGGCACGTAGCCGATGGAGAACTCGAAGGCGTAGACGACCACGACGGTGGCGTCCGGGAGCGCGCCGGCCAAGTCGATGGTGCGCGCGAGCGCCGTCTTGGAGCAGTCCGAACCGTCGTAACCGAGTACCAGCGTCGTGGGCATCGCGTCCTCCTTGAGTAGGTCCCTGGGGAAACTATGCTCGCCGGGGGCGGCGGCAAAACGGGGCGGCTACGCCGCCCGCCGCGCCGCCGCCCGTCGCGCCAGCACCCCGCGGCGCGGCGCCGCCACAAAGGCCATCAGGAAGGCGGCCGTGGCGATGAGCACGACGGCCGCTCCAGAGGCCACGTCGAGGTAGTAGCTCACGTACAAGCCGGCGACGCTCGACACGGCGCCGATCGCGGCCGAGACGGCCATCATCGTGGGCAGGCGGCGGGTGAGCAGGTAGGCGGTCGCCGCCGGCGTGACCAGCAGGGCCGCTACGAGACCCACCCCCACCGTCTGCAGGCTGACGACGATGGTCAGCGCCAGCAGGATCAGCATGGCGAAGCGCAGGAGCTCGGGCCGCTTTCCCAACATGTGCGCGAGCACCGGGTCGAACGAGGCCAGCTGGAACTCCTTGAACAGCACCAGCAGCGTGACCAGCACGGCGAGCCCCAGCAGCCCGGTGAGCCAGAGGTCGCCGGCGGTGACGCCCAGCACGTTGCCGAAGAGGATGTGGGTGAGGTCGGTGGCGTACGAGCGCACGGTGCTGATGAGCACCACGCCGAGGGCCAGCGCCGCGGCGAACAGGATGCCGATAGCCGTGTCTTCTTTGACGCCGCCGCGACGCGAGAAGAGGCCGATGCCGACGGCCACCACGAGCGCCGCGACGAGCGCTCCGACGAGCAGGTTCGCGCCCAGCAGATAGGCGATGGCGACCCCGGGGAGGATGGCGTGCGCCAGCGCGTCACCGAGGAAGGCCATGGCGCGCAGCACCACGAAGCAGCCGATGACCGAGCACACCACCCCGACGATGAGCGAGGCGACCAGGGCGCGCTGCATGAACTCGAGCGTGAACGGGTCGGTGAGCCAGGCGATCATCGCGGCCCGGCGTGCGGCTCATGGCTGTGGCGGTGATCCTCGCCGTCGCCCACGTGACCGGGGCAGCACTGGTCGATCACGACCATGCCCTCGAGGAAGAGGGCTTGACCGCCGAACGCCGTGCCGATGTGCTCGGGGGTGAAGACGTCGGGCGGCGGGCCGTAGGCGACCAGCCGCCCGTTCAGGAGGGCCACCAGCTCGAAGCGCTGGGCAGCCGTCTGCATGTCGTGGGTGCTCACGAGTACGGTGATGCGCCGCTCGCGCAGCCGCGCGAGGAGGCCGAGGATCGCCTCCTTGGCGTTCACGTCCACGCCGGTGAAAGGCTCGTCGAGCAGCAGCACGTGCGGCTCCTGGGCGAGCGCCCGGGCGAGGAACACGCGCTGCTGCTGGCCGCCGGACAGCTCGCCGATGGCGCGCCCCGCGAGCTCGGCGATGCCGAGCTCGTCCAGACAGCGCGCCACCACCTCGCGGTCGGCCGCCTGGGGGCGGCGCAGCCAGCCCAGGCGGCCGTAGCGCCCCATCATCACCACGTCGCTCACGGTGACGGGGAAGCTCCAGTCGATCTCCTCGCGCTGGGGCACGTAGGCGATGGGATCCGCCTGGCCGCCGGGCGCGCGGCCGTGCAGCAGCACGCGCCCGCCGCGCAGGGGAAGCAGGCCGACCAGGGCCTTGAAGAGCGTCGACTTGCCGGCTCCGTTGGGCCCCACGATCGCCACCTGGGCGCCGTGCGGCACGTGCATGGTCACGGCGTCGAGGGCCGGCCGGCCGTTGTAGCTCACGGTGGCGTCCTCGATGGTGAGGTAGGACCCGGATGTGCCGTCGCCGGCGATCACTACTGCAGAGCCTCGACGATCCTTTTCGTGTCGAACTTCATCATGTCGATGTAGGTCGGCGCCACGCCGTGCGGCTCGGTGAGCGAGTGGTCGAGGAGGTCGTCGACCACCGTGATGCCGGTCTCGGCGGCGATCTGCTCGGCGAGCTTGGGGTTCTCTTCGATCTCCACGAAGATGGCCTTGGCGCCGCTCTTGCGGATGGCCGCCGTGAGGTCGCCGAGCTGCTGCGCCGTCGGCGTCTCGCCGGTGCCGACGCTCGGGATGACCGTACCCACCACAGAGAAGCCATACTCGTCGGCGTAGTACCCGTGGCTGGCATGGTTCATGACGAGCTTACGGTTCGCCGCCGGGACCGTCGCGACCTGGCTCTTGATCCAGGCGTTCAGCTCGTCGAGCCGTTTGGTGTAGGCGGCCGCATTGGCCTCGTAGGCCGCAGCCCCGGGCGGGTCGGCCTTCTTGAACGCGTTGCGGATGTTGGCCACGTAGGTCTTCACCAGCACCGGGTCGAGCCAGAAGTGCGGATCCGTCTCGGAGCTCCCGAGCGGAGGCTCGGCGGGCTGCGGCGAGCGGCTCTGAAGGCCGGCGGAGGCGTTGACGATCGTCGCCTCGCCGCCGGCGTTCTCGAGCATCTTGAGCAGCGGACCTTCGAGGCCGCCGCCGTTGACGATCACGAGATCGGCGGCGGCCACCTCGCCGAGGTCCTTCGGCGTCGGCTCGAAGGCGTGCGGGTCGGCGCCCGGCGGGATCAGCGGGCGCACGGTGAAGCGATCGCCGGCCACGTTCTGGGCGATGTCGGCGAGAAAGCTCTCGGCGGCGACGACGTCGAGCGCGCCTCCGTCTGCCGCATCGCCGCCGGCCCCGCACCCGGCGGTTCCGAGCACGGCAGCCACGGCTACGACGGAAAGGACAGAGAAGAGCAGCCATGCGCTCGCGCGCCGTCTCGCGCGGAGCGCCGTCTCGCGCTGTCTCGGGCGGAGCGCCGTCACGCGCCGTCCCCGGCCGTCCGGCGCGCCCGTCCCGTGCACTCGCCGCAGGCCGGGCACTCTCCGCTGAGCTGCAAGAAGTGCTCGGTGATGCGGAAGCCGGTCTGCCGGGCGGCGGCGTCGACGACTGCCTGGATGTCACACTCGGTGAACTCCATCACCTGGCCGCAACGGCTGCAGACCACGGTGTGGCCGTGCGCCGCGCCGGCGGGAACGAAGGCTTCGCAGTGGTCGGGCCCGTGCACGCGGCGCAGGGCGCCGATCTCGCTGAGCAACTCCAGGGTGCGATACACGGTCGTGAGGCCCAGCTCGGGGCAGCGCTCACGGGCGGCGTCGAAGACCTGCACGGGGCTCACGCTCGACGACGCCTCGGCGACCGCGTCGAGCACGGCGCGCCTCTGCCGCGTGAGGCGCAGGCCTCGCGCGGCGAGCGTTCCGGCGATCTGGTCGGCGTCGAGCGCCACTGCGAGCCTCCGCTCATCTGAAACTGAAAACCGTTTTCAGTTTCGCGCGAAACGGAGCGTAGCAGGCGCGAGGCAGGTGCGCAACGTGCGCGCGGCGTGCGGAGTGGCGGGCGCCCGCCCGCGCGGGGCTAGTCCGGCCCGCGACGGCGCCCTTCGGGCCCGCGGGCCGCTCAATAGCGCTTCGCCGATTAGTGCGGCCGCGTGTACGGGCAGGCGGCGATGCAGATGCCGCAGATCTGCGCGTCGACGTTGTCGAAGAGCGCCATCTGGCGCCGGCAGGCGGCGGCGTCGAAGAGCTCGTCGCGAGCCATGCCGGCGCGCCACTGCACGTCGCGCCCGCAGCCGGCGGGGCAGGCGTCGACGCAGGCGCGGCAGTCGCCGCAACGGCCCTCGGCGATGGCGTCGCCGACGGGCAGGTCCAGGTCGGTGAACACGGTGGCCAGGCGGACGGCCGGGCTGAACTGCGGCGAGACGAAGAGCGCGGTCTTGCCGATCCAGCCGAGGCCGGCGCTCGTCGCCGCCGTCTTGTGCGGGAAGGGCCTGTGGCCGTTGCCGTTGTCGCCGCCGGTCGCCACGACGCGCTCCGCGGCGTGGCCGTGCACGCGCAGCACCTCGACGAGCGTCCCGGTGGCGTCGTCGAGCGCGACGTTGAGGCGCAGGTACTCCTCGTAGTAGTCCTCGGTGGGTCCGTGCCGCAGGCTACGCACCACGAGCTGGTCGACGCGCATGAGCATCGAGATCGCCTTGGGATAGTCGGGGGCCAAGGGCAGGCGCGGCGTGTTCGCCGCGACGCCCCAGGCGTCGATCTCCTTGGTCCTGAGCAGCTGACCGATGGCGTGCCGGTCGAGAATGCTGAGCATGTGACCCCTTCCGCAGGTCGGCCGGTGGTGGCTGCTGTCAGAGGCCGGCCGCGCCCCGTTCATCCTCGCACCCGCCGCCCGAAGCTGACAATGGACGCGAGAGCGGACATTTCCCGCCCGTGTTGTCCGTTCTGGCTGGCCGAGTGCGGCCTTCACCCGAGCTGTAGGGGGCGGTGGAACGGCGTCGGGGTGCAGATCGGTGCGGCGGCGAGACGAGACGTGGGGGCGCGGAGGACGAAGCGACGCGGGGCGCGACCGGACGATCGCGGAGGGTCAGACGCCGCGGAAGCGGCGGAGGCGCAGGCTGTTGGTCACGACGGTCACGCTCGACAGACCCATCGCCGCGGCCGCGTAGATGGGGTTCAGGAGCACACCGAACGCGGGGTAGAACACGCCGGCCGCCAGCGGGATCAACGCCACGTTGTAGGCGAAGGCCCAGAAGAGGTTCTGCTTGACGACGCGGATGGTGGCGCGCGACAGCGAGATCGCCGTGGCGACGCCGCCGAGCTCGCCCGACATTAGGGTGATGTCGCTGGCCTCCATGGCGACGTCGGTGCCCGTGCCAATGGCGATGCCGATGTTGGCCTGGGCGAGCGCCGGGGCGTCGTTGATGCCGTCGCCCACCATGGCCACCTTCTTGCCCTCCGCCTGGAGGGCCGCGACCTGCGCCGCCTTCTGCCCGGGCAGCACTTCCGCGACCACGCGGTCGATGCCCACTTGGGCGGCGATCGAATCTGCCGTCCGCCGGCTGTCGCCGGTGAGCATGACGACCTCGAGGCCCATCTCGCGGAGCTGGCGCACGGCCGTGGCCGACCCTGTCTTGACGGTGTCGGCCACGGCGATGGCACCGGCTGGCTCGCCGTCGATCTCCACGGTGATGACCGTCTTGCCCTCGGCCGTGACCTCCTCGCTCGCGTGCCTGGCGGCCGGGCCGGCGAGGCGCTCGTTGCCGGCCACGACGGCGTGCCCGTCGACGACGGCTCTGATGCCGTGACCGGCGACCGCCTCGAAGCGCGCGGCCGCCGGCATCTCGAGGCCGCGTTCGGCGGCGGCCGTCAGCACCGCGGCGGCGAGCGGGTGCTCGCTGCCGCGCTCCGCGGCCGCCACCAGCCGCAGCAGGCCGTCGTTGTCCAATCCGTGCCCGCCGCCGAACAGCATCACGTCGGTGACGCGCGGCTTGCCTTCCGTGATCGTCCCGGTCTTGTCGAGCACCACCGTGTCGAGCTTGTGCGCTGTCTCGAGCGCTCCGCCGTCGCGGATGAGCACGCCGTTCTCGGCGCCCTTGCCGGTGCCGACCATGATGGCCGTCGGGGTGGCGAGGCCGAGGGCGCAGGGGCACGCGATGACGAGCACGGCGACGAAGTTGAGCAGAGCGTAGTTGAGCGACGGTGAAGGGCCGAGGACCAGCCAGACCACGAACGTGAGCGCAGCGATGCCGATCACGGCCGGCACGAAGTACGCCGCGATGACGTCGGCGAGGCGCGCGATGGGCGGCTTGGAGCCCTGGGCCTGCTCCACCAGCCGGATGATCTGCGCCAGAGCGGTCTCGGCGCCCACCTTGGTGGCGCGGAAGGTGAAGGAGCCGGTGGTGTTCATGGTGGCGCCGATCACCTCGGCGCCTTCGCTCTTGAGCACCGGCATGGGCTCGCCGGTGAGCATCGCTTCGTCCACCGCGGACGAGCCGCTCACGACCACGCCGTCGACCGGCACCTTCTCGCCGGGGCGCACGACCACGAGGTCGCCCGTCACGACGCTCGCCACGGGCACGTCGACCTCAGTGCCGCCCCGCCGCACGCGCGCCGTCTTGGGCTGCAGGCCGATGAGCGCCTTGATGGCGGCGCCGGTCTGCCCTTTGGCGCGCGCTTCCAGCAGGCGCCCGAACAGGATCAGCGTGATGATGAGGGCGGCCGAGTCGAAGTACATCGGCATGCTCAGGCCGCGGTGCTCGAAGAAGCCGGGGAAGAGCACGCCGAGGACGCTGTAGAAGTAGGCCGCGGAGGAGCCCATGGCGATCAGCGTGTTCATCGTCGTGGCGCCGTGACGGAGGGCGGACCACGCGGTGGTGTAGAACTGGCGCCCGACCCAGAACTGCACGGGCGTGGCCAGCGCCCAGAGCACGTAGCCGTTGTGCAGCCACGCGGGGAGGAACGGGAACCAGTCCGGCTGCATCGTGCCGGCGAAGATGACGATGCTCAGCGCGAAGCCGGCCACGACCTTGATCTTGAGGGCGCGGTAGGCCGCGGCGCGCGCCGCCTCGCCGGCGGACGCCGTAGCGTCCGCCGCGCCGGCGGCCGGCTCTTCAATCACGTTGTAGCCGGCCGCCTTGACCGCGGTCACAAGGTCGTCGCGGCTCGCCTGCCCGGGGATGTAGGTGACCGTCGCCTTCTCGGTGGCCAGGTTCACGTCGGCCTTGAGTACGCCGGGCGGCTTACGCAGGGCGCGCTCCACGCGGCTGACGCAGCTCGCGCAGGTCATGCCCAGGATCGGAAGCGTCTCCTGCGCGGTCACGACGCCGTATCCTGCGGCCTCCACGGCGTGCACCAGCTCGTCCGCCGACACCACCTCGGGGTCGAACGCGATCGTCGCTTTCTCGGTGGCGAAGTTCACCGAGGCGTCGTCCACGCCCTCGACCTTGCGCAGCGCCTTCTCGTTGCGCGCGACGCAGCTCGCACAGGTCATGCCGGTGATGGGGAGTTCTACCGTGGTCTTCTTGGCGGTCATGGCCTCACCACTATACCCAGCAGGGTACTCGAGCGACTCCTCTTGAGCCGGCGAGACCGCCGGCGCATCAGTGACCTCGCCCTACCTGAAGGACTCAGGCGCAGCCTTGACCGCGTGACGGAGGAGGATGCGGCTGTGCTCCACTGTGGGGTGGGCGCCGTCGTA
>Ga0209913_1001808_pt1 | contig 10573 bp, 9 predicted proteins | sample PersoiDNA2013203_FD_185805 | JGI IMG/M metagenome (GOLD analysis project Ga0209913, IMG submission 185805) | Permafrost soil microbial communities from the Arctic, to analyse light accelerated degradation of dissolved organic matter (DOM) -... | ecosystem: Environmental > Terrestrial > Soil >... | reverse complement strand
CCATGGCGACAGCAGAGGTACAGAGATGGCAGCAGCAATTGCAGCAAGCACTTCCGCGGGCAAGAGCCGTCGTTTGTCGCGACAGTAATCCCGCAACAGCGAACAGACTGCAATGGTCTTGCGATCACGCAGCAAATGCCGCGATCGTTATCAAGATCGGCTGGTCGGCAAGAGAACCCGTCTCAACCAGCGCTGCCTCTGTAGCTACAGAACCCTCTCCGCACATTGCTATCGCTGTCGCTATCTGAATGCGCCAAGGTCGACAAACAGGTCTGAGCCTGATCGAACTGATGATTTCCATGGCGCTTGGCATGGGTGTGGCTCTTGCATCACTGGCTTTGCTCAACGCTGCAAAAGCCAGCTACGTCGCCGTCAGCGACGGCGCACTGGTGCAAGACACCGGACGTTACGCACTCGATGTCTTGAGCCGCGCGATCCGGCAGGCGAACTTTGTGCCTTACGATCATCCTGCATTTAGGGAGTTCTCTTCGCTGGACATGACATTGCTTCAACCCGGTGTTTCCGGACGAGATAACGCCAGACTTGACGACCAGACAATCGCTCTCACTGTACCAATAGAGAACACGACGAACTACAACAGCGATGTGCTTGCGATCCGCTATTTCGGTTCCGGAGCCGGCCATAAGGCGGATGGCAGTATCCTGAATTGCGCTGGTTTCGCCGTGGCAGCGCCTGCCAATGCAGCGATGATCGAGACGCCTGTCAAAGCGAACAATGAGCGCGGCTGGAGCATTTTTTATGTCGCTGCCGATAGTCACGGTGAACCGGAACTACGCTGCAAGCATCTCACCAAAAAAGACGGCAACTGGGATGCGACTGCTATCGCGCGCGGTATCGAAGCTTTTCAGGTTCTGTATGGTGTCGGCGACCACATTGACGGCCCTGTGACGCAATATCGCAATGCTTCGCAAATGACGGATCAACATTGGCGTCAAGTGATTGCCGTACGCATCGCCATGTTGGTACGCGGCGAACAAAACGGCGGCAACGATGCGCCAGAAAGCGTATATGAGCTCTTTGGCCCGGCTTATCGCAATAGCCTAGACCCTGGCGTCACGATCACGGAACTCAATCAGCCGCACCGGATACGCAAACTGTTTCAGACCACGATACGCTTACGCAACATGCCGCCATGATGAGACGCCATCGCCAATCCGGCGCATCCCTGCTGATTGCCCTGATCATGCTGATCGTCGTCATGTTGCTAGGCGTGACGGCAGCACGCATGTCGCTGATGAACGAAAAATCGTCGCGCAGCGACCGCGACCGACAAATCGCCTTCGAAGCGGCCGAGGCGGCCTTGCGCGATGCGGAGCTGGATCTGTCTGCCGGATCAGCCCATTCCGCCAATGTGCGCGGGCAAATGGATGCATTTCCTGCGTTGCCCGGGCGCTGTCATGAGAGCGGCCCGTTCGCTGGACTATGCCGTGCCGGCAATACGCCGCTCTGGACAAGCTTCAACATGCTTGCGCCAACGCCATGGATCGATTACGGGCGCTACTCGGCACAGCATTTTCCTTATGGTGCGGCGTCTCTCGCAGCGCGACCGCCGCGTTATCTGATCGAACTGATCACGGTCGGCAAATCCGTTGCATCCGCATCCTCATCCGCTGTGCAGCGCCTGCGCGTCACAGCCGTCGGTTTCGGCAGCCGGGAAAGCACGCAAGTAATTCTGCAATCCATCTATGCCATCCATGCCGCTCCCGACTCTCCCTACAAACCTCCTGTGAGGATCAGTTGGCGGGAAATCGGCAACTGGCAGGAAATCTGAGGTTTCATTCTACAAGCTCCCTATGACCCCAATCATGACCATCCCTTCCCGAGGCTTTACCCTGATCGAACTGATGTGCGTCGTCAGCATCATCGGCCTGCTCTCGCTGGTCGCTTACCCGACCTATCTCGGCGTCATCACCAAAGGAAAGCGCGTCGAGGCCCGCGCGGCTCTCATGCAAGCCATGCAGGAACAGGAACGCCATTTTTCGCGCTACAACAGCTATGCGGCCTACACCGCCGCCGACGCCAACTCCTTACTCTGGTATTCAGGCAGCACGGCGGCAGGCAGTGCTTATCAGATCAGTGCAGCTGCCTGTCCCGGCGAAACCATCCAGCATTGCGTCGTGTTGTCGGCAACACCCGGCGGGCCGCAAGTCGATACGCACTTCAAGGATGAAGTGTGCGGTACGCTGACCTTCAACAGTCTCGGCGAAAAGACCGCTGCGGGCAGGCCGGCCGCAGCGGCGCCGGCAGCGTGCTGGTGAAGGAGCAATGCGACATGCAGGCATATGACACCCTTAACCGTCTTCGTGCACATCCTGCCGGCTTCACCCTGCCCGAGCTGCTGATCGTGCTGTGCATCATCGGCATCCTGCTGGCTGCCGGTGTGCCAAGCTTTCGTGCGTATCTACAAACCCAGCAGCTCATTACTGCATCGAGCCAGTTTCTGTTTGCGTTGAATCTGGCGCGCAGTGAAGCCATTCAGCGCGGCGCACGTGTCGACCTTACCCCTCGCGACGGCTTGCGCTGGGAAAAAGGCTGGATGGTATTTCTGAATAAAAATGGTGACAACCAACCGCAGTTTGATACCGGCGATGAACTGATTTACAGCTACGACGACCATGTTCCCGGCTTGCAAGTCGCCACCACCCTGAGCGACAAGTCTTATCCCTACATCGCTTACAATGGCAACGGCAGACCGCGCAGCAATCTGAACGCGCTGACGCCGCAGTGGGGATCCTGGCAGTTTTCGCTCAACGGCAAGGAAAGAGTCGTACGCGTCACCCTTGCCGGCCGTGCCCGCCTGTGCAATCCGACGGACGATGCCAGTTGCAGATTCAGCGGTACAGTCACCACGGCGGACAACCATTAGCTATTACCATCAACATAGACAACGCCTACATCCAACGTGTCCACCGATCAGTCTCTCTATTCCATCGACATCGATAGCGACCAGCAAGCCATGACGCTGGCGCTGGAGCAAGCCGCGCTCGGCATGTTCACCACCACACCCAATCCGCGCGTCGGCTGTGTGATCGTCAAGCACCGCCGCATCATCGGCGCCGGTTTCACCCAGCCGCCCGGCGGCAACCACGCCGAAATCCAGGCGATGAAAGATGCGCAGGAACGCGGCAACGATGTACGCGGCGCGACCGCCTATGTCACGCTCGAACCCTGCAGCCATTTTGGCCGCACACCACCGTGCGCCGATGCACTGGTCAACGCCGGACTCGGCCGGGTTGTCTCGGCCATGACCGATCCCAATCCCCTGGTCGCCGGAAAAGGTTTGGAAAAACTGCAAGCCGCCGGCATCGCCGTCGTCTCCGGCCTGATGCAGGACGCCGCGCATGAAATGAACATCGGTTTCTTCAAGCGCATGCAGCAGGGCACGCCGTGGATACGCATGAAATCGGCCGCCAGCCTCGACGGCAAGACCGCGCTGCATAACGGCAAGAGCCAGTGGATCACCGGCCAGGCGGCACGCGACGACGGTCATTTCTGGCGCGCGCGCGCCTGTGCCATCGTCACGGGTATCGGTACCGTCAAGGACGACAATCCCCAACTGAGCGTACGCGCCGTCAACACCCCGCGCCAGCCGCGCCGCATTGTCATCGACAGCAAGCTGACACTCTCTCCGTCCGCCAATATCCTGACCGGCGGCGGCACCTGGGTGTTCACCGCCAGCGAAGACAGCGAAAAAATTGCCGCATTGGAAGATCAGGGAGCTGAAATCATCATCCTGCCCAATGCCGACAACAAGGTTGACCTGCCGCGCGTCATTGCCGAACTGGGCAAACGCCAGCTCAACGAAGTCCATATCGAAGCCGGCTCCAAGCTCAATGCTTCGCTGATTCGCGAAGGCTGCGTCGACGAGCTGTTGCTGTATCTCGCGCCCAACCTGCTGGGCGACGGCCGCAGCATGTTCGACCTGCCGGCGCTGGACGATCTGTCCGGCAAGATCTCTCTGCACTTCCACGAGGTCAAGCAAATCGGCGAAGATTTGCGTATCCTTGCACGGTTCCGTTAATTTATTTGGGCTTCATTATGTTTACAGGCATCGTTGCCGCTGTCGGCAAAATCACTTCCGTTCAACCTCTGGGCAACACCGCCGACGCAGGCGTGCGCCTTGACATCGATGCCGGCGCACTGCCGATGGACGACGTCGCGTTGGGTGATTCGATTGCCCTCAACGGCGCCTGCATGACCGTCGTCGAAAAGACCGCCAAAGGTTTCACCGTCGACGTCTCGCGCGAGAGCCTCAACCTCACCGCCGGTCTTGATGCACCGGGTGAAGTCAATCTGGAAAAAGCCCTGACCCTGGCAGAACGCCTCGGCGGCCATCTGGTCTCCGGCCACGTCGACGGCCTCGGCGTGGTGCGCAAATTTGAACCGGTCGGCGAATCCTGGGAACTGATCGTCGAAGCCCCTGCGGCACTCGGCAAGTATCTCGCCTACAAAGGCTCCATCGTCGTCAACGGCGTTTCGCTCACCGTCAACCGCGTGGAAGACGTCGCCGGCGGCTGCCGCTTCTCGATCAACCTGATTCCGCACACGATTCAGGTCACCACACTCAAGCACCTGAAAGTCGACAGCAAGGTCAATCTGGAAATTGACCTGATTGCGCGTTATGTCGAGCGCATGCTGTCCGCCGCCAAGTAAATCTTCATCGAAACCGGACAGGCGCACAGTCTGTCCGGCTGCCTTTCCCGCGCTGTCTCCCGTATATCCCCGTTCACGCCTCCGTCGCCTTCTTTCCACCCTTTCCCTTGAGCAGGGTTGAAAACACCGCATTCACCGCCATATTTTTCATTGCTTTAAAGTAAAAACCGACAATTAGACGACCGGTCTAATTTTAAGGTATGATGGAACTCCATCGCGATGCTGCGATCCAGATTCCCAGGTTTCCGTTTTAAAGACAGTGATACGCCACTGTCTTTTTCATTTTTAAAAAGGAGTTGTTCATGACATCTTTATTCGATCCAGTACAAATGGGCGATATCTCGCTCGCCAATCGTATCGTCATGGCGCCGTTGACTCGCAGCCGTGCAATCGAAGGTCTGAAGCCGGGACCGATGACCGTTGAGTACTACCGTCAACGTGCCAGTGCCGGTCTGATCATCGCGGAAGCTACCCAGATCAGCCCGATGGCCCAAGGCTATATCGGTACACCAGGCATCCATTCCGAAGAACAGGTCGGCGCCTGGCGTGAAGTCACCAATGCCGTGCATGCCGCCGGCGGCAAGATCGTGCTGCAACTGTGGCACGTCGGCCGTATCTCGCACAGCTCGCTGTTGCCCGATGGCGCAGCACCTGTGTCGTCGACCAACCGTGCGGCCAATGCCAAGACCTTCACCGCTGACGGCTACACCGACGTGTCGACGCCGCGTGCTCTGCGCGACGACGAACTGCCGGGCCTGGTTGAAGACTATCGCAAGGCTGCACGCAATGCGATCGATGCGGGTTTTGACGGCGTTGAAGTGCATGCTGCCAACACCTATTTACTGGAACAGTTCCTGCGCGACAGCGTCAATGATCGCAGCGGCCCTTATGGCGGCAGCATCCAGAATCGTGCACGCCTGCTGATCGAAGTCATGCAAGCAGTCGCCAAGGAAGTCGGCGGCGGCCGGACCGGTATTCGCCTGAGCCCGATGACGACCTTCAATGACACCAAGCTCGACAGCCAGCCGCAAGCGCTCTACAACTATGTAGTGGAACAGATCGCACCATTGGGTCTGGCTTACCTGCACGTGGTCGAAGGCGAGACCGGTGGCGCACGCCAACCGGCCGGCGCAGTGACGTTCGACTACGCTGCACTGCGCAGCCGTTTCCCGGGAACCTTCCTGGTCAACAACGGCTTTACCGGTGCTGAAGCGCAATCTGTATTGAGCGACAAGCTGGCCGACGCGGTGGCATTTGGCCGCCTGTTCATCGCCAATCCGGATCTGGTGCGCCGTTTGCGCGAATCCAAGCCGCTCAACCCGCTGCGCGAAGAAGGCATGTACGGCGGTGGTGCAGAAGGCTATATCGACTATCCTGCGCTACCTGCATAAGAAGCAAAAAACTCCGCATCCTAGGGGATTTCGTAAAAAATTAAACGCCGTCGGGATCATCGACGGCGTTTTTTTATTTGAATTTAGCAACGTCCACATCCTGATCCAGATGATCGCATGCAGCCTGTTGTCTGGCCCAGAGTGAATCCAGGCTGGGCAGATTCCAGCGCTCGCGCCACTCCCGGCCCGCGAGGACATGAGCGTTTGATGTCACAAGCGCCATGGCGCAATAGAGATGCAGCGAGCAAAGTGCCGGCCTGAAAAAGTGAGGCTTATTTTTTTGCGATTTTCGGCAACGAAAAGCTGGCGACCTGATTGTGGCCGCGCTGCTGCGCCATGCTCAATGCGTGGTCTGCCGAGCGGATCAGGTCGGCACTCAAATCATTGTCGTCCACCGAGTCCAGGCAACTGGCGCCAATGCTCACGGTCACGACGCCTTCGTCGCTTTCCCAGTGTGGAATCGCAAGTGCGCTCACTGCCTCACACAGCTGCTCGGCAAAAGCGACCGCAGCCGCTTGGGAGCAGTTCGGCAGGATGACACTGAATTGCTCTTCACCGTAACGCGCGGCGATATAAGCAGATTGCTTCAGGCTTGCCTTGATTGCTCCTGCGATAGCACGCAGACAGTCGTCGCTGCTGGAGTGACCGTACAGATGGCTGAACACTTTGAAACGATCAATATCGATGATCAGGAGCGATACCGTCGCCAGCCCTTCCTTGGCACGATTGAGTTCGCTCTTCAACAGCGTGTCGAACTGGCGGCGATTGGGCAAACCGGTCACGTCATCCTTCAAAGCGAGTTGCTCCAGCGACTGGTTCGCTCTCTCGGCTTTCGCCTGCGCATCCAGCGCATCGGTTTCGGTCTTGGAGCGTTGATTGATCTGCGTAATCAACCGGTTTCCGGCGAATAGTACCGCGACCAACAACAACACCATGCTACCGCCATGCGTCATCGACTCGCGACGCCAGTCGGCCAATATTTCGTCTTCCGACATGGCTACGGCGACGAATAGCGGATAGCTGGCAACACTGCGATAGACATTGATGCGCATAATACCGTCTTGCGACGATTTGATCAGCGCAGAACCGGTGAGCGCATTCTCACGGTAGGCCCGATACAAGGCTGTACCGGTCATGTTCTTGCCGGCGAATTCGTTTCGCATCGGACGGCGATACAACAATATGCCGTCCGACCGGATCAGCACGATCGCCCCTTCGCTACCAATATCGAAGGTCTTGTAAAAATTTTCAAAATACGTCATGTCGATCGTGGCCACCACGACACCGCCAAAACTTCCATCCGGTTTGTTGTAACGCCGGCTGACCGTAAATCCCCAGTGCCCCGTGGATCTGCTTTGTATCGGTACGTCGATGTGGATACCGAGATCCGCATGATTCTGATGGTAGAGAAAGTAGGCGCGGTCGCGGCCGTTCAATTCTCTGTTCAGCTTTTCCTGAGAGGTGACAATCAGCTTGCCGTCCTGATCCTCCACATACAAGCCGTCGATTTGCGGCAAAGCCGACAGCCGCGCACGCAAGGCCTGATGTGTACGCTCTTCGCCTTCCGGCGATGCGCCGTCGCGCGCCAGCCGCTCCAGCACGTCGCCAATGACGATATCGGCTTCTTTCAGGGTATCTTCGGCATGCTGCGCCAATGCGCGCGTGACGTTGGAAATGGACGCCCGGCTTTCTTCCACCTGCACCTTGCGGCTATAGCTGATCCCCCAGATTTCGAGAGCGACAATAGCCAGCGCAATCAAGGCAATAAAGAACCGCGCTCGCTTGCCTGTGGAAACACTATTTTTGTCAGACATGGTTTCTGAACGACATTGGACGAAATCGAAAGTAATTTCAGCAGCATGATATTTTGAAAACCATCCGAACGATACCTTTAATCACATTCAACCTCCTCGCGCCCCGCCTGTCCTGTCCGGAAACTTGTCGCCCGCGCATGATAAAGTTAGCAAAAGGAAAATGCAGCCCGGCGGTTCTATGTTCACTGTCCGGCCACAGCAGAGGTAGCCGCGCGGCTGCATTACAATCCGTCCGTCTTGTCACTTTAATCATTCCTGAGGTCTCCCCTTGTCGAGTCAACAAGAACCCCGTCGTCAATCCAATCAGGTTGCCGGCATCCTCGGCACGGCGACCGTACTCGCCCTGCTCTACTTCGGGCGCGATGTCCTGATTCCGATCACGCTCGCCATCATCCTCAGCCTGCTGATTACGCCTTTCATTCATCGGCTGCGGCGGATCGGTCTGGGACAGACTCTTTCGGTCGGTGTCGCTGTCGTCACGCTGGCATTGTCCCTGGCGGCAGTCGGCCTGATCATCGGCACGCAGGTGGTGCGCATCGGCGCCAGCCTGCCGCAGTATGCCGACACCATCCGCAGCAAGGTCTCCGTACTCGATCACCTGACACTGGGAAAACTGGGCGAACTTAACGGCCAGGCAGGACGCTGGATCGACAACCTGTCCGACCAGAAAGATCCCGGCACAGCCAAGAGCACGACGCCAGCATCGACATCGGGTGGCCTGGGTAAATTGAGTGCCGGCAGCAATACGCCGATCCCAGTGGAAATCCACTCGCCGCCGCAAAAGCCGCTGCAATTGCTGACGCGCATCGCGTCGTCCGTCTGGGCCCCTCTGGAAACCGCCGGTATCGTTTTTGTGGTGCTGATCTTTGTCCTGCTGGAACACGAGGCCTTGCGCGACCGCTTCATTCGTCTGGCCGGCGGCAATGACTTGCGCGCGACGACGGTAGCGGTCAATGACGCCGGTGAACGCCTGTCGCGTTTTTTCGTGTCGCAGTTTGCCGTCAACATCGGTGTCGGCGTGCTGGTATGGATAGGGCTAAGCATCCTCGGCCTTTCGCAGGCCTTGCTATGGGGCGCGATGGCGGCGATCCTGCGCTTCATACCCTATGTCGGCGTGTGGATCGCCGCATTCTGTGCGACTTTGCTGGCCGCTGCGATCTCACCGGGCTGGTCGCTGGCGGTCATGACGCTGATGCTGTTTCTGGTCATTGAAATCGTTTTTGCCCAGTTGGTCGAACCCAAGCTTTACGGCCACACCACCGGCCTGTCGCCCTTGTCGGTTGTCATCGCGGCAATTTTCTGGAGCTGGATCTGGGGCCCGGTCGGACTGGTGTTGTCGACACCGCTGACCTTGTGTCTGGTGGTGGCGGGCAGATATTTCCGCGCACTGAACATGTTTGAAATCCTGCTCGGTGAAATTCCCGCCCTGACGCTGCCGCAGAATTTTTATCAGCGCGCCCTCTCCGGCGACACGCAAGAAATCATCGCCAGCGCACGCCAGATTCTCAAGCGCAAATCCTTTGCCGCGTATTGCGACTCGGTGGTGGTACCGGCACTGCATCTGGCACGTGCGGATCTGGACGCCAACGCGATCAGCAAGAGCGAGCAACTGAAAGTCGGCAGCGCCATCGCCTCCGTCATCGAAGCGCTCGGCGAAAATCCAAAGTGGTGGCGCCAATACACGCGCATCTCCATGCTGGAAGACGTCAACATCGGTCGCCAGCTGCGCCGTCGCCGCGAAGCCGTCATCGGCGGCACGCAAGGTTCTTTCGACGTGCCGGCCGGCACCATCGTGCTGAGTATCGGCGCCGGATCCGGGGGCGACGAGCTGGCGGCGGAAATCCTGGTGCGCATCCTGCGCAAACAAAACCTGGACGGCCGCCATGTCACGCTGGAAGAAATGGGCGACGCACCGCCGCCCGACGTCAAACCCGGCATTGTCGCGATGTTCTGTCTGGTCAGCATCGAGCCAATGAAGGAACAGGCGCAGATCGAGTCGGCATTGCTCCAGATGAAGCAGCGCCTGCCGAACGTCAAACAACTGGTGTTGCAGATCGCCAATCCGTTTGAGCAATTGCAGTTGGAAGACAACGCCATCGAAGGCGCGCATGAAGTGGTGCATTCGTTTGAGGAGGCAGTGCAGAGTTGTCTGCGCAACCTGCACGTCTATGACAAGCCAGGCCTGAGCAGCAAAAGCTGAAAGCTCTCAGCCTGACGATGATGGCCGCTGACTTCGTTGATTTTGGTCGGCGGTTTTTTTACGCTTTTTTTTCAAGCTGACGATGCACTGACAAAAAAGCGAATGACTTATTTTCAATATCGCTTGCAGCCTTTTATTCAGGGATATTTATTGCGTCGCAAAAGCAAGTCGTCACCGCATCCACCCCGCAAACCAAGTCCCATAGCGGCTCTCAGAGCCTGACAAGTCACTGAAAAATGCCGCGCCGCAAACGGATCGCGACGATTCTCACTATAATTGCGCTGCGATTTTAATAACAATCCTTCCACCAAAAGTATGAGGAGAATTTCTATGCGGCTCTTACTCCTGTTGCCGTTCATTGGTCTATTGTGGGTCCCGTTTTACAACGACGAACTGCCCGCGCTGTTCGGCTTTCCGTTTTTCTACTGGTATCAGTTCATGTGGGTTCCGCTCACCGCACTGATCATCTGGATCGTCTATAAAGACGGCCTCAG
>Ga0209913_1001805_pt1 | contig 10607 bp, 9 predicted proteins | sample PersoiDNA2013203_FD_185805 | JGI IMG/M metagenome (GOLD analysis project Ga0209913, IMG submission 185805) | Permafrost soil microbial communities from the Arctic, to analyse light accelerated degradation of dissolved organic matter (DOM) -... | ecosystem: Environmental > Terrestrial > Soil >... | reverse complement strand
TACCGACGACCGATGCAATCGCGCTGACGCCGGGCGGTGATGCCTGCGCGATCCTGATCGTCGATGACAATCAGGATGCCGCACAAATTCTTGGTGAGTTACTGTCCATGCAGGGACACGATGTCCGCGTTGCCTATGACGGTCCGTCTGCGCTCGATGCGGTCAAGCATTTCACACCGCGCATAGCCTTGCTCGATATCGGCCTGCCTATCATGGACGGCTATGAAGTCGCAGGCCATTTGCGCGCCCTGCCGCATCTGCAAGGCATAGGACTGATTGCGCTGACTGGGTATGGCCAGGCCAGCGATCGCCTGCGCTCCGCCAACGCCGGCTTCGACCACCATTTGGTCAAGCCGGTCGACATTGATGTGGTGGAAGAATTGATTCGGACGACGCTCGCTGCACGTCCGGTTGATCCTCTGGTGCCGCCGGGAATACTGGCTGCTGCCGGCGACAACAGTGCCGTAAGGAGAGAGCAGTCCTGATCTTCTTTCTATTTCAATGCAAGTGCTATTGGTATTAACTGTGAACTGCGGAAAGTAACTCTGAATCAATCAGATGAAGTGAACCACAGAAGTTGATATCGACCTCCATGGTTTGACTGGCTGGGAATTTTATGATCGAAAATTCTGTTTGTCATACTTTCGCATTCAAGCTATTGGGGATGGCTACTTGTAGGCAATCGATACCACAGCTTGACGGTACAAAATATCGTTGAAGGAAATGCCGGTGGTCCACCGTTCTCATTCATGCAATGAGTGCCCGCTACCTGTAGGTAATCGTCACGACAGCTTGCCCTCTCACCTGCCCAGCGGTCACGACATCTTTGGTCTGATAGTACTGAACACTGTATGGATTATTAAATACGCCATCAGTGGCGGTGTTGGGCCTGCCTGGCTCAAATGTATCGAAAGAGATAGGCTGCCCGGTGGTCTGATTGATAATCTGTAATGCGATACCCGACGCTGCACCGGTGCCCGGCCTGACCTTGATAACGCCAGGAGCGTTGGAGTCATCCTTGTCGATTGAGCCAAACGATAGTCCGATGCGGGTATTTTTTTGCACCTGTGAGCACCTCAAGGCAACATTAAAATTTCGCCGCCCGCGTGTGGATCCTATACCGGTGAATTGTGAAGACATGATGGGTGGCACATTCACCGTAAAGTCGTCCATGGCGCAAGTTGTCGGAATAACGCTTGCCGTTGTGAGCACCGTCAAAAATTGCCCAGCGGTATTTGTAATTCCCGCACCAGCGAGTGCGCTATCCCCACTAAACAAATCTCTGATCGGTCCCCTGCTTATTACCGGTAAGGAAGTCACTATAAACTGCAGACGCACCGATTCGGTCTGACGGCCTGATGATAAAACACCGTCGGGCAATACATATGTGGTCTTCCCCTGAATCTGGGTCCGTTTAATGGTAGTGGAATTCTCGAAAAAAACTTTGAAACCGATCCCGGTTGTATTAGTAGGACATGGATCGCTAACGCATTCTTGACGGAACACGAACGTATTGCTTCCGGGCACCGATCCGCTGTCGCAGTTAAACCAGTTAGGCGCAAATATGAACGTAAAATTCATCCGTTGATCGTATAAAACATCGCCCACTTTGGCATTCGCCGGGATGGAAACCTTACCTCCGAATGTCACGTTAGTAGGGCCACCGTAGAGGGGCGCAAAGCTGCAATTTGCCTTCGCCTCACTGACCAGCCCTCCCGCGCAGAAAAAAAGTAATACCAGCAGAATGCGCACTATCCAGTGGCGGCTATTGTGGCGTTCATCCGTATTTCGCAGCGAAAGGATTCCAACAAGACGACGGCATTCATGGCCGGACAATGCTAGCGACATGGGTTTTCCTTGGATTTTCCTGCACACGGCCGATACTCTCTCCGGCACAGCGATCAGGCATTGAAAAATAAAGAGCAAAGTATGGAGAGCCTTGTATCTTTCATACATAAGAAAACTCTGAAAGTGCAAAACCGGAAATAAAGCGCACGACAGAAGTATCGCATGTGCGTCGGCCGTCCCGAGAGCTTTTGAGAGTTTTCCTATGGTTCGCCCGACACCGTCCCCCTAGACTGCCCTCCAGTCATCCCTTTGCCGTACTTCATCGCTGACGGGCGAGCGTCTTCCACCTTTTTCTTTTTATCGGGCCGCTTTTCTTGCGCGGCCGGAGATTATTCATGTCCTTCTTTTCGCGCTGGTACTTGCTCCCTCTACTGTGCCTGGCCAGTATCATTGCCGTTGCGGGCGAACTGCCGCCCTCCGCAGGCTTTGCCGCCCGCGCCGTCAGCAGCCTTGCCAGCGGCATCCGCTACAAGTTCGGCGGCACCGATCCCGACAGCGGCCTCGACTGCAGCGCGTTCATCGCCTTGCTGTACAAGGAAGCCGGCGGCGGTGAGCTGCCGCGCACGGCGCTGGAAATAAGCGAAGTCGGCGCCCGCGTCGAACCTCAGGCGCTGCAGCCAGGCGATCTGGTGTTCTTCCGCGATGCGCACCGCCGCATTGCTCACGTCGGGGTCTATGTCGGCGATGAGAATTTCGTCCATGCTTCGCGCAAGCACGGCGTGATCTACCAGTCGCGGCTCAGCGAGCCCTATTGGAAGAGCCGTTTCAAGGGCGCTCGCCGCTTGCCGCAATCCTGACGGCCAATTATCACTGCCGATCTTGAGCCAATAAAAAAGCCGCTCCGAAGAGCGGCTTTCAGTTCGTCCCCAACCAAGGCGGGGACGAGAAGGTAAGGCTGTTTTTATCGCTTATAACTTGTTTTCATGCTTATTGCTTGGTAATAGCAGCCGGCAGATGGCGACCGTGGAACTTGACGTAGATCGCGTCCAGCTTGCCGTTGCGGTGGTTGGTGACGACCCAGTTGTTGATCCATTCTTTCAGGCGCGGCTGATTCTGGTTGAAAGCGATACCCAGATCAAAGTCCTTTTGTGCGAACTTCAGTTCAAGGTTCTTGCCTGGTGCGCGCTTGATCATCTCTGCCAGATTGGATGGGGTGCTGGAGAAAATTTCGACCTGGCCGGTGACCATCGATGTGATCAGCGTGGCGTCGTCTTCATAGCGCACGATCTCGGCGCCCTTTGCTTGTGCCGTCGTCAGCGTATCGTTGACGGTGGCGCGTGTCAGGCCGATACGTTTGCCGTTGAGGTCGTTGTAGTCCTTGATCTGCATGCTCTTCGGGCCGCCGACGATGATGGTGATCACGGCGTAAGGCACGGAAAAGTCGACAACCTTGGCGCGCTCAGGCGTGATCGACAAGTCGGCGATGACGACGTCGGCACGATTGGCTTGCAGTGTCGGGATGCGTGCAGCATTGGTGACTGGCACGATTTCCAGCTTCACGCCCAGATCCTTGGCGAATTGCTCGGCAGTTTCGACGTCGGAACCGGCAGGTTGCAGGTTGGCGTCGGCAAAGCTGAACAGCGGTGTACCCATGGCGATCGCCACGCGGACTTTACCGGCCTTCTTGATGTCGTCGAGCTGGTCGGCCATGGCGACGTGGGCCAGGCCGGCGGTCAGCAGTGCAGCGATACAAGTACGGGCGAAGAGGTGATTCAGTTTCATGCAGGTCTCCTTGGTTTGATTGTGTTGCAATGAAAAAATAGAAATCAGGATGTCTGATAAATGTCGACTTACAAGCCGTTGTTCAGGAAGGCTCGCAGTTCCGGCGTCGTCGGGTTGTCCAGCATCTCACCCGGGCCGACTTCCCATACGGTGCCCTGATGCATGTAAATGATGCGATCGGCCACGCGCTTGGCGAAGGCCATTTCGTGCGTCACGAGCAACATGGTCATGCCGCCGGCTGCCAGGTCTTCCATCACGCGCAGCACTTCGCCGGTCAGTTGCGGGTCGAGCGCCGAGGTGACTTCATCGAACAGCATGACCTTTGGCGCCATCGCCAGCGAACGGGCAATCGCCACGCGCTGTTGCTGGCCGCCTGACAGTTGCTCTGGATAGGCGTCGGCCTTGTTGCCCAGGCCGACCTGCTCCAAGGCAGCCATCGACACGGTCAACGCCTGCGCTTTTGGTTGCTGCTTGACGTGACGCAGCGCCAGCATGATGTTTTCCTGCACGGTGAGATGCGGGAACAGGTTGTAGCTCTGAAACACGATGCCGACTTCTTGGCGCAGCTTGTGCAGATCGACATGCGGATCGTCAACACGCATGCCGCATACGTCGATGGTGCCGGAGTCGACTTTTTCCAGGCGATCGATACAACGCAGTGCGGTGCTCTTGCCGGAGCCGCTGGCACCGATGATGGCGATCATCTCGCCCTTTTGGACTTCGAAGGAAACCCCCTTCAGTACCTGATTGGCGCCAAAGCTCTTGTAAATCTGGTCGACTTTGACGATAGGGCCTGTTTGGCCAACAGGGGTATTAACGGTTGCTGACATTGAGCTTATTCTCCATCGATTCACTCCAGCGCGAGAGCGGGTAGCACAGTACAAAATAGAACACCCCTACCAGACTGAAAATCAGGAAAGGCTGAAAAATTGAGTTGTTGATAATCTGACCGGCGCGGGTCAGTTCGATAAATCCGATCACGGACGCCAGCGAAGTCATCTTGATGACCTGCACCAGAAAGCCCACGGTCGGCGGCAACGACAGACGGAAAGCCTGAGGAATGATCACCAGGCGCAGTGTCTGCCAACGGGTCAGCGACAGGCACTCGGCGGCTTCCCACTGCGGACGCGGCATCGCTTCGACGCAACCGCGCCAGATGTCACCCAGATAGGCGCTGGTATAGACCATCATCGCCAGACCCGCTGCGACCAATGCCGGCAAAGCGAAGCCGTACACGGACAGGCCGAAATAGACGATGAATAACAGGATCAGCAGCGGAATGCCCTGAATGCACTCGATGTACACCAGCGTCGGCATCCACAGCCAGCGGCGAGGAGAAATCCGCGCCAGCATCACCGCAAAACCTCCGATGCTGCCAAGGATGAAGGCCAGGCCGGACAGCACCAACGTCCACCAGATCGACTGCACCAGATAGAAGAAATGTCCCCAGGAGAAACTGCCGATCATGATGCGCTCCCGCTGGTGTTCGAAGGTATTGTTGTGGCTGCTGCAACATTCGCCTGGAATGGCGGGATGGCAGGTGGACGGCGGCGTGCCATTTCCGCGGCGGCGCGGCGAATCACGCGGCGGCGCTTGAACAGGTATTCGCCGAAACCCCATGCCAGCAGTTTGACCAGAATCGACAGCGCCAGATACATGAAGGCGACCACGATATAGGTTTCCAACGAGCGGAAGGTATCCGACTGAACGGTATTGGCGATTGCGGTCAGTTCTTCGGCCGAGATCTGCGAAGCCATGGCGGAAGCTTGCATCATCAGCAGGAACTGGCTGGTCAGCGCCGGATAAACGCGCTCGATCGATGGTTGCAGCATGACGTGCCATGCAATGCGCCAGCGCGACAGGCCGAGGCATTCGGCTGCTTCGATCTGGCCCTTTGGTACCGATTCCAGGCCGGCGCGAATGATTTCTGCAGCGTAGGCAGCGATATTGATGATCATCGCCAGCACCGCCGCGGCAAACGTCGGCATATGGATGCCGAGGCTGGCCAGACCGAAGTACAGCAAGAAGATCTGCACCAGGAAAGGCGTGTTGCGCACCGCCTCGATATAAGCGGAACAGGCTTTGGAAATATAGCGGTTGCTACCGCGCTTGAGGAATGCGATCAACGTGCCGACTGAGACGCCGACGACGATTGCGACCGTGGTCATCTTCAGTGTCAGCCATGCACCGGTCAGAAAAACCGGCCAATACGGCGCAAGAGGACCAAAATTAAGTGAAAAACCCATGCCGATGATGCCCTTTATACTTGGCGTTCTATCTTGTTCGGCGATGTAATGACAGTGGAGGACACGAGGAACGGGACAACAAAGGCGATCCACCGTGAAACGAATTTTCCCTGCGCTCGCGACCTTGCCGATCGGATCTGTACTGCCGAATCCGAAGCGATGCCGCTTGCCTGCGGTGTGTGCGTTGTTGTTATTGGTTACTGTCGCTCACCGTCACTACTACTACCGACTCGCTACCCTTTTACCCTTGGTTCATGACCGGCAACATTGCGTTGTCTCCTGCCGGATGATGATCCAGGTTGGCTATCTTGCTATCCACCCTTGCTTGCTGCTTTTGCCTTAAGCGGAGCAAAGATAGCATGGATGTACGATAACATACAATTAAAAAATGTGCGTATTCACCTATTGCCGTTCAAGCGCCTGTTTAGCAGCAATAGGGACGCTTTCTGAGGCGATTATTTGGGATCGAAAGGCCCTGTAACGGTAAAGATGCCGCCTTGATAGACGCGTATCGGATCGTCGGCCTCAGGCATGGGCTGCGCTTCGATCTTCGCGCGGTAAATGTCGGACGTGTCGCGCGCCTTGAAGCCCAGGTGCGCCGCGTAGCGGTTGTCCCACCAAGTCGACGGATTGTCAGACATCCCATACACGACGGTGTGGCCGACATCCGGGGTGAACAGACAGCAGCGCAGCAGCTCGGTCAGGTCGTCGTAGCTGAGCCAGCTGGCCAGCGAACGGCGATCCTTCGGCTCGGGGAACGACCAGCCGATGCGGATGCTGACGGTTTCGATACCGTAGCGGTCAAAGTTGAACTGCGCCATGTCTTCGCCATAGGACTTCGACAGCCCGTAATAACCGTCGGGACGACGCAAATCGCGCACATCAATCTTTTCGTCCTGGCGATAAAAGCCGGTGACATGATTGGAGCTGGCGAAAATCACGCGTTTGACGCCATGGCGCCGCGCCGCCTCATAGACATGGAAGATGCCTTTGATATTGGCTTCCAGGATTTCTTCAAACGGACGCTCGACCGACACACCACCCAGATGGACGATGGCGTCGCAGCCGGCGATCAGTGCGTCCATTGCCGCGCGATCCGCAAGATTGCAAGGGACAACTTCTTCGTGCGCCGCGGCGTCGCCCTGCAAAGCCGCAGCAAGATCGGAGACGCGCAGGACGTCTGCAAACGCCGCCAGCCGGGGACGCAAGACTTTACCCAGGCCGCCACCGGCACCGGTCAGCAATAAACGACCAAACTTCTGACCGGATGGGGATGAATGCAAATCGGATGCTGCCGTGCTTGAAGTTGTTGCTTGGTCGGCCATGTTCAGTGTTTCCAGTATTGGGTAGGTATGCGGAATTCGTCTTGCTCTTGCGATCAACCTGCCGGTGACGGTGTTTCCGTCTGAGCCAGCTGTGGTGTGGTGTCATTCCCGCGCCGCATTGATTCGCGTGATACGTTGTCTTATAACGCGAGCAAGGATTATCGGCCTCGCTTCATTTCCTTGTCAAACAAAGTCCGAGGGGAAAATAAAATATTCTCGCGCTGCAACGCATCAAATAAAGGGCTTTTCAAACCGCCTGAATCCGACTTGATTGAGAAATTACTTTAAGTATTTATTTTTCACATATTTCAATATATTCAATTGACTAAGACGCATAGTTAAAGCTGTTATTCATCATTACTTTTATCGACCGAATCGCTTAGTAGCGCGCTGCATCAAACTTCCCCGATCAATCCGCCCTTCCTCATACCCTGCCTGAAAAAGTCATTGATCACCATTGGCAAATGAGAAGATCGCATTGTATGATGACTGATAACAAATAATTCCAATCCAACGCAGAGACATTCTTCAGCCACTCCAGCCACCCAGCTACTTCTATCGCCATCATGACGCCACAAGAACTCAAATCCATCATGGGCTCCGGCCTGCTTTCGTTTCCCTTGACTGACTTCGATGCGAACGGCGATTTCAACCGCCGCGGTTACATTGAGCGCCTGGAATGGCTGGCTCCTTACGGTGCAAGCGCACTCTTCGCTGCCGGCGGCACGGGCGAGTTCTTTTCGCTGACCGGCCACGAATACCCAACCATCATCCAGACAGCGGTAGACACCTGCCGCGGCAAGGTACCGATCATCGCAGGCGCAGGCGGTCCGACCCGCTACGCCATCGAATGCGCGCAAGCCGCTGAAAAAGCCGGGGCGCACGGCATCCTGCTGCTGCCCCACTACCTGACCGAAGCCGGGCAGGATGGTCTGGCAGCACACGTGGAAGCCGTTTGCAAGAGCGTGAAGTTTGGCGTGATCGTCTATAACCGCGGTCAATGCCGCCTGACGCCGGCAACATTGGCGCGTCTGGCCGAGCGCTGCCCTAACCTGGTTGGTTTTAAGGACGGTATTGGCGACATCGAGCTGATGTCCTCGATCTATATGAAGATGGGTGACCGCTTCGCCTACCTCGGGGGCTTGCCGACGGCAGAAGTGTATGCCGCTGCCTACAAAGCGCTGGGCACGCCGGTGTATTCCTCAGCGGTGTTCAACTTCATCCCGAAAACGGCGATGGAGTTCTATCACGCCGTCGCCAACGACGACATGGCGACCCAGCATCACCTGCTGCGCGAGTTCTTCATGCCGTACCTGGAGATCCGCAATCGCATGCAAGGCTATGCAGTCAGCATCGTCAAGGCCGGCGCCCGTCTGGTCGGCCACGACGCCGGCCCGGTGCGTCCGCCGCTGACGGATCTCAACAGCGCCGAAGCAGAAGCGCTGGGTGCCCTGATCGCCAAGCTGGGTCCGCAATAAGAATTAAGGAAAGAATTAACGCCGTACCCCACCAAAACCCAAGGAGACAAGATGTTCAGGAAATGGATGTATCTCTGCAGCGCCATGGCATGCTCGATGGTCATTGCGCAAGGCGCTGCCGCAGCACCGACAGCCGACGAACAAGCCGTTGCGACCGCCGTTGAAAAACTGCGCGCCGCCATGACTTCGCCGATCGACCGCGCGTCGCTGGAACAGCTGGTGGATAACCAACTGAGCTACGGCCACTCGAACGGCGTGGTGCAAACCAAGGCTGAATTCATCGGCCAACTGGTCAGCGGGGAGTCGACCTTCGTCAGCATCACCCTGTCCGACCAGACGATCAACGTACAGCAAGACGTGGCTGTCGTGCGTCACACCCTGACTGCAGCGACCAATGACTCCGGCAAGCCGGGCAATGTGTCGATCAAGATCCTGATGGTCTGGAAAAAAACCGGCGGTCAGTGGCATCTGCTGGCGCGTCAGGCAGTACGTTTTGCGGCGCCAACCTGATTCAGGTTGGCTGCGATGAAATAAAAAACCGAAGCCGTGGCTTCGGTTTTTTTATGGACGCAGGCAAATTTCTCGCTGAGACGGCAGTTATCTGTTTGTTACGGCGCTGAAGACTTCCTCCCGCTCAGTTGCGCCGGATCCGCCTGGAACACGGTCATGCTGTTGATTGACGCCAGCGTCTGCTCCCAACTGTAGCTGTCCTGCGACGTACGGCTATTGTTGGCTGACTGCGCAGCCTTGAATTGGATCAGATAATCCATCACCCAGGACGACGACAATGGCGTTGTGACATCGGACTCCAGATTGCCCATCACATATTTCTGGACGTGCTTGGACTGGCTGGCCGACTGGGTCAACGAGGCTTTTGTCAGCGCACCGAGACTGTAGGCGATGTTGGCTTCGCTGCTCGCCCGGTCGTCGATCTGGGTGTAATAGTAGTTTTGGGAATTCTTGTCGGTCGTCAACTTCAATTGCTGTCCCGGTGTCAGCGGTTCGTGATAGCTGGCGGTCAGGTGCGATTGCTGACGCTGAGTGATGGAGCGGTTCAACTGCCCGTTTCCTTTGACGCTGCTGCTCTGCGAAACGTCGTAGGCAAAGCTGTCCGATTCATTCGAATGCATGGGATTACTGAACTGGGTGTTCTGCGTGACCGACGCCGTGAAATCAGCAAGACCGGTGAGCAAACTGTGATCTTCCGCGTTCAGTTTGAAGACTCCCGGCATACCGGCTTGTTGCTGCGATACCGGATAGTTGCTGTTCATCTCGGAAAAGGCATCCTTGAACATCGACATCAGTGACGCGTCGCCGTGCCCGCGTGTCTGCTCGTAGTCGAACTGTTTCAGGTAGCCGGCAATCGCTTGCGCCTGTTGCTTGGCGTTGCCGATGATCGCCGGATTGGTCAGGTCAACGGCAACCTTCATGGCGCCCAACGGACCGCTGGAATTGACCGAGCGTGACTTGCTGTCGGCATGAAAATCGATGATCTGACTGTCGTTGCCGACCTTCACACTTGCATGCAGATCCACTGACGCTAACACCGTTGTGTCGAACTGGGTCAGGCCCGCCAGATCCATGTGCGGCGGATTGGCCGTCAATCCGTCGATGGCTTTCTGGAAAGCGCCGGAGAGCTTTGACAGTGCTTCTTGATCGGCGGCGCTGAGCGTTCCCTTGGTGACTTTCACGTCGACGGCCAGGCCGGTGTCAGTACTGCCGAGCGTCAATTCGACCTGTGCTCCGCCGACGGTCTGAATGCTCAGGCTGATCTGGTTGTCAGGCGTCTTGTGCAGTTGCGACTGCGTCATCGTTTCCAGCAAGTTACCCGGCGCCATGCCCGGTGCAAACTGCATGACCGACTGCGAAAAATTGGTCGCATCGGTATCAAAACGGCTCAGCATTGCTTCCCCCAGCCCCTTGAAGCGCAACCCCAGCGTCGACGCGTTGTTATTCGCTGCCATCAGTTTGCTGAGGGAATCGGTTGC
>Ga0209913_1001804_pt1 | contig 10619 bp, 11 predicted proteins | sample PersoiDNA2013203_FD_185805 | JGI IMG/M metagenome (GOLD analysis project Ga0209913, IMG submission 185805) | Permafrost soil microbial communities from the Arctic, to analyse light accelerated degradation of dissolved organic matter (DOM) -... | ecosystem: Environmental > Terrestrial > Soil >... | reverse complement strand
AACCTGCAGACGATTTGTTAATGCCCTGTTCCGGTTCCGGTGCAACCGGTTGCAGGGTGTGGATAAGTCCTAAACGCAGATTGTGACAGCTGTCATCACAGTCGAGACAGGCTACTTGTCGTAGGGCTCTCCTTTGAGAATAGAGAAAGCGCGGTAAAGCTGCTCCAGGAGGATGACCCGCGCCAGCTCATGTGGCAGGGTCAGTCTCCCGAACGAGAGGATGCTCGTGCCGGGCGAGAGGGGACGGACCCCGACGTTCTGTTCGATATACGTCTGCAGGGTCGGGTTGAACCCCTCAGCGCCGCCAATGAAGAACGACAGCTTGCGCGTCCCCATGTTCATGAGGTCCTGCAGGCGCTCGGACAGTTCGTGCGACGTGATCTCCTGACCTCGGGAGTCGAGCAGGACGCGCGCGCCCTCTTCGAACCGTGCGTAGTTAGCAAGCTGTCTCGAGGCGACGTCGATGACGCTCACCTCGCCGTAGTGCTCCAGGCGACGACAGTACTCGTCCTGTGCCATCTTGTTGTAGGACTTCTTGAGACCGCCACCCTGGGCACATATCATAATCTTCATGCGGTCAGTATACCAGCGCTAGAGACCAGCACAAGGAGCGAGTTTCCTGGTTTGTCATTCCCGCGCACGCGGGAATGCATCTTTGTCTGTGGGTTCCCGCCTGCGCGGGAACGATGGGCAGAACAGCGAAGACGTTCTAGTGGCTGGTGATGTGCCCTTTTCCAAGCCGTTTGGACTGGTACATGCGGTCGTCAGCCAGCTTGACGAGGTCCTCTGCGGAGGCATCGCTGACATAGCTGGCGATACCGGCCGAAAACGTCACGCGGGTCAGCTCCGGGCATATGGCACCATCCAGGTGTTTCAGGACCTCGTCAGCCTGCTCACGCGTCGTCTCGGGCATCAAGAGCAGGAATTCGTCCCCGCCGTAACGGTACACCAGGTCGGAGGCACGGACAATCTTGCGGATGCAGCCCGCGAAGACCCGCAGCAGGCGGTCCCCCTCGTTGTGGCCCAGATTATCGTTGACGGCCTTGAAGCCGTCGAGGTCGAGCATGGCCAGACTCACGTCTCGATGGTACCGGGCCGCACGCTGCAGTTCCCTGGGGACCATCTCATCCATCATGCGGCGGTTGAAACACCCTGTGAGTTCGTCGCGGGTTGCCTGCTCGCGCAGCTGCTTTGTCTTCTGCTGGTTGTCGATGAGCAGGGCAAGCCCGGAGGTGAACGGCGTGAGCAGCCGGATGTCGGAGCGCGTGAACGCTGCAACCCTGGGCGACTCGAGGTCGAGCACACCGACGCACAACCCCCCGGCAAGCAGCGGCATCGCCAGCTCGGACCGTGCGGGCCACAGCACTTCGACAAATTCGGCGCAACGCCTCGTGTCACGGACAAGAACCGGCTTTGACGACAGGAACGCGTGCACTGTGACACCTTTGTGACCATGCACATCCATTTCCAGGCCAACGTGCTCGATCTCACGCCCATGATTGGCCTTGAGCACCAGCATCTCACGCTGCGGGTCATACAGCAAGACGACGACATGTCCGTACCCCAGGACACGACCGATGCGTTCGAGAACGTGATCAAGCCGGGCTTGCAATTTCTGTTCGTCGGTTGCTTGCGCGCCAGCTATCGCCATCTCATAGAGGACATTCATCTGCTGGTGGCGCACCGTCAGTTCATGCGCCTCTTCATACCGCAGAATGAGAAGTGCGATGGTGCTCGCTACCGGTTCGATGGCAGCGACTACGTCAGGCGTGATGCGCTGCTTGAGGGTCTGGACGTTGACGATGGCGATGACGCGCCCATGCAGGAGGATGGGGAAGCCGGCCCAGGAACCGGTAGGAAGTACCGGCTCGCGCCAGTCGGCATACGAGCTGAGGTCCTCAATGATCGCTGGTTTCTTCGTATGGACAAGGTCTGCAAGATTCTTGGGCAGGCCTTCCCGGTTGAAGTTGCGTTCAGCGCTGCGAACGATGGAGGCGGCGGCGTTCACCCAAGCCTCGATGCGCAGCCGTCCCCGCGAATTGATCGTCATGAGAGTCACATTGCACGACGGTACGAGACGCGCAATCACCTCTACGGACCGCTGTACCGCCTTCCGGTACGAACGTTCCTGGAGGATGCTCTGCAATTCGTACAGCTCGATGACACCAGTAGCACGTGTCGCGCTCATATCAGTTGTATTCTAGCAACTATCGGTAGATTTTCCAACCCTGCTCAACCCTCACGCTTCAGCCCGAAGTTGTCGACGAAAAACTCCATCTCCGCCTCCGGGATGTGGTGCACGCCTCCGAGCATGGTCGCATATACCACAGACATGCATATCTGTTCGAGGAGCTCCATGCGGTTGTATGCCTCCTCCAGATCCCTGCCCACGACGATCGCCCCGTGATTAGCCATAAAGGCAGCGTCCCGATGAGCGAGCCCCTGTGCTACTTCGCGGGCCAGCTCAATCGTCGATGGCGTTACGTACGGCAGACAGGGAACATGGCCCAGGTGGATGGTCGCCTCCGGCAAAATGTCATCGGGCAGCTCACGGTGCGCCAGCGCAAAGCCGACGGCGAACGGAGGATGAGCGTGGATGATGGCATTCACGTCTGGCCGGGCCTTGTAGATCTCGTAGTGCATCTTCCCTTCGGATGATGGCGTGCCGTTTCCCCGCAGTCTGTTGCCCTCCATGTCGACGATGACCACATCGTCTTTCGTCATGAACCCCTTGTTGATGCCGGCCGGCGTAATGGCGATCTCATCCCCCAGCCGTATGCTCACGTTGCCACCGAGGGCGGCGTTCATGTTTTTGTCGTACAGCCTCTTGGCTATCTCGACCAGTTTTGTTGCTGTCTCCATTCATCCCTCCCCATATCCTCCCGGACTGCGAGCTCTTGCATCGCTTCTGAAGCCAGGTTGTCATTCATTGAGTATACCATATACTTGCGAGGTACGTAATCATGTCCAGTGTGGAGGACCAATGTATTCAATCATCGTTCATGGCGGTGTCGGAGCAGTATCCCACGACAAGGAAGAGGCTGTCATTGCCGGAGTCCGGGGGGCTGTCATTGCAGGAAGTGACGTTCTTGGGAGCAGTGGATCCTCGCTGGACGCTGTGGAGGCTGCTATCAAGGTCCTGGAGGACAATCCGCTGTTCAACTCCGGCACTGGCTCGGTGTTGACATTTGACGGAGAGGTTGAGATGGACGCGGCCGTTGCCTATGGCCCTGCGCTTGGGTTCGGAGCCATCGCCGGCATCAAGAACATCCAACACCCCATCTCACTGGCGCGCATGGTCATGGAGAAGACTGACCACGTGCTCCTTCAGGGCAGCGGCGCTCAGGAGTTCGCCCGCATGATGGGCATCGCGCCCCACAATCCCGTCACCGAGGAACGGCGTAACCAGTGGCGAAAGTACCGCGAGAAGTTCCTCCGTGGTGACGCCGGCGACTGGCCAAAGCTCAGGGCCCTCATGAAGGAACATCCGGAGTTCATGCACGGCACCGTCGGTGCCGTCGCCATGGACGAAAAGGGCAGCGTCACCGCGGGCACGTCCACGGGCGGGGTCTTCCTCAAACTGCTGGGGCGCGTCGGCGACACACCCCTGCCAGGCGCCGGCACCTACGCCACGAAGTTCGGCGGCGCTTCCTCAACCGGACTGGGTGAGAGCATGATGCGCGTACTCATCACCAAGACCGCATGCGATTTCATGCGCATGGGGCTCGACGCCCAAGGCGCCGCGTCGGGCGCAGTGAACATGCTCAGCAACATCCTGGGGACCGAGGCGGGGATCATCGTCGTCGACAATCAGGGCGGCGTCGGTTTTGCCCAGAACACGCCACAGATGGTCCACGCCTACTTTAAGCAGGGCATGTCCGAACCTGTCGCGGGGCTGTAACCCTGCCATATCAGAACCGAACAGTACAAAAGCTGGATTCCCGCATGCGCGGGAATGACACAGCAGAGGACGCTTTCTCCGTAACCTATCACGGCGACTTGGCGCGTGGTGCTATCCCGCTACACTATGGTTGTTGCCAGCCTCAGGAGGAACGACCATGAAAACAGATGAGAACATGTTCGATATCGACACATACGCTAAAGAAGCGGCGGAGCACCGCCACTACCTGCACGCCCATCCGGAACCTTCGTTTGAGGAACATGGGACGCAGCGGTACATCACCGATCGCCTGCACAGCCTGGGTCTAAACCCCCTGCCCATAGCAGGAACTGGGGTTACGGCGACGGTCGTCGGAACGCGCGGTTCTGCGGACGGTAAGGTCCTCCTGCTGCGCGCCGACATCGATGCCTTGCGGCTGACCGAGGAGACTGGTCTACCATTTGCCTCACAGAACAAAGGCATGATGCACGCCTGCGGCCACGACGGCCATACCGGGACATTGCTCGCCGTCGCACACTGGCTGGTCGACCACCGCGACCAATTCGGCGGGACGGTCAAGCTGCTCTTTCAACCAGCGGAGGAGATCTCGCCCGGCGGCGCGGAACCATGCGTCAAGGAGGGGGTCCTCCAGAACCCGGATGTCACCTTTGCCTTCGGGATGCATCTGTGGAACACGTTCGAGTTTGGCAAGATCGGTCTGCGTGCGGGGCCTCTCTTGGCGGAAGCCGACCGGTTCGAGCTGACGATCACCGGCAAGGGCACACACGCCGCGGCGCCACACCTCGGCGCGGACCCAATCGTAGCCGCGGCCCAAATTGTCACCGCCCTCCAGACTATCGTCTCGCGCGAGACCAATCCTCTCGAATCGCGTGTGGTAACCATCGGCACCATCGACGGCGGCTCTGCATTCAACATCATTCCCCAGAGCGTCCACATGACCGGCACCCTGCGCGCACTGTCGCGGGAAGACGCCGAGCTCGGCGCCGCCAGTCTGCGCCGCATCGTCAGCCATACGGCCGAAGCTCTTGGCACGACTGCCGCAATCGACTACGAATTCGGGTATCCTCCTGTCATCAACAGCCGCGAATCCGTCGCGTTCTTGCGCCCCATCCTCCAGCAGCTCGTCGGCGAAAGCAACGTCGTCGAGCCTGAGATCAGCATGGGTGGAGAGGACTTCGCCTACTACCTCCAGCAGGTGCCCGGAGTGTTTGTCTTCGTCGGGACGAGAAACGCAGCAAAGGGTCTTACTTCCCCCCACCACAATCCGAAGTTCACCTTCGACGAGGACATCTTCCCCATCGCGGTGTCGCTCTTCGTGGCCGTCGTGAGGGGATACCTTTCGTGAAACTCTCCACACGGCGTGTCGCGCAGCTCGCCGTCATGGTGGCGCTGCTGGTCATCGGCGCCTACGTCAGCATCCCTCTCCGCCCAGTCCCGATAACGTTCCAGAGTGCCTTTGTCGTACTGACACCTCTCCTGTTCGGCAGTACAGCGTACATTGCCGTCCTGGCATACCTGCTGCTTGGATTGGTCGGCCTGCCGGTCTTCGCAGAGGGAGCCTCCGGCATGGTCGCCCTCTCGGGACCGACGGGCGGCTTCCTTGCCGGCTTCCTTCTCGCCTCCATCGTCGTCGGCGTCATTGCCGAGCATTGGCACTGGGACTCCCGGTGGCGCGACCTGGTCCTGGCCGAAGGGTCCCTCCTCTTCATCTACGTTCCAGGAACTCTCTGGCTGTGGCACGTTCTCCTGTTGCGAGGAGGCGCCGCCCAAGCGGCTCTCGTCGGCCTTATCCCGATCATAGCCATCGACGTCGTCAAAATGGCCGTGGTCGCCGCCCTTGCGCGTCCGCTTCGTTCGGCCCTGGCTGAGGTGTGACGGTGTCTGACTACAAGGTTCTGCTTGCATACGCCAGCGTGGGCGCCGGACATGAACAGGCGACACGCGCTCTGGGAGAGGTCTTCGAGCAGCGGGGCTGGAAAACGCGATACGTCGACTTCTTCGACGAGGCCCCCGCGGCCATGCGCTTTGTCATGCGCGACGCCTATCTGCAGCTTGTCAGGATCCTCCCCCTGGCCTACGATCTGGCCTTCCAGCATACCATCACCCAAGACCTCAAGGAGGCGGAGCGCACATCGCGGCTTCTCGCAAATGTCGGCTACAGGAGACTGCGGGAACTGGCACTCATGGAAGCTCCCGACGCGATTGTTTCCACGAACCTCTGGCCAACTCTGGCGCTCTCTAAAGTCAAACAGCACCGCCTGCAGGGGACGCTGCTGGTCAATTGCTTCACCGACTACGTCCTGCAGACACTGTACATGTCCAAGGGGGTCAACTGGCACGTCTCGGCAAACGAGCAAATCACCGCGACGTTCGAGGCTTCCCACCGGCGCCTCCGCGAACCCATCTACTCCTTCGGCATCCCCGTCCGTCCGGCGTTCGCCATCCACCGTACGCGGCAGGAAGCCCGTACTATGCTGGGTATCAGCCAGGAAGCACATCTGGCCGTCGTCACGGGAGGCGGACTGGGCCTCGGGCATATCCTCCAGGCGTGTGACACCCTGACGTCCAGGCCCTCTGGAGAACCCGTCACCGTCATGGCTCTCTGTGGCAACAACGCAGATGTCCAGAGCCAGATAGGCAGGCTTGCCGTCGCTCGTTCGTCCAGACACACCATCACCGCAGTCGGCTGGACTGACCAGATTTGCACGTACATGCAGGCAGCCGACCTGCTCGTCAGCAAAGCGGGGGGCGTCACGCTTGCTGAGGCGGCGGCTGTCGGCGTCCCGCTCGTCATCTTCCAGCCCCTCCCTGGTCAGGAGACCGCGAACACCCGGTTCCTGACACAGCACGAAGCAGCGTATGCCACAGAGGACGCCGAGCAGCTTTTGCGTGCCGCTGATGAACTCATGTTCACAAGCAGGGGGGCAGAGATGTCCAGTAACCTCAGGCGCCTGGGGAGGCCCAACGCCAGCTACGACATCGTCGCCAAGATCTGTGAAGCCGTGTGCCGCCCGGCATCGCCAGCAGAGTCGTCATGACGGAACTGCTGCCGTCCTGGGCGCGGCTGCTGCCCAAACACTTCACCGCGTCGGGTTTTGTCCTGCGAGATGATCGCATCCTGCTGGTCAATCACCGCAAACACCGTGTCTGGATCTACCCGGGCGGTCACGTGGAACCGGACGAAACGCCAGACGAAGCATGCCTCCGCGAGATCTTCGAGGAGACAGGCGTGCATTGCCGCATCGTGAGTCCCCGGGACGAGACACTGGGCGAGCCCGGTGTCGTCGAGGTCCTGCACGTTCCATGGATGGTCCTGTGTGAGCGCATCCCAGCCGGCATGGAACCTGAGCACTGCCACATCGACTTCGCCTACGTCTGTGAGCCCCTGCCCGGCGAGGGAGCGCACCTCACCGAGGACGCCCGGGAGACGGAAGGCATCGGATGGTTCACGCTCGAGGAAATGGGTTCACTGAGCCTGTTCCCCGACTTCCGCCGTCAGGTCACCAGACTGCTCAGCCCGTAGCCGTCTGCTGGAAGACGTCAGTACCCCTTTGTACGAACAGCCCGCATCGTACCTAACGTCGCTGAAAAATGCGAACTATCCATCATTGCCACAAGAATGCTACACCACGCTTACCCAGGATCCGGTCATTGAATACCAGCTTAGCGGGCTCACCCGCCATACCCAGGCACACATGCAGCGGTAACAAATGCTCCTCACGGGGGTGACAATAGCGCGCGGAGGGGGCTTTCTCCCATTTGATCAAACGCTGCTCACGCTGGGACTGGTCGAGTGATGGACTGGCGCAGGTTTCAACCAGCCAGTCTTGAAATGCCTCGTTGGCAGGATCGGGCGCAGCGAAATCGTGCCCGAAAAATGCTCCGATGTTATGAAATGAGAATCCAGATCCGATGACCAGGATGTTCTCACTCATCAACCCGCGCAGACTCTTGCCGAGGGCAATATGCGCAGTCGGATCAAGACCACGTACCAGCGAAAGCTGAAGACATGGGATATCTGCCTCAGGATACATCAGTTTGAGCGGAATAAACAAGCCGTGGTCAAATCCTCGTTGAGGATCGATGCGAGCAGCAATATTGTCCTTCTTCAGCAACCCGGCAACAGCATCAGCCAACTCAGGGCTGCCGGAGGCGGGGTAGGTGATCTCATACGCCTTGTCCGGAAAACCATAATAGTCGTAAAACATCGGAGGGTTTTGTGCTCCCACCAGCGTTGCGACATGCTCTTCCCAGTGAGCGCTGATCACAAGGATGGCATCTGGTCTTGCGAGCTGCGATGGGAGCTGCGTCATGAAATCCACCATCGCCTTGTGGCTAGGCTCTCCGAGAATCGGCAAGGGGCCACCACCATGGCAAAAATAGACAATTTGGGCTCTTTGTTCGGGTGTTTCTTGTTTCATCAAGTACCCCCTTTTATGCTAATTCACGAACCAGTCTCCTCATCCGACGAGAAAAACATACGCCAAACGCAAAGCACATCATGAGAAGACGGAACCATCCGCTAGAACCAGTGCACGACCTCGGACAGGGGGCGCCTCGGACGGGCAGCGGGTTGTTCGTCCGGATACCCGAGCGCCACTGCGGCGACCAGCTGGCCGGATTCTCCCAGCCATGCTTCCAGTTGCTGATACGCCGACCACACGTCACACATCCAGACCGCGCCCAGACCCATAGCCTGTGCGGCCAGCAGCATGTTCTGGATTGCCGCCCCGATGGACTGGGTGTCTACTGTTTCCATGACTGTCTGCGCAAGCGAGTGCAACGCCCAGGGAGCCACACCTTCCGGGTTGAAGACGAAGATCGTCACGGGAGCGCGGTCCATAACACGCGCCGTCATAATGGCCGAGCCGGTATCTATCCCGCGAGCCTTGGTGTCTGTGATGCCCTCGCGCATGACCCGTATCATCTGTGTGCGCTTCTCGTCGCCCGACACCACGACGAACCGCCATGGCTGATGGTTCTTGCCGGACGGCGCGAGAATCGCCGCTGCGAGGACGGCGTTCACGGTCTCCTCGGTAACAGGTCGGTCAATGAACTTGCGAACGCTCCTCCGCGCGGCTATCGCTTCCAGGATATCCATGACTGGTGCCTCCCCGTCGAATTTTTGTGTGTCAACGGGCCACAGCCAGGGCGCCCATCGGGTCCCATGGCGGCAGGACCGTCGGCTCTTCACGCAGGACGGCAGCCAGACCCTCCGGAAGATAGTCCCGGCTGACAGCGACCTCGTACACATACTCGTCGAACCACGCGTCCGTCATGATCATGAATCCCTTGTCCCCGAACTTGTCTCCCCATGAATTCTCGACGCGCCACTTGTGCGCATACCCATCGCCGTCGAGGTCAACGCCCGTCAGCACCATGGCGTGCGTCATGGCGCTCTGTCCATACAGGATGCGCTCAGCCTTGTCACTCATGAACCCCTCGCCGTAGACGAGGTCGTATTCATAAATCGACGGGTCCAGGATACCGAGATCTCGCTCTTCGAACTTTCCCACGTCGCAGCCGAACCACACCGGCCGGCCGGCGACAAGCATGTCGATCGCGGCCTGCTTGAAGACCTTAATGGGCGTGTTCAAGTACCGGATACCCCTCGCTTCGATGACATTGCCCAGGTAGCCAATCGTGTACAGATGATTCATGGGCTTGTCGGGCGTCGGGCAGTTGATGAGGCAGACCTTGTTCTCGAGGTCCACACCCACGTACCGCCCGAAAAACTCCTGCGGCGTGACGCTACCGTCGCGGTGGAAGGTGCCCCCCTTGTCCCGCCACTGCCAGAAGAACTCGACGGGCGGTGTACCGAGATGGATGGCGAGCATGCGGAAGATCACGCCCATCATCATCTCCTTGCGCGAGCGCAGGACATCCTCTTCATCCCCGGTGCCAGCCATCCGCCTCAGATCGGCGGCATACTCCCGCAGCTTGGCCGTGATGACGGCGTTCATGACCCCTGAGTTGCTACTGCTCTCCGTCTCGGGCATGACAGTCTTCGGAACGACGCCGTACTTGGCCACAAGGGCGCAGAACATGTCCCACTGGCCGCCGTCCTGGAAGGGGTTGTGCAGCAGGTGCATCAGCAGGCGCCCATCGATGGGCTCGGACAGTGTGGAGAGGATACTCTCGAGGAAGTAGCTGGCCTTCTCCAGCTTGTCCCAGAACATGAGGTAGCTCTGCGACAGCTCGAACTTGTCGACATCCAGGCGCTTCATAGCCTCGGTGCGGAACGTGTTGAGGCCGGAGAACAGCCAGCAGCGCCCACTCTTCTCCTGAGCCGTCGCCTCGTTGCTGGGCAGCATCACCGAGAACGTGTGGTCCATACCAATGGCAGCCTCGTGATTGAGGACAGCGGTATGCACGGACACCCGCGTCACCGTGTCCTGTGCCAACTTGTTGACCGGGTCGCTCTCGAATGACATCCTGAACTGCTCGACCATCTCCTGTGTCATGACTGCCTGGGGATTGTGCTGGCTCATGGTTCTACCTCCCGTCGTGCGGGTTCTGCCACCCGTCGCCTCGTTCAGACTACACCGCTCCCGTGTTTTTGCGAGAGCACCCGGCGTTGTATACTTCTCACATGAGACTGCGAATTGCAAGCTGGAACATACGCGGCATGCCCCGTCCGGCTGATCAGCTCGGACTGCTGGCTGACCAGCACGCCGACATCCTGCTCCTGCAGGACGTGGGACCGTCCGCCGTGCGT
>Ga0209913_1001803_pt1 | contig 10635 bp, 8 predicted proteins | sample PersoiDNA2013203_FD_185805 | JGI IMG/M metagenome (GOLD analysis project Ga0209913, IMG submission 185805) | Permafrost soil microbial communities from the Arctic, to analyse light accelerated degradation of dissolved organic matter (DOM) -... | ecosystem: Environmental > Terrestrial > Soil >... | reverse complement strand
GTCAAGCGCCTGCGCCATGGCCTTGTATTGCAACTCGACCAATGCTGCGCGCCAGGCAGGTAACGCGTGGGTCACGACAGCGCCGATGTCCAGCGGCGCGCGCAGCTCACGTACTTCGGCTGCGGCTACACGCAAGGGCACGCGCAATTTGACACCATTGGCATCGGGGGGCAGCGCGATGCCCAGGCAGACCTGATCGGCGCTTGCATCGGCATCCTGACGCCGCACCACGGCCGGCCAGTCGCGCGCCTGCCAGCGCAATGGCACCTGCCGCAATGGCGGCGCCAGCGCGGCAATCGCGTCACGCCAGCCTGGTTCGCGCAACCAGACCAGAGTATGACGTTTAAGCAGGCTGGACATCGACACCATCGACAATCGCCGTCACCACACGCTGCGACCAATTGCGGCCACCGCGTTGCTGACCGAGCGCGGCGCGCTGGTCTTGATTGCTGACAGCAGCCAGCGCCTGTTGCAATTGCACGGCCAGATCGCCGCTCCAGATCTCGGCGATGCCGCCCATGCGCCGGTAATTTTCCGGTCCCGGTGCGAACACCGGATTGTCCTTGGCCAGTTCGGTCAGGCGTTCCTCTGGCACCTTGGTGATGCGCGCCATGGCGGGCAATCCCATCACGCGGATGGTGGCCTGCGGCAAGGCATAGCAGGCATCAGCCATCAAGCCGCTGGTGATGAAGCCACCTGACAGCGCCTGGTCGTAGACCAGACCGATGATCTTGTGGCCCTGACGGCGTGCCAGTTCGATACATTTGCCCAGATGCGCCATATAACTGTTGATGCCCAGCATTTCGTCGCGATGACGCAAGCGCTGGCCCTGGGTATCAACCAGAATCACGATCGGACGGCCCGGATGTTGGCGCACCGTCGCCAGAATTGCCTGCGCCTGCGCCAGCGCGATCTCGATGCCGATCGGGGTATGGCCGGTGGTGCCGACCACGGTCACGGTGTTGCCATCGACCTGGGCACTACCCGACAAAAACTGCGCGGTTTCAGTGATGCTGTGACCTTGCGGAAACAGTTGCGCCACTAATTGTTGCCAATCCATGTTTATCCTTTCACGCGATAGTTGGCTGCCAGCGCCACGAAGGCGTCGGCTTCCAGCATCGGCACTTGTTGCGCCTGGGTGGCGCTCAGACCCAGCGCCACCCAAATGTCCTGCGGCTCACTGAGCGTACCAAAACGAGCAATACGCTGTGTCAGCATGGCTTGTTCGGCTTCCAGCCCGGCCAACGTCAAGGCGGTCGACGCGCTCTTGCAGGTCTGCACCGCTGCCAAGGCGGCAGCGCGAAACGCGGCCACGTCGTCGGCGACGATCTGCTGGCAATCGCCGAGCAGATAGCGATGCTTGCCGCCGCTGGTACGCCATACCAGTGCGCGGTCGCGCGAGTCGAATTCTTCGACGCCGTTGGCAGTCTCGATCACTTCCGGCCCCGACATGGCCAGCCGCCCTTCTTCCGACATGATGACCACATTGGCGCAACGCGCGACGATGCCCATGCCGCCAAAGCAGCCATTGGAGCCGCCCACCAGCACGATCACGGCGACGCCCTGGGCGCGCGTGTCGAGCACTGCGCGCATGACTTCGGAGACCGCGATCAAGCCGGCATTGGCTTCATGCAGTCGCACGCCACCGGTTTCCAGCAGCAACAGCACTGCTTCGGCGCCGTCCTGCACTGCGCGCTTGAGCAGGCCGACCAGCTTGGCACCATGTACCTCACCCACCGCACCGCCCATGAAGCCCCCCTCCTGAGCGGCCGCAAATACGGTCAACCCCTGCAGCGTGCCGCGCCCGACCACGACGCCGTCGTCGAAAGACACCGGCGCATCAAGCTGCCCCAGATGCGGACTGACGATGCGTTTTGCCGGCGGCAGGAATTCTTCAAAGCTGCCCACATCGAGCAGATGCGCGATGCGCTCACGGGCATTCGCTTCCAGATAACTGAGGCTCATTTTTCCTCCAGCATCGATTCGACCGCCTGATCCAGCCGCAAACTCACGACCGCCGGTGTGGCGCCCATGTCATTGATGGAAATGCGGATATCGGCCAATTGCCAGCGCTGCTGAAAGTCGCCGATCACGGCTTGCCAGATCGCCCCAAAACCACGCGCGGCAGTTTTGATCTCGACGCTGCAGGCGCCACCCAGATCGACCGCTTCAATCAAGACTTCCAGATTGCCCGAACTGACCACGCCAACCAGTTCCGGCCGCACCGGCAAGGTGCGTGTGCCATGTTCATAACGATAATTCAAGGTTTCCATATCACCAGTTCCTAAAGCGTTTGGGTGGGTTGTACAAGCCACCGGAAGCGCGCACCAAATCCTTCATGTTCTTCGCCGCCAGCAGGTCGCGTGTGGCCAGGCGCTTGTCGATGCCGAGGTCTTCAGCGCGCTGGATGATGCCGCGGTCGCGCAGGTTTTCCACCATGCGTTTGTCGCGCCCCAGGCCCACTGGGGTATAGCCTGCCACGCCGCGTATCGCCTGCTCGCGCTCTTCGTCGCTGCGGCAGAGCAACAGATTGGCAATACCTTCTTCGGTCAGAATATGGGTGACGTCGTCGCCGTAGATCATCACCGGCGGAATCGGCATATTGGCTTGCTCTGCCAGTTGCCAGGCGTCGAGCTTGTCAACGAAGGCGGGCTGCATATGTTCGCGGAAGGTTTCCACGGTTTGCACGACCAGCTTCTGGCCGCGCGGAATGGTGTTCTTGCCGGCGCGCGCTTGTTGTCCCGCTTTCAGCCAGGCCGGACTGGCATGGCGACGGCCACGCGCATCGGCACCCATATTCGGGGCGCCGCCGAAACCGGCAATGCGGCCCAGCGTTGCGGTCGAGGAATTGCCCTGCAAGTCGATCTGTAAGGTCGAACCGATGAACATGTCGCAGGCGTAGTGGCCAGCGGTTTGCGAAAATGCCCGATTGCTGCGCATCGAGCCATCGGGACCGACGAAAAACACATCGGGACGGGCGCGGATATAGTCCTCCATCCCCAGTTCGGAGCCGAACGAATGGACCGATTCGACAAATCCGGCTTCAATCGCCGGAATCAATGCCGGATGCGGATTCAAGGCCCAATGCTTGCAAATCTTGCCGCGCAGGCCGAGCGAGGCGCCATAGGTCGGCAGGATCAATTCAATCGCGGCGGTATCAAAACCGATGCCGTGATTGAGGCGCTGCACTTCGTATTCGGCATAGATGCCCTTGATGGCCATCATCGCCATCAACACCTGGATCTCCGAAATTTGCGCCGGGTCACGGGTAAACAAGGGTTCGATGTAATGCGGCGTCGGTGCCTCCGTGACAAAGCTGACCCAGTCGGCTGGAATATCGATGCGCGGCAACACATCGACGATCTCGTTGACCTGGGCAATTACGATGCCGCTGCTAAACGCGGTGGCTTCGACGATGGCGGGCGTGTCTTCGGTGTTGGGGCCGGTATACAGATTGCCGTGACGGTCTGCTGCCTGTGCTGCCACCAGCGCCACGCGTGGCGTCAGATCGACGAAATATCGGCCAAACAACTCCAGATAAGTATGGATTGCACCGATATTGAGCTTGCCGGACGAAGCCAGCTTGGCCAATCGCCCGGCCTGCGGTCCCGAAAAAGAAAAATCGAGTTTGGCCGCAATACCCTTTTCGAACACATCGAGATGTTCCGGCAAGGCCAGCACCGACAGCAGCATATGCAAATCATGCACCCGCGCCGGATCGAGACCGGCCAGCGCCTTGGACAGAAAATCGGCCTGCTTCTGGTTGTTGCCTTCCAGGCAGACACGATCGCCCGATTCAATCACGGCATACAGCAAATCGGCAATCCGCGCAGCCGGCACCAGCTTGCCGTTGAGCGCCCCGCCCAGGGCGCTGGCAGCGCGCCCAAGGCGGTCATTGCGATTCTGTTGCCGACGGTTCCAGACGTGGTCGGTCACTTGCATCTACTTCACTCCCATGATGAGGTTGGGCAAGCCAGTGGCAATACCCGGGAAAAAACATAACAAAAACACCGCAAAGAACATCAGCGCCAAAAATGGGATGGTGCCCTTGATCACATCCGACAAGGGGATGTCGGGCGCAATATTCTTGATCACGAACAGGTTCAGGCCAACCGGTGGATGAATCAGGCCCATTTCCATCACCACGGTCATGACGATGCCGAACCAGATCAGATCAAAACCGGCTTCGCGCAAGGGCGGCAGGATGATTGGCGCGGTCATCAGGATGATCGATACCGGCGGCAAAAAGAAGCCAAGCACGATCACCATCAGCAGAATCACGGCCAGCAACAGCCAGCGCGACAAATGCATATCGACCACCCATTGCGCCGCCGACTGGCTGATGTGCAGATAACTCATCACATACGAATACAGCAGCGACATGCCGATGATCAACAACAGCATGCCCGATTCCTTGATCGTCGACGTCAGGAACGGCACCAGTTCACGCGGCTTGTAGATCCGATAGACCACGGCAATGAGCACGATGGCCAGCAACGCACCCAGTCCGGCGGTCTCTGAGGGCGTCGCGAAACCACCATACAGTGCCACCATCACGCCGATCAGCAGAATCAGAAATGGCAGCACCCGTGGCAGCATTTCGACCTTTTGCGCCAGCGTGTAATGGGCATCTTCCAGATAAGCCGATTTGACGCCACCGCCGGTATAGATCGCGTGCGCTAGTTTGTACTCCTTGCGGGCGCGATAGACCGCATAGGCGGCAAACAGCAACACTAGCAACAGGCCCGGACCAATGCCCGCCAGGAACAAGCGACCCAGCGATTGTTCAGCCGCCACTGCATACAGAATCATGGTGATCGATGGCGGCAGCAAAATACCGAGCGTGCCGCCAGCGGCGATGATACCGGCCGCAAAGCCTGGCGAATAACCGCGCCGACGCATTTCCGGAATCCCGGCCGAGCCGATGGCCGAGCAGGTCGCCGGTGATGATCCCGCCATCGCCGCAAACAAGGCACAGGCAAACACGTTGGCAATGCCCAAGCCACCCGGCACACGATTGAGCCAGGCATGAATGGCCGAATACAGATCCTTGCCGGCCGGTGACTTGCCGATGGCCGCGCCCTTGAGAATGAACAAGGGAATCGACAACAAGGTGATTGAGGCGATTTCTTCGTAGACGTTTTGCGTCACGGTGTCGAGCGAGGACGCCGGCATGAAAAAATACATGAAGCCGGTCGCCACCACGCCCAGCGCAAATGCAATCGGCATGCCGGAACACATCACCACGATAGTGACAATGCCGTACAGCGCACCCAGGACCAATGGCGTCATGCTGCCTCCTTGCTGGCCGCTGGCACGGTACCGGTCAGGCGCGTGAGCACCTGCGCCAGCAATTGCAGTGTCAGCACGCTCATGCCGAGTGCCATCATCGAATACGGAATCCACAGGGGCGGCGCAAACGTCGACGAGGTGGTTTGTCCTTCGACCCAGGCTTCATAGAACAAGGTCCAGGACTTCCAGGCAAAGAAGGCGCAAAACAAGAAGGACACGGCATCGACGATGAACATGCGCACCTGATTGGCGCGCGGCGACAAAAATCCGGCCAGCGCTTCGATGCCGATATGGCCGCGCAAGGATTGCACATGGGCCGAACACAGAAAAATCATGCCGACCAGCATGAATACTGCAGCCTCATCCTGCCAGTCGGTGGGCTGATGCAGGAAGTAACGCACCACCACCGAATAGGTCAGGATGATCGAGGTCAGCATCAAGGCCAGCATCGACAGGAACACGGCGAGCCGGTTGTACTGCGCCAAAGCCCAGGCCAGGGTCGCCACAGCCGCGTTGGCCGGGACCTCCGGTTGTGGCTGCGGCTGCAACTCGAAACCGTGGCTCATAGCAGTTTCTCCGCCAGTGTCAACAGATTGGCGCAATTGGCATTGCGCGCGGCGAAGTCCTTCCATGCCGTGGCGCGGGCGATATCCTGCCACTTTTTGACAGTTGCGGCATTCAGGTCAACGACCTTGGCTCCGGCCTTTTGATAGACGGCCGCCACGGCGACGTCATCGGTCTGCGCCGCTTTCAGGGCAAACTGCTCCATCTCGGCACCGACCGCCATGATGGCGGCCTGCTGGTCCTTGCTCAAACGGTCGAACACCGTCTTGGAAATCATCAGCGGTTCAAACATGTACCAATACGCCTTGTCGCGACCAGTGGTCAGTGCTTTGGCCACTTCTTCCAGACGGAACGACATGAACGAGGTCGACGAGGTCATGGCCGCATCCATTGCACCGGTTTGCATGGCGGCATAGATTTCATTGGAAGGCAGGGTCACCACGGCAGCGCCGGCTTCCTTGAGGATCATGTCCATTTCGCGCGAACCGCCACGCACCTTCATGCCCTTGGCGTCAGCAGGTTCGACGATGGCTTTGCCGCGTGAGGCGACGCCGCCAGCCTGCCAGATCCAGCTCACAATCAGGATGCCCTTTTCGGACAGAATGCGGGCCAGTTCCTTGCCGACTTCGGCATTCTTCCAGGCCGCGCCTTGCGCATACGAGGTCACCAGGCCAGGCATGAGCCCGATATTGGTTTCCGGCACTTCACCGCCGGCATAGTTGAGCGGCACCAGCGACATATCGAGCGCGCCTTTGCGCAATGCCGAGAATTGCGCATTGGTCTTCATCAATGATGAGCCAGGATAAATTTCGAACTTGAGACTGCCCTTGGTGCGCTTGCTGACTTCTTCGGCAAACATGCGCGTGAGGCGATCACGGAAATCGCCCTCGTTGAGCGTGCCGCCCGGAAATTGATGAGAAATCTTCAGCGTGGCGACGCTCTGCGCCCACGCTATTGAACTGCTGCCCCACAATGGTGTGCTCACCAATGTACCCAGAATGCTTCTGCGAATCTGTGAAGTCATGTGCTCCTCCTTAGGTCAAAGAAATACTGCTTTTATATTATTTCCGTCAGTCAACTCACCGCGCCGCTGGTCTAGGGCAACGCGCTCTGCATGGGTTCGACTTGCTGCAATTTGCTTTTTTATGCATCGTTCTTGTATACACAGTCTTATAAAACAAATACATTGTCAAGCAAGAGGGATCATTTAAAATCCACCTATTGCTTAACTGACATGACTTATGGATACACCGAAGAAGCGCTCCGAGACGCTGCGCGAATCGATTGAAGAATTGATTGCCATCGGCAAGCTGGCACCCGGCCAGCATCTGGACGAAACCATGCTGGCCGAGCAGTTCGGCGTGTCGCGCACGCCGATACGCGAGGCCTTGAACCAGTTGGCCTCGATGGGCATCATTGTGATGCGGCCGCGGCGCGGCGCCATCGTGGCCGAGATTGGCCCGCAACAATTGATTGAAATGTTTGAAGTAATGGCCGAGTTTGAAGCCATGTGCGGCCGCCTGGCGGCACGCCGCATGACCGCCGCCGAACATGCGGCGCTGACGGCGGCGCATCAGGCTTGCCGCGCAGCCCGCGATGAAACCGATCCGGATACCTACTTCTACAACAACGAAGCGTTTCACGAGCAGATTTACGCCGGCAGCCACAACCACTTTCTGGCCGATCAGGCGCGGGCGCTGCATCGCCGGCTGCGACCATACCGACGCCTGCAATTGCGGGTACGTGACCGCCTCAAGACTTCGTATGATGAACACCAAGGTGTCGTCGACGCCATCATTGCCGGCGACAGTGACCGTACTGTTGAGCTATTGCGTCAACACATCATGATTCAGGGCCAGCGTTTTGCCGATCTGGTGGCGTCGCTGCATCAGTTGAAATCAGCGCCCGACGACACCCTGCAAAAATCCAACGCCGCATTGGCATAGCCCACATCGCGCTTGCCGCAGCACCGCTGTCGGCAAGCAAAATCCCCAGTACGCGCAGCGACAACAAGGTGCAATGTACCTTTGTCTGCTTTTTGCTAGCAAGAAAATATTCGGATAATTAATATCAAATTATTGATTTTTTTATCGAAAAATATTGAATGAATTCCCTTCAAGCGCATCCAGATTATTGTTATCAACATCAACAATGCCCTGCGCCGGACAGGTACACGCGCACCCCGCCCCCGGCTAAAATCGGACGCCATATCGGTAACGTACGCGGCAGTCAGGCCTTGCCGCACTGGAAACATCAGGGACAACAACTGCATCAGCTGGCACAGGACTTGACCCTGCCGACCGATGCCTGGTCGGCACGGGCGGTGATCGCCCCTCTCAAACACACCTTGTCCGAATTTCTACTGGCAGTGTCCAGTCTCCGGCTCAAGCCCGTGAGCGATGTATTTTCAAGACGTACGCTGGCGGCGATCTCGCAACATTTAAGCGAATTGGGCAAGCAGTTAGCGCCGTGGAGTTACGCCGGCGTGCAAGCACAGACAGTGCCTGGCGCTGCCAAGCCAGAGGAATTTGTGCTGGTCCGCCACAGTGAGCACGGGCGAAATAAGGGTGCCGAGCAGCATGCGCTTCACCAATTCAACCGCACACTGCGGAAAATACTGACGCAAAACGACTACCTCCCCGCCGCACAGAACGCCACACTCGACGACAGACAGATCCTCGGCGAGGTAATGCGCTTTCTACACGATGTACCGGGACGTGCCGTTCCTTTACTCGCCAGAAACATTCAGAAGCTTGCCGGACAATATGGCGGACATCGCGATGAATGGATGGCGTTCCCCAGGCAAGAAGAAATCATCCAGCATTGGCTGGAAAGAGGCTTACTCAACACCGACCTAGGTCATTTCCTGGCGCAAAAACTGGTTGATAGGGATAGCAGCAAAGTCACTGTCGCCGATCTTCCCCGCTTGCTCGAATCCAGCACCGATCTTGGCAGCGCCAGCAAAAATCAACTGGTCTGGCGTCATCTGGTGCAGACCGCGCTCCCTATCCTGCATGCCACTACCAGAGAGGGCGATACCGATGTGCGCTGGGAAGATAGTCAACGTCTCAGGCTGGACGACTTCGATTGGGGAAAAATCCACGCCGGACTGTTGTTTGCCAACAGCGTCAAACTTGCCGTTGACGACATGTCCATGTCAGAAGCAATGGATCTCGGCGCCATGTTACTGGTGCAACTGCAGGAGGGTACGGTGCCCACTGAATGGTGGCGTTATTTCGCGTTACCGGCCGAATTACGTTATGCACTCACCCAGCATACCGTCGCAGACATGGCGACCGATGCCATTGCCCTTTATGCTGCCGACTACCATCAATTACAGGAAGATACCTGCCCTTTCCTGCAGTTAAAAACCCGGCTGGACGACTTTGAGACCCGTCCACAGCTCGCGCAAAAATTGATCGACAGAGATTGCCCCCATCTGTCGGTTGATGACTATTTAGACTACGCCGGATACAGCCAATGGATTGTTTGTGAACCCGACCAGCAGCCAATTCGTTTGTACGACGTCACCCAGCTATATCAACATCAGATCGACCAGATCAGTCAGGCCTACCACAAGGTCGACCCTTTATTGCTGGCCGTCGCTTGGGGCGAATTGACACAAGAGGAACTGCAGTTTCTTCTGCGAGCGGAAATTACTGTCGGCAAAGCACATTTCGCTGCCAACGATGTCCTGCCGTTGGCTGGCTGGTTCTACTACCTGGCACATCAGAAAAAGCTGACCATGCCGTTGCGACCAGGCGTGGAATTGCTTGCTGCCAACATTGCAGGCAGCTCTGCGAAGGAGCGCATCTATTCGCTGGAGCGAGGCCAGAACGGCTATCAGCTAACGCGTATCGACCACGACACGCAGGCCTATCTGGCATTGACCGACGCAAAGCAACGGCAGCAATTCCAGGCGGAACGTTTTACCTTGCATATCGATACGGAGAAAAAGGACGTACTCAAATACGCTCACGAAAATCTGACACCATTCTTCAGCAAGCTTGCAGAAAAACACCGTATCCTCTTTGCACAACAGCTCTACGACTTTGGTTATGGAAAAACCGGCAAGGAAAAGGCCGTTGATTTCGGTCTCTCGATGCTGCCTTTTTATACCTGCATCAAGTCCTCCAATGAAGGGAGCGTGGGAGAGGCCGTCTTCGCCTGCAGTATCGATGCGATAGCCCTGTTGCCAGTCCTGGGAGGACTATCGCTCTTGTCGATCAAGTTTGGTCAGGCATTGGCCAGAGGAAGCCTCATTGCGGGACGGCACATGCTCAGTGACTGGGCCGCGCGTGGATCGATCAAAGCAGTGCTCGGTCACAGCAGTCAACACTTTCTCAGGTATGCAATATGGCCGGCATCGCAGCACATCGGAAAAAAAGAGATGCAAGCCGTCGCCGTCACCGTGCTGCGCGGACTCGACCCTGGCGTTGAGCTGATGTGCCATGTTGGTCACGGATCGGTTAGCCAGGCACTGCGCCTGGGCTGCCATCTGAAACATAGTCTTCCCAGCCTGCAAAAAACACTGCCAAAACTAGAGAATGCACTGAAAAAAATCCCTCCTGAGCTCGGTGCCGAAACTTATACCTACGCCCATCTGTCAGGCAACAGCGTCGCGCTACCGGTAGTCAGACTAGATGGCGAACGATATCAAAACGTCTATGATGTTTACGTACGCATCAATCCTGATAGCGGAGCGGCATTTGGCAAAAAGTACACGCTGTCTGCCGGTGACACCTTGACTCCGGTTCCTGTGCCTGTGGCGCGGCGCCT
>Ga0209913_1001800_pt1 | contig 10643 bp, 25 predicted proteins | sample PersoiDNA2013203_FD_185805 | JGI IMG/M metagenome (GOLD analysis project Ga0209913, IMG submission 185805) | Permafrost soil microbial communities from the Arctic, to analyse light accelerated degradation of dissolved organic matter (DOM) -... | ecosystem: Environmental > Terrestrial > Soil >... | reverse complement strand
CGCACTGAAGCCGCAGCCCTTGCCAACCGGCACCACAAGGCCTGGATCCATCCGATGGGGGTACTGCCGTTGCGCGCAATGTCTTCTGCATGATCGGGCTCGTGCGATCCGTGCGTTGTCTGCAGCTTGGCAGCCATCAAATGCCAGTTGCCGAACGCATGGCGCCGGCGCCCTCAGGCCTGCGTCATCAGCGGCCTCCTGGCCCATTCGCCTAAAACCAGGGCGGCAAGCTGGAGCAGACCAAGAACCGAGGGGAGTGCCAATACCGCATGCCAGACCACAGAGCCATGATGGATGGTTTTGTAATTTGACATAATATACACCGGTGATACATGTTCTATCACTGCGGTTGCGGCCTCTGCAGGGGCAGGGGAGACGCCCCACAAGCCCACGGTCAACGCGACCCCACACATGGTGCCGCCAAGGCCCTTAAGCACACGTCCTAAGGCGCTGCGGGCCGCGTCGTTCTTGGATCTTTCAAGGATCTGATCCAGTAGCACCACCTCGGGGCGTTCCCCCAGCAGCTCGGCTACCTTGATCGCTGTGTCCTCATCAAAAGTGAGGCCCTGGCAGCGATATTTGCTGACTGCAGCGCGGCCCAGGCCAAGAGCTTTTGACGCTGCGTAATCGCTGGGGATTTGCTTCTCTGACTTAATCCGGTCGATCCAGTCTGATGCTTTCATTTGTTGGCGCTCCTGAAAATGTGGATGAGATATTAGTCCATATGGTGTAAACGTCAATTGCCTCGAAACACGATACGTCTCGTGTCTCGTCTGTGTTGACATGTCTCCATCTGCGAGACATAGTGGCGCTGCCTGCCCGGATCTCATATCCATCTGGCAGTTGGCGCTTCCCCGGATGTTCTCCCCCGGGCAGGCCCCCTCGGGGGTGGAAGGCTGACTGTGTGGAGCGCCATCCATGACCAACCCTCAATTCATCGACTGGATCCGCGAAGCGGCCCAGCTCAAGCTCAAGACCCCCCGTCATCACAAGTTACCCGCCTGGTCCACTGGCGAGTGGCTGGCTGTGGCCCTTGTCACCAATGATGAATCCATGCTCAGAGTAGAGGGCTACACCGCCCTTGAGGCCATGGACCGTCTTGCTGGTGAAGTGACCATCGAGCAGCTGCGCGCCATCCAGCGGGAGCTAGACCTGTGAGCCACACTACCAATCTCAAAAACGGCGAATCCATCACCTATGTGCCAAACGGCCACGGCGTGAAGGTGATCATGAAAACCCGCATGCTGACCATCGTGCGCGAGGTGGACTGCAACGAAGCCGCCTCCCTGCTGTTCGGCCTGGAGCAGGCCCTGGAGGCCTCGGCATGCGAGCGCATCCGCGCCGAGGTGACCGCATGATGTGCATCAGCAAATGGTGGGCCTTCTTCTGGCCGTCGCTCTGGCTGCTGCAGTTCCTGGTGACCATGTACCTGCTGACCCTGCTGACCCTGCTGAAGCGCTGACCCGTGGCCACACGCCCAAAAGCCGCCGGCGAATCCGGCGGCCGTGATCCCTACTTGGCCGGCATCAACGTGCCGGACTTCATGTACCTGGAGGCCCACGAGCTGGAGGCGCTGCTGCACCTCCTGCGCGCCCCTCTGGCATGCCACCTGTACCTGCTGCTGAAGACCAACATGGTGTTCAAAACAGGCGAGTTCCTGGGCTCCTATGCCCGTCTGATGGACCTCATGACCCCCCCAGCACCCGAACGCGGCCGCAGGCCTGCAGGGCCCACCTACAAGCAGTGCAGGACGGCCCTGGATGCCCTGGTGGGCGTTGGCCTGGTGCAGCGCTCCAAGCACAACGAGGACCAGGGGCAATTACGGCTCAGGCTGGCCCCCCTCGGGTCCAGCTCTGCAGCGAAGACCGGACAGTCTGCAAACGTTCGCCCGGTGCATTAGAGGGCAGGGTTTAGGGCAGGGTAGAGAAGCCCCGGAAGCCGCATGAATGCTGGCTTCCGGGGCTTTTTTCATTGCATTAAGGGCAGGGTATCGGGCAGGGGTATCAAAGAGGTATTCATTTATCTATTAACGCGCGTAGGGTGTAGTTGTCCCCGTGGTTGTCCACAGAGTTATCAACAGACCCCCCCCAGGGGGGTGGGGCTGACGCCCCCCGGCCGGTGCGCTGCGCGTCACCGGGTTGAGGCTCTGACCAGGTTGACCGCCCTGCAGCATGAGAGGCACCCCCCCCATCCCCCCTACTCGGGGGGCGAAACAGCCATGTCGATCAGTGAAGGGGGGCTCGAAGGCCTCAGGAATCGACGGATTGGGGGGTACAACGGCCTTTTCCGGAGAATTGAGGGGTAGGGCAGGGGGATGGTCAAAAGGCCGCCTAAGGGCCTAGAATCCGCCCGGGGTTGCGCCACTGCCTTAGGAACGAAGCAGTGAACTCTCAATTCCAGCCCTGGACCCAAGTCCGCGTCATCAATCCCCAGCACGAGCGTTACCCCACCAGCGGTTACATCCTCTCGAATCGAACCGAGACGGAAGGCCAGGTCATCGTCCGTTTCGACCGTGACAGCACCGATGTCACGATGCCCGAAGCTGACCTGCAGGTGCTGTAAGCATGGCCCGCACCTCCGAAAAAGTGGGGCGCGGGCCTTGCCCGCACTGCGGCGAGCGCGTCACCTTCCACCGGACGGCCAAAGGCCTCCTCAACTACGAGTGCGATGCCTGTGACCACTCCAGCTATGCCCACAAAGGCGGAAATCGCGAGCGCGAATGGCTCGCCAGCATCGACCAGCCGGCCGCAGCTCCAGTGGCAGCAGCTGCCCCTTCCGCTGATCCCGTCCCCGCACTTCCATCCACGCCGGCCGCCCCCGCCAAGCGCAACAGCGTTTTCAGCCTTGGAGCCCTCTGATGCCCGATCCGACCCCCAACAATGACGACCTGGCCGCCCTGGCCGGTCTGGCCCGCGCCATCCCGCCGGCCGCAGGCTCTGCCGCTGACCAGGCCAGCCAGGCCGCGCCCGAAGACGGCCAGGCCGCCGCCGGCCCCGAGGCCCCGCCGCCCCATGACCCCCAGATGGCCGCAACCATCGCCGGCCTGATCGAAGGCGCGGCGCAGATGGGCTCGGAGTTCTCCGGCTTTGAGTCGCCCCGCCAGCTCGTGGACGATTCCGTCTGCCAGTACCTGGGCGTGGTCTGGGCCCGCGTGGCCTACAAACGCGGCTGGAATATGAAGGCCATCCTCGGCGACTACGGCCCCGAAATCACCGCCATCGCTGCCACCGGCATGATTGCCTTCAAGGTTGCCAAGGCCTGCGAGAAAGAGGCCGAGGTGAAGGCCCGCCAGGCCGCCGCCGACCAGGCGCGCACTGTCACCGCCGACCCGGTGCCCAATGGCAGCTAAGGCGCTCACGGTGGCCGCGTTCGGCGCGCGCGGCACCGGCAAAACAGCCTGGATCAAGCAGCAGATCGCCAAGCGCAAGCCCCCCCGGCTGCTGGTCTGGGACTTCAAACACGATCCCGACCTGGCCGACCTTGGAACCCGCTTCGATGACCTGGATGTGATGGTGGAAGCGACCCGGGCCGCACGGTTCGCGCTGCGCTACCGGGTCAATCACGAGCTGGACATTCAGACTCAGTTTGAAGTCTTCTGCCGCCTGGCCTGGATGGCTGGCCCGGTGGATGTGTTCGTGGATGAGCTGCCCGAGGTGACCAAGGCCAACCGGGCCCCGCCGGCCTGGAAGAAGCTGGTCAACGTGGGCCGAAAGTACGAGCACGGCGGCAAGATCAAATGGGTTGCGATCTGGGCCGCTGGCCAGCGCCCAGCCGAGTGTGACAAAACGTTCATTGCGAACTGCGATGTGCTGCACTTTGGCCGGCTGGGCGATGAAGGCGAGGCCCAAAGGTGGGCCCGAGCGCTGGGCCTCAGGCAGCGTGACCTGATCGACTTGAAGGATCTGCACTGGATCGAAAAACGGGCCGACTCCTCAGAAATACACCGTGGCGTGTTGGTGTTTCCCAACAGGAAGAAGAGGGTGGGGCAAGCCTCCTAAGGAAGCCTTCCTAAGGACGCGTTTTTGACCCGAGGGCCTGAGGAAAGGTGTCATCGGTGGGTCGATTTTTCAACCCTCCTGATACCACCTCAGACCTCTATGACAACCTCCCAAATCACCCGTATGGGTTTGGCTCTCGGCATCTGCTTTGCCGTCTACAAGTTCGTGCCCCATGAGGCCGCCAAGGCCGCCGCCCTGGGTGTTGCTGGCGTGATCGTCGGCAAGCAAGTGCCCTACGTGCAAGACGCTCTCAACTGATCGGGGGCTGACGCATGAACAAGCAAAACATCCTGGATCCGTTCCAAAACGTTGTGGCCTCCGGTGTCGCCATCTGCGACATGAACAAGTTCTTGGGCTCCGTCCTCGAAAAGATCACCCTGCGCCTGAGCGGTGGTGCCTTCACGAAGTCCAACATCACCCTCATCCAGCTCAAGGGCAACGGTAAGGTGCTGTGGGAGTCGGACGGCACCAAGCTGGACGCCTCCAACCAGTACCTGGGCGCTGCCAACAATGCCAGCATCCTGAAGCTCGACTTCTTCGACCGTAAGGCCATCACCGCCAACGCCCGCCAGGCCGGCACCATCGACCTGTCGTCCGGTTCGGGCTTCAGCTCGCTGCGCCTGGAGGTGACCATCAGCGGCGCGACCACCCCGGCCCTGGATGGCATCGCTGATGTGTCGCCCCCGACCTCGGACCCGACTGAGGCCGGCATTCGCCCCCTGATCGCCCGCCGCCATCGCGCCTCTTACGTGGTGGGCTCGGCCGGTACGTTCGCGCTGCCGATCCCCCACATGGACCCCGCCGGCGGTGGCTCCAACTATCGCCGGATCTTCCTCTACTCGGCCAACTGCACCGGCTTCAAGACGGTGCGTGAAGGCGTCACTGAGCATGAAGTGACCACGGTGCTCAACAGCGCCTCCCAGGTGGACAACTTCCGCGTGCCTCAGGCCAACCTGGTGGTGTTTGACCCGGTGCAGGACGGCCAGTTGAGCGGCCGCACCTGGGACACCCGCCCGACCTCGGGCGTTCGTGCTGCCCAGTTCTATGGCACTTTCTCGGCCGGTGAGACCATCACCATCGAGACTGAAGAGCTGTTGGGCTACGGCGCGTACTGATCGGGGCCCGGATGGATCAGACCCAAACAGATCTGGCGACGGCGCAGGACGCTTTGCGGCCCCTGCGCCAGTTCGTGGGCGTGCTCTCGGGTGCCCTGGCAGGGGCTGACCAGAGCTTGGCCGGCATGGATGCCTATTCCGGCAATTCGCCCTATCGCTATCAGACCGTCTCGCCCTATGGCGTGGCGATCGAAGGCGCACCGGTGGCCACCACCCAAAACGGCGGCCTCTACATCTCCCCAATGATGATGCTCTTGGGCATCGGTGCAGCCGCGGCGCTGCTGTGGAAACGCTGATGGGCGGTTCTCTGAGCCTTCCCTTCGGAACCCTGGGCTTCGGCGGCATGCCGTCGCTCCCGGGCATGCAGTCCTCGGCAACGTCGTCGCTCAACAGCTCGGGCGCGTCCTGGTCGGCCTCTGGGGCCGGCGATTGGTCGGTCAACCTGGGCGGCTCGGGCACTGCGCTGCAGTCGGCCTCGGGTGGCCTCAACCTCAAATGGCTGCTGATCGCGGCCGCTGCTGTGGGGGCCGCATGGTACTTGCGCAAGTGACCTGGACGCCTGACCGGCTGGAAGCCCTGCGCGAGTCCGTGCAGGCCTCTCCATTCGGCCTGGCTGGCCCTCTGGACGTGCTGGCCGGTGCCCACCTGTACGAGATGACTGAGGGGGGCCGCCATGCCCTCCTGGCCGTCCGTGCGCTGCAGCTTGAGCACGGCCGCCGGCTGGATGTGGTGGGCCTGGCTTCGCTGGGTGACCGCCTGCAGTCGGCTGACATGCTCGATGGCATCGACCAGCTCGCCTACATCTACAACTCTGACCTGGTGGCGATGTGCACGAAGCATCAGCACATCGTCCGGGCCTGCCAGCGTGCAGGCTGGGAGGCCACCGGGGCAGTCATGAACAAGTGGGCCCCCAATGTCCGACAGTAACTCTCAGACCTCCCAGCAAACCAACCAGCAAGACAACCGGCGGGTGATCGGTCAAAACGGGATCTCGGCCGAGAACTCGAATGTGACCGTGACCACCCTGGATGCCGATGTGGTCAACCAGGTACTCAAGAGCATGGGGTCCACCACGGGCCAGGCTCTCACCGTCATGGGCAACCAAAACAAGCTGGTGGCCGGTGCGCTCTCCGACTCTCTGAGCCAGAGCCTGGGCTTCGGTGCCAAGGCTCTCACGCTGGTGGGCAATGCCACCGCTGACGCCCTGGATTTTGCGAACAGCAACGCGAAGATCAACGGCAACCTGGCCTCCAGCGCTGTGAGTGATTCGCTGGCTGCCAGCTCCAGCGCCTTCAGCTCGGCCCTGGGCTTTGCTGACAAGCAGAACACCCGGGCCTTCGACACCGTGGCCGCCACTGAAAACCTTGTTGCGAACGCCTACGCGGACGCCAAGGGCCGGGGCGCGCTGACCGACAAGATTTTGATTGGAGCAATCGCAGCAATGGCCGTCGTGGCCTTCGCGGCGATCAGCAAATGAGACCCGTTACAGACTTCACTTTCACGATTGGCGCGAACATCACCTATCGTCTGCCGTGCTCCGGCTCGGGCTTCAAGATCCTGGCCGCTACGGCCGGGGTCGAGGTGCGCGGCGACTGGGGCCGGATCTCCCAATGCTCGATTGGCCAGGGCCTGACCGGAACCGAATTCGGCTATCTGATCTTCACCAACAACACCGGGGCAAACAACACCCTGCGCGTCCTGGTGGGGGATGCCGGCTTCATCGACAACATCACCGGGACCGTGGCCGTCACCTCGACCGTGCAGGCCACTACCTCCCTGTTCGCGCCTGCCAGCGCGACCGTGGGCGTTGCGGCCGTTCAACTGCTGCCCGCCAATGCCTCTCGCAAGGCGCTGATCATCCAGAACAACCACGGCAGCACCAATCTGTTCGTGGGTGGCTCCAACGCCGTCACGACTGGCAGCGGCCTGCGGGTGATCCCCGGCGGCAACTGGGAGCCTGGCACGGTCCCCACGGGCGCAATCTGGGGCATCTGCGATGCCGCCGGCAATGCCTCCATCATCGTGTCGGAGGGCTGATCAATGTCGCTCTCTCAAGGCAACGTCTCTGTCGGCCGCTTCCCTGGCTTGACCCTGCGCGCGTGGGTGCTGTTCAGCGGTGCCGGTGTGCTTATCGCTGGCAGCAACATCGCAAGCGTGAACCGCACCGCGACCGGGACCAACACCGTCAATTTCACGACGGCGCTGCCCAGCGTCAACTACCTGGGCGACATCAGCGTGAACTATGCCGGCGGTGTCACCACGCCGGTCACTCGGCTGGAAACCAAGGCCATCGGGTCTTGCGTGGTGCACACCAGCCAGGTCGGCGGGGGAAACTTCAATGATGCCGATTTCGACGTGGTGTATGTGGGGTTCTACGCATGAACACCACCACCCTGATCCTGGCCGGCGGCGCGGCCCTGGCCCTGCTGTACGTGGCAACACACAACAGCTCGGCCAACCTGAACCCGCTGGATTTCATGGTGCCCAACCCATACGGCGAGGACACCCAAACCACCTCTATCGCTGATGACCTGATGGTGACCCTGACCCCGAGTACTTACATCCCGGCCAACGTCCCCGAGGACCAGGCCGCCCGCAACGTGTCCGCGTTCCTCGACATGCTGGCCTACAGCGAAGGCACGAGCGGCGATAACGGCTACCGCATGCTCTTTGGCGGTGGCCTGTTCGATAGCTTCGCCGACCATCCCCGCATCTACGTGCCGTTCCGCAACACCAGCTCCAGCGCGGCCGGCCGCTATCAGATCCTGGCCCGCACCTGGGACGTGCTCAAGGCCAGGCTGAACCTGCCCGACTTCTCGCCCGAGAGCCAGGACGCGGCCGCTGTGGAGCTGATCCGCGAGCGCGGCGCACTCAACGATGTGAAGGCCGGCCGCCTGGCCGACGCCATCACCAAATGCGCCCGCGTCTGGGCCTCCCTGCCTGGTGCTGGCTACAACCAGCCCGAACGCAAGCTGGCCTCCCTTCAATCTGCATTCGCTGCCGCTGGCGGCAACGAGGAAACAACCGCATGAGCTCCGACAACAAAACCCTGATCCTGGTCGGCCTGGCCGTGGGTGCCCTCTACATCATGAGCAAACAGCGCACCGTAGCCAACACCGGGGCCTATCGCGGCAACACCGCCGGCCAGACCTTGGGCGGCATCAACCTGGGCGGCGCGGCCAACCTGGTGAACGCCCTGGGCAACCTGTTCAAGGGCGGCTCTGGCGGCATCGGCCAGGCCAACCAGAGCCCGGCCCAGGTGGCCGCTGCCGCTGTGGCTGCCCAGCGCGACGAAGACCCGAATCTGAATGGCACGGTGGCGGACTATCCCTCGACGGATGGCATCTCGGTCAACCCGCCGAACACCTCGGTGTACGACTACATCAGCCAGCCCTGACCATGAAGCTCGACCGCAAAACCCTCATGGGCCTGGCCGCTGTTGTCGGCGTGGTGGGCCTGATCTACCTGCGCAAAGGCTCGGCAGCATCGACCGCCAGCACGGGCGGAGTTCAAACGTCGATCCCTGGCTGGGTGTCCGGCGACACCGGGCAGAGCAGCTCGCCGACCGTCCTGGTGCTGACCCATCCGCTGCAGGCCAATGACGCCACGGCATCGAGTGCGGCCCCAACAAACACCTCACCTACGCCATCGGCCCCAGCCCCCACGTTCGGCAACTCGGCACCGACCACGCCCGTTCCGCTCAATGACGGCTCCAACCCGAGCGACCCGGGCCGGAATACCGCCGAACAGCAGGCCGCGACCAACGCGTTCTTGTCTCATCCGTTCTTCTGATGCGCATCACTCCAATCTCTGGCGATATGGCCATGAAGCTGGCCCTCGGGCTCGCTGCCGTCCTGGCTGTGGCCTACCTGACCAAGAGGGCAGGGCAGGCCGCCTCGGGGGCTTTCTCGGCCGCCTATGACTCGGCCGCGGCTGCAGCTCAGGCCGTGAACCCCTTCAATCAGGACAACGCGATCTATGGCGCTGCCAACCGCATCGGCGGGGCCATCGTCACCAGCCCGGACGGGCCAGGCAAGAACGCTGATGGCTCATTCACCGTGGGCGGCTGGCTGTACGACGTGACGCACCCGGCCGACTACAACACGATCAAAAACATCTCCAAGCCCGTCACCAACCCCCCGCCGGAATGGGACTACTCCACCGGCTTTTCACCCTGAAAGGATCCCCATGAACTTCATCACCTCTATGCTGCTGGCCCGCCTGCGTGAGCCCTCGACCTGGGCCGGCGTGGCGCTTTTCCTGCAGAGCGCTGCGCACCTGTCGCCCGACCTGGCCGGCGCGGCCGCTGGCATCGGCTCGGCCGTGGCCGCAGGCCTGGCCGTGGTGCTCAAGGAAAAGGGCATTGCTGCATGACCTTTGTTGACGCGCTGCCGTGGCTCAACCTGCTGCTGGTGCCCATGAGCTATCACATCCTGCGCACTGAGTCCCGCCTGACGGCCCTGGAGACGACCCTGCGCCTGATGCTGCACCCGCCGAAGGAGGGCGCAGCAGCATGAACCTGAAGGCCATCATCCCCAGCCCCGAGGCCCTGGCCCGCGAGACCTTGATTGTGTTGGGCGGTGCGGTGCTGGCAGCGTTCGTGCTCCACCAGTTCCCCGCGCTGAAGGACTACATCAAAGAAGCCTGGGCCAAGTGACCCCTTTACAGAAAGGACCGACAATGACCAAGAAGCACCGCCGCACCCCGGCTCGTGACTCCAAGGGCCGTTTCAAGAAGAAGCGCTGACCCTCAACAAGCCCCCCGGCTGATCGCGGCCGGCGGGCATGCTCTTTGACAATCAAACCCTCCCAAAAATTGGGCTGTTGGCGGCACCGCCTGGCACCTGGCCCACCTGGGACTGCAACACGTCGATCTGCCTGCGCAGCTCGGCGTTTTGTCGTTTCAGGGCGGCCGCATACTGGGCCTGAAGCGCGCCATAGTGGGCCGCCTCGGCATTGGCCGCAGATCTGCCCCAACGGGTCTCCCAGAACAGGGCGACCAGGACGGCCCTAGGGGCATCGTTTCGGCGGATGTACTTGCGCAAGGTGCGCTCAGTGATGCCCAGGTGGCGGGCTATCTGGCGGGGTGACTGTGGCAGATCACCAACAATCGTAGAAAAATCTGGAAGGTGGGAACCAGTAGGCGAACGGAACATGTAAATCTGAAACCAAAGGGCTCAGGAATTTACAGATGGACGACAAACATTTACAAAAGTAAACAGTCAAGATAATGCTTTACGGCATTTTTTACCCCCGGCGCGGGGTTTTCTTTTGCGTCGGCTATTTGACATAATATACATTGTATAAAGTAGATGATGGCCAGTCTGAAGCACGCAACGCCCAAAAACCGGCCAAGGTCCGCCGACTGACCACTCGCAAAGCATGCCAGAGTACCCCCTGGATACCGCGCTGGCTGCACGGTTGAATTCATGAGCCCTCCATGATCCTAGGGTTAACCCTAAAATACACGGCTTGGGCTGTGCAACGCGGCCCATTCTGTTCCAAGCGCAGTTCGCCACCGTGGTCTGCGT
>Ga0209913_1001799_pt1 | contig 10648 bp, 8 predicted proteins | sample PersoiDNA2013203_FD_185805 | JGI IMG/M metagenome (GOLD analysis project Ga0209913, IMG submission 185805) | Permafrost soil microbial communities from the Arctic, to analyse light accelerated degradation of dissolved organic matter (DOM) -... | ecosystem: Environmental > Terrestrial > Soil >... | reverse complement strand
CTTCGTGATCTTTTCTCGGCGACTTTCATTAAATTTGTAGGGCATTGGCTTTTTTATGGCATCGTTTTATAAAATCATGTCAGATTTTACACTTGCTGGCCAGATTGTCGATTTATTCAACAACGCCGTTGTACGCTCGGTATCTCTCCTATGAAATGCATCACTGCTCTGAAAAAAACCAATAGGAGAACACAAATACCAAGCGTGAAATGCCAAGTTTTTAATCCTTCGCGAATGTCGCTGCCCCTCGGAAAACTTGTGCGCAATTCGATGCATGCGTACACAGCAGCGATTAGGAGCAACATTGTCCAATGCAATGCGATAGAAATTGAGCCGTAACGGCTAGTACTATTGCGCCAGCTCATTATTGGTCTCCGCCGTTGTTCAGTGATAGCTGGGGATAATTATTCATAAATAGCTTTCGAATGAGTATTAAAAATAGTATGATCTGAAACTGAGATCATCATCTGTGCGATGACCAACACACCTCCATACTTGAAATCAATTTAACGTCGACGATTTCACGTTCGTTTGATCCAAATCACGCAAGGCAATTTAAAACTTGACGTTCATCACGGCAAACTTTTAATTCGCGCATCGAATAGTCAAATACCAGTTTCCAACCGGCGAGCAACTTCACAACACAAAACTTGATCTACGTCAAACTGCGTCGTGATCTTATAACTTAGCAAGATCTCAAAAGACGAGGTCATAAACCCGCTATGAACGATATTGACGCGTTCACGCTTAAAGTTACAACGACGACTTCCACTAATATTTTTTCTTTCAGCCACTGAATCGGTAATTTAAAGCGTCTTCAAATTTATCGTAGCGACAAGTGCGACGATTAACCTGAACCAGAAAGCGAGATTGACTTTTTCAACGAACGGGAACAGGGCTATCAAAATAAATCATTGCCAGTCAGCATATAGTTTTTACATTCCAAAATGACGACTTATACGTTCTTCAAGAAGAGCTCGAGCGTCATCTTCATTTTCCCCAAAAAACCGTTCAAATATTGATTCAGATATCGGTATGAAAGCTTCAATAACATCCGGATCAAAATGACTACCTGATTCAGTAATCATAAGAGCCATGACTGACTTAAAATCCATTGATTCTTTGTAAGGACGTTTTGAGCACAACGCATCAAAAACATCAGCAACTGCAAATATTCTGGCATTCAATGGAATCGATTTTCCAGCAAGTCTATTTGGATATCCAGTGCCATTCCATTTTTCATGATGCCCACCGACGACGTCCTTGGCGCCATCAAGCCACGTCATTCCATCAACAATATCTATGCCCTGCTGGACATGTGTTCGCATAATCACTAATTCAGATTCAGTTAATTTCCCTGGCTTCAACAAAATCGCATCAGGGATACCAATCTTACCGACATCATGTAAAAAACTTCCCAAAATCAAAGATTCAATCTCGCTGTCAGAAATACTCATACGATCAGCAATATTAGCGGCTACCCAAGCAACACGATAGTTATGACTTCCTGTAGCGGAGTCTCGCTTTGCTATTGCTCTGCCCAAGACATCCATCATAGACAAGTTAGAAGCAAGCATTTCTTTAGTTTTATTCTCGCTATCAATTGAGAATGCATATACAACAGGATAAACGACAACGCCGCAAATTAACGTGGCAAGAGAAACCATTAACGAAGTAGTCAAAGAGCTATTCAAAATTTCATGCTTCTGACGATCTGGAATAACCCTTATCCCCTCAATATATCCTGTAACAACGCCTCCTAAAGAACGATCTATTAAGGGAATGAATACTCGCAACACCCATTGATCCCTTGGCAACAATATAATCTCGTAATAAGAAGTCATATATTTCGACGAATGATGACTCGGCAAAAATGGCTTAATTTGAGACCCATTAAAAGAAGTTGATTCAGCTAATTTCTCACCATTAGGAGAATGAATTTCTGCTATGTCGAATAGAGTGTCAGATAAAATTTGCGCGGCCTTAGATGCATTTATTTTTGCATCATCGCTACTAAGATCAATGGCTTTCCGATCCAACAGTATTCTATGAGCCTCCTCAGTCACTAATGAAACAACCCCCACCTCCGCTTTTTCACGAGCGACTAACCATGAAGTGATACTCGTTAATAACGCCAAGATAACGCTAATACCTGCAATGCGTATTGCTGCATTTCTCCTTAATTGAGTCAAGAAATCCCCCCCCTCATTAAGCAAGTCACTGTTGACTTAACCGCCGGCCGCAAACGCTAGATTCATATATTTATAAGAAAATATTAAAGAACCTGTACTAGCTCTACCTACCTAATCAAAAGCCCAGATTAAGTGTGCGTCTAAATGTAAGCGAGCAAACGCCATAAGTGCATCAATCTGTGCAAATTCTGCCATTTGCACAGCATCTAATGCAGTGCGTCGAGTACTAAGTACATCGGATAAATTTGCTTCGCCTTGCTTATAAGCAGTAAGCATTAAGCTAGCCTGCTGTTGACTTTGCTGCCGAACACTGTCAAAGGTCTTCCAACTTACATAGCTACGATTACTATCGGTTATCGCTTTTTGTGCAGCTAGACTGACCTTAATTTGTGTTTGCTTGATTTTTTCAGCAGCGACTCTCGCCCTCAAGAATGCCGAAGCACTCTCCAAATTTCTCGCTTCGCCCGGCAGAGGAATTGAGATGCTAATGCCGAAAATTTTCTCTTGCCCATTACGCTCACGGCTAACTCGAAAGCCAACTGTTGGATCTGGAATTCTATCTCTTACAATTCTTTCAGCCTGTAAGCCAATATAGTCTGCCTCTGCTTGCGCAAGTTCAATTTCATGATTGTCGTCCATAATTTTAGACATCCAGATATCAACTGATTCAGTCAACATCTGTGGCAGAGGCAAGTCGCTATGCGCTGGCATTGGTAATCCTGGATAGTTTGTACGAAGGGCCTGCAGTGCAAACTCTTCTCTTTGCTGCGCTTGCTGAAGCATCGCAAGTACTCGTTGGTACTCTGTATCAGCGAGTAAGAGTTCTATCTTTGCCGCGTCGCCCGCCTTGATACGTTTTTCCGCAACTGCACGTATGGTTGCCGTCACTTCCAGTTGTTCTTGCAAGCGTTTTACTGACACAGTTTCCCTAATTGAATCAAACCAATCCTTCATCAGAACTCGACTCGTTTCATGCCATGCGTCTGCATAGCTTGCTTTCGCAACATCAATCCCTTTTTCCCCAATTGCCCTGTCTTTTTCAGCTTTTCCAAACCACCGTACTGGACGCTCGATTAATAACTCTTGCTCTTGAAACTGCTCTCCTAACTGATCGGTTCGGCGATTTAAGCCCGTCCTCAACGTCCATTCGTAATGACCAGCATCAAGCCGTTGCTTACTAGACGATGCTAAATCAATACCAAGCGTACTAATACGCAACGCAGGTATGCCTTCAAACACCTTTCTAACTGTTGTTTCCGTTGGAAGTATCGACAATGCGGATTCCGAAGCAAAAGCTGACTCAAGGGAAAAACTAAAAAAAACTAATACAGAGACCGAAACATAGTGAGAGACTCTCATCAAAATCTCCCGAATCCAGCAACTGGTGTGAACCAGTATGCGACGTCATTGTTCTTAATTTTTTGACCCAGCATATGCAGTAACTGTTGCAAATTGTCGTTAAATCCAACGATTAAAACAAGTTTTCGTTTGCAGCGCCCTTGTACTTTTTCCATGGTAGATAACAGTGATGCTCCCTGCCCCATCCCCTGCGAATCAATAATTGAAAAACCGCTCGCCCACTGAGTATTTAATAATAAAAAGTCAGATATTTCTTCTGACAGCGCTGTTGGAATCGCCAGAGTTAACATCGCGTTATAGTCGTTAGAATTTGTCATATCAAATACCTTGAGCACGTTTCGGAACACCAAATCGTTGGAATAAAATCGGAAGCAAAATCAGTGTCAGCAATGTGGCGGTCACCAAACCGCCTATCACAACAATTGCCAGCGGTCGCTGTATTTCAGAACCTGGTCCAGTGGCTAACAAAAGTGGAATCAGCCCAAAGGCGGTAATGCTTGCCGTCATCATCACAGGACGAAACCGCCGCAAGGCTCCCTCAGAAACAACCTCGTTAATCGAATTTCCTCTTGCAACCATCTGATTAAAATACGTGATCATTACTAGGCCGTTCAAGACAGCAATTCCCATGAGCGCGATAAAACCAACCGACGCAGGTACTGATAGATATTCCCCCGTCATAGCCAAAGCAATTACTCCGCCTAACATTGCAAACGGAATATTCACGAAAACAAGTAAGGACTGTCTGATACTGCCAAGTGTTGCGAATAATAGGAAAAAAATTAACGCGAGAGCGATAGGCACCACAATTGCTAGGCGAGACGCAGCTCGCTGTTGATTTTCAAACTGTCCTCCCCACGACAAGCGATATCCATCTGGTAACGGAACCTGTTTGGCAACTTTCAATTTTGCCTCGTCTACAAATCCAACTAGGTCTCGATCACGGACATTTGCGCGCACAACCACAACACGAGCAGAATTCTCACGCTCAACTTTGACTGGACCATCTACTGTCTTAAGATCGGCAATTTGTCTCAGTGCAACGGATGAGCCGTCGCCTACTGGCAACCGCAGTTGCTGAAATAGATCTGCGGACATATGAAGATACGCGTTACCACGTAGCAGTAACGGAATACGTTTACCATCTTCAATCACGATGCCAGATTGCCGCCCCTCGACCATAGAGCGCAAATCACTTTGGATTTGATCTACGGTAAATCCAAGCCTGCCCGCTGCTTCCTTGTTAATGTCCACCTGGAGGTATTGCACGCCTTCATTTTTAATTGTCAGGACGTCCTGACTTCCAGCAATACTCTCTACTGTTTTAACAATTTTTTCTGCTAACTGACCTAGTATTTGGTTGTTTGGTCCATATATCTTGATCGCTAGATCTCCCCTTACACCGGATAGCATCTCAGAGGTACGCATCTCAATGGGCTGAGTAAAACTGAAATTCATTCCCGGAAACTCTTCAGTTACTTTACGTAATTGATCGATCAGATCCTCCTTATTGTGAGTGCGCCATTGTTCTCTTGGCTTGAGTACTAAAAAAGTATCTGTTTCATTTAATCCCATGGGGTCTAGCCCTAACTCGTCTGAGCCTGCTCGCGCAACGACACTCCTCACTTCTGGCACAAGCTCGAGTATTCGTTTCTGCACGGCCAAATCTAACTTTGCTGACTCCTCTAAGTTGACGGATGGAAGTTTTTCGATTTGCATAATAATGTCTCCCTCGTCCAGTTTTGGCATAAAGGATTTACCGATAAAGGGGAAAATCGAGGCGGTAACAAGAAGCGCAGCAATTGAACCGATCATCACCTTTTTTGAATGACGTAATGAGTGACTAAGAATCTGTGTATACGCAGTTTCTAGTTTGCGAACCAGCCATGGAGCATCTCCATGGTGATCCCTCATCACAAACGATGCGAGAACGGGAATGATTGTCAGAGAAAGAACCAGCGATGCGGCTAATGCAAAGGTGATTGTCATCGCGACAGGCGCGAACAACTTTCCCTCTAAACCTTGCAGAGAAAGTAATGGTAGGAAAACGATCATGATCACTACCATACCGGCAGTAACGGGCACTGCCACCTCCCTTACTGCTCGGTAGATAATATGTAGCCGGGAAAAATTGGGGCGCTCAGTATCTGCATTATGCGCTTCAATATTTTCAACAACGACGACTGCAGCATCGACTAGCATACCTATTGCAATTGCCAGTCCGCCTAGCGACATCAAATTTGCTGTCAATCCAAATACCTGCATGAGTAAAAAAGTACCCAAGGCTGATAATGGCAAAATACAAGCGACGACTAAAGCAGAGCGTACATTACCCAGAAAAAGATAAAGGAGAATAATGACCAACACTGTAGCCTCCGTCAAAGCTTTAGTGACGGTACCTACTGCGCGTTTGACCAGGTTACCTCGATCATAAAAGACTTTTAATGTGGTTCCCTTTGGTAGATTCTTTTCAATTTGTGCTAGCCGCAAATTAACCTGATCCACCACCTTCTGTGCGTTGGCTCCTCGCATCGCCAATACCAGAGCCTCAACCGCCTCACCCTGTCCATCTTTAGTAACTGTGCCATAGCGCGTCATTTGTCCTATTCGCACATTAGCAACCTCACCAACTCGTATAGCAATACCATCACGGCTCCGCACAGTTATTCCACGGATGTCTTCAATAGTGTGGATACTTCCATCACTTCTTACCAGCAAAGATTCTTCACCGCTGTTTAAGCGCCCGGCACCATCATTTCGATTATTGGTATCAAGCGCAACCTGCAATTGTTGGAGCGATACTTTTCTTGCTGCAAGAGCCACTGGATCAGGTATAACTTCAAAACTTTTGACTAGACCACCTAAGGTATTCACGTCAGCAACACCGGGAATATTGCGTAATTGAGGACGGATCGTCCAATCCAGTAAGCTTCGTTTATCCATCAAAGACATTGGGCCTTCAATGGTGAACATAAAAATTTCACCAAGCGGCGTGGTAATGGGTGCGAGTCCCCCAGTTACCGAAGTAGGCAAATCCTTCAGGATATTGTTGAGTCTTTCACTAACTTGCTGTCTAGCCCAAAAGACATCCGTTCCATCTTGAAAATCTAGAGTGATATCTGCGATAGCATATTTAGATTGAGACCGTAAAATGACCTGATTTGGAATACCTAAGAGCTCCTGTTCGATTGGCGCTACAATCCTCGCTTCTACTTCTTCAGGAGTCATACCAGGCGCCTTCATGATGAGCTTAACCTGCGTGCTCGATACATCAGGGAAAGCATCAATAGGTAATTCATGAAACGCCTTAATACCGGCACCAATCAAAATAGTAGTCAGTACCAGAACCAACAAGCGCTGAGCAAGGGAGAAAGCAATAAGTCGAGTTAACATTATTTTTTTCCACCTGAGCTTGCCGCTTTAGATTCAGATATGGTCTCCGCGCCCAAACCCATCCAAGATCCTTTTAGAGCGATGATGCCTTGACTAGCAACCAGCTGTCCTGCACGCAAATCCCCAACGACCCAAATTTTATCCGGAGTGTCCGCTACGATTTCGACCTTACCAACCTTAAAACCGTTTGTATTTTTAATGAACACATAATACTGCCCACCGCTTCTGATCAATGCCGCCGGAGAAATACCAACACTTCCTGTTACCGCTAGATTGTTAATGTGAGTCGCTTCCGTAAATTGATTTAATCTTAAACAACCATCATGAGTCATCTCTTGAGCACGAATTAACGTACTTTGATTGCTGCTATCCATTTGGGGAGAGATTGCTATGACTTTGGCGATTCCGCAATTTTTTAGCTGCAATAGATCACCGATGTGCACTTGATCCGCTTGCATTCTAGACGCTTGAAATTCTATCCATAACGTTTGATTGCTACTTAGTTTTGCAATTGGCATGCCTGCTTCAATACGTTGCCCGAGCTGAGCATTCAACTCCAGAATGGTTCCTTTCGTTTGTGTGCGAATAGACACGTATGGCGACAACGACTTAGTTTTCAAAATTTTATTGATTGAAATATCATCCATCCCAGTCGCAGTTAGCGCATGCCGGCGCTCATAAGCGGCAACTTCTGCCTGAGTTGCATTTGCGCGACTGTCCTGCAAGCGACTAAGAGCAATAATGCCGTCCTTGTATAAAGCTTCATCCCGTGCCTGTTTTTCCAGCGCTAATTGAGATTGTGTTGCGAGCTGAAGATAATCTCGCTGTAACTCTAAAAATTGCTGACTAAACAGTGTCGCAATCGATGTTCCGGAATTAACATCTTGCAACGAATTCACATGAATTGCGTGAACAACTCCCGTTAATGTGGCGCTTACCAAGCTGATTGCACCTGCCGGAGCAACGACAGTGCCTGACAACTTCAGCCCTTTGTCCGAAGATGCCGGTTTAGCTAACGAATTTACATTTATCGTAGTTAATGCAACAGCAGGTTCTGTTTTGATCGCTAATCGTTGTATCTGTTGTTGGCTAATGTTGATTTGCACTGTTTCTTGCCCGTACACTGCGTTACTAACTAAAACTGAGCAAATCCCAGATAAAAAAGTAATTCTTTTTCCCTGTTTTTTTATATACACAATGTTGAGCATGACAATCCAAAGAAGCAAAAGGTAGATGTATGCTGACGATCAATCCTTAAGAACTTCTTAACAAGTGCAAATTACAATGCTTAATTATTAGAAATAGAGGAGAAAAATTTTGCGCATACTGCTAGTAGAAGATGACCCACAACTTGGACGAGCGACTCAATTAGGGTTAGATCAGGCCGGTTATGCAGTTGACTGGGTGCAAAATTCTGAAGCCGCTCAGACCTCCATCAAAATACATAAGTATGGTTGTATATTGCTAGACCTTGGTCTACCAAAAGAAGATGGGTTAAGTTTATTAAAAAAATTAAGAACATCGGGGTTTAATGAAGCCATCCTCATCGTTACCGCAAGAGATCAAATACCAGATCGCATCAATGGATTAGACGCTGGTGCTGATGATTTCGTGATTAAACCGTTTGATCTTGACGAATTAGCAGCTCGAATTCGCTCAGCCCGACGTCGCCTTATTGGGGGCGCTCGAGAGATACTTAAACATCGAGAAATAGCACTTGATATCGCTGCACGGAAGGTCAAATTGAATGATGAGTTCATCACCATTACCACTAGAGAATTCAATATTTTGCAAATGCTTCTTGAACATATTGGTCAGATAATGACGAGAGGTCAGTTAGAAGAGGCCTTGTACAGCTGGGGTGAGGAAATCGAAAGTAATGCTATTCAAGTGCATGTGCATCATTTAAGAAAAAAGTTAGGCAAAGATCTGATTAGAACAGTGCATGCAATCGGCTATGTTATTGATAAATAATCTGCCAACAAATGACTATTATTTTAAGTAAAAACACGACTCGTTGGTCACTAAGACGAGCATTACTAACAATTTTGTTATCTATTACCGTATCGGTCTGGATTTTTAGTGGAGTTATCGTCTACTTGGACGCAGATCAAGAAAGTCAGGAATTATTTGATCAATCTCTTGCAGAAACCGCTCGCTTGTTGCTAACTCTAGCAGATCACGAAGTTGAAGAGAGAATAGCGCTCTCGGCTAGTGAATTAGTTGAATCAAATATCGAAGAGCGTAATCAATATTTATTGTTCCAGATATGGGATAAAAATAAGCGTTTACTTTATAAAAATAATGGAACGCCTGACTTGGCAATTACAACAAGTAAATTGTCTGGCTTTGGTTGGACAAACTTAAATGGACACATATGGAGAACATACTCTGTGTGGAATAGCGCACACCACTTACAAATTCAAGTTGGTGAACCCATTAGTCACAGGAAAGAAATTAGCGGACGATTTGCGTATAAACTTTTACTATTCGCAGTACTAGTATTACCGTTAATGGCTGGAGCAATTTGGTGGTCTATCAATAGACTTTTTCATGTACTTAGACAATCTGCAGATGAAGTCGCAAAGCGAACTCCGAATGATCTACGCAAAGTTGAATTAGCTGGCGCACCAACAGAACTGCACACCTTGCTCAACGCTATTAATCATTTATTTGAGCGAGTAAGCAATGCGATGGAGCAAGAGCAACGTTTCACGGCGAACGCCTCACATGAATTGCGAACACCGTTAGCAGCAATCAAAACAAATCTACAAGTTATTCAGAGAGCTCGACACAATGAAGAGCGACAAGAGGCTGCGAATGGTTTGTTGATAAGCGTCGACCGAGCAACTCGTCTCGTTGAGCAACTATTAACGCTATCTCGACTAGATCCACAGAATTTGCATGATCCAAAATTACAAAAGATTAATCTGTCTACTTTTTTATCCAGCCAATTAAATGAAATAACAAAAATTACCGAAAAAAATAACATCGTTTTGACTACCAATCTAGACGATGCCACATGTCTTCTTAATCCAGACAGTATGGTGATTTTAGTCAGAAATCTCATAGATAACGCAGCAAGATACACACCAACAGGGGGGAAAGTAAATATTTCCTGCGGAGGATGTCACAACCGAGTATTTTTATGCGTTGCGGATTCTGGCCCTGGAATACCCGTCGAAATGAGAGAAAAAGTATTCGAACGTTTTTTCCGGCTTCAAGAATCAACAGCTTCAGGCAGTGGGCTTGGTCTTTCTATCGTAAAAAATATCGTAATGACGCATCAGGCCGAAATCAGGTTAAGTGAGGGCATTGAAGGGCTTGGAATTGCTGTTACCATTTTTCTGCAATCGTCGATTGGATAAAATTTCGTTTATTGAAATTAGTTTATATCCTAGCCCCTGACCTTACCTCGCCGAGCACTCCGACTGCGAAATATAAATCTGATTGTTTTCATTCTTATGGGTTTCGTTCAGATATCTAATCCATACACCTAGCGGTAAAATTTAAGAGACGAATCTTAATATTTTTATCATTTTTTTGGTTATGTTAAGTAGCAGGATGGCACACCAAATGTCCATGCTCGAATATCGTGCTAATAATGATCGAATATTTGCTAACGCCATTTTCTCCTGAAACCCTTGCTGTATAAATGTTTACTCGATTTGTGTCCTTCAAATTCAGAGTAGTATTGTTGCAAC
>Ga0209913_1001798_pt1 | contig 10652 bp, 6 predicted proteins | sample PersoiDNA2013203_FD_185805 | JGI IMG/M metagenome (GOLD analysis project Ga0209913, IMG submission 185805) | Permafrost soil microbial communities from the Arctic, to analyse light accelerated degradation of dissolved organic matter (DOM) -... | ecosystem: Environmental > Terrestrial > Soil >... | reverse complement strand
ACAAAGATACTTTCCTTGCGGTCTCCACGAACCGTGATGTGATAGATGTTACCAGACAACTCCAAGCGCACTGGACGTGCCATCATGCCCTCCGTTTTCGGATTGACCGGGCCACACCCGGAACGTTCACCTTACCACTTTGGCTGCTAATTACCAGCTGACCCCAAAGGGGTTGTCGACGAGGAACTCGTACAGGGCCTGGTCCCACTCGCTCATCATGTCCTGACCCTCCAGGCGCAGGTGCTCGTGGGCGAGGGGCGTCCGCAGGGGGCGCGGGACGCGGCCGGGGATGTCTGCGGCATGCACGGGGACCAGCTGAACGTCCAGGCCGAGGGTCGTCGCGACGGCGCGGGCGAAGTCGTACCGGGAGGTCTGGCCCTTCCCGGTAACGTGGTAGGTCCCGACGGCGCCGCGCTGGATGAGCAGCATGGTCTGCTGGACGATCTCGGACGCGCTGGTGGGACTCATGACCTGGTCGTCCGGGAGGGTGAGTGGCGTGCCCGCCTGCGCAGCCCGCACGACTGTCGTCACGGGGTTGTCACCATGCGCACCGTAGACGTAGGCGATGCGCAGGACCAGGCTGTCGGGATTTGCGCGCCGGACGGCCTCCTCGCTCATGAGTTTGGTGCGCCCATACCAGTTGATGGGGTTGGATGTGTCCCACTCGACGTACGCGTGGTCAGCAGTACCATCGAACACGTAATCGGTGCTGATGTGCACGACCTTCGCCGCTACTTTGTAGGCTGCATGTGCCACATTGCGCGCACCCAGGACATTGATGCGATATGCCTGGTCGCGGTCCTTTTCGGACGCATCGATGCTGGACTGGGCGGCACAGTTGATGACTACGGTCGGCTGGAGTCCCAGCACCGCGCGCTCGACCGCCAGGCTGTCCGTGATATCACACTGCACATGCGTCAGGCCGGTCAGGTCGTCCAGCGACGCCAACCGGTCCATGAACTCACTGCCCAGACGCCCGCCGGCACCCACCACGAGGACAGTCATAGCCCGAACTTACCACTCACGGGTGTATTTACCAGCTGACCCCAAAGCTGCAAAGCTACCAAAGGCTAATCGAAGAGGGTCTCAAGGGTCTCACTCAGGAACTGCCGCAGGTCACCCACCAGCTCCGGACGCTTGAGGGCAAGGGCGATGTTGGCCTTGAGCAGGCCCATCTGGTCGCCGATGTCGTACCGGGTCCCTTTGAACTCGCAGGCGTAGACCTTCGCCAAGGGGAGCATGGCCTCGATGGCGTCGGTTAGCTGGACTTCACCATTCCTGCCCGGCTCCGTGTGCTCGATGGCGTCGAAGATGCCGGGCGTCAGGATATAGCGGCCCACGATGGCGAGGTTGCTGGGAGCATCGGCGGGGGCGGGCTTCTCCACCAGGCGGCTCACGTCCCAGACGCCGGGGGCAACCTGTGTTCCCTCGATGATGCCGTAGCTGTGCGTGGCCTGGTAGGGAACCTGCATGACCGCGACGACCATGCCGGGAAAGCGGCGCGCAACCTGCTGCATCTGCACGAGGCAGGGCGTCGGGCCGTCGATGATATCGTCCGCGAGGAGGACCGCGAACGGGTCGCCATCGATGAATGCGCGCGCCTGCAGGATCGCATCTCCCAGGCCGCGCGGCAGCTTTTGACGGACATAGTAGACCTGGATCAGGTTGGAGATACGCTGGATCGCGTGCAGGTCGTCGAGCTTACCATGGGACTCCAGCTCGTGCTCCAGCTCCACGGAGTGGTCGAAGTAATCCTCGATGGCACGCTTGCCGCGTCCCGTCACCATCAGGACGCTCTGGATGCCGGCATCGATGGCCTCCTCCACCACATACTGGATGGCCGGCTTGTCGACGACCGGCAGCATCTCCTTGGGCTGCGACTTGGTCAGCGGCAGCAGGCGTGTCCCCATACCGGCTACCGGGATGACCGCTTTGCGGACTTTCGTATGCTCCATCACGCCCTCTTTGCGCTTGTTCATGGCGTACTCAGTGATGCCAGCGTCTCGTCGAACGCCTTTTTCAGCTGGTCGACCCGCTCCTGCGTCGTCGCTTCGAAACGCAGCACAAGCAGGGGCTCGGTGTTGCTGGAGCGTACCAGCCCCCAGCCGTCCGCCCACTCGACACGGGCACCATCGATGGTGACGACCTTGACGATGGTGTGTGCCATCTGCGGGAACTTCCTGCGGAACGCGTCGACGAACCCATGCACGAGGTGGTCCTTCTCCTCCTCGCGGCACGGTCTGCGGATCTCAGGGGAAGCCACCACGGACGGCAGTGCCCTCAGCAAGTCGGAGAACGCGAACCGGTGGTCGGCCCTGAGGCCGTTCGCCACGATCTCCAGCAGGCGCAGGGTAGCGTATATGGCGTCGTCGTACCCATAGTAGCGGTCGGCGAAGAACATGTGGCCGCTCATCTCGCCCGCCAGCTGAGCCTTCTCCTCGCGCATCTTCTTCTTGATGAGCGAGTGCCCCGTCGGCGACATGATGGCTATGCCACCCAGCTTCTCCACGCCGTCGAAGAGGGTTTTGGAGCACTTGACCTCCCCGATGACCTTGGCCTTGCCCGGACCTTTCCAGTGCGCGATGATATCGGCGGCATAGATATAGGTCAACTTGTCGCCCCAGACGACATCGCCCTTCTCGTCGACGGCGCCGATGCGATCGACGTCGCCATCATAGGCGATGCCGAAATCCGCACGTTCGGCAAGCACGCGCTTGCGCAATCCCTCCAGCGTATCCAGGCGTGCGGGGTCGGGGTGATGATTGGGGAAGGTGCCATCCGGTTCGGCATACATGAACACCGCGTCGACGCCCAACTTCTTCATCAGAGCCGGGACGACCAGTCCCGCGCAGCCATTGGCACAGTCGATGACGACCTTGAGCCGCGGCTTGTCCGCTGCGCCCAGGGGTCCATGGCCAAACTGGTCTGCCAGCTCGTCGCGGTACGTGGACAGCAGGTCAAGGTGAGACACCGAACCCACATGAGACGCGATGGGGTGGCAGACCTCGGCGAGGTCCGCGATATGCTGGATGTCCTCGCCATACAGGGTCTCACGCCCGATAGCGACCTTGAACCCATTGTACTGCGGAGGATTGTGGCTGCCGGTGATCATCATCCCACCGTCCACGTGCAGAGCAAACAGGGCATAGTAGAGAGTAGGCGTGGGCACGACACCGATGTCGACGACATCGCCACCTTGATTCGTCATACCGTCGATGAGCGCGTCAGCAAGGTCCTCGCTGCTGGGACGCACGTCACGGCCGACCGCAAAGGTCGGCGAACTCGCGCCAGACCGTTGTCGCACGAGGTGAACGTACGCCTGGCCGATACACCGGGCTGTTTCAGGCGTCAGTTCCTTGCCGACCTCACCTCTGATATCGTACATGCGAAACATCGACCTGTCGAACGCCATGCGACACCTCCTGTACACGGACAACTGCCATGGCCGTGAACAGTCCACCCAAGCAACGGTTCATCGGCCGCCATACGTTCCAGCTACCTCTGGCTTCCTCCTTTTATGATAGTGGAGGGCGCCGGGGTGTCAATCGAGCAGACGGCCCCGCATAGCACAGGGCATACACTGCCCGGACGTGGGCGACGTGCGCCAACTGCCTGCACAAGACGGACGACCCACGTCATAAGCGCTCGAGTCCCTGCCAGGACTCAGATCAGGCGTGGACAGTCCGCAGAGATGCTCTGTGAGGCTGAGGTGGACCACTCGCGGGTGCTGTCATCGTGCTGGAGCATATCCTTGGTGAGTCAAGCAGCTGTCGCCTTGACAAAATTCTCAGCGAAGGTAACTTAAATATATAGGGCCTTGAAGAAAGCTCCGTGTGTGGAAAACTGGCATCTGGAAGCAGCAATCCATCTTTCTATTTGAATTCTAAAGGGGAGGGGCCATGAGGAAGTCGCTGTCAGTTCTCATCACCGTCTGTCTTGTCGTATCACTATTCTCGGGCGCCATCGGGCACGTGACCACAGCTGCGGCATTTGCAGACGATGGCTTCATCATTTCGGAGTACTTAGAGGGTTCCAGTTACAACAAGGCAATAGAACTCTACAACGGGACTCTCAACAGCATTGACCTTTCAGCGTACAGGCTGAATCTTTACTCCAATGGCGGGACCACGGCTGCGAGTGTTTACCTTTCGGGGACGCTTGTCGCAGGTGACGCCTATGTCATCGCACATGCAAGCGCAAATGCTGCAATATTGGCTGTAGCTGATGCCACAAGTTCTGCGATCATCAACTTCAACGGCGACGACGCGGTCTCGCTTGATCGTGTTGCGGACAGCTCTCACGTGGACGTGGTCGGACAGATCGGTTTCCGTCCTACCGTGCCCGGCAGCTACTGGGGCGTCATTCCCTGCACGACCATGGATTACACCCTGGTGCGGAAGCCCTCGGTTGTGAAGGGCGATCCCATCGGCAGCGATGTCTTTGACCCTGCTGTGCAGTGGGATGCGTATGCAAAAGATGATTTTTCGCATCTCGGATCTCATACGATGACGACAGGCTCCTCCGTTCCCGGTTCTCCAACGGGAATGACAGCAACAGACGGGTATGGGAGGATATCTCTCGCCTGGTCGGCTCCTGCAAACGTTGGCGGCGCGCCGATCGATGGGTACAACGTGTACCGTGCTGCGGACTCGTCCATGGGTGGCATGACGATACTGAACGACTCTCTTGTCGCCACTGCATCGTACGTGGACGGCGGACTCGGAGCAGGAGCTCACTACTGGTATGCCGTGACGGCTCAGAACTCGATTGGCGCAGGCGCTGCATGCAGCGCAGTCGAGGGATGGACGTTTGACGTGCCGCCTGCTGTCGTGAGCACTGCTGCCGTCGCAGGAGACGGGAAGGTCGACCTGACCTGGAGCGCATCATTCGGCGATCCGCAGCATCTCTCGGTCGTCAGCTACAACGTTTGGCGCGGCGCTTCGGCAGGTGGAGAGGATACTGTTACTCCCATCAATGGGGCGCCCATCACAGGTCTGTCATTCTCAGATACCTCGGTCATGAACGGCACACCGTACTTCTACCGCGTCACAGCCGTCAATGAAGTCGGACAGACCGGCTTGCTGTCCGGCAATGAGGTCCAGGCTACCCCGCACGTCCTCATTACTGCTCCGATCATAACCCACCTGGTGCCGGCTGACCAGGCGTTCATTGCCTCCGTCCGTCCGCACATCAGCGCGGAGTATGGCGACACCGAGTCAGCCATCGACGTCACGTCGGTGAAGCTTCTGCTGGATGGCATCGATGTGACTTCGCAGGCGATCGTCACGGCCAGCAGCATCAGCTACGATCCGGCTGGCGACCTCACGAAGAGCACCCACTCTGTTCAGCTTGATGTAGCGAACTCTGCTCCCACTCCGATAAGCACCCAGGCCGTCTGGACGTTCACGGTCGGGAACTACAACATCTACTTCGGTGGTATGCACAGTCACACCAACCTGTCGGACGGTACCGGAACACCGCAACAGGCCTATGATTCGGCCAAGGCGGCCGGAGCTGATTTCATGGCGGTTACGGACCATTCCAACTGGTTTGATGGAGATTCGGCGACTGTGGCCGCCAATCTGGCTGGCGGTCCCAGCACCGAGTGGGCCACTCTGAAGGCGGCGGCCGACGCAAACAACGTGCCGGGAACATTCGTCGGGATAGCAGGATACGAGATGACGTGGAGCGGCGGCCCCGGCCACATCAACACGTTCAACACCGTGGGCTACGACACGAGGACGCATAAGGACATGACTCTCACGGCGTACTATGCGCAGCTTGCCCAGTATCCTCAGTCTATTTCGCAACTTAACCATCCTGGTACGACCTTCGGCACCTTCGACGACTTCGGGCACTGGACAGCCGAGGTGGATGCCGTCGTCGACCTGGTCGAAGTGGGCAACGGTGAGGGACCGGTGCACGGCGCCGGTTACTTCCCGAGTTATCAGTACTACCAGATGGCACTCGACAAGGGCTGGCATGTTGCTCCCTCGAACAATCAGGATAACCATAAGGGCAACTGGATGTTTTCCAATGATGCCCGCACGGTGGTCCTTGCGCCGGAACTGACAAGGGATGCGATTTTCGAGGCAATCCGCCAGAAACGGGTCTACGCCACTGAGGACAAGGACCTGCGAGTCACTTACTTCCTGAACGGCGCCGTCATGGGTTCTTCACTGAACAATCCCTCGACGCTGGACTTCAGCATCACCTTCGGCGACGCCGAAACCACCGACATCATCACAAAAGTGTCTGTCATTGCCAATGGTGGAGTGGTTGTCGCGTCAACAAACCCTAACACCAATCAAGGGACATGGAATTTCACGATGCCGACAGATCCCTACAGCTTCTACTACGTCCGCATTGATCAGGCGGACACGGATGTGGCTGTCACGGCTCCCGTCTGGACCGGAGACGTGGTCAAGGTCGGCGTGTCGAAAGTCGAGGCTTCGCAGGATCCCCAAATCGTGGGCACTCCTGTCGACTTCACGGCGACTGCATACAACAATGGTTCTGTCGCGGTCGCGAACGCTACGATGGAATTCTTCAAAGACACGATTGCATCTGAGAACAAGCTGGGGGAGGTTGCTGTCCCATCCATCGCCGCGTCGGGGATGACCACTGCCAAGATCACCTGGACGCCTCCGACGGCGGGTACGTGGACCATCTATGCCCGTTTGACCGCGCTCGTCGATGCGCAGGTGAAGACCTTCTCTGCGAGTACCAGCTTCACGGCCGCAAACCCCGAAGACGTGACCAAGGTTGTCATTGACGGTGGGCACCTCAACGCCTATGTCACAGGGTATTACGCCGGCAACATGAAAACGCTCACCGCCCTGATCAAGACAAAGAAGTTCATGCCGGTCACGACGGCTGTCGGTCACGAACTCACAGCGGCTGATCTGCTGTACGCCAAGCTCCTCATCCTCTGTGACCCTCAGAGCAAGCCTTTGCCTCCCAAGAACTACACTGCGGCCGAGATACAGCTCATCAAGGACTTCGTCGCCGCCGGCGGATCACTCATCCTTACGTCACGGGCCGACTATGATGAGAAGGCCGTGGCAAGTGAACTCACCGCTCACAGCGCGTATCAGGGCAATGTCGTGCTCGAGGCGATCGGTTCCAACCTGCGTCTGAACGACGACGAGGTCATAGACGATACTTCAAACGGAGGCCAGAACTATCGACTCTATTTTGATGATTACACGGGAACAAAGTACCACCTGACGGACAACATCCCGGTGGGTGAGACATTCAGTTTCTACAGCGGATGTTCCGTCGTTCTCAAGTCGGGCAGCGGCGATGCCCAGGTCGACTGGCTTGTCAAAGGGCATGCGACGACGGCGAGCCTCGATTCAGATCTTGCAAATGATGCCGTGCCCGTGGCTCAGGGAAACGTCTATGTGCTGGCTGCCGAAGTCCTGCCAAGTGGGGGGAAAGTCGTAGTTGGAGGCACTGCCTTCTTCTCCGATTTTGAGACAGCATCAGCCGACAACGCATACTCCAATCTACAGATAATCGACAATGTCATTGACTGGCTCACTGTTCTGCCACCTGCTCCACTGAAGACAGTGGCCGAAACTCGGATCGACGCAAACAGCGACGGCATCCCCGATCTCCTTGGAACGAGAGTTGCAGTCGAAGGTCGGGTTACTGCACAATCCAAGGCCGTCGGTCCGAATACCGCGTTCTTCGACGTCATCTACGTACAGGACGCTACGGGCGGACTCACAGTGTTCGGCGTCTCCAATAGCACGCTACCGCTGGGCACGCTTGTCAGGGTGACCGGCATCGTGGGTCAATTTGAGGGAGACTCGCAGATTCATGTCCTCAACGAGTCGAGTGACATTTCCATCATAGACAGCACACCGGCACTGGTTTCACCCACGCCGATGAGTACCAGCGACTCTATGCTCGAGCTGAACGAAGGTTGGCTCGTCAAGGTGCAGGGAGTCGTCACGAACATCGTTACTACCGGCGGCGACAACTCTCTGTACATTGATGACGGCACCGGAGTGGCAAAGGTCTATGTCAATGGGTACATTGGCGACGGCACTGACAACCTGACGATGCTCGGCGCCTGGGACCCAGCAATCAAAGTTGGAGACTGGGTAAGTGCCATCGGTCTTGCTTCACAGGATGCTGCGGGGCACAGGATGCGGGTCAGGAATACGGCCGAAATTACGCGCACATCCTACACCCTGACCTACACGGCAGGTGCGAACGGCACGATCACCGGCACCTCTCCTCAGACCGTGGGCTATGGAGCCAGTGGTACCCCCGTGACCGCCGTCCCGACCTCGGGCTACCACTTCGTTTCATGGAGTGACGGGATCCTCACCGCCGCAAGGACCGATACGAACGTGACGGCCGACAAGACTGTCACCGCCACCTTCACCACAGTCATCGACGCATACACAATCACGGTTGTGTCAGGTCCCAACGGAAGGATTCTCCCAGGAAGCGATCCAAATCCTCATCATACGACAAGGGTCTTCAACATCCATCCCAACGCAGGATACTTGATCGACTCTGTGATCGTGGATGGTGTGCCACGCGTGGATGCGGTCAACAAACACAGTTACGTCGTCACTCTGAAAAAGGTGGAAGGCCCACACACACTCACGGCCACGTTTAAACCCGGCCACTGACATGCTGGCCCCCTACCATCACCCGTGGACCATGTGTGACATTCCACGGTGTGAAGCGAGTCTGAACGAGAAAGAAGGGTGATGGTAGTCGTTTGGCGGAGATAGGAGCAGACGGCCCCGCATAGCACAAGGCGCACACTGCCCGGACGTGGGCGGCGTGCGCCTGCAGTGCATCGTGATGCTGTCTGCTACAGGTCCACGACGATGGTACCACGGACCATGCCCATCCAGCACGAATAGGGGATGCTGCCGGAGGCCGTGGGCGTGAAGGTGACGAGGTTCTCCCCGGGACCGACGTCCATGGAAATGTTGAGGCTGGGGAGGATGATGCGGCTTGTGCAGCCGGACACCTGGTCGCCGAATACGGCGAAGGTCACGGGGACGCCCTTCTTTACGTGCAGGACGGCTGGATCGAACCCCGAGTACGTGACATGCATCTCGATACGCTGGCTGGTCGCCGGCGTCGTGGCTGGGGGCGTGGTGGAGGGTGGTGCAGTCACGGTCGTGCCTGGAGTCACGCGACCGGTGAAACCGAACAGGCGCGCGCCCGAGCTGAGCGTGAAGAGTGCAAACGCGATCACCAGGAGGCCGGCGGCCTTCTGAACGACGACCACCTTGTGTTGACGGGTCCACGAGGCCGTGATGCCGGCCGTGAACAGCACGGGCAGGGTCCCGACGGCAAACAGGGCCATGATGAGCGCGCCGCGCACGAAACTGCCCGAGCCGAGCGCCAGGATCTGCATGCTCTGCGTGAACCCGCACGGGAGGAAGAACGTGAGACCCCCAAGCGCGAGCGGCATGACGGAGCTGCGAGACGTCTTCATCCTGTCGAGGCTCGCGGTCAGGCGCGCTGGCATCTTGATACCGAGACGCGTCAGCGACGGAGCCAACCCCAAGATGTTGAGCCCGAGGAGCAGCATGATCACGGCGACCCCCATGGTCAGGACCGACATGAACCGCCCTGAGAGGGACAGTTCCCCGCCGATGAGGCCAAGGAAACCCCCCAGGACGGCAAACGTACCGATGCGACCCAGATGGAACAGGACGTTGGGGCGCACGACAGCCGACGCTGCACTTTCGCCCGGAGCCGCGTGGTACGTCTCGGCGAATGCGATGACGATAGCCCCGACGACTGCAAGGCAGGTACTCAGCGAGGCCACGACGCCGACAAGCAGCGCCACGCCGTAGCTTGCTCCGGCCGAGGTCGCCCCCAACGCACTCATCAGTCCCGAGCGCTGGAGCAGGGCAAAGAGCCAAACCATGCCGCCGGCAATGAGAGCCGCGACAATCCACTGCCACAGTGGGATGTTCTTCTGACGTTGGGCTGCAGGGCGGGACGTCGAGACAGTATAGCCGTACTTCTCGGCGCGTGCCGTGAGGGCTGCCATGCTCGGCGCATGGTTATCCCAGAGGATCTCAGCGGTCTGCGCGCCGAGGTCGACCTTGACGCCGCGCACGCCATCGACCTTCTTGAACTGGCTGGTAATAAGGGTTGAGCATGCATCACAGTGCATGCCGCCGACGTAGACCTTCGCGCTCTTCATGACGACTTCTGTTACTCCATATACTTGTCGAGAATGAGGACAATCTCGTCGATCTTGTCGTGACCAGCACCGTGCTCCACGGCGTCGGTGACGCACGTGTTCATATGCTGGCGGAGGATGGTGATGTTGGCTTTCTTCAGCAGAGCGGCGGCCGACAGGATCTGTTTGGAGACGTCGATGCAGTAGCGGTCCTCTTCGATCATGCGCATGATGCCGTCGATCTGTCCCCTGGCAGTCTTGAGCGTGTCCAGGGCCTTCCTGCTTTCACATGAACAGTGATCCATCGTGTCCTCCTGGACGAGATTATAGAATTTGAGCAGACTACAGGTCCGTGACCGGGCCGGGGGTGTAGCCAACGTCCGTGATGGCGGCCGCGAGGGCCTCGTTGGTAACCAGAGCATTTGTGTTCACAGTCGCCGTGCCATCTTCCAGGCTCACGACGACGTCCGTGACA
>Ga0209913_1001797_pt1 | contig 10654 bp, 6 predicted proteins | sample PersoiDNA2013203_FD_185805 | JGI IMG/M metagenome (GOLD analysis project Ga0209913, IMG submission 185805) | Permafrost soil microbial communities from the Arctic, to analyse light accelerated degradation of dissolved organic matter (DOM) -... | ecosystem: Environmental > Terrestrial > Soil >... | reverse complement strand
GAGGCCCCTGCTTCAATGAAACACACCCATCAATCCCCGCAGCAACGAGAGCGCGACGAACTCGAGCTGCAAGTAGCTGCATTGCGCCGCGAGGTCCGGCAATTGAGGCTTGAACAGCACCTCTTGAATAAGGCTGCTGCTCAAGCAGCGAGGCGGGGATCGGGCAATGTGCTGAGCTATGACCAGTTGAGGGATGTACGCCACACCACGCCCCAAGGTGCTGCTAGGTAGGAACTTGTCGCTGGTCAACGTCTGACTTCGAACGGCCGGAAACTCGATGCCACAGGCAGCGGTGTTTGTTCGAACCAAACCGCCACACTGAAGCTACGCCGACGCAGGTCGGACCTTCAATCACGACCATAAGGGATCGCGGACGATGGCCGCATAGGCACCAAGCACCCTCAGCGCGCATCAACTCGACTGTATGCCGACGCACTGACGCATGGGTCGCGTGACGCTACAACGAACCCTTCCAACGGTCCGATGCACCAATTGCAGTCGGCAGCTCTAGGAGATTTCATGATCAAGACGAAGCCGGCCTCCATGCCCAGTACCACGCCGAAGACAGAGGCACCGGAGCACTACGAGCGGCATTGGCATGCTGACGGTACTGCCCATCCTCAGGCGCCAAAGTGGGCCAAATACCGCACCGAGATGTCCAGCGAATTCCCGTCTCCGTTCAGGGGCGGCAAGGATCCGCTGGCCGCGCAGATCAACAAGTTCGTACAGAAGCTCGACCAGTTGCGCCCCGAGAAGGGCGGCCCCGCCTATCTGGGCGACAGCGGCGACCTGAGCTACAGCTATCCCGACGTCAAGAATATTGAGATCAACCAGGAGATGGGCGATCTTGACGCGGTGCTGGAGGATGTCGTAAAGCTTTTCAACGGCGCGCCCAACTGGGGAAATCCACTGACGATGTGCAACGTCATACCCCAGTCCAACACGGCGGCGATCGTGGCGTCGATGCTGTCTCAGGTCTTCTCGGCCAACATCCTCGAAGGCGAGTACGCCTGGAACGTGCACCGCGCGGAACTGGAGACCGCCGGCATGATGGGCAATCTGTTCGGATGGAACCCAGTCAACTCCGGCGCCATCTACACATACGGCGGCGGGGGCTGCTGGACTTACGGCCTCAAGTACGGTCTGACCCGCGTGTTGAAGGACTCCCGCACCAAGGGCATCCGCACCGATGCCAAGGTGATCTGCTCTCAGCAGGCCCACTACGTCCAACAAAACGCCACGGACTGGATGGGCCTGGGCATGGACAACATCGTCCACGTGCGCACCGATGCCGTGACCAACCAGTTGGATCTCGATCACCTCGCGGAAATCCTCAAGGACTTCTCGGAGCGCAAAATTCCGGTCGCCACAGTCGTCTGCACGATGGGCACCACCGACGCTAGCGCCTTCGACCCGATCAGCCAGGTCCGCGAAATCATGGACTCGTATCCGAACGCGCCCGAGTTCGGCAAGGCCGTGCTGTATGCCGACGCCGTGGTCGGTTGGTCGTGGATCTACTTCAAGGACTACGATTTTCAGGCCAACCCCTTGGGCTTCTCCGAACGCATCCTGCCCCTGCTGAAGAAGAACGGCCAGGCGATGCGGGAACTCCAGCATGCCGATGCGGTGGGAATCGACTTCCACAAGGTCGGCTGGGCGCCTTATGTGAGCAGTTGCTTCCTGTACAAGGATGCGACCGAGTTCGAGTCCATTCACCGCCGCGGTGCGGATGCCTACCTGCAGGCCCGAACACCCTACAACCCGATGTACTACACGCTTGAGGTTTCGCGTACCGCCTCTGGCTCGCTGGCCGGCTGGGCAACGCTTAAGTACTTCGGTAAGGAGGGCATGCAGGCCACGCTGGGCGGCATCCTGGAGGCCAAGTACTACCTGTACGACCTGCTCGCAGCCGAGACGGAGATGGTGTGCGCCAACCCCGATGACTCTGGCCTCATCACCCTGTTTCGTATTTACCCCAATGGCATGGAGGCTCGCACTCAGTTCGCTATGGAGTTGAACGACGCTGCCGCGCGCTCCGAACTCATCAAGCACAACCTGCTCACCGAGGCGGTGGGCAACAAGCTCTTCGAGTGGTTCCGCGCCGGCAAGCAGATTGACGGCAAGTACACGCCCTACATGAGCTTCAGTACCGGTTTTCGCAATGCCGGCTACAACCGCGATGGCACCGACTCCGAGGCCGTGGTCTACGCGCTCAAATCCTTCCCGATGAATGTGTTCATCACGCCTGAGACCATGCGCTGGACCTTGCAGTGCGTACACGCGGCGCGTGATGCCGTCATCGCAGATTCGGCATCATGAAAGACTCTGCGGTCAGGACAAAGCCGACGGTCGACAAGAAGGCCGTCGTCATCAGCATGCTAGCTTTCGCCGTCATGAACGTGACGACTATCGTAAGCCTGCGGGGCATGCCCTCCCAGGCGGAGTACGGCCTGATGTCGATCTTCTACTACGTCTTCGCCGCGTTGGTCTTTCTCGTGCCGGTGTCGCTGGTGGCGGCCGAGCTGGCGTCCGCGTACACAGGCCAGGGCGGCGTCTTCCGCTGGGTCGCGGAGGCCTTCGGTCCCAAGTGGGGCTTTGCCGCGGTGTACTACCAGTGGCAGGCCATCGTCATCTGGTTCCCGACAGTGCTGATCTTCGCCGCCTCGGCACTGGCCTATGTGTGGTGGCCACAAAGCTTCGACGAAGCGTTGGCCAACAATAAGCTCTACACCATCGCCGTGCTGCTGGCGGTGTACTGGTTTGTGACGCTTTTCACCTTTCGGGGCATGCAGTCCTCGGCGCGCCTGAGCTCGCTGGGCGGCCTGTGCGGCACCATCATCCCCGGCGCCATCCTGATTGTTCTGGGCGCGGTCTACGTCGCGATGGGCAAACCCATTCATTTGCCGCTGCATACCGGCCTGCTGCCGGACTTCAGCGACTTCCACGCCATGGTGCTCGGTGCCGGCGTCTTCCTTTACTTCGCCGGAATGGAGATGCAGGCGGTACACGTCCAGCACCTGGTGAATCCCTCGCGCGACTATCCATTGTCCATCCTCATCGCCAGCGTCTTGGTGGTGGCGATCTTCGTACTTGGGACCCTGGCCGTGGGCGTGGTGATTCCGCAGAAGGCGATTGACCTGAACCAGAGTCTGCTGGTCGCTTACCGCGACCTGTGGGCATCGCTGGGCCTGCCGTGGCTGGGCAATGTGATGGCCGCGATGCTGACCTTCGGAGTGATGGGCCAAGTGAGTGCGATCGTCGCCGGCCCCTCGACCGGTCTGCTGGCCGTCGGCAAGGCCGGCTACCTGCCGCACCTGCTGCAGCGCACCAACAAGCACGGCATGCCGGTCGCAATCCTGCTGCTGCAGGGCGGGCTGGTCACGCTGCTGTGCATTGCATTCACCGTGCTGCCGTCCGTGCAATCGGCCTATCAGCTGCTGAGCCAGATGGCCACCATCATCTATCTCATGATGTACCTGCTGATGTATGCGGCCGCGATCCGGCTGCGCTACAGCCAGCCCGATCGGCCACGGCCGTTTACGATACCGGGCGGTCTTGTGGGCATGTGGTTCGTCGGCATCATTGGGTTGGTTGGCGCCTTGATCGCCATCGCCATCAGCTTCATTCCACCGGGGCAGATCAGCACCGGCAGCCCAGCCGTCTACGTCGGTCTGCTGCTTGTGGGCACGTCCGTCTTCGTGGCCATTCCTTTCGTTTTCTACGCCTTTCACAAGGCGGGTTGGAGGGCGCCAGATTCGGATTTCGAACCCTTCGAGTACGACAAGATGCAGGCACGCTCGCGACTGCCCTCTGGTCAACTCGCGCCCGCCGCCTAGGCCAGGCATGGATACGAATTCCTTCATCGCCATGATCGTGGGGCTGTTCGCCATCACGGCGCCGATTGCCGTGCTGCCGATCTTTGTGGCCGCGACCGACGGGCAGACCAACTCGCAGCGCTGCGCGACAGCGCTGATCGCCACGGCGACCTATGTTGCCGCTGGCGTGATCGCGCTCTTCGTGGGCAATGCGGTGCTGCGCTTCTTCGGCGTCAGCGTGACGGCCTTGCGCGTGGCCGGAATGGCCGTGATCGGCGTTATCGGCTGGCAGATGCTCAATGCGCCCACACCGCCGAGCGAAGACAGCCATCATCTGCACGCCGCTTCGAACACCAGGGTCCCGGCTGTAAGTGCTTGCAAGGTGAAGCAGGGCCCATTGCCGTCCGATGTCGGCGTCATGCCGCTGGGGTTTCCGATCTACGCCGGTCCCGGGGTTTTGTCCGTCATCATCGCGTGGGGCAGCGGAGAGAAGCCGGTCTACACGGCGGCTCTGGTGGCGATTCTGGTAAATGCGGCGATCATCATTGCGCTCGATTTCATGGCTACACCCATCACGCGGTTGATCGGCACGCGCGGTCTGCTCGTCACCGAAAAGGTCTTCGGTCTGATCGTCGTCGCGATCGCCGTAAGTGGCATGGCGGCCGCGTTGGTCGTGCTGTTCCCCGGATGGGCAGGCAAGCAGGTCTGATCGACGGTCACAACGGCAACAAGTTGCAATCGGTAGTCATCGCGGCCAACCGCGATAGCGGCTCCGCGGGCACAGGCTGCCACAGCTCAAGGCCGCATTGGGGCACCACCGTGAAACCGCGACTGAGAGCCAAGAACACGGCGCAGTTGCACACGCTGTTTGCGTTGGCCAATCTGTGGATGGCCAAGCGCAAACTCGTGGGAGCTGCGGCACGAGTGCGTCTGCTACGCGCCAAATCGGCTCGGGCGGCGCCGATTCGCTCGGGCAGCGGGCATATTTGCGGAATCAGATGGACGTGAACCAGCAGCAATGCTCATGACCTGCCCACTGTCGCGTTCAACTCTCATTTGTGCAGACCATCCCTGGAGTTGTATGTACCCCATCGCGCATGCTTACAAAGACAATTACTTGCACAGGACAACGCAGGCACAAGAGCTCGCTCACATCCAGGACGGACTTGAGTCGGTGGATCTACCGTTGGGCAAGGTCTTGTATGAGGTGGGAGACATGATGAGTCATGCGTACTGCGATTGAAAACCGTTCATCACCAAAATCGCCGCTATTGGGGTGCCTCAGGCCACCGCCTTGGCCGGCGGCTCTTACAGCGATTGCTCGAAGGTGGGGGACGGCACAGGGCGACCGAACAGATAGCCCTGGAAGGCATGGCAGCCCAGACTGGCCAGGAAGTCGCGCTGGGCCTCGGTCTCCACCCCCTCGGCAATCACATCAAGACCGAGGCCTTGGCCCATGGCAATGATGGTCTGGGCCACCATGGCATCCCGTGGGTCATCGGGCAGCTCGTCAACGAATGACTTGTCGATCTTCAGCTGCGCCAGCGGCAGCTTGGTGAGGTAATTCAGAGACGAGTTGCCCGTCCCGAAGTCGTCAAGCGAGATCCGAAAGCCACGCGCCTGCAATTGCTGCAGCTTGGCGATCGAGGCCTCGAAATCGTCGATGGCCAGGCTTTCCGTGACCTCCAATTTCAGTTGGTCGGCTCGGGCCCCGGTGGCCAGCAAGGCCTCGAAGATGTTGGCAACGAAATGCTCGCTCTTGAACTGCCGCGGGCTGATGTTGATGGCCAGACTGAGTGCACGCAGCCGGGGCTGCAAGGCCCAGCGGGCCAATTGGCGGCAGGCTTCCGTCAGCACCCACTGACCGATGGGCTCGATCAAGCCGCTCTCCTCGGCCAGTCCAATGAATTCACCTGGGGGAATCATGCCCCTCGTGGGATGGCGCCAACGCAGCAGGGCCTCCGCCCCAATTGCACGCCCCGCCACATCGACCTGCACCTGGTAATGCAAGGACAACTGCCCGGCAGGCAGGGCCTGTCGCAACTCATCCTCCAGCCAGGTGCGCCGGGTCAGTTCGGCCTGCATGGCCGCTTCAAAGAAGCGCACGGTGTTGCGCCCGCTGGCCTTGCTGCGGTACATGGCCAGCTCGGCCTGCCGCAACAGCTCATCGGACTGCACCCGCCCGCCCTGAAACAGCGTGACCCCGATGGAGGCGCTGCTGACCAGGCGGTGGTGATCGATCTGCAAGGGCTCGGTCAGGCTCAGTCGCAAAGCCTCGACCCGCTGGCGGGCCAGCGTGGTGGCCGCCGCCACGTCCGCCCCCAGGCGCTCGAACACCAACACGAACGAGTCGCCACTGAACCGGCTCACGGTACCGCCCTCGCCCTGGCCGCCCTTCAATCGCCGCGAGACCTCCAGCAGCAACTGATCGCCCACGGCATGGCCCAGCGAATCGTTGACCTGCTGGAACCTGTCCAGATCCAGCATCACCACCGCACCCCACTGGGCCTTCTCCAGGCTCGAGACCAGGGCTCTGTTCATCAGCTCTTCAAGCAGTGTGCGATTGGGCAATTCGGTCAGCGGATCAAACAGCTTGAGGTGTTCCGCCTGGGCCTGGGCGTGCTTCTCGGCAGACAGGTCCTGGAAGTGACCGATGTAGTGATTGACCTCGCCTTGCGCCGCGGTCACCGCCGTGATGGACATGCGCGCGGTGAACAGACGCCCGCTTCGATGCCGGTTCATGATCTCGCCAGACCAGTAGCCACCGCGTTGGAGTTCGGTCCACATGACTGCATAGAACGCAGGCTCGTGCACACCTGATTTGAGAAGGGCCGGGGTGCGGCCGATGGCCTGCTCGGCGCTGTAACCCGTGATGCGCGTGAAAGCGGCATTGATTCGTTCGATGCGCCCCTGGGCATCGGTGATCAACATGCCGTCCTGACTTTCGAAGGCCACCGCGGCGATCCTGAGCTCGCGCTCGACCTGCCGCCGTTCGGTGATGTCGCGCAGCGCGGTCAAGACCCGGCCCATCGGACTGTCGCCGGTGCGGATCGGTACCTTGACCACTTCATACGCTCGGAATTGACCGTCTGGCTGGGCCAGCCGCAGCTCATGGGTGACGGGCATGCCCGACGCCAGAACGGAACGGTCTTGCTCCCGAATCAGTTCCACTCGGCGCGGATCGTCAATGAGATCTTCATAGCGTCGACCTAGAATCTCCTCACGAGGTCGTCCCAGCAACGCTTCCATGCCGGCATTGCAGTCGATGTACACCCCATACGGGTCCTTCAGAGCTATCGCATCGGGATTGCTGTCGACAATGGTGCGCAGCTGCGCACGCTCGATCTCCAGTAAGGCTGAGGCGGCCTCGAGATTCCGATTGGTCAAGGAGAGCTCGGCGGTGTGCCGCTGCACCGCACGCCTCAGCATCCGAATCCAGAGCGTGGCCCCCAGCAGCACCATCGCGCCAACAGCCATCGCGATCACCGCCAGCCGCGCATACGGCTTGAACTGCAAGGGGTGCGACATCCATTTCTGACGCAGGGCCTCGCGCTCGGCCTCGGTGATCAGCGCCATGCCCTGGCTGACGCGACTGAACGTGGCGCCGTGCCCTTTGACAACAGCCCAATGGGGTAGCCCCTCGTAGAGGGTGAAAGCCTTGGCAAAACGCAGGCTGTCGCGCTTGAGGTACAGGTAGTAATTGGCCGGCTCATCGTCCATGCAGAACATCTTGATGTCACCCGACTCGGCGGCCTGCAGGATCGCGGCGTAATTCGGGTAGCTCGCCAGCCGCGTCAGGCCCAGCCGGGTGAGTTCGTCCACGCAGGCATCCCCGCTCTGCACCCCTACCGCGAAGCCCTTCATCGAACGCACATCACGCACGCCCTGGATGCCTGCGTCCACGTAGATGCTGACGGGCAATCGGGCGTAGGGCTCAGAGAAGTCATAGACCGACTCTCTGGGCGCGGTCCGGTAGATCAGATCGATGACATCGGCCTTGCCACCCAGCACGGCATGCAGGGCCTGGGACCACTGCATGGGCTGGAAATCGACGGGGACGCCGGTCTTTTGCTGCCACAGCTGCCAGAGGTCCACCAAGTAACCCTCTGGCTGACCGTCCGTCCCCATGAACACATAGGGTGGGTAATTGTTGTCGGTCACGACACGCAAAACAAACCCTGGCGCCATCGCGGGCGGGGTAGCGGGCGTGGCAGCCGCAGGTGAGGCCGATGCCATGGCAGCTTGAATAGGCGCCACCATCCCCAACAGCCCCCAAGCGAAAACGGCCAGCCCAAGCAAGCGACTCAAACCGACTCGGATACAGACCCATATCATGTTGGCGGGCTTCCAAAAGAGGCGGACGTCCACGACGAATAACCCAGGCAGGCCCCATCGTTGGTTGACGATCGTGTCAGGGATTCAGGATGCTCCCATGCCTCCACCAATAGGCCCATACACCCTACCAATCCTAAAGGTCGTGGCGCTAGCTGACAACCGAGTTACCCGGCAATTCAACGATTGGAAGCTTTTCTTGGAGCAATCTGTTGCAACCTAGAGTCCGCTTCAACGGGTAACCGCCTCGCTCTTGGCCTGCGGGGCTAGCGCTTTACCCCCAGAACGCTCTTGAACGCGTGCATGTCCAGGTGCGCCTCGGCCTGCAGCCGATGGGCTGGCGGCAAAATTTCGGGACCAAGCTTGGACTCAACTTGTCGACTGATGGGGGGGCGTTTCGACCCAACGGACGTCTCGGCGCGATTTGTGAACTTACTCAAGATCTTTACAAAGATAAGGTAAATCTGGGGTAAATAGCAGGGCTTTTGCGGCTTACAAGCTCAGTTTCCAGGACAACGAACCGATGTTCAATGCATCTATCCTTCCTCCACCCAAAGGACTGCCATGAGCATCTCATCCACTTCCTCCAGCTACATCTCGCCACTGTCGTCCATCCAGAGCACAAGTGGGAGCAACTCAGTCAACAGCGGCGCCGACCCTGATGGCGATGGTGACGGCGGCCAGCCACGCCGAGCCCATCGAGGCGGAGGCCACATGCAGCAAGCCTTGGCGCAGGCATTGCAGAGCCTGGGCCTTTCGCTCCCGCAGAGTGGCAGCGGCACCGGCAGCACATCGGCATCTGGCGGCACCGATAGCGACGGTGATTCGGATGGGTCGACCAGCGGTACCTCCAACGCCCGGCAGGACATGCATCAGTTCATGCACGCCTTGTTTCAGGCCGCCAAGGCCGATAGCAGCGGCACTTCGTCAGCCAGCAGCAGCACCTCCAGCACCGGTGGCCAAGGCGATGGACAGAGCAGCTTCGCTTCCGGCCTGTCCGGCCTAATCAGCCAGGTCGCCAGTGGCAACGCGCCGGCGGCCTTGCAGGACGCGTTCACCAAGTTGGCCTCTGATCTGCAGTCGAGCGGCGGCAGTACTTCTTCGAGCACTACCAATTCGAACGGCGCCAATTCGAGCGGCACGTCCAGCCAGGCAACCTTGCAGGCCTTCTTGAACAAACTGCAAGAGAACCTCGGATACGGCTCATCCTCTTCATCGTCAGCAGTTGGGGCAATTCTCTCGGCCCAGGCCTAAGCAACTGAACTTGAACGCTGAAATTTAGCCGGAGCCGGTGGCACGAACCCGTGCGGTTGGCACTACTTCCAAAGCTCAAGCCCGGCCCTCGGCGCGATCTCGCCAGATGTAGCCGAATGCTTGAAGACAAATGGCACAGACACAGCCTCAAAGGGGTCTCCCTTGGCCCTGGTGACCTGCACGGCGAAATGCAGGTGCGGGTCCGATGAATATTGACCCAAATCATATTGGCTACGATCGTCTGCAACCTCACGCGATGGCCGCGGTTTAGAGACTCGATGCGGTCGCACGCGCATCACGGCGTGCCATTTCTCCTGTGCAGCAGGAATGCCGGCCAGTGGCTCAGTCGTTCGAAATACGCCTGCACGGCGGGTAGGTGATGCCAGGGACAAAGCGGCATTGAAGACAGAGCAAGCAGGAGACTCGGAACTAATGGGCTGGATCCAGGCTATGTACCTGCGTGAAATGCGCTCATTCGCTGCCGATCTGACCCATGACGTTTATGAGGCATCCAGGCTGCTCCAACACAGCAGCAAATCTCTTATAGCCAAGCATTACCGAACCCGGGCAGAAACGCTACACCCAGTCCGATAAGCGACCAAGATATGCCCCCTGGGCAGGTACAAAGTGAAGCCTGCTGAACTTGGACAATTGAAACCAAGGACCCGCACTCAGATCTCAAGCCCAACCTAGCCGGAGAACCCATTGATTGACCGCCTGATTCGAATTGCACAGGTGCTGGCCCTGCTGTGGATCGGCTATGAACTGCATGGCCTGGCAAGCACAGACCCGGCGGCAGATGAGCCGGAGAGCACGGTCAACCAGATGGCGCCGAGCGTTGGCCAACGGGGCTAGTCGGAGAGTCAATTCAGGGCTTCTGGTGATGCAGGTAGCGATAAATGCTTGATCTACCGCACTAAATTGCCGCTGCCTGACTCTTATGTTCGCAAGCGCACTCAGTGCGACAGCCCTCATCCCTATTCTGCAGATGGGGCCGCTGTGGCAGATTGGCTGATTGCAGGGTGACCGCCCCATTTTTGGAGGTCCATGCTACAAACTGCTCATCAAATCTATGGCAATCACCTGCTGAGAGCCATGCAGACACCGGACTTTGCCCACGTCCTAACAGGGCTTGAGTGGGTGGATCTGCCGCTTGGTAAGGTCTTGTACGAGTCGGGCGCGGTGATGACCCATGCCTACTTCCCCACGACGGCGATTGTTTCCCTGCTCTACGTGCTGGAGACGGGCGCCTC
>Ga0209913_1001796_pt1 | contig 10677 bp, 5 predicted proteins | sample PersoiDNA2013203_FD_185805 | JGI IMG/M metagenome (GOLD analysis project Ga0209913, IMG submission 185805) | Permafrost soil microbial communities from the Arctic, to analyse light accelerated degradation of dissolved organic matter (DOM) -... | ecosystem: Environmental > Terrestrial > Soil >... | reverse complement strand
TACCACTGGGAATCGCGCAACAACGGTTACCAGGTCTCGTATAACTACGGCGGCCGTAACTACACGAGCATCATGTCCTACGATCCGGGCGAGCGCGTGCGCCTGCGCGTGTCGATCGAACCTTCCCAGCAGTAACACCTTACACAAGCTGCTGCGCGTCGGTATAGGTGGCCTGCGATGCTCACCGTACTAAAGTACGGTTCCGCTTCTCAGCCACCTCTCCCTTCCGCTCGCTACGCTTTTGTTAAGTGTTTTACATCAATACAGTGAATAAAATGCCGGCCCCGCGAGGCCGGCATTTTTTATGGCGGCTTGGGGCGGGCTATAATGCGGCACACTTTCAGGCCGTCTTATGCTTATCAAACGAAAATCCATCGAACAAGTCGAATCTTCCCGCCCCGCCACGCGCAAGCCGCGCTACGCTCCCGTTACCCTGTCGGAAATGGATGGCGTGCGCTATTTGCATTTCGGCACCGAATGGGTGCAGGGCGCCATGCGCATCCGCAAGCCGGACTGGCCTGAGCTGGAATACGCGCAACAGATGATGGCGTGGATGTTGTGGATCAAGCAGCCGCAACGCCTGGCCCAGCTGGGCCTGGGCACGGCCGCGCTGACCAAATTCTGCTACCGCCAGTTTCCCGAGACACAGATCGATGCAATCGAGCTGAACCCTTCCGTGATCGCCATCTGCGCCTCGATGTTCAAGCTGCCGCCCAATGACGAGCACCTGCATGTGCGCGAAATGGATGCGCTGGACTACGTCAACGACGAAGCCAACCATGGCACGCTCGATGCGCTGCAAGTGGACTTGTATGACGCCACGGCGCGCGGTCCTGTACTCGACAGCGCCGATTTCTATAACGCCTGCTGCGCATGCCTGGCGCCGCACGGCATCATGACAGTGAACCTGTTCGGCGATCACCCCAGCTACGCAAAAAACATCAAGGCGATGAAATTTGCGTTCGAACAGGTGATCTGCCTGCCTGAAGTCCATGATGGAAACGTGGTGGCCATCGCTTTCAAGACCAAAGTCGCTCTCGATGCCGAGGCGCAAGCGGCATTGCTTGAACGGGCAAAACAGATCGTCGCCGACACCAAGCTGCCCGCCAAATCCTGGCTCAAAGGCATACAAAGCACGCTATAAGCCGGTTTTAGCCCAGGCCGGCGCCTTGAAAGGTTGCCGGCCATGTCTTCTTCCCCTCCCCTGGAGCTACCGCAACTGCTTTCCTGGCTGCAGGAAGATGGGCTGATGGATGACGCGCAGCTAGCCATCGTGCGCGCGCACGCCGCCGCCCTGCCGTCTGCGCCGCTACACGCGCTATGCAGCGTGGCCGATTGCAAATTACCCTCGTTGACGCTCGACAGCCTGTGCGCCTGGCTGGCGCGGCGCGCGCAGCTCCCCTATCTGCGCATCGATCCGCTCAGTATCGATTTCAGCCAGGTGGCAAACGTGATGACGGCCAGCTATGCGGCCCGTTTCAATATCCTGCCCGTGGAAAGCACGCCTGATCGCATCGTGATCGCCACTGCCCAGCCGTATGCGCTGGCTTGGCAAGCAGGCCTCGGCTCACTGGCGCCACGCAAGCTGAGCCTGGTCATCGCCAACCCCGTGCATATCGCCGACTATATCGCGCAGTTTTTCAGCCTGGCCGGTTCCGTCCAGGTAGCGCGGCAGGCGTCCACGCAAGACGTGGCGCTGCGCCATAATTTCGAACAACTGGTGGAACTGGGGCGCAACAAAAGCAGCCTCGACGCCAATGACCAGCACGTGGTGCGCATCGTCGACTGGCTGTGGCAATACGCATTTGCCCAGCGCGCTTCGGATATCCATCTGGAACCGAAACGCGATGCGGGCTACGTGCGCCTGCGCATCGACGGCTTGCTGCATCAGGCCTACCAGGTGCCGCCCGTGGTGATGCTGGCGATGACGGCGCGCATCAAGTTGCTGGGACGCATGAACGTCGTGGAAAAACGCCGCCCACAAGATGGCCGCATCAAGACGCTTAATGCCCAGGGGCAAGAAATCGAGCTGCGCCTGTCCACTTTACCTACGGCCTTTGGTGAAAAACTCGTGATGCGCATCTTCGATCCCGAGATAGCCATCAAAAGCCTGGCCGAACTGGGATTTCCGCCGGTGGACGCCGAGCGCTGGCGGCAATTGACAGCGCACACGCACGGTATCGTGCTGGTGACCGGCCCCACTGGATCGGGCAAGACGACCACCCTGTACAGCACGCTCAAGGCGCTGGCCAGCAGCGAAGTCAATGTGTGCACGGTGGAAGACCCCATCGAAATGGTCGAGCCCGCCTTCAACCAGATGCAGGTGCAGACGCAGGCAGGCATGGACCTGTCGTTTGCCGATGGCGTGCGGGCGCTGATGCGGCAAGATCCCGACATCATCATGGTGGGAGAGATACGCGACCTGGCCACGGCAGAGATGGCGATCCAGGCTGCACTGACGGGCCATCTGGTGCTGTCCACCCTGCACACCAACGATGCGCCGTCTGCCGTGATGCGTTTGCTGGAACTCGGTGTGCCCGCCTATCTGCTCGAAGCATGCCTGATCGGCGTGCTGGCGCAGCGTTTGCTGCGCTGCCTGTGTCCTGATTGCAAACAGCCAGAGCCAGCGCCAAGTGTTTCTCAATGGCAGCAACTGGCGGGCGGACAGATTGAGCGGCCAGAAACCATCTTCCGCCCCATCGGCTGCCCCTTATGCCGGCAAAGCGGCTACCGGGGACGCGCCGGCATCTATGAATTGCTGGTCGTGACAGAACGCTTCAGCCAACTGATCAAGTCCGGCGCCGACCTGCATGCATTAAGACGCCAAAGCATACTGGACGGCATGACGCCGCTGCGCATCGGCGGCGCGCACAAGATCATCGATGGGACCACCAGCATCAGCGAAGTCTTGAAAATCACGGCGGCGCTGCAAGACTAAACTATTTACAGTTTATGCGAGAAGGCTTTGCATTCATGCGCAAACCATATATAATGCGGCCTCTTTCGGGTCGTTAGCTCAGCTGGTAGAGCAGCGGACTTTTAATCCGTTGGTCGCAGGTTCGAATCCCGCACGGCCTACCACGAATGCGCAGTACTAAAAAGCCAATCCTCAGGATTGGCTTTTTTCATTTCTACTGCCTGCAAACTCCCCCTCAGGGAAGCTTGCAAGTATTCCAGCCGGAATTAATACCGCGCATCTTTCGGTTTGCCCCCTTTTGGCCAATCATTGATTTTTTCCGGGAAATCGGGACGCGGCATGTGGGTGAAATACTCGGCCACGTCGACGGCGTCCTGATCAGACAAATTACCCTGTCCCAGCGGGAATTTCTGCCCATGGCCCATCACCATATTGGCTTTGACGAAACCGGCGGCCGTGTAGGTCCTGGCCATGCCTGCGCCGATATTGAAGGAACGCTCGCCCCATAGCGGCGGGAAGGCCACCACACCATCGGCGCCCTTGATGCCTTCGCCATTGGCGCCATGGCACACGGCGCATTGCTGGGCGAAAATTTTCTTGCCTTTGACCGCATTGGGCACGAGGCTGCGGTCGATCTTGGCGATGCCGCGCCCAGGCACATTATCGCCGGCCTGGGTCGCGCCTTTCATCCAGGCTATATACGCCAACATCGCCTGCAAGTCGGGCGTGCCTGCCGGCAAGGGCGAACCGTTCATCGAACGCTTGAAACAGCCATTGATGCGCTCCGCCAGGCTGATCACCCTGCCCGCGCGCGGTGCTTCTGATGGGAAAAATGCGGAAATACCGAGGAAGGGCGAGCCCTGGGCCACCGTGCCGCCATTCAGGTGGCAACTGCTGCAATTCAAGTCATTGCCCACATTCTTGGGCAGGCGGGCCTTGGTTTCCGTCATCAAGTGCATGCCGCGTATCAATTGCTCGGCGTTGGCGTCGGCCATCAAGGCGGCAAATCGGGGCGTAGAAAAATCGGAAGATGTCGGCTTGAGCTTCAACTCCTTGCGTACCCTGGCGACCTGCGATGCGGTGACGGCTACGCCCTGGTTGCCCCAGCTGCCACGCACAAAGCTGAGGATTTCCGCCAGCTCCACATTCGACAGGCTGTCATAGGCAGGCATGCCGAATGAGCGCGGCGAGTGCTGCGTAACGGCCGATTGCCAGCCCGTCAGCGCGATATGGATCAGCGAAGTGGGATCTTTCGATTGCACGGAATGGTTTTGCGCCAGCGGCGGGAAAATATTGTCCACGCCGCGGCCGTCTCTACGGTGGCAGGTGGCGCAAAACTGCGTATAGCCCAGGCCGCCACGCGTGGTGTACAGCGCAACCCCGGTGGCTTGCGCTACGACCGGCGGCTTCTTCGGCGCCGGTCCGCCAGATTTATTGGGCGGCAAGCCATGCAGGTATTCGGCCAGCGCAGCCAGGTCGGCATCCGTAAAATACTGGGTGCTGTGCGTGATGACTTCCGTCATGCTGCCGGCCGCCGTGCCGAAACTATTGCGTCCTGTCTTGAGCAATTGCACGATGTCATCGGGCGTCCACAGATTACGCAAGTTGACGGCATGCCAGGCATCGAAGGTAAAACCCGCCAGGTATTGATACCCCTTGGGACCATCTTGCCCCATGGTTTTTTCCTGGAAGGCTACGCCACGCGGCGTGTGGCAGGAACCGCAATGGCCCAGGCCCTGGGCGAGATAACTGCCGCGATTCCAGGTGGCCGATTTGCTGGCATCCGGCTTGAACGGCTCATCCTTGAGAAATAGCGCATTCCAGAAGTACAGGCCCCAGCGCATGCTGAATGGCCATTTCATATCGTTGTCGCGGTTCTTTTGCACCACCGGCGCCACGCCATGCTGCAAGTAAACATACAGCGCCTGCATATCGTCAGGCGTGATCCTGGCGTAGGACGGATACGGCATGGCCGGATACAAATGATGGCCATCGGCCGCCACCCCCTTGCGCATGGCGCGATTGAATTGCTCGAAGGAATATTTGCCGATACCTGTCACGGGATCCGGCGTGATATTGGTGCTATAGATGGTGCCGAAAGGCGTCTTCAATTCCAGGCCACCGGCCATGGCGGCGCCTTGTCCACTCGTATGGCAGGCAAAACAATCGCCGAGGCGCGCCACATATTCGCCCCGCTTGATTTGCGCAGCATCGGGCGCGGCAGACCATGCGGGCCGGACAAAACCCAGCATGCCAAACAAGAACAATGTACAGATGACTGCAAGTAAAGATGGTGAAACAGCTGGCTTGGCGTTCATATTAACCCTTTTATTAGCAGGGATAAGTTTACGCATACAGCGCCAGCATCGAAATAAGGTGTTTCATGTGGACATCTAAGTCATTTCACCTAGATGCACCATAAAAAATGCGGCCAGTCTGGCTGGCCGCATTTTCAGTACCGCATTACATCATCAGTTGAAACTTAGACCTGTTGCATTCGCATTGCTCAGTTTCTTGGCCTTGAAATCGATCACGAAATGATCGCTAGGCTTGGCCGAACCGAGGCCTTTGAAAATCGCAAATACTTGCTTGAACTGGTTTTGGAACAGCACGTTCACCGGGTTCTGGTCCGAAGGCTGGTTGCCGATCTTGACGATGGCCGCCGGATTGGCCGGGAAGGCGCCCATCAGCACCTTGTACATATTGACGCGGGTGGCGCCCATGTCGCGCAAGGCCAGTTCACCCGCATACACGGTACGGTGGAAATCGCCGTAGAACTCATACGCGGAAATATTCGCAAAGTCGTCCAGCTTCAAACCGGCCGCCGTGGCCAGTGCCGTCGCCTTGACAGTTGCTGCCGCCCAGTCCGCCGTCAACTGGCTTGCTGGCATGGCCGTGCCGCTGGCCACGCCCTTGGCCGCGCAATTGGCCGTCAAGGGCAGCACGTTTGGCACTTGCGCCAGTTGCGCCAGGGTCACCTGGGTTTGCAATTGCGACAGGATCAGCATTTGCTTCGCGTCCAGCGCCATGGCCGCTTCCTTCATTTCACATGGCCAGTATTCATCCATGAAACGCAGGCGCGACAGTTCTCCAAAATAGAGGTGCGTGAAAGCGCCATACGAGGTGGTGTCGAGCACGGCACGGTTCCAGCGCTTCTTGATGTCATCGCTTTGCGTGCTGCCTTGCAGGTAATCGTACTCCACCTGGTAGTGCGGGAACAGCTCGTTGAAGCGCGGCACCGAATTCAGGGCGACGGTTTGCACGTCGACCGTATCGGCATCCTTGTAATTGACGATCTTGTAGGACGCGCCATACACGGCCAAGGATGGCGACTGCACGTTGACCAGGTAATTGCCAGCGGCATCCTGATAATCGTTGGTGCCGTTGAAATGCATATGGCCGCCGATATGCAGGCGCAAGCCCGTCGCCGCCAATGCCGCCGTGGTAGCCGATTCAGGCACGCGCGCCGTCTGGAAGGCGCCCGGCTTGAAGACATCTTTCATCGCGCCGGTCTGGTTCGCATAGAAATCCATGGTCGGATAATGCGAGAAGGCCATCAACTGCTTGCCCTGCGCCTTGGCGCGCTCGACCACCGACTTGATCCATTCCATCTGGTGTTTCTTATGCGTCAGCACCTTGTTCCAGCCCGCATTGCCGGCGCCATCAAAACCCTTGAACGATTTCGGATTGGCAGGATCAAAATTACCGTTAGGAATGTACACATTGGCGTCGATCGACAACAGCCACAAGCCTTTCACCGGTTCCACCAGATAGCTGGCGTCGATGATATTGCTGCACTTGCTGTATGCCTTGCCCAGCGCTTTTTCGCCGGCCGCCTTGTAGCTGCCGCCTTCGCCTTCGGCGCACATTTCAAACTGGCGGTTCTTCAGGTCGCCCTTGACCACCGCCGCTTCATACGTGTATTTGTTATCGGCGTACTGGCCGAACGGGGTTTCCCAATACAGGTCATTCTTGTTCGGCATGAAGCCGAAATCGCCGAGCTTGCCGATCAGGCTTTCATAGCCCTGCTCTTTCAACTGGTCGGTGCAGACCACGGTAGGATCTTTCGACTTGCAGGCCGCATTGCCGGTTGCATAGACTTTCTGTTCCTTGCCATCCTTGGTCAGGAAATCGCTCTTGCCCGCTTCGTCGTCATCATACGGCTCGTTAGGGTCGTGGTTGCCCGGTGCGATAAAGAAGCGCATGCCCTTGGCCTGGTATTCGCGCAGGATATCGTTGATGCCATCGATGTTGATCGGCTGGGCATCGTCGGAATAATCGCCAGGCAAGGCAACCATGCGGATGCCCTTGCCGTAGGCATCGTCGAGCGCCGAGCGGAAGGCGAAATAGTTTTCGTTGAACAAACGGGTCGACGTCAGCTGCGCATACATGGTGCGGATGGTGGCGTTCTTGCCATCCTTGGTCGGTATGCCGGCAAACTGTGCGCTCTTGAAGTCGCCATACACGTTTTCAAAGTGTACATCGGTCATGAAGGCTACGCTGGGGTTGGCGGGCGTCACCACCACCGGAGGAGGAGACGGCGGCGGCGCCTCGTCATTGTGGTGGCTGCTACCGCAGCCAGCCAACAGCGCGGCGAACACCAGCGCGCCCGCCGATACCGGGCGCAAGGGGAACTTCTCTATCATGCATTCTCTCCAGAAAACCTGGCATGCTGGGCAAGCATGCCGGCCTGTTAATTTATAGGAGGTGCAATAATGCCAATAAGAAATTACCTGTTGATGACATGACCATAACTTACAGAAGAAAAAACCGTTAAATACAAATTAGGGCTGCAATAATTCTTCCAATTGTGCATTCCGCCGTGCTGTCAGCAGTGCCAGCCAGGTATCCGCTGGAACGGATGGGTAACGGACAGCGCCATAACGCAGCCAGGCATCGCGATACACCAGCCACAGGCGCTGGGTGGCGCGGATGCCTTCCTTGCTCACGGCGCCGGGGTAGTCCGCCTGCGGCTGCTTCATCACTTTGCCGTACAGCACGTTGAGCTGCTTGTCGAGCGTGGCGGCATCCACCTTGCCCGCCTGCGGCAACTGCCCCTGCTCATACTGGCGCAAATCATGGGCCAGCAATTCCATCGCCTCCGTATGGGTGTTGATGGCAACCGAAGAACCGATGGTGCCGCCCAAGTCCATTTCCCGTGTCGCGTGGGAAGCAGAAAATTTATCCGTTGCCTGCTGCAAGGACTCCAGCGCAAGCCGTGCTGCGGCAGGCAATGTTTTATTAAGCTTGCTGCTCGCCTCCGTACGGACACGCTGCTTTTGTCGCGAATCAATGCCACTACAGACACCCATCATGTAGCCGCTGGTGATGTCGTCACAGAGGTCGATATCGCCATGTCCGCCGTTGGCATTGAGCTTTTGCAGATGTTCGACACGGCCTTCCATCTCGGCTGGTGCGGCATCGATGCTGCACGCGGACTTCAGCGCCAGCGCCGGGTTGCGGGCCACGCCCAGGCCATTCTGGTACAACATCATCAATACCGCGTTATTCTTTTGGACAAAAGCACATTGCCGCACAGGCTGCCAATCGGCAGGCTTGGACGCAGACATACTCTTGGTATCGTAATACATATCGATCGGCTCGCAACGTTGCAAACCCGCTACGGCAGATGGCGGCGGCAAGTCGGCTACAGGCGGCGCGGCATTGGCCACCTTCATGCAGGCGCCATACCAGGCCGTCGTTTCCGCATGCCCCACGCCCATGGCGCTGGTATTCGGGTAGGAAAACTGCGCCATAGCTGACTGGCCGGCCAGCAAGGTAGCCAGGCCCAACAATAAAGACTTATTTGAAAATACAGGGAATCGCATGGCTAGCCTGGGGCAGTAAAAATGAAAGGCCGAGTGTAACGTATCAAATAGCGACAAGCCCGTCCGCATGGCGGGTAAAACCAGCGGTAAATAACGGTTACGGGCGGCCATGGCAGCTTGGCATGCAGTGTATCGATGGGCAATAATGTTGCTCGCCATAACTTTTTCAATTCTTCGGACCACGCTCATGACCTCTCCCCGTCTTCGCCGTTCCATCGGCTCCCTGCTGATCGCAGCGGCCTGCGCCTCGCTCGCTTGCGCCGCCCATGCTGCCGACAGCACGGCTGCCGCATCAGCCGCCGCCAGCCAACAAGCCAAACACGCCATCACGCATGAAGACGTGTGGCTGATGAAGCGAGTCGGCGCGCCCGTCGCCAGCCCTGACGGCAAGTGGGCCGTGTTTTCCGTGGTCGACAGCGCCTACGATAGCAAGGAGCTATGGTCGGACCTGTGGATCAAATCGCTGACGGACGAAAGCGCGCCGCGCCGCCTGACGTTCAGCAAGGGTGGCGAAAGCGCTGTCGCCTGGTCACCGGATAGCCGCCAACTGGTCTTTATTGCCAAGCGCGAAAGCGATGAGGCGGGCCAGATTTACCGCCTCGACGTGGCAGCCGGCGGTGAAGCCCAGCGTTTGACCTCGCTCACCCTCGGTGCACGGTCGCCGAAATGGAGCCCGGACGGCAAGCAATTGCTGTTCATCAGCGATATCTATCCAGGCAACAAGACGGAAGCGGATGTCAAGCAAAGCGCGAAAGAGCGCAAGGACCGCAAGTACAGCGCGCGTACCTATGAAACGACGGCGCCCCGCTACTTCGACAAGTGGCTGACGGACAAGCAGGTGCGCCTGTTTATCGTCGACGCCCAGGCCGGCACTGAGGCGACGCCGCGCGATATCCTGTCGGGCTCGGAACTGGCAGCCTTGCCGGGCTTCGGCGGCGGCCAGGGCGATGAAGGCCAATCCTTGGACGCCATCTGGACGCCAGACGGCAAGGCCGTGGTCTTCAATGCGGCCACCAACCGCGATGCGGCCCAGCGCGAAGCCATCCCTTCACAGCTGTATCTGGTGGCGGCAACGGGCGGCGAGCCGCAGCGTTTGACGCAAGACCAGCACAGCTATAACAACCTGAAATTTGCCGCCGATGGCAAGACCCTGTTTGCCCTGTCGGACGCGGAAACGCCGGGCAAGGTCTACGACGTAAACCGCCTGGCCAGCTTTGCCTGGCCGCTGGTCAGCCCGCAGCCGACGATCCTGACGGCAAAACTGGACCGTTCGATCTCGCGCTATGTATTGCCGGAAGACGGCAAGCGCATCATCTTCAGCTATGAACACGCGGGCCTCGAAAAACTGTATTCGATCGCCGTCACTGGTGGCGAAGTGCGCGATGAACCATCGTTGCCAACCGGCAGCATCAGCTCCTTGAGCAGCGGCGGCAAATCGCTGGTGGGCGTGTGGGAGTCCAGCATCAACCCGCCGGAAATCTATGCCTTCAATGGCAAGCAGCCCAAGCGTTTGACTTCGTTCAATACGGAAAAAGCCAGCAAGATCGACTGGCAGGCGCCCGAGCATTTCTGGTTCAAGACGGCCGATGGCCGCCAGATCCACAATATGATCGTCAAGCCGGCCAACTTCGACCCGAACAAAAAGTACCCCTTGTTTACCGTCATTCACGGCGGCGCGGCCAGCATGTGGCGCGACCAGTTCGTGCTGCGCTGGAACTACCACTTGCTGGCCAAGCCAGGCTACATCGTGCTGCTGACCGACTACAAGGGTTCGACCGGTTATGGCGAAGAGTTTGCCCGCTCCATCCAGTTCGATCCCTTGAAAGGCCCGGGCGATGAGCTCAACCAGGGCGTCGATGAAGCGATCAAGAAATATCCATTTATCGATGCAACGAAACTGGCGGCCGGCGGCGCCAGCTATGGCGGCCACCT
>Ga0209913_1001794_pt1 | contig 10679 bp, 10 predicted proteins | sample PersoiDNA2013203_FD_185805 | JGI IMG/M metagenome (GOLD analysis project Ga0209913, IMG submission 185805) | Permafrost soil microbial communities from the Arctic, to analyse light accelerated degradation of dissolved organic matter (DOM) -... | ecosystem: Environmental > Terrestrial > Soil >... | reverse complement strand
ACCTTGAGCGGGTCAATGCGCAAATAGTCCAAGCCGGCGCGCCCGGCCAGCCACTGGGTCAGCAGTTCGATGTCCAGCGCCTTGCCATCATCGGCACGGCGTACCGACACACTGGCCAGGCGCACCAGGGGGTGCTGCACGCTCTCGGCCTGGGCGCAGCGGGCGTTGATACGCTGCGCTTCTTCGGTGTTGATGACACCGTCGCCGTGCAGCCAGAGCACCAGGCTGCGCCAATCCAGCGGGCCAGCATGGGCCGGGTTGCGGGTCCTGGATGCTGCGGCGCTGTTCATGTCAGCATCGGCTTGAACACGCGCACCCACTTGCTGGCGGGCAGACCCCATTGCGCTTCAATGATGTCAGCGCGCGCCATCAACACCTCGCGCTTGGGGCGACTTGGCGTACTCTGCGCCAGCACCACGGTATTGCCTTCCCGCGTGGGCTTGAAGGCCCAAACGGCTTCCTTGCCAAAAGCGGCCGATATTTTTTCGACACTGCGGGCAAAGCTGGAGGCACGGCCGAACAGGTTCACCGTCATGCAGCCCTGCGGTGTCAACATACGCCGACAGTGGTTATAAAACGGCAGGCTGTCGAGCACCGGTGCCGCAGCCTCATGGTCATACAGATCGACCTGCAGTGCATCCACCGTGCCCCACCATTTGGGGTTCTGCATTTCTTGCGCGGCATCCGCCAGCACCACCTGCAGGCGTGCGTTTTCAGCCGGTAGCTTGAACCAGCCCCGGCAGGCGACGAGCACCTGCGGGTTAAGCTCAATGGCGGTGGTTTTCATGCGCAGCACTTTGTGGCAAAACTTGGTCAGTGAGCCCGCCCCAAGGCCCAACTGCACCGCCTGGCGGTCTTTGACCGAATCGGGCTCCACAAACAGCAGCCAGGCCATCATGCGCTGGATGTACTCATGCACCAGCGCGTTGGGCTGGTCCAGGTACATCGAGCCCTGAATCCATTCGGTGCCAAGATGCAGGTGACGGACCGGGCCGTCGTCAGAGAAATTAACTTCGGGGAGGGTGTGTGTGCGTTTTTTCAAGATGGGGCGATTATCCCCAAACGCTGTGCCGAACCGTTGAGAGAGCCCGGCATCCAGCACCGGCACGAACGTTCAGAGCAGCCCAGCCGCCGCCACCGCCTCGCGCCAGGCCGCGAGCTTGCGATCAAAACTCCAACTGGCATTGGCCGGGCTGGTTGAGGGCAACTTGAGCACCGGCAGGCCCAAGGTGGCGGTGTATTTAGCGTGCCGAAAGCTCTCGCCGCCGTTGTGGGCAATTAACTGAAGTTGCGGACAACAAAGCCTGAGTCCGCTGAAATCGTTGACTTGCGGCTGACGAATGGCCGTATCCAGACTGCCTTCGCGCTCGCAGGAGGCATAAACATCCCAAATACCAAGACCGTGCTCCAGCAACCATGCGCTACGTTTTTCATAGCTAGCTGCGCTTATTTCACGGGGGCTAGAAGGGAAAATAGCTTGAAGAATTCGCCAAAACTGGTTTTGCGGGTGAGCGTAATACTGCTGCTGCGCGAGCGAGGCCACGCTGGGAAAGCTGCCCAGTATCAGCAGCCGGATGTTCTCAGAGACGAGGGGTGGCAAGCCGAGCAGACGTGGCATTTGGGGCGGGTTGGCAATGCCTTTTTGGTCCTTCGACATCAGACCGGAAGCTCGGAATTCAACGGGGATCGTGTGGTCGTATGACGGTCAAAAAAAACAGTTATCCACGGGTACTGCACACCTGAGCGAGTTTCGTTCAATTAACAAATGCTGGTTCTACACTGCGCCGCTCAGCTTTCTGAAGCCAGGCGAACAGACCTGGATCACGCGCTTTTACTTGCGCTTCCACCTCTTGCAGACTGGCGAGGTAGGGTGCCACGGGTCCATAGTAATCAGTTTGAGGCCCAATGGACCTGAAGGCGATGTTCATGCGCGCCAGTGAGCGCGCCAGCGGGCGCTCCATGGCGGCGTACCAGTGGCTGATGCCATTGGCGCGGCTGTAAGCGTACATCTGGCGATAGAGAGTCAACAGAACTTGCGCAGCGTCCTCGCGCCTCACGCCCGGGGAAACCGCGCACGCCTGCCCCGCCGTCACGCCTGCGAGTCGGGTACCCCGCTGGCGCCGATAGTCACAGCGCAGCATGAGCCGACTGACCTCAGCGGCGCGGCCCGGCATGGGCAGTTTTGAACCGTCGGCAGAGGTGGTGCAATGACTTTGGAACGGGAACCGCTGGTCGACATCCGGGCGAACCAGGCGCACATAACCCACCAGCTCATCCTGCGAGTCGAAGGCATAAAAATGTTTGGCAGCATCGTCGTGTTCGTCGGTCTCCACCCCATCCGGGTAGTCGTCGGGGGAGAGGTAACTGCACTCCACGCAATAGACCTGGTACCTGAGTTCCAGGGCGCTTCTAAAAGCACGATCCTTGACGCGCAGGCCACGCTGATCCCAATGCGTGGCGCCAATAGGCGGCTTCATCAAGCGCGCCGCAACGTCAAGGTCTCGTGTGGGGTGATCAAGTCTTCCAAATCGATGGTCTTTAGTCTCAAAACGATGTGTTTTCATGGCGTCGCGTGTCAGTAAAAGAATTTGATTCGCGGTGATCCTAAGCCTGATTGCTTAAAATGTGGGCGGGGTTTACAGACTGTTTCGAGACTTCGCTTTGGTAACATGCCTGTGCGCTCCCGCTGAGAGCGACGTAAAAAAACCGCGAGGTTTGCACGTCGCGGTTTTTTAGAGCGATGGGCAGAATATCTGCCGTGGGGTTAAGCCTTGTTCCGGCGCGAAATGGCACCCACACCCAAGAGAGCCAGCGCAACCAGCGCCAAGGAACCCGGCTCAGGAATCGCATTGCCAGTGATATCGCCGCTCGAAATCACTGTCCATCCATTCGCCGTGGCCGCATCATTGGGGCGGAACGTAAATGAGGCAAGCATGTCGCGTTTCTCTCCGTTGAGGCCTATCTCACCATTGGTGTCAAACAGACCTTGCCAAGCGCCGCCCGTAATATCAATGTAGCCGCCGCTGCCACCGACGATCGAACTGCTGTTGTAAGTGGTCGTGAAAGTTGTCGTCAGATCGCCGCCACCAATGATGCCGCTTGCATAAATACCCGAAAGAACCAACTGCGCGGCCCCGTCGCTGATACCAGGGTACTTCAAAGCATTCAGATCCTTTGTCGACGTCACGAGAGGTCCGAGTGTGGGGTCATAGTTAGCCGTATTCATGAACAGGCTGAAGGAGCCTCCCTTGGCCAGGATTGCGGTCGCCGCTGTAGAGCCTGCCCCATAATTTTGAACATAGTAATCAGTCAAATTGCCAAAAACACCCGTCAGGTAGCCATCAACGCCACGCGTAAAGAAGGCTTGACCGGTGCCTATATTGGTGATCGAGGCTATCGATAAAACCCCCATTGTGTCAGCCGACGTGTTCACGGAGCCAAGGCTACCGGACGCAGGCGAAACAGCTGCCGCATCGCATGTGGCCACAGTAGTGCACTGGACACCAGCCACCACACCGTAATTGGTGGTGGCGGAGTCATAGTTATCAAGGATCATCTTGAACTCACCGGCCTGAATAGTAAAGGCGTTCGCAGCCCCAGCCATTCCTAATGAAAGTGCCACGGCCGTCAGGGTGGCACTCAGTTTTGACTTGCTCATAATAAACTCCTAGAAGAAATGAAAACACCTCGAGTCTTCTAAATGCATGATCTGTGCCACTTTCTTTCGAATATCTAACTTATTGATTTATAAAGAAATAATTTGGATGAAATGAAATTTTGTTCGGTCGCTGTAAAAATTTTCGACAGTTATTGGGCCGTTGGGTCCAGATATGCAAACTTTCGTTCGTGATCAAGCAGGGGGCGATAGGGAAATGCAAGCGGCGCCACAAGCTCCAAATCAAGCGGTACTGACAACTGTCTGCTGACCAGCCTGACCAGTTGTTGGCGCAGCCCGGCGTCTTCAGCCGCGCGTTCGCTGTTGGTCTGGATGGTCAATTTGATGCCGCCAGCATCGCTTTTGGCGACTCGGAAGGCGCCCGTGAGTTGGTCTGCAATGGCGTGGTCCGCGTAGATCAGCTCCTTGATGCTTTCGACCGAAGGCACGCCAGTAGGCCGGTCCTGGATGCGGCCCTTGACGACCACCACGGGCAACCAGGGAAGCGTGGTCCCGGCGAGCTGGGCCGCCTGAGCTGTGTCTGGCCGGGTCACCAGTTTGCCCAGGTCACCGGTGGAGTACCTCGGCAGCACAATGATGGCATGTGGGTCGAGCATCGTAAAGCACAGCTCACCAAAACCATCCGCATCCGGATTCAACACTTCAACGTAGCATCGCAGCGGGTTGAAACAAAAGACAGAAGGCATCGAACTGCCATTGACCGTGCCACTCAGCAGTTGCGCCACCTCGGGTTGCGCACGCATAGAGCGGCGCATTCGGATGGTTTCGCGTGTTTCGAACAACAAGTTCAGACCCAGTTCCCCAACGCCAAAAGAGCTTGCGATCATGCGCTGCGAGTCATGGTCCAGGTCAATCCCCAGGCGCGCGGCGATGTAGTCGCGCTGGGCCTCGACCAACACTTCTTCGCCCACGATCACACTGGTATTGAGCGCTTTCCAGTCGACACCGGCAACGCGCGCCTCGTCAAGCAGGCACCGGATGAATAAAGGATCGGTGCACAGCAGCGTTTGCTGAAAGCGAGGACCGACGTCGCGCAGGATGGAGCACGCCATGTCTTCGCGCACACTCACGTTGGCAACCGTCACGGCACGCGAGCGAAACACCACACCCATGGGCAGGCAGTTCACCAGCAGCGTGGTTTGCTGGTCAACTTTGAACACGTCTTGCAGCCCCAGGTCAATGTCGAACCACGAGGTCTCGTGCTGCCCGCGCGCCGTGAGCCTGAAGCCAAAACTACGGCCACCGCGTCCTGAACTGGTCAACACATCTGCCAGTTCGTTGGCAGGTGTGGGCCGCGCCAGTTGGTCCAGCGTGAACCGCCCGAAAGTATTGGCTTTTGTCAGGACCGGTAACGCAGCGAGGTCGGCTTGGGGCCCCAGGGTCGACGGGTCAATTCGGTGCTCCTGCAGCAGTGCACGATAAGCGGTGCTATGTTGAGCGGCCAGAACGGCCGCCCGGACAGCACGGCGTCTTGAGCTTTCAAGCATGCGCCCGGCGTCCATGCGCCTGCCGTAGCGGAGCATTAGTTTGCGCAGCAGTCGCGCTGCAACGCCGGGAAGTAGGGGCAGCAGGTTCACGTCATTGATCGGCGGCTTCGGTGCGGCGCATCCATGCCATCAGCGCCGGATCTCTCTTGTCGAGATGAGCCACGAGCTCATGCAGATTACCGAGGTAAGGTGCCACCACGCCGTAGTAGTCGCTCGCTGGTCCGATCTGCCGAAAGGCAAAGTTCATCTGGATCAAGGCGCGGGCCAGGGGGCGTTCCATGGCCGCGTACCAGTAGTCAATACCATGGGCTAGGCTGTACGCGTACACCTGACGGTACAGACTCAACAAAATCTGCGGCGACTTGTCGCGCATGTCTTGCGCCACCACCCCCTGGTCCGGTCCTGCGGTGATGCCGGCCAGCAGGTCACCACGGCGACGCCGGTAGTCGTACCGCACCATCAGCCGGCTAACCTCTGCCGCCTGCGCGGGTGGCGCCAGCGCGGCACCCTCCAGCAAAGCGCTGCAATGACTTTGAAACGGAAAGGACTTAGTCAGGTCAGGCGGCACCAGGCGCACGTAGCCCACCAACTCATGGCGCAAATTGAACGCGCAGAAATGCGCTGAACTGGCGTCGTATTCGTCTATCTCGCAGCGGTCCGGGTAATTGGTGGCAGGCAAGAAACCGCGTTCCAGGCAATAGATCTGAAACCGCAGTTCAAAAACTTGTTGCATCAGGGCATTGTCCCGACCCTGAATGACCTCACAGCTATGAAAAAGGGGGGCATACTCCGCGTGCTCGAGCAATGAGGTGGTCATGCGATGTCCTGATGATGCGAGGTTCTGAAAGCTGTTGTCAACCGCTAGAGTAGTCAGTTTGCGACTTGCCAGCCGATACCAGCTTGCGAAAAATCAATCCACCCGGTTGGCTGCCGCCGGGAATTAAAGCGGCAATAAGACGCGCAACCGGGGCAGTGCCGCCAGCGCGTTGCGCGTCGTGGCCTCAGCCAGTTCGTCAGCGCTGATGCCGCGCAGCGCCGCCAATTCAGCCCCGATGCGCGGCAACTCTCCCGGCTCGTTGCGGCCTTGCGCGGCACCCGCAGCGCGCTCTTGCGCCGTTTTGTACAACCAGTGCGGCGGCATGTCGGGCGCATCGGTTTCCATCACGATGGCGTCCAGGGGCAGGCTGGTCGCCAGGCGTCGCAACTGCAGCGCGCGTTCATAAGTCAATGCACCACCAAAGCCGAGCTTGAAGCCCAGCGCAATAAAGGCGCTGGCCTGCTGCTCACTGCCATTGAAGGCGTGGGCAATGCCGTGCCACTGCCCGCCAGCGCCAGCGACCTCACGCAAGCCTTTGAGTACGCGGTCAACCGAGCGGCGTGTATGCAAAATCACCGGCAAGCCGTACTTTTGAGCTAACTTGAGCTGCGACAGAAAGAAATATTCCTGGCGCTCGCGCAGTGGGCTGACACACAACTCTGGCACAAAGAAATCCAGCCCTATTTCACCGACGGCCACCAGGCGCGGGTCATCCCGGTGCCGCATCAACGTGGCGTCCAGGCGGTTCAGATGATCGTCCAACGCCGTCTTGACATACAGCGGGTGAATGCCGAGTGCATAGCTGTCACCCGTTGTGTGTGCCAGCTCCCGCACGACATCAAAGTTGCCAACCCCGACGGCGGGCAAGACACAATGAGCTACATTATTAATAGCAGCTCGCGCCCGCACTGCCTGGGCCTCAGGCATGGACTCTTGTGCATCCAGGTGGCAATGGGTGTCGATCCAGAAGGTCATACAGGGAAAGTACCATATCTTCGTCACGGAACCGACACCAAAATGTCATTTAGCCGCCGTATGCTCGGTAGACTTTTGGGCGCCATCGTCCAAATTGAATGTTGTCATCCCTTAATTAGGAAGGAAACCCCTATGAAAGTTCTCCACGCTTTTCTCGCCACCAGCGCCCTCGCGCTCGGCCTGGGCACGACAGCCCTGGCCCAGGAAAAAACCCTGCGCTTGCTGACCTGGGCAGACTATGCACCGGCCGACGTGGTCGCGCAGTTTGAGAAAGAAAGTGGCTACAAGGTCGATTTGACCCTGTCCAACAACGAAGAAATGATCTCCAAGCTGCGCGCCACTGGCGGTGCAGGTTTTGATCTGGCGCAGCCGTCGCAAGACCGCATCACCGGGCCGCAACAGGAATTTGGCATTTACAAGCCGATGGATATGAGCAAGCTCAAAGCCGAACTGTTCATTCCCTCCATGCTGGAAGCGACCAAGAAAAACACCACACTGGGCGGCAAGGTCTATGGTTTGCCACACATCTGGGGCACCGACGGCCTGGTGGTCAACACCAACCTCACCAAGATGGCCGACTACCCGGATCTGTGCCGTGCCGATGTCAAAGGCAAAACTGCCGTGCGCCTGAAACGCCCGACCCTGCTGGCGTTTGCCTTTGCATCTGGCAAAGACCCGTTTGCGCTCTACAACAACCCCAAAGCCTACGGCGCGCTGATGGACGAGGTGGGCAAAACCATGATCGCCTGCAAAGGCAACCTGAAATTCTTCTGGGACAACAAAGACCAGTTGCTCAACGGCATGCGCACGGGTGAAATCGTCGGCGCCATGATGTGGGACACGGGCGGCTGGAAGCTCAATGGCGAGAAGGCTGAAATCCAGTTCATCGCGCCCAAGTCTGGCGCACTCGGCTGGATCGACACCTTTGCCATTCCGGCCAAAGGCAAGAACGATACCGCCGCTTACGCCTGGATCAACTTCAACCTGCGCCCCGAGATTGCGGCACGGGTGGCCAAATCGGCAGGCAATTTCACGGCCTCCCAGGGCGCGGATCAGTTGATGGACGCCAAGCTGAAGGCCCAGTTTGCCGCCAGCTTCCCTGAAGCAGCTTTGAAAAATGTCAAGTGGTACCCGGCGGTTCCCGCTGGCATTGAAGAGATTGAAGGCCGGGTGCTGGACCGCATCAAAGCGGCCAATTGAGCTTGGGCTTGCATTGAGCTCTGACGTATCTGCTGCGCCCACCGCTTCCGGTGCGGCGCAGCCTGACCTGCAGGCCACCCATGTGGCCAAGCACTACGGCGCGTTTCATGCGGTGGACGACTTGTCTCTCGAAGTGGCACGCGGCAGTTTCTTCTCTATCCTGGGGCCTTCAGGCTGCGGCAAAACCACGCTGTTGCGCATGATTGCGGGCTTTTTGAGCCCCGACTCCGGTGATATTCAGATTGGCGGCAAGCCCATGAACGGCGTGCCGCCCAATCGACGCCCGGTCAACATGGTGTTTCAACACCTGGCGCTGTTCCCGATGATGAACGTGGGCGACAACGTGGGCTACGGTCTGGCGCGCCGCGGCGTGGCCAAAGACGAGATCAAGCGCCGCGTGGGTGACATGCTGGAGCGCGTCAGCCTGCCCGGTGCGCAAGATAAGCGCGTCGATCAGTTGTCTGGCGGACAAAAGCAGCGTGTGGCGATTGCCCGCAGCCTGGTTCTGGAGCCCACACTCTTGCTGCTGGACGAACCCCTGGGTGCGCTGGACTTGAAGCTGCGCGAGCACATGAAGATTGAGCTCAAGCAGTTGCAGGCCGCCTTTGGCACCACCTTTGTGTACATCACGCACGACCAATCGGAAGCGCTGGTGCTGTCAGACCATGTGGCGGTCATGAACCACGGCCGCTTTGAGCAGGTGGGCACGCCGCAGCAGTTGTATTACGAGCCACAGACCCCCTTTGTGGCGGGCTTTGTGGGTGCCAACAACCGCATTGCAGGCCGTGCATCGGACGTGAACGGCAACATGGTGACCGTCACCAGTGCCGATGGCATGGTGGTTCCCGCACGGGCCATGGGCAAGGTCCAGCGTGGTGATGCGGTTGAGGCCTTTGTGCGCCCCGAAGTGGCCCGTCTGGCGCGCCAAAGCGTCGCGCTGGCAGATGCCGGCTTGCCTTTTTTCAGCGCCCGCGTAGCCAGCCTGCTGTTCGACGGTGCCAACTCGGCGGTGTTGTTGCATGAAGAGAACTCGCACACTGAATTTCGTATCGCCTTGCCCCAGACCGGTCAATTCGCCGACCTGGCGGTGGGTGAGCGCGTGCACTTCGGCTTTGACCCGCAACGGGCCGTGTGCTTTGCCCCAAGCCAAGCCGAAAGATCGGCGTAGGCCAGCGGTGAGCGTCCATGCCAACTGAATCTACCCGCAGCGCCATGCCGTACGCACGGCTGATGCTCATGCTGCTGCTGGCGCCGGCGCTGTTGTGGCTGGTGGGGCTGATTGTGTTGCCCCACGTCGAGCTGGGTATCTTGTCGCTGCGCGCACGGGTAGCGCCGCGCGTCTATGAGGTCAGCCTGGCGCAGTACCGCACTTTCATTGAAGAGCCGCTTTACTGGCACACCTTTGTGCGCACGGCGCTGATGTCGATTTTGGCAACAGCCATCACATTGTTCATGGCGTTCCCGATTGCCTGGACCATTGCCAAGCTGGCGCGCGGTCGCAACAAGTCGATGCTGTTTGTGCTGTGCCTGATCCCATTTTGGGTCAGCGAAACGGTGCGCACCCTGGGCTGGATGATTTTGTTGCGCGAATCCGGCGTGCTGCCGCAGTTGCTGGTGTGGCTGGGCCTGACACCCGCGCCGATCGAGATGCTCTACCACGACTCCACCATTTTGGTCGGGCTGGTCTACACCTCCATGCTGTTCATGGTGATCCCGCTGATCAGCGCGCTCGAGAGCCTGGACGACTCGCTGATTGAAGCCGCCTACGACCTGGGCGGCAACGGCTGGTCGATCCTGCGCCAAATTGTGATTCCGCACGCCGCGCCCGGTATTGTGGCGGGCTGCATTGTGGTGTTCATGCTGACCCTGGGCAACTACCTGACACCCACACTGCTGGGTGGCAAAAACTCGCAGTGGTTTACCGAGCAGATCTACACCCAGTTCATCACCCGCTTCAACTGGGAACAGGGAGCCGCCTTCGGCTTTTTGCTGCTGGGTTTATCCACGGCCATCGTGTGGGCCGGTTTGCGCTTAAGCGGTCAGAAATTTGGTGAAGTGATGCAACGATCATGATCGCCTCCCTGCCCCGCCCGCTTTGGCTGCGCGCCAGCACCGTGATCTACGGGCTGCTGTTTTTTGCTTTTTTGTTTCTGCCGCTGGTGGTCGTGGCGGTATTTGCATTCAACAACGCACCCTACCCGGCGCCGCCGTGGCGCGGCTTCACGCTGGACTGGTTTTTGGGTGGTGCCGATACGGCGCGCCGCGGCTTGTTTGCCGACAGCGCCATGCTGGGCAGCCTGTGGACCAGTGTGGTGGTGGCGTGCTGGGTGACCGTGCTCTCGGTATTGGTCGGCACGGCCAACGCGTTTCTGATTGAGCGCACGCAGTTTCGGGGCAAACAGGCTTTGTCATTGTTGATGCTGGCGCCGCTGGTGATTCCGGGCGTGATTCTGGGCATCTCGATCCTGGCTTTTGCCAGCCGCATTGCCAATCTGGCCGATGACCTGTGGGCTCTGGAACTGAA
>Ga0209913_1001789_pt1 | contig 10721 bp, 2 predicted proteins | sample PersoiDNA2013203_FD_185805 | JGI IMG/M metagenome (GOLD analysis project Ga0209913, IMG submission 185805) | Permafrost soil microbial communities from the Arctic, to analyse light accelerated degradation of dissolved organic matter (DOM) -... | ecosystem: Environmental > Terrestrial > Soil >... | reverse complement strand
AGGCATTGGATGACTTCCGCTTCGCCGGTGGTTTCTTCGCAGCTCGGGGTGTCGAGCACGCTGGGGAAAAAGTGCACGTCCTGCTTGCCGGTCTTGATCAGATAGAAGCGCGACAAGGTACTGCCGACGGTCTTGCCGGCCTTCTTGTAGCGGATGCCGACCACCAGTTCTTCGAGCGTCTGGTTGGATGAATTGGTCAACTGGATCTGCGGCGAACAAGTCGGTTTTCTGTTGCCGCCATCGTTGGCAACCATGATCGCCTGCGGCACTGCGAGGTAGATCAGGCCTTTCGGACGGCGCTTCTTGAGCAGCTCCTGCAACGGCTGATCGGACACGAAGGCGCCCGCACCCAGATGATGGGCAGCGTCCTGGGCATGGGCCGGCAGCATGCAGACCAAGCTTGCCAGCGCCGTCAACAGCACCCCTGCCCTTTTTGTGTTGCATCCGACGTCCGGCGGCAATATTCTTTTGTTGTTCATGAGACGGCTCCGCTCAGGCGGAGACAAGTGATGATAAGTCGGCCGACCGCGCAAGCGCGAGGTCGGTGTTCAAGGCCGGGCAGAGATCGACGCCCCGGAGAAAGAAATGATCTCCGGCAAATTCCCTCAGTACGAAACCGGCTGTCGTAAACCGCCGCCAGCCAGCCATGCTTTTCGCATCGGCATGCACATCATGGATGCCGGCATAGGCCGCGATCGGATACGAGGCAGCCGTAGCCGCAGCATCCGTGTCGAGGGGCGCGGCCGCGAGCGCAAAATCGGCCCGCATGAGCGGCAGCGTCATATCCCAGAATTCCTGCTCGTCTGATAGCTCCGCCGGAATCCCGCCGTAACGCAGCAGCAGCGCTTTGAACGCCTGGTCATCCAGGCCCGCGGCCTGCAGCGCCGGCGACGGCAAATCCGGAGGCAGGTGCGCCGCGACGACCAGGCTTACCGGCGCCCTGCCGGCAGCAGCCAGTCTGCCCGCCAGGGCGAACGCAAGGCGCGCACCCATGCTGTAGCCGAACAAGGCATAAGGGCGGTCGAGCAGCGGCGCCAGCGCTGCCTGCAAGGCCGCCAGCATCTCTTCCCATGCGTGCAGAGGCGCTTCGCCAAGACGCGTCTCGTGTCCGGGATACTGGACCGGCGCCACGCCTACCCCCGCCTCCGCCAGGCGGGCGCGCCACGGCAGGAAATTGGACGCGCCGCCGCCCGCGAACGGCAGACAAAACAAGCGCGTGTGGGCATCTTCCCGGCCTGCGCCGAAAGGAAACCAGGCACTTGATTCTTGTATTGCGGTCATGAGAAGAGATTCATTCCACGGGGTACATGCCCAGCCCCGGCAGCCGCCGAAGCCGGGCGCATAAAAATACCGGAAGCGAGTTCACTTCCGGCATGCAGTTTTTGCAGATGGTTCAGGCCGGGATCAGACCGCGTCCGCGTCCTTCTTGCCACCCGGCGCGTGCTTCTTCAAGAACTCCTTGCCTTCCTGGATCTGCTCCTTCAGCTTTTGCCCCATTTCTTTCGTGTTGACGTCGAGCAGGGTGCCGCCCGATTCAAAATGTTGCAGGAACAGTTTGCCGACTGCATAGGTCGCCGCGCCCGCCAGCGTGGATTGCGCCAGGACGCCTGCGGCAATACCGAGGCCCGGGATGAACTTCAAGACACTACTGACCGGACCGGCAATCACCAGGGGCAAATAGCCGCTGAGTACCGAACCCAGCAGCTTTTTGCCGCGTTCATCGGACAGCGTAAAGCCGTAGAGGCCACCGATCTTGCGCAGCAGGCTCAGTTGTACGCCTGTCAGGGCGATCAGGTCGAGGCCGGGGATCGGCAAGATCCCCACGCCCATGGCGGTCATTGCATGGTTTTTGATGGAATGCAGCGCCTCGTTATGGCGCTCGGCCGGGGTCAATTCCTCGACGTGCTCTGCTGCCGGTTCTTCTGCGGCGATCGTTTCATCGGTAGTTTTCATTGAAATCTCCTTCGTAAATTAAACACCCTGAAGCGCATGAGATTGCTGGATAGCTCAAGGCCGGGGGAAAAGACTCTGTTGCACAGGACAACAGAGCAGCACTTTCGGGAAAACGGTCGAACACAAGCCTGTACACGGGCAACGCATGAACAATATACGCAAACCGCCGAAATTATTCGGTATACGGCAAATATATTCAACAAATTCCCAACAAAAAAACTGATTACAACCTTTATTCATCGCCTATGCCGGCGCTCCTTGCCTGCCGCACTGGAAAAGGCGAGGTTTTGCCGCCTCCGTCCGGTCCGGCGCCACTCTCAACGCGCCCTGGTACGCGTCGCTTCAGACCTGCATTCCTTCCATCAGGACGCCCAGCGGCAAGTCATCCAGAACCTCCAGAAGCGCGGCATAGGACTGCAGCATGGCTTCGGCTTGCAGCGGCAAAACCAGGCCGGCGTCGTACACCGCGATCAGGTGCAATTGATCTCCTGGCGTGACCTCCAGATTGAACGGGTAATGCCATTGATCGCAAATGGCGACATCGCTGACCTGCAGCGCGGCATTGCCCCGCCCGATATCGCCCAGCGGATAGTTCTGGATGCGCAGCGCCGTGCCGAACAAGGCGTCGCCGTCCGGCAAGCCGATGCACTGCGCGATGTCCGACAACGCCAGCGTGGCATGCGCCATGGTGGAGACGCGCCTGCGCTGCAGTTGCAGGCAGGCGTCAACGAAGCCGATTGCGGGATCGATCTGGCAGCGCAACGGCGGCGTGTTGATCAGGTTGCCCACCATGATGTCGATGCCATCGACATCCTCCGGGCGCAATACCGAGGTGACGCCGAAACACACTTCGTCCGCAGCGCTATGACGCGCCAGCACCAGCGCCCATGCCAGCATGAAAACGCTAGACGCGGACAGGCGATGCCGGCGTGCAAACGCGCTCAGGCGCGCACCGGTTCCGGCTTGCGGCTGCGCGCTGATCTCCGCGAAATTGCCGCTGCACGATGCGACCGGCCCGGCGGGCCAGCGCGATGCTTTCATGTCGGCCAGTTCCTCACGCCAGAAGCTGCGTGCAGCCGCCCTGTCCTGGCGTTCCAGCCAGTCGAGGAAAACACGGAAGTCCGCTGCGGGCATCGTTGTCGTCGTCCATTGCTTGTCATACGCAGCCATGACCTCGTTCAGCAAGACCGGCATCGACCAGCCGTCGATCAGGATGTGGTGATAAGTCCAGACAAAATGATGACCCGTCTTTGTCTGCAACAGCGAGAAACGCATCAGTGGCGGCTTGGCCAGATCGAATCCGCGTTCCCGGTCTTGTCGGCAATAGGCGTCGAAGGCTGCATCGGCGTCTTCTTCCGGCAAGCCGGTCCAGTCCTCGCGCTGCCAGATCAGCGTCGACGGTTCGGAAAAATACTGGCAGGCCTTGCCGCTCTCCCTGATCGCAAAACCGGCGCGCAGTGACAGATGCCGCGACAGCACGGTTTGCCACGCAGCGATGAAATCGGCAGTTGCCAGTTCAACCGGCAGGCGCGCAGTGAATTGCACCACGTAGGCAGAAGAATCCGGATGCGCAACGGCGTGTTCCAGCATGGCGGCCTGCTGCGGCGCCAATGCGTAACTCGGCGCCGCCTCCTTCTGCGTGCCCCGCGTCAACGCCTGCAACCAGTCATGCATCGCGTTGCCCAAGCGCTCTGCAAAGTCCCGCGGCAGCACGCGCGGATCGAACGTCAGGTCCAGCTGCAAACGTCCGCCGGAAATCATGGCGTTGACGTCCAGAACGTAGTGACGCGGCGTCGATGGTGCAAAACCGGCGCCATCGGCTTCCGGCGCGGGCCCGACCGGCAGGCTGTCCGGCCATGCCGTATCCCATTGCCCAAGGTAGTTGAATGCGATTTCCGGAACCGGCAATGCCGCCAGCGCCTTCCGCACGGCCTTGTCGGGCGACAGGAAACGCAGCACGCCGAAACTGAAACCATGACGCGGCATGGCCTTGAGCGCCTCGCGGATCTTGTCGATGCGCTGCACTCCGAGTGGCATGGTCCATGGTGCCAGCACCGTAAACCATCCCGGTATGCCGCCAACGTCGATGTCTTCGAGCATGATGTCGCGGCCATGGGATTCGAGCGCAACGCCGATGTTGAGTTTGCCTGCGCCGCCCAGCAATTCATCCAGCGCAACACTCAAGGCAGTCAGCAAAATCTCTTGCACCTGAGCTCCGTGACTGCGGGGAAGCTCGCGCACCAGCATGCCGGTGACACCTTCATCCAGCGTAAAACTGCTGGTGTGCGCGGCGCCGGCAGTCGCCGCGATATCGGTGCGCAACACAGGCAGGCGCGCCAGATTGCGCGGCTGCTCCAGCCAGTAAGGCAATTCGCCCAGGGCTTGCGGGGAGACTGCATGGCGCGCTACCGCCGCCGCCCATTGTCCAAAAGACGCGCGTGCGGGAGGCAGGCTGACGACAGCCGACTTCTGCGCTTGCGCATAGGCGTCGAACAGGTCTTCCAGCAACACCCGCCACGACACGGCGTCAATGATCAGGTGATGCGCCACGACGTGCAGGCGCGCAGTCGCCGATTCAGCTGGTGGCGTGTACAGCACCAGTCGCAACAGGGAACCATCTACGATGTTCAGACGTGTCTGATTGTCTGCTGCGCCTTGTTCAAGCAAGACGCGCCATGCCGCCATATCTGCCGGCGGCGGCACCGTTTCCAGCGAGGCCATCGTCTGTTCGCCGAGCTGCTGCTGCCAGACTCCATCGCTCAGCCTGAACCGCAGCCTCAGCGCATCATGGCGTGCGCAAACCGCATCCAGTGCGCGGCGCAAGGCCGGCACATCCAATCCGGCCGGGACTTCCAGCAGGAAGCTCTGGTTGTAGTGATGCAGATCCGGGGCATTCTGCTGCAGGAACCAATGCTGGATCGGCGTCAGCGGCACCGGGCCGGCAACCTGCGCCGCCACCTTCGCAGGTTCCACTGAGTGGCCCGTATCCACCTGCGCCACCTGCGCCACCTGTGCCGCCAGCGCTGCCAGCGTCGCCAAATCCGGATCCATGATCTGGTTGAGCGTCAGCGCGATGCCCTGCCGGTTGGCTTTGGACACCACCTGGATCGCGAGAATCGAATCGCCGCCGAGTTCAAAGAAGTTGTGTCCCGGCAGCACTTGCGCCACATTGAGCACCTGCGCCCAGATGGCCGCCAGTTGCCGCTCGGTCTCGCCTGCGTAGTCGCCTGCGGCTTCCACGAGCGGCTGCGACGGCTGCTCAGGAACAGCCTCCAGCGCCTTGCGATCGATCTTGCCGCTGGTCGTCAGCGGCATTGATTCCAGTACGATGAAATGAGCGGGCACCATATGCGGCGGCAACTGCTCGCCGAGGAATTTACGCAGGCTGTCATTGGCCACCGGAACGCGTGTCTCCAGATAGCCGGTCAGACGGCGATCATCCGTGCCGTAGTGACGCAGCAATACCGCGGCGTGGCGCACGTCGGCATGTTGCATCAGCGCCGCCTCGATTTCATTCAACTCGATGCGGAAACCGCGCAGCTTGACCTGATGATCGTTGCGGCCGACAAACTGCACCCTGCCGTCGGCGAGGCGATAGCCACGATCACCAGTTTTGTACAAGCGCGCGCCCGGAGGTCCGTAGGGATCCGGCACAAAACTCGCCGTCGTCAGATCCGGTCGGTTCAGATAGCCGCGCGCCAGCCCCGCTCCGCCGATGTACAACTCGCCGACCACGCCGGGCGGAACCAGCTGCATGTCGGCATCCAGCACATGCAGCTGCATGTTCGGCAGCGGCCGGCCGAGCGGCAGTTGTCCGGTGCTGTCATTAGAGACGGACCAGGCTTCGACGCTGACTGCGACCGAGGCTTCGGACGGGCCGTAACCGTTATAGAACTTGCGTCCCGGCCCCCAGCGCAGGACCAGATCGGGCGCGCAGCTTTCGCCGGCGACCACCAGCGTCTGCAAACCTGGCAGACGACTTTCATCCAGCGTCGCCAGTGCCGTCGGCGGCAAGGTCGCCGCGCTGATGCGCTGGTTTCGCATGAACCGTTCCAGTCCTTCACCGACGCGGGCGGTATCGGCGTCGGGCACGATCAGCGCGGCGCCGGCGCCGAAGGCCATCGCCATTTCCCAGATCGATGCATCGAATGACAGCGAAGCAAACTGCAATACGCGCGCTTCCGGCAGCAAGCCGAAGGCGCTGCGCTGCGCATGCGCCAGCGAACGCAGGCCGGCATGGGTGTTGCCGACGCCCTTGGGCGTGCCGGTCGAACCGGAGGTGTAGATGACGTAGGCCAGCGACTGCGGATGAGGCTGCACGAAACTGGCATCGTCGGCATCGTCGGCTTCTTCAGGAACCTGCATGGCAAACAAGACTTCCGGATCCTGCGTGATCGTCTGCGCCTGCAACTCTTCCGCGCAGGCGCGATCGGCGATCAGCAAGGACGCGCCGCTGTCTTCCAGCATGAAGCGCCGGCGCGCTGCCGGATAAGCGGGGTCAAGCGGAACGATGGCGCCGCCGCAACGCAGGATGGCGATGACCGCAATCACGTAGCGCGACGAGCGCGGCAGACACAGCGCAACCTTCGTTTCGCTCCCCACGCCGAGCGCCCGCAAGCGTCGCGCCAGCCGCAAGGATTCGATGCGCAAGGTCTCATAGCTCAGGCTGCGCTCCTGATTGTGTTCCTGATCGCTCAAGGCCACGGCACCGGGAGATTGTTTCGCCCAGGCGTCGATTTGCTGCGGCAGGTACGCCGGCGTAATCACCTCGGTCGGGCCGCGACCGGCCGCCAACGCCGCCTGCGCGTCGATATCGTCCAGCGTCAGCAAGCGCGCCGCCGGCCGTTCCGGGTGTGCGGCCATGTTGTCGAGCAGGCGCGCCAGTTGCGCCAGCAAGCGATCGGCCGCTGCGGGTGGAATGCTGCCGTCACGATGCAAAGACAAGCTGAGCGTGTCGCCGATGCTGCAGGCCAGCGTCAATGGATAGTTGGTGCGCTCCCTTACCTCGACGCCTGCCAGACGCAAGCCGCCGCCGGCGAGGGACTGCGCCTTCGGATAGTTCTGCACCAGCAACAGCGTCTGAAACAATTCCTGATTGCCCGGCAAGGATGCGGCCTGGCGGATTTCGATCAGCGATGCGCCGGCATGTTGTTCGCGCTCCAGGTGCTGCTCCTGCAATTGCGCCAGCCAGTCCGACAACGGCGTGGCCGAAGGAATCGTCACCCGCGCCGGGACGGTGGCGATGAGCATGCCGATCATTTCCTCGACGCCGTCGAGTTCCGCCGGCCGGCCCGATACCGTGACGCCGAACACCACTTCGCGGCTCGCGCTGCAACGCGCCAGCAATAATCCCCAGGCTGCCTGCAACACCGTACCGAGCGTAGTGCGAGCGCGTTGCGCCAGCTTTTGCACTGCTTGCGTACGCGCCGGCGACAACTCCATCGCGTGCACGGCTGCTTCTCCCGAGACGGCGTCGCCCGCCTGCGTGGCGAACGCCAGCGAAGTCGGCTCAGTTATCCCGAGCAGCGAACGCCGCCAGAAGGCGACGTCGTCGTTGCGCTCACCTGCGCCACGTCGCTCATTCCAGCGCACATAGTCGCTGAAACGCGGCGCGACCTTGAGGCGTACCGACGCATCACCCAGCGCCTGGCGATACAGCGCGAAGATATCTGCCAGCAGCAGCGACACCGACCAACCGTCCAACAGCAGATGGTGCGAACTCCAGACCAACTCATGGCGCTGCTCCCGGACGCGCACCAGTTGCAGGCGCTGCAGGGGCGCTTGCCCGAGCTCGAAGCCGCGCGCCACCTCAGCCTGCATCAGCGTATCCAGCGCCACTGCACGGGCTGCTTCGTCAAGGCCGCGCCAGTCCAGCACGGTCCAGTGCAATTCAACTTGAGCGTGCACGCGCTGGCGCATCGCCGGCATATCGCGCCAGTGGAAACTGGTGCGCAACATGCTGTGGCGTTGCTGCGCCTGCTCCCACGCGCGGCGCAAGGCCTCGGCGTCAAGCACACCGTCCAGCGTCAGGCGCAGCTGATTGCAGTAGATGTCGGGATCACGCAGGCTGTGGAACACGATGCCTTGCTGCAACGGCGTCAGCGGCAACTCTTCTTCGATATGGTCTTGCTGATCTTGCGAATCTTGCAGCGCTGCAGCGCGTTGCTGTGCTGCAGCGGCGATCTCATGCAGCGCCAGGTTCACTTCGCGCAGCCATGCGCTGATGCGTTCACGCCGTGCATCGCCCGCCGGAAAACTGACCGCGCCGTCAAGGCAACCCGCGCGAACGCCGGCGTTGATTTCGATCACGTGGCTGCGCGCGAATGCCGGACTTTGCCCCGGTCCGCTGTCTTCATCGACGGCGGCAAAGCCGTTGCCGCCGGCGGCGCCGATATCCAGCCTGCCGAGATAGTTCAGCAGAATCCCGGCGCCCGGCAAACCTTGCAGCGCGGCGCGCTGTGCGGGATCCGCCGACAGGTAGCGCATGACGCCCATCGCCAGCCCCTGGTAAGGCGATTCGCGCACGCGTTCGCAGACGTGCGCCACAATCCCCGCCGGATCCGGCCCGGCTTGCGGCCACTGCAACAGCACCGGTTGCACCGCCGTGAACCAGCCGATGGTGCCCGACAAGTCGACGTCTTCAAACAGATCGACGCGGCCGTTGCGTTCCAGATCGATCTGCATTGTCCCCTTGAGGCCGATGCGGGCGGCGCCGATGAACAATGCCGCCATCAGCAGTTCGTCGACGCGGGCATGGAAAACACCCGGCGCCAATTGCAGAAGAACGCTGGTAGTTTCACTGTCGAGCGACAGCGACGAGACATCCGCATCGCCTGCCGTACCTGCAGGCAAATCCGTCGGCAACACGGATAGCCCGCGATCGGCGAAGCGCCCGGTAAAATAATCCACCGACGACTGCGCCGCCGGCGTGGCGGCCAGTTCGTGCAGCTTGCGCGACCAGCTGTGATATGAGCTGTGATATGAGGTGGTCGGCGCGGGCAAGACAATCTCGCCGTGCAAGGCCTGGTCGTAGGCCAGGCTCAGGTCGTCCAGCAACACCGACCAGGAGTAAGCATCAATCGCCAGGTGATGCACCGCGATCATCAGGCGTGCGGCCGGTTTGGCCAACACCGCCAGCATCACCCGACCGCTGTGCAAATCCATGCTGCGCTGCGCCTGCTCGTAGGCGGCGGTACGCGCCGGCAATCCGGCGTCGACGCCATCCAGCACGCGCAGGATAGTCCCCGGCGCAGCGGCCGCAACTTGCAAGCGCTCGTCTTCGACCCGCAGACGCAACATCGGGTGGCGCGCGACGATGGCCTGTAGAGCTCGTTCCAATGCAACGGCATCGACCTGCGCCGGCGTCTGCAACACGACCGACTGGTTGTAGTGGGCGCGATGTTCTCCCGCCTGTTCGAAGAACCATGCCTGGATCGGCGTCGGCTGCAATGCGCCGATATCGGCTTGCGGCAATTGATTGCCCGGCCTCGCCTGTGCGCGTAATTGCAACGCGCGCATCAACTCGCGCACCGTCTGGAAGCGGAAAATGTCGCGCACCGTCAGGTTCAGCTGCAATTGCCGTGCACGCGACACGACCTGCAGGCTGCGGATCGAATCGATGCCCAGCTCGAAGAAATTGTCGCAAGGCCCCACCGCCGGCCGGTCCAGAACCTCGGCAAACAGTGCCGCAAGCGGCGCTTCAGCAGCCGTGGCGACGACTTCGACGGCATCAGGCTGAGACGGCATATCTCGCGTGACATCCATCTCCAGCAATGCACGCCGGTCGGTCTTGCCCGAGGCGGTACGCGGCAACTGCGGCAACGTGACGCACAGCGCCGGTACCATGTAGGCCGGCAGGCGCTCGTCCAGCCACGCGCGCAGCGCACCGGATTCCAGTTCCGCATCGCAGCCTGCCACGGCCAGCAACTGGCCGAAGCCGGCACTGTCCTGACGCATCAGCACCACCGCCTCGCGCACCTGCGGATGCAGCATCAGTGCCGATTCGATTTCCGCCAGTTCGATGCGATAGCCGCGCACCTTGGCCTGCTGGTCTTTGCGGCCGATAAATTCCAGCGTGCCGTCGATGCGGCGACGTCCCAGATCGCCGCTGCGATAGCTGCGCAGCGCGGGGGTCAGCGGATGCGGCCGGAACACGGCGGCAGTCTGCTCCGGCTGGCCGACATAGCCCTGCGCGACCCCGGCGCCGCTGATCAGGATTTCGCCGATCACGCCCGGCGGCACGGCCAGGCCGCTGCCATCGACGACTTCCAGTACGACGTTGGCGATCGCCCCGCCGAGCGGCAAGACTTCGGCGGCCGACGACAACGGCTGTTCGGCAGGATTGAAAAACGAAGAGCTAATGGTCGCTTCGGTCGGGCCGTAGCCGCTGCGAAATGCGATCGGATGCGCGCACAGCGCCTGCCACTCGCGCCAGCGCCCGGCAAACACCCGGTCGCTGCCGGTCACCACCAGACGCAGGCAAGCAGGCGGTGCACGGCGCGCCTGACCGAGCGCGCGCACCCACTCATGCCAGAACGCCGCCGGCAGGTTCAGCACGCTCAGAGCGGCCTGCCCGACGTGCTGCTCGAACGCGTCCATGCTGTCGGTGACACCCTCTGCACGAATCACCACGCAGGCGCCGGCTGCCAGCGTCGGGAAAATTTCTTCGGCGGCGACGTCGAAATCGGCGGCGGCGAATTGCATGACCCGGTCGTTCTCGCGCAAGCCAAAATCCTGCACCACCGCGTGTGCATGGTTGGCGAGATTGG
>Ga0209913_1001785_pt1 | contig 10740 bp, 7 predicted proteins | sample PersoiDNA2013203_FD_185805 | JGI IMG/M metagenome (GOLD analysis project Ga0209913, IMG submission 185805) | Permafrost soil microbial communities from the Arctic, to analyse light accelerated degradation of dissolved organic matter (DOM) -... | ecosystem: Environmental > Terrestrial > Soil >... | reverse complement strand
CAAGTACTACGGCACCCCGCTAACCGCCTTCCTGTCGGCCCTGTGTGAGCCCGGAAAGATGCTGGGGTGGTCGACCATTTTGCGCCACACCATTGAGCGCTTTGTCTCGACGTCACTACCCAAATCAACGAGCGGACAGGCCCAACGTGCCGCCACTCGTTTTGGATTGGCTGCTGCCGCTGGGGAGTTGGCCACCGCCTTGGGGATAACAGGTTGGCCTGAGGGTGGAGCGACCACGGCGGCAAAGGTTTGTCTCAATGCCTGGCTGAATGAGCGAGGCGGCGCCGGAAACTTCGAGAGTGATGCCATCGTGGCGCGGCTTCGCCAAGTGATCGAGCGTTTTGGGGAGAGCCGTTTCACTCGCTGGGAATCCGCCGCCGCCAAGATCGATGAGCACGGCCCTCGCACCATTGACCGGCTGGGCTTTCGCAAAACGCTGGAGCATGGCCTGGGTGATGCGTTGCACACCACCACTACCTATTACGTACTGCCCGAGGCTTGGTGTTCCGAAGTCTTCAAAGGCATGAACCTGAATGCCGTTAACAAAGAGCTATTGAACCGCGCCATTTTAGAGCCCGGCAGCGATGGCAAAGCGGCTCAATCGGTAAGACTGCCGGGCATGCCTAAAGCCCGTGCCTACGTTTTCAACTCATCCGCACTCATGGCGGAGACAGCGGGCACTCCTTCGAGGCCGCATAAATTAGTTATCCATTTTGGCCTGCCATTCCGGCAAGCCTTTCGCAGCACCATATGTAAATGGAGATACCCGCATGTCTAACAGAAACTCGATTTCAACCCCCGAAATTAAAGCGGCTCAGAACAAATACGCATCTCAACGTGAAACGCTCCAAGAACTGGAGAGGACCAAGAAGCAGCTAGCCCACAAATTAACGGCCTTGGTCGCTGAGGCCACTCTCGACAAGGAAGCCAAAGCATCGGCGCATGACAGGGCGCTCAAGGCCTACAGTGCGGCCATTGCTGCTGGTGATACCGCCGCTGAAGCCGAAGCAGACACCGCCCTGCAATCAATCCTTAGCGAGTCGGACAGAAGCCGTGGCAAGCACCTGGCTCGAACTGCTGCCATCGCTAAACTTGAACAGGAAATTGCTGAGATCGACCAACGACTTGAACAGTGCACTCGAGCATTGGAGGCTTCACACAAAGAGCTGTTGAGAGCAATCATGTACAAACGAGCCGAGCTATTCAGAAGCAATGCTGCTGAATTGGTGACAGCGGCAAAGCGGTATCAAGAGATCGTACAGGTCCTGGGAATTCCCAGTTGCTTGGCAAGTATTGAGATTCCATTACCTGCCACACATATGCAGGGCCGAATTGACTACATCAGCCCTTACACAATCAGCCCTGGCGCGACGAATCCGACGATTGAGGAGCTGCTCGCGGCCTGATGCAACAGACCATCAACGTGGAACACCTTTTTCCCCTGGAACACATGTGTTCCAGCTCAAATAAAAAGGTGTTCCAGCCTGAAAGCCACGTACTCCGTGGCTTTCAGCTTTAGTGGAACACCTGGAACACCATTTTTTGAGGGGTATCGGTTTTTTACCGCCATCATGCCGTCGCATTGGGCGCCGTCAGCGAGCAGCAGCAGGGTCTGCGACACACGTACCAGACCGAACCTACTACGTCTGTCCGCACACGAAATCGTTCCTGGCGCAACCTGCTCCGAACGTTGAGGACGTGTCTCTTGGACCGAGTCAACAGGCTATCAAGGTGGAACACCTTTTTCCCTTGGAACACCCGGTGTTCCAGCTCAAATAAAAAGGTGTTCCAGCCTGGAGGCCTCGTAGTCCGTGGCTTTCAACCTTAGTGGAACACCTGGAACACCTGGAACACCGTTTTTTGAGGGGTATCGGTTTTTAACCCCCATCACCCCGTCGCACTGGGCGCCTTCAGCGAGCAGCAGAGGGGTCGCCACACGCCTGCCTACCCCCTCCTCCAAGCGTACAGACAGCAGGCAAAACACGGCCCTTCCGCGCTGCTCATGGGTCCTTTGGGAGGTTATTTGGATTGGGGTAATTCGAACCCCGATGTTTTTACAAATTCAAGTGACTATAGGGGGTTCCGTCTCCGGTTGGGTATTAGCTCAGTAGGTTGACCAAACGCCGTACCCAACCCTTGCCAGCTCTCGTTATCACTCTGGAGGTATCAGGGGAAGAGGTCGGAGCCTGTTGCACCCACTATTACCCGCTGTAGGCCACCCAGATAGAGGGTCCAGGGACGAGTAAGTATCTGATCCCCTTCAAAATCTGGTGTCCACGTGTTCCAGGTGTTCCGAAAACGCCGAAATGCTCGTATTTCGTGCATTTCAGGAGTGGAACACCGAGCAAAGATAGGCGGGAACACCTCGTGCTCCATGCACAAAAGATGTTCCAGGAAAATGGAAAAAGAACATCTCCCCAGGCTTATTAGGTTCGTCCCAATCGTGCTAACCGCAGCCAAACCGATACCCTTTAACAGAAGCAGAAACCGGCTAGAAGCGGTAGCCCAACATGGGCTGCTTCCGGCGATTGGGGAACCATTCACTCTGCCTCGCTAGGCCCGCCGTCGCGGCTTCGTATCCTCGCTGGACAAGGTGGCGACACACCTATAGCGTAAACCGGAATGGCCTAACGCCATACGGGGCGTCGCTACCTCATAAGGAATTGAAATCATGCTCATAGAGTCGCTGCGCTTGATCAACTTCAAAAAGTTCAAGGACCAGACTTTCGACTTCAACGAGGATGTGAATATTTTCGTTGGTGATAACAACGCGGGCAAAAGCACAATCCTGGAAGCTTTAGAGATAGTCCTCAACTATCAGTACCGCGGGCGGCCATTTAACGGCGAATTTTCCCCTGATCTTTTCAACGCAGAGACAGTCGCTGAGTTTCGCGCCTCTCCAAAGACCCCCGCGGACTTACCGGCTCTCGTGATCGAAGCGTATATGAAGAACGTGCCCGACTATCGCGGGGCAAACAACAGCCTGAAAAAAGATGTCCAGGGGGTTCAGATCAAAGCCAGCTTTGATCCAGATTTTACGGATGCCTACAACGATTACCTAGCCTCCGGCGCCGCGATAACCAGTATCCCGGTTGAGTTCTACCAAATCGAATGGATGGATTTTGCCTGGAATGTCATCAAACCGATGACCAAGCAATTCAGAGCGCTCTACATTGACCCCACTCGCATTCATCCCACTTTCGGCAAAAATCAGTACATCTCGAATGTGCTGAGCACTGCGCTCAGAAAGGATGAAGAGTACCGTCTGAGTCTGAACTACCGCGAAACACTCCAATCCTTCAACAGCACCGACGAGGTCACCACCGTCAACAAGGATTTGGACTCCGATAACAGGATCACGGAAAAAAAACTGACCATCGCGGCCAATACCATGCCCGCTGGTGCTCTCCAGAACGGCCTGCAACTGGAGGTAAATGCTGTGCCTTTCCACATGATCGGCAAGGGAGAGCAGAGCAAGGTGCAAATCAAGCTGGCCCTGTACAACAAGTCAAAAGACATCGACCTGGTAATGATGGAGGAGCCGGAAAATCACCTGTCGCATGTGGAGCTGAGCAAGTTGGTGCAAGACATCGAAGACCAACGAGACGGCAAACAGCTATTCCTGACCACTCACAGTTCTTATGTTCTGAACAAACTGAGCATCGATAAGATCTGCTTGCTTCATGACACATACAAACGACTGCATCTCCTGGACAAGGGGGTGGTAAAGACGCTAAAGCGGCTGCCAGGCTACGACACACTGCGTGTCGCGCTCTCCAGGAAGGTGGTTTTGGTAGAAGGCCCTTCTGATGAGTTGATCCTAAAGAAGATCTACAAAGACATAAATAATGGGAGTCTGCCAGAGCAGAACGGGATCGATATAATTGTGGTACGGGGCGTCGGGTTCAAGACGTTCATTGCGATCGGCAAAGAAATTGGTACCGCAATTAATGTTTTGCGGGATAACGATGGGAATTACGAAAATAACGTCGTTAAAGCACGTGAGGATTACAAAGATTTTCCAAACATAAAGCTGGTCTCTTCAACGAACAACGATGAGTTTTCGCTGGAGCCTGCGATGATCCTGGCCAACGCGGGTTCGGAAAAAGAGTTGGGTGCTTTTGCAAAAATTGTCCTCTCAACCAAAACCTTCAATCTATTCACTGCCAAACCAAATTTTGCTGAAAAACTTGAGTTCATCGTGGAGTGGTTCAAAAGTGGTGACGGCGATGGCAAAGGCAAAAAGAAGGTCGATGCCGCGATTCGAGTTTTCGAAACTGATAAGCCCCTCATATACCCAGCCTTTCTTGCTGAGGTACTGAATTTTGCTTAATAAGATCTGCATGGCGGGTGCCGGCTCAGGCAAGACTCATAAGGTGATTACCGAATCGATCGCCGAGATTCAACGCGGCGGCAAGGTTCTGGTGGTGACCTACACGACCAGCAATCAGCAGGAATTGAGACGTCGATTTCTGGAGGTCTTTGGTACGCACAGTGATAGGTTCGTGGTTAAAGGTCTGTTCTCTTTTTACCTGGAAGATATGGTCAGGCCGTATCAGCAAGCATTGTTCCCGCGGCGGATCGACGGCATCTGTTTCAACCAGCGCAATCCTCATTTGCAGCCAGACTCAACGTTTATGCTACCGGGGCGCGCAGAGCAACTGGACGACAAGAGCTTCAACCCAAAACACTTTCTGACTTCATGCGAGACCAAGGCTCACACCGGCTTTCTCGCAAAATTGGCGAGTCGGATCATGAAGGCTACGAAAAAAGCTGCTGCAGTACGACTAGGGGAAATCTATACCCAAGTGTTTTTTGATGAGATCCAAGATTTGGTTGGGTGGGACTACGAGGTGCTCAAAGGCTTGAGCAAAGCGATACCGATACCTATCACGTGCGTGGGAGATTTCCGGCAAACGGTATACGACACGGCGTTTGGCCAAAAAGCGCCTAAAACGGCCGCCGAGAAAATCGCCGCCTTTAAATCCATGGGCTTTGTGGAGGAGGCATTAGTGCTCAACCGGCGGTGCATTCAGCCGATTTGTGACGTCGCAGATGCGGTACACAAAGGCGTTTATGAAGCGACGAAATCGGCGGTGCAGGAGATTCCTCCCGACTTTGCCCATCACCTCGGCACCTTCGTCGTAAGGGAGTCGGACGTTGCTGAATACATAAGGATGTTTGACCCTATGGTACTACGCTGGAGCGTAACATCTGGAACGAAGCTTCTTCCTGCAGAGGCCCGCTGCTACAACTTTGGCGGAAGTAAAGGGCTGGGTTTTGATCGGGTGTTGGTACTACCCACGGTAAACCAGTTGCCTTTCGTCCTGGATGGTCGAAAGCCGTTTCCCGCCAAGGACGAAACAGCTCAGAACAAGATGTACGTCGCGATCACGCGCGCGCGATACAGTCTGGGATTTATCGTGCCAGACAAGAAGGCCGATGGTTTACGATTCCCAGTTTGGGCAAAAGCCGCTGTCTGAAGCAGCGCCGGAAGTAGTCCGAGGTGCCCAGGTTAATGTTCAACCTTGGGATCTTCCCCTTTCTCAGGCTGCCAACTGTTCGGCCTCAAATCACTTAGAATTTGGCTGATGCGGTCTACCATCATGCAAAGAAGCTCGCCCAGGCGCACTCGATGCGCGGCAACGTCTGATATGAGCCGACTTAATCAGGTCACGACAGGCGGTCAGCAGCGACCGGTGCGTTTCGGTCAAAAACGGACTGTCCGCGCGTGAGATTGGTCAAAAAATAAGGCTCGGCATCCCCAAAGCTTCACTCGATGCCAGGGCAAAAACCTGATTAAACAACCAGTCTGGACAGATACTCAGTACTCATTTATGTAACCACGGAGTAGCGTCTCCTCCCCATCAGCACAGGTTTAGCGTATCGCACAGAAGCAGATGGAATGATTTTTTGAGCATTGGCAACTACTCGCTTAGTGTAATATGTTCGTAGGGGCTCAGCTTTGATAGATAAAACCAATATATGCTAACGGAAGTGATATTTATGTTAAAAGAGCAATTAGAAGCCATCCAGCAAAAAGCTAAAGAGCGGACTGTTAAAACGCAAACTGTAGAATACGACTTGGAAACACTAGTCAAAAAAATAAAAAGAGAGGTAATCAGGCTTAATCCGGATTATCAACGAAATCACCGATGGCCTGACTCTTTCTCGTCAAAGCTTATTGAAAGTTTGATATTAAACATACCAATCCCTATAGTTTATATATCAATGGATATTGACGTTGATGATGAGGCTGAAGATGAGTTGGCAAGGTATTCGGTCATAGACGGGCAGCAAAGACTGACTGCCATATACAATTTTTTCAGTGGCAGTTACGCACTTCAATCGTTAGAGGTCTTGTCTGAACTAAATGGTTCCTACTATAAAGATTTGCCCCCATTTCTGATAAGAAGGTTGGAGGAAAGGACAATACGCTGCCTGCGAATTGACTCCACTGTAGACACTCAAGTTAAATTTGATATTTTTGAAAGATTGAATAGTGGATCGGTAAAACTTGAAGCTCAAGAACTAAGAAATGCCACCTGCAGAGGTCCATTTAAAGACCTAATTAAAGAACTTGCTAAAAATCCAATATTTGCTGAAGTGGCGAACTTAGATCCAGACTCAACTCGAATCAAAAAAATGGAAGATGAAGAACTAGTCCTCAGATTTTTCGCAGTAAGTCATGACAATGGATACTTAGAATACAAAGGACAATTCAAAAAATTCCTAACAAATAAAATGGTAGAGTTTAACAAACTTGACGCTGCCACATTAAAGGATATGAAGGATAGCTTTATCAGGACGATGAAATTAGTAAAAGAGCATTTTGGGAGCAAGCCATTCGCCAAATATAAAAAACCGGACGGGCAGGATTTTGTTTTAATGTCCTCATTTAATGCTGCAGTTTTTGATGCGATAGCCTTTGCATTTTCCAAACCAGACTTAAAAAATATTCCAAGCTACAATAACTTCTTAAAGTTGTTCGCCGACCCCGTTTTCTTTGAGGCGGTTGAAGGTAGCGTTAATGATGTATCAAAACTTAACAATAGAATACGAAAAGCTCAGGAAGTCATTGCATAATGTCTACTTTTTTACAGGAGTATATCTCTAGCTTAGAGGGGCGATGGAAAGAAGTAGATGTTATCATAGACAAGGCAAAAGCCATTAAGGATGATGACTATACATTTTATAATGCGATTTGCCGTTCAGCAAGCATCCTTATAGTTGCCCACCTAGAAGGTTTTATCAAAGATCTGGCAAAGTGCGTGGTGAATGATTTAAATAGGAGTGGTTCATTTGTTAACTTCCCAGCTGCTATAAAAAGAACATACTGTAGCAAATACCTTGGGAGCGCCTTAGACAAGGACCCTAAAGCTTACTATAAGAAATTGGACGCATTAATACTGAAGCTTGATGAGTTTGATTGCAAAATAACACCTGAACCTTTTCTATTCCCTAAGAACAAAAACCCTTCAGCAAGCATGTTGAGTACCGTATTTGAAAATTTTGGAGTTTCAAATGTTTTTGGTTATTTACATGAATCCAAAGTTGATGATGTTTTTGCTATGTCGATCTCGGAGATAAAAGAGAAAAATGTAGAACTGAAAGCCAACATTGTCCAAGCTGCTGAAAACTACCCCTACATTGTAAGCTTTGAAGAGCTAGATTTTGAGAAGCGCAGCCCCAAAGGGAGGACACTTTGGGAGGAGTTTATCGAGCAGATCAATCAAAGGCGCCATTCGGTTGCACATGGAGCAGATTTCGATAATGCGGATGACGTGTCAGATCTTGAGATGCGGAAAGCTAAAGTCGAACTTCTGCAGTACACTCTTTCTATTTTGATGGCGGGTTCTATTTGTAAGCCTGCGGTGCGAACTTTAGACGGTGTAGCTCATGAGTAGCGTTGAGTGGTAACTTTTGTTATCTCAGGAGCACTAGCCGCAACCGTGCTCGATTATTTACCGGTGCATCCCAAATCATCTGGAGGTAGGTCAGCGAGGTAATATGGCACCTCTGGAAATGAAAATCACAGTAAAGATGCTTTCTAGGTAAGTGCGAAATGTTAAGCACCTTGTGGTAGGGGATCGTAGAGATGTGTAGGTCAAGGTGTTAGACCAACGCCGGGCGCGGCATGAGCGGTATGTTTTTAGCCTACTGCGTCGGCAGTCCCTATAACCATGAGATGGCGTGAGTGGTGTGAATTGGATAATTTGGAGTTGGCAACAGGGTAATAATGCCAGATTCCCCACCGGGCAATATAACAACGCCTTCATTGTCGTTACAAAACTGTGCGTTCCATCATTAGTTCGACCAAATCCGCCCTCTCTAGCCACTGACCATTAAGCATTACTCGCCCGAAGGTATCGTCCACGATACGTTTTCGGCCTTCGTGTACGTGAACATGAATCCCAAACTCTTGTGCTCTATGGGCAGTCCATAATATTGCAGGCGTTGAAGCCCAAACTGTATAAGTACAGCCCGGATAACTATCCAAATTCAACTCTCGATCAGGCACTTCATAAGCTAACGTATGTGCGTATTTATCATGTAATGGCTGTAAAGGAGTCGACACTATAGGAGTTTTGCTCCAAGTACTATCGCGACCACAGTTACCGCAAAAATGCTTTCTATGCGGAGCCCTAGCAAAATCTCCCAAATCCAAATGTGGGTACCCGCAGGTGGCGCAGTTTACGCAATCCATCGCCATTTCACGCTCTAAACAATAAACAAAGTCAAAAGCTGCTGGAGGCGTGATATTTACATGAGTTATTTCTTGACTTGCAAACAGTCCGGAGTCCTGACTGTAGAGCATGGTAACAGCGTTAAAATCTCGATCTACTAGTTTCTTACCTGTTAACGTCTGCCTCACATGTATATGTATTTTTGGCGGGCGACTGGTAATAATTTCAGTCGAGATAGCGGCAGGCATAGAGCACCACACACCTACCTCTGCATTATCACTCACATTTATTGAAAAAGGATCAACAACATAATTCATATATTGATCGTGGTTGGCACATTGCATTACTCCGGAAGCAGCATATGCTGCATGATCCGCCTTTATTCCCCAATGAGTTTGATGAGTACGACACCACCACCTATCGGCACCATGGCGGAACTTACCAGCATTTACAATATCACATGGAAGTTGGGCATCAGTACCTTCTGCTGCTGGAAAGCTACCAATCAGAGACTCAGAAAACACTGCAATGTTTCCGAGAGTACGACCATATGACCAGCATATAACTTTCGATTCGCTATGGTGATTAGCTTCTGGGTTTTCAAACGACTGCTCAACGCCAATTTTTTTTAAATAAACCTTGTGCGCCGGACTCTCCCCGTCGTTTTCCCACTGACACTCCCAGAGTTCAACCACACTAGTCGATGGATTAATCCTTCGTTCAATAAACATTCCTTTTCCCCATTTGGCTGCTCTCATCCTCTCCGATCCTACTCTACTTGTTCGAGAAGAGTCACGACCAAGTTGGCATGTCTTAAAAAACCCCTCCAAGAGCCTCCGACGGCCAGGCCATGACTGGCTTCCTGTCAATATGCCTCCACGCGCCAATGATTGGTGTTGTGTAGCGAGGCCTTCAAAAACCTGCTGAATATTTTACTGGTCGTTGATGCTAACGATGAACGTGCCTTGGCCGGTTCACATGAGGTCGCTATCCGCTCATCGTTCTCGAAGAGAAGTTGATCTCATACCGCACGCAGCTCCAGGTAGTCAAAATCCTGAGAATGCTCTGAGTCGACTCTGTTTTGACGCCAGCGACCAGCAGCTTATGACCAATACATGAATGGCAGCCAATGTCCGACAACTGCCATGCCTCACGTGAGAATCCGACTTTCCAGGGCGTCTTCGGGCTTGAGAGCGCTTAAGCCCGTTAGCAAAGTTTATTGGAGTTGGTCATTATCAGAAATTAACTCTAATACAAAACGAGCCCTCAAGATCAGCTAGCAACACTCCCTGTGTATCCCCCTATGTATCCCTAGACTTTATTAATTTACTAAATTTAATATAAATCATATACATGACGCATGTGTTCAAATGACGCCGGGCCATAAATTCAGCGCGTATAGCCCATTACGCTAGCAGCAAAAACCCCGTGACAGCAGCCGGCTAACAAAAAGCCCCGCCAGGCGATGCTCTAGCGGGGCTTTTCTGTGCGGTTGAGCTTTTACCATTCCTCAACCGAAAGACGGCAAAGCCAGTCGATAGACCCCATCAGCACCACCCCACCCTTGCCATCTACAACAAAGTGGCAGAATCAATGCCTCAATCAACACTCCTCATCGCTCACCTCAAACCCGAGCAGGCGACACAATAATCTTCACATTGTGCTCCTTGTTCTTAACCAACTCCTCAAAGCCCTCACCCACAATCTGTTCCAACTGAATGCGCCCCGTCACCAGCGGCGTAATGTCCAGCCGTCCATCGGCGATAAACGCGATCACGTCGGCGAATTCACCGTTATAGGCCAGCGCCCCCATTACCTGTTTTTCCGTCGCCACCAACTCGAAAAAGTTGAACTCGCTGGGCTCTTCGAAGATTCCCACCAGGACGCACTTGCCGGCCTTGCGGATCAGGTCGATTGCGAGCTTGGCCGTGTGTTTGTTGCCGATGCATTCGAAACTGACATCCGCGCCGAGCCCGCCCGTCAGGCGTCGTACTTCGGCCAGGGCATCGCACTCATTCGGATCGAGCACATGGGTCGCTCCCACTTCCCGGGC
>Ga0209913_1001784_pt1 | contig 10745 bp, 8 predicted proteins | sample PersoiDNA2013203_FD_185805 | JGI IMG/M metagenome (GOLD analysis project Ga0209913, IMG submission 185805) | Permafrost soil microbial communities from the Arctic, to analyse light accelerated degradation of dissolved organic matter (DOM) -... | ecosystem: Environmental > Terrestrial > Soil >... | reverse complement strand
GATCCCTCCACTGTTCGATGACCTGGATCATCGTCGCGGGAGCATCGACACCCAGTAGTTGACTGAGCGGCACGATCCGAGTATAGCCCTGTGTGACGAGTCCTACCTGCTCGTGACCAAGGTACGGGAATGTTGCTAGCTGCATGACTGACCTCCTCCTGTCAAAGAGACTCCACGAGTTCGGCGATCTTGGCCGCCGCCTTCAACCCATGGCCGGTAAACGCTGTCACGATCGTCTCGCCCGGCGCCGCGGTGCGGGCATACCTGCGCGCGCCCGCAATGACCGCGGCAGACGTCGGTTCGATGAACCAGCCGTCTCGACAGCAATCCCGAAGACTGGCGACGATCTCCTGTTCGGAGACGGTTATGAACATTCCACTGGTGGCACGCACCGCCGCCAGCACCTGCGAACCACGCGCGGGGGTCGCAATGGCGATGCCCTCCGCAGCCGTATGGCTCGCATGGATCTCGACGGGTTCATCCAGGCCGTCAGCGAACGCACCTGCAAGAGGCGCGCATGCCGCAGCCTGGACCGCGATGATGCGCGGCACATGACTCACGATTCCCGCCCGCGCGAGCTCCGTGAACCCCAGGTACGCGCCCAGCAGCAAGGTGCCATTGCCTGCGGGCAGGACCAGAGTATCGGGGACCGTCCAGCCGAGCTGTTCGGCGACCTCATACGCAAACGTCTTGGTCCCGTGCAGGAACCACGGACTGTACACATGGCTGGCGTACACACACGTCACAGCCGCCTCGAGCGCCGCGCGCGCCGTGTCTTCACGCGTTCCGGGGACGCGGTGCAGCGTCGCACCATACGCCTCGATCTGCGCGGTCTTGGCCGGGGACGTGTCCATCGGGACGTAGATGTCGCAGGCGATACCGGCATGGGCGGCATACGCGGCCACCGCGCAGCCTGCGTTGCCCGAGGAGTCCTCGACGACACGTTTCACGCCGAGCTCGCGCAGCCGGGTCATAAGCACTGCCGCGCCCCGGTCCTTGAAGGAACCAGTCGGAAAGAGCTGTTCCTGCTTGATCAGCAGCGCTCTCCCGTCGAATGCCACGGACAGCAAAGGCGTCCAGCCCTCACCCATCGTCACGACGTCCTCACCGACAGGAAGTGCCTCGCGGTAGCGCCACTGATCATGGGGTCGTCCGGCCGTCATGCCGGGCCGGAAGGATGGCTCGAACTGTAGGTCCAGCACGCCTCCACACTCACAGCGCAGGCGCCTTCCATCGTCGTCGTAGTCCCGGCCGCACCGTGAACAGCACAGGGAAGAGCTCATCGTCCCTCCGGAAGCACGTCGAAATCGGTATCGGCGTCCCCGGCGAGGATATCTGCCATGGCGGTGTCGAATCGTGCGGCAAAGGTCTCCAGGGCCGCCTGCGAGACAGCGACGCCGGCAGAACCCATCTCCCGCCGCAGTACTGCGCTCATGGTGGAATAGAGGTGTGCCGTATGGTAGCTCCATGGGAGAATCTGCTTCTCCTGAGCCCGCTGTACCTCTTCGTGGACCAGGGTCCCCTCGAACGCGCCATGGTAGACGAACTGACACATCCGGCTTCCGTTCGACCTGGTCCCCTCCACGTCGACGACGAGGTCGGGGTTGAACCCTCGAACAAGAGCCTTGTCGATCTCCTGGCAGTAGTATTTGCCGTAGTCAGTGAGTCCTTCCTGCTGCCACATCCTAGTCCAACAGCAGCGGCGCACCTGAACCCGAAGGTCTCCTCGCCAGGGCAAGCCGGTCTGCTGTATCTCGCCGGCAGGCACCTCCCACTCACGATAGGACAGGTAGCTCGCCATGGAAAGGGGCTGTCCATCCTGCTGTGTCCGCAACGCCATGCGATGGCCGCGTTGTTCGCCATACAGTCGAACGGCCGCGCGTATGACCGGTGCGGCGACCTCCTCGCCCATATGAACGATCGCCTCCCGGGCGACCCACGCGAACAGCAGCGCATGGTGTTCGGCAGAAAAAGCTTCTCTGGTCTTCACGTCGTGCACTCATACCTCCTGGAGTACCCCGGAAATGGGCCCCTGCCTCTGAAGTGTATCGGGACAACCTCTTCAGGCAAGCCCGGACATGCATCTTTTCGCGTCTCTTCTGCTATCATGACTGCATGAGAAAACAGGTGTCATTCCTGGCCAGTCGCGCACGCCTCTGGTTGCAGAATCCCGCGCCCTTCGCCGTGCTGTTGGGTGCAGCCCTGCTGTACGTCGGCGCGCTCGTCTCGGGACTGGCGGAGGACGTGCTCAACAACGAGAGCATCGTCCGCGCGGACGGCTGGCTTGCATACTGGCTGGCCGCGCACCGTACGCCGGCCGGCATCGGTTTTTTCGACGCGGTCTCCTTCCTGGGCAACTGGCAGGTGACCGTCATCATGTTGATCGTCGCCGTTATCTTCCTGTGGAACCACAGGCGGCGCTCGGCACTGGCGATGATTGTCGCAGCCACCGGGTCACAGATCGTCGTATCACTTGGCAAAGCGGGCTTCGGCCGGCCACGACCCCCGGCAGTACTTGCAATCATCACACCCCTGGATGCGAGTTTCCCGTCCGGACACTCCAGCATCTCGGTAGCTCTCTACGCGCTCGGTTTCTACCTGCTGTTCCGCGCCACACGCTCGCCACGTCTCAGGGGGCTCTGGCTGGTCCTTGCCGCCCTCTTCCCCCTGATGATCGGCTTCAGCCGCCTGTACCTCGGCGTGCACTACCTGTCGGACGTCCTCGGGGGATGGGGTGTCGGGCTGTGGTGGTCCATTCTCGTCTTGGGCGTGCCCGGTTTCACCCGCAGACGCCGAGTCGCGAAACGTCAGGTGGAGGACTTCAAGTCGCGGCCGAACACTGCGAAATAGAGTGTGCCGGCAGCCCCAAAGGCCGCTGCAGTGAAGAAGTTGACGCCAGGACCTCGGTTCCACAGCCATGCAGCACCAAATGCAGCAATCGAGACGATGACGTCGCGGAGGAGATAGTATGTCCCGAACGTCGACGCCTTGGCGTTCTCCGGAGCAAGGTCCATGATCAGCGCCTTGCGTGTCGGTTCACCGTATTCCTTGAGGCCGCGCAGCACGAAGGCACCGCAGAGGGCGGGGAATGACCGGCTAAAGTACAGCACAATCGGGAATGCAGTGAAGAAGGCGAAGGTCGTCAGCACGAACGGCTTCTTGCTGTTGCGGTCTGCCAAGATTGCGATGGGGATGTAGACGAGCATCGCCGTTACCATCTCGATCGTCGTCAGGATGCCGAATTGCAGGGGCGTAATGCCGTTCCGGTCAACGGCCCACAACACGACAAAGGCGTATGGAATCTGCTCTGCGAACCGGATGAGGATATCCGAGATGAGCAGATTGCGCAGGTCGGGCGTAATGAAGCGGATGGAGTCCCTGAGGTGAACAGCACGGTCCTTCTTGCCGGCATCCGGGTCTTCCATGATGAAGAAGACCTCCAGCACGATGGCTACGGCCCCCAGCAGCAAGGCGACCCCGAACGAGATGCGGACACCCTTGACGCGTCCGAACACCTGGATGAGCGCGCCGCCTACGACCGGCCCCAAGGCCATGGGGATGCGCCGCGTCAGTGAATGGAGGCTGACACCCATCGTGCGCTTGTCCTTCGGGACAGCCTTGTTGACCAGTGACATGATCGCCGGGAGCGAGATGGCCGTCCAGGAGATAAAGAAGACGGCGCCGACGAGAACCGCCCACCACGTGGGGACGAGAATGACGATCACATATCCTGCCATCGCGACGAGGTTGAACACGATGAGCGCCTTCTTGTAACCCAGCAGATCGCTGAGGTATCCGCCGGGAAAGCTATACAGTGCCGACAGCAGGTTGTCCATGCCATTCAGCGAGCCGACCGCCCACGTCGTTCCGCCAACGGCCATGAGATAGAGCGGCAGGAACCGCTCGGCCATCTTCTCGCCCATGCCCACCAGGACAACCATCGCAAGCAGGGCGATCATGCTGGAGTTCAGCGCAAAGAAGCTGTGGATGGCGCCAGCAATGCGACGGCGCGGCACGCTTTCCTGATTCATGTCATGGACAGGAGTCGTGCCGCCGTTCACTAACTTTTCCCGCTACTTAGGGCCGTACGAACGCGGCGTGTCCAGCATAGGAAGCCTGGTCGCCGAGCTGCTCTTCGATGCGCATGAGCTGATTGTACTTCTCGACACGTTCACCACGGCAGGGGGCGCCCGTCTTCAGGTGACCTGTGCCCATGCCGACGGTGAGGTCGGCAATAAAGCTGTCGACCGTCTCGCCACTGCGGTGCGAAACCATGGCTCCCCATCCGGCCTTCCGTGCCAGCGTGATGGCAGCGATGGTCTCGGTCAGGGTACCGATCTGGTTCAGCTTGATGAGGACGGCGTTGGCCGCGTTCTCGTCGATGCCGCGCTGGATGCGTTCGACATTCGTGACAAACAGGTCGTCGCCGACCAGCTCGATCTTCTGCCCGATGGTCTGGTTCAGCAGCTTCCAGCCGTCCCAGTCGTCTTCGGCCAGGCCGTCCTCAAGGACGACGAGGGGGTACTTCTCCACCCAGTCGGCATACATGGCCACCATTTCAGCGGAGGTCGCTTTGCGGCCCTCGGTGCGCAGATTGTACAAGCCCTCTTCATAGAAACCGCTGGACGCTGGGTCGAGGGCGATGGCGATCTGCTCGCCCGGCTTGTACCCAGCTTTCTCGATGGCCTGGACGATCAGCTCAATGGCGTCGGCGTTGCGCTTGAGCGCAGGCGCGAATCCGCCCTCGTCACCGACACCGGTGGTGTAGCCGGCAGTCTTGAGAACGCTCTGAAGCGTATGATATGTTTCGCTTGCCCAGCGCACAGCTTCCCGGAACGTGGGTGCGCCCACCGGAGCGATCATGAATTCCTGCAAGTCAGTTCCCTGCCAGTTGGCGTGGATGCCGCCATTCATGATGTTGAACATGGGGACCGGCAAGGTCGTCGCCGTGATGCCGCCGATGTACCGGTACAATGGAAGGTCGCAGGCCTGCGCTGCAACCCGTGCTGTTGCCAGGCTGACGCCCAGGATGGCGTTGGCGCCCAGCTTCGTCTTGTGGGGCGTGCCATCCAGATCGATCATTACACGGTCGATACTGGCCTGGTCAGTAGCATCCTTGCCTATGAGAGCGGACGCAATCTCCTTGTTTACATGTTCTACTGCCTTCAGGACGCCCTTTCCGCCATACCGGGCCTTGTCGCCGTCACGCAGTTCCAGTGCTTCATGAATACCCGTCGACGCCCCAGACGGAACGCCGGCCCGCGCCATGATGCCGGATGTGAGAGTGACTTCCACTTCGACCGTAGGATTGCCGCGTGAATCAAGGATCTCTCGTGCATGTACACTCTTGATAGCTGTTGTCATTGTTGTTCCTCCTGGTACAGGGTTGTGAATGCCACAATATTTTTCAGCCAATCAGTGTTTCCGGTGTGAGTGATGTGTGAGTTTACGTGTTCTCGCGGGCGACCTTGAGCCGGAAGAACGCGTACAACGCGTCATAGACAGCGAACTGAGCCTCCAGGTTGTCGGTGTCGTCCGGATACATCAGAGAGAATCCCTGCGCCAGTGCTTCAAGCCCCCTGGCGTATGGGTTCGTGTCCAGCTGATCCGTGTCCGCGGCATTGACGACGTCGGCAAGCTGCAACAGCGCCTTATCCGTGAGATGGTACTTCTCCATGATGGAGACGAAACTACAGTGACCGTCTTGATGACCCAGCTCGGCGCCTTCAATGTCGAACGGTGTCGCAACCTCGTCCTTTGCGAACTGATCCACGATGTCGCTCGCCACAAACACGAACTCTGCGTCATTGTCGACGAACCGGCTGATCAGCCATGGACAGGCGACCCTGTCCACATGCACGTGCGCGCGCGTTACCCACTTCATATGAACCTCCCGGTTGACGGACTGCTTACAAATACTACAGTTTGCCTCGAACGGTCAGTCGGTCAACTGATCGGCTTGTTGCCTTCCATTGGCACGCAGGCCCTCGCTTGCCACCAGCGCGATCGACACCGCCGTCAGGACCAGCGCCGCCGCCATCGCCCACGTGAACGAGCTGCGGAAGATGACCAGCGACAGCAGGGCTCCGGCCAGGGGACCCACAGCAAAGAAGGCTCCCGTGCGGGCCGCGCCCATGGCTTTGAGCGAAAGGATGAACAGCACAAGAGAAACTCCATACGAGATGCAGCCGACACCGAGGGCGGCCAGGAGGTTGCTCGGGGAAGGCAAGCCGCCTCTGGTCGCCCACGAGAGCCCCAGGGAGAAGAGTCCCGCTGCCAGTCCCTTGATACTGACCAGGATAAGCGGGTCGCGGTGAGACAGCCTCGCGGACACGTTGTTGTCGACGCCCCACCCAATGGCAGCGCCCACGATCAACAGCGGTCCGATCATGCTGGACCTCCCGCCGGCCGTGATCCCGGTGAGCAGGGCACCGGTCGTCGTCATTAGCGCGACCGCCCCCCATACCGCCCCCGAAACACGTTCCTTGAAGAACATCCATGCGATAAGCGCCGTGGTCACGCCCTCGAAGTTCAGGAGCAGTGATGCCGTGAACCCCGACGCCTCACGCACGCCGAACATCAGGAGGACCGGCGCCACGACACCGCCGACGGCTATCATCGTGAGCACGTATGGCGCGTCCGAGCGCCGTAGTGGTTCGCTGTGCAGTCCACGCGTCACTCCGAGCAGACGACCCACAGACACGGCCACGAATGCACCCAGGTAGAGGGCACCGGCGAGCGCAATCGGATCCATACCGGCGACGATGAGCTTCGACAACGGGGCACTGAGCCCGAACAGGACTCCTGCTCCCAGCGCAAGCGGAATGCCTTGGCGGACGTTCACGGCTCCGCTGTCTCCCACGCCAGTGAACGCCGCTCGTCGTCACGTCCCACGACGAGGACAGCTGCCGCGGTCAGTCCGAGCGCAGCAACGACGACCCAGGTGACAGGCGTTCTGAACAGCACAAGCGACAGCAGAGCACCAGCCAGCGGCCCAACGCCTGCGAACGCGGCTGTCCGTGCCGCGCCCATGGTCCGCAGGGACACGAAGTAGAGCAGCAGACCGGCTCCGTTGGAGACGGATCCCAATAATACTCCCAGCAGGAGATCGCGCACCGGGGGCAGGCCGCCCACGCGAAAAGCGGCCACCAGCGTGAGTATGACCGCGGCTGGCAGACACTCGATGAGCGTGACCAGCAGCGGGTCACGCGACGACAGTGTCGTCACGACATTCGTCTCGATCCCCCATGCGGCACACGAGCCAAGAATGAGCATTGCCCCAGCGACAGTCGCCGATCCTTCACCTCCCATGCCGGTGACTAGAATGCCGGTGACCGTCATGCACAGGACAGCAAGCCAGATCGATGGGAAAACGCGCTCGCCGAAGAATGCCAAAGCAATGAGCGCTGTTGCGACCGCCTCCATATTGAGCATGAGCGAAGCAGCAAACCCGCTGGAAATGCGGATCCCATACATGAGGAGGACAGGAGCTGCGATCGTACCGGTCAGCACAGCAACAGCAAAACGTGGAACATCCCGGCGTGTGACGCGCACGTACGGCCCACGGTTGCTGAATCCCAGCAGCAGCGCCAGTGCGGGGATGAGCGTCGGACCGGTAAACAGCGCTCCTGCGAGGGCTACGGGGTCCATCCGGGAGACCAGCAGCTTTGAAAGAGGAGCTCCTGCCCCCAGCAACGTACCGGCGCACAATGCCAGTGGAATTCCACGCCGTACGTCAGGTTGTCGCATCATGTCCAGTTCTCCACCAAAGACACCGCGATTTCGGAGGAGAGCCGGTGCCTTTCGTCCAGTATATGCAAAAACGGGCCACGGCATGCCGTGGCCCGCCTGCGCACTCCGGGGTTAGTGTTATGGCGTCGTCTTCAAAGCGTCCAGTTTTGCCAGGACATCCTCGAGCGCCTTGAGTTCCTGCCCTGCCTTCGCGAAGTCGCCCGTCGACGTGTACTGTTTGTACCGGGTCATCGTGGCGACTGCTTCCGCGATAAGCGCCTTCTGTTCAGCAGTCACTGTCCCGGGCGTGACATTCCCACCCGTCGTCCCCGTCCCAGGCGTTACGACCGGACCAGGGGTTACGATCGGCCCAGGTGCGGTAGTCGCGGGCCCTATCCCTCCAATGTCCACCGGAGCTCCCAGCAGACTGCTCAGAGCCTGGTCCAGATTATCCCCCCACACCAGCTTGTCTTTGGTGGCGGCGACGATCTTCTTGATTTGCGGCATCTTGGAGCTGCTGGACTGCAGATAGATGGGCTCGATATACAGCAGTGAACCGTCCACCGGCAGGATGAGCATGTTGCCCCGCAGGACCTGCGAACCCTGCTGGTTCCAGAGTGTCAGCGTCTTGGAGATCTCCGTATCCTGATCGATGCGGGCCTCGACCTGGAACGGACCGTACACGACACGGTCCTTGCTGAACTTGATGACAGACACACGGTCGGGACTCCTGATGTCGGAACTGATTGCCATAAGCGCCACGAGGTTGTCCTTGCCGACGGGTGTAAACGGCGTGACCAGCGAGAACACAGGCCCGGTCGACCCCGGCAGCCTGAAGAAGATATAGTAGGGCTCGATAGGGGTATCTGTTCCCAGATAGCGTTCCTTTGCCACCGCCCACTGGTCTTCCTGTCCATAGAATACACGGGGGTCCGTCATGTGGTACTTCGAGAATACAGTACTCTGCAGGGCGCCCAGCCCGGATGGATACCGATAGTGGTCCTTGACGAACGAGGGAGCGTCATCGAGCGACTTGAACAACCCTGGGTAAACGCGGTCGATGGTGGCTGCGATGGGATCGGCTTTGTCGATGAGGTAGAAGGTCGTTGTCCCATCGAATGCGTTCACGGTGTACATGAAACTGTTGCGAATGTAGTTGACAGCCTTGCCGTTCAACTCTGTGCTGGAATTGTAGTACTCGCTATAGGGAAAGTACTGCGACGTCGTATATCCCTGGCCGAACCAGAAGAGCTTGCCCTCAGGGTCCGCGACGATGTAGGGATCACTGTCCACCTCGAGGAATGGCGCGATGTGCTTGATGCGTTCCTGGAGATTGCGATAGACCATGATGCGTGATTCGCTGCTGATCTGTCCCGATATCAGGATGTTGACGTCCTGGTTGACGAAGGAGAAGGCAAGCCGGTTGAGCAGCGACAGACGGATGCCGCCGTTGCCCGTGTACTGGTACTGTTTGTTGGCATCGCCCTGCGGATAGTCAAATTCCGACGAGTTGCCCTTGACGATGGCAAACCCGCTCGTGCTTTCACCATAGTAAATGCGTGGCTCGGAAATATTGACAAAACCACCGCTGCTGACGGGGGGAATGTCCTTCACTGCATACACGGGTGCGCCTTCGGACGAGAAGTCGCTGACACCATTCACGACCACACCGAACCCATGGGTGTAGACCAGGCGATCGTTGACGAAACTGCGCGACGCATCTGGCAACAGTGACTGGTCCAGTTCGCGCGCAGCGATCATGACCTCCTGCGACGCCCCGTTCAATGTGTAGCGGTCGATGTCGATGTCGTTGAACTTGTAGTAGCTGCGGATGGACTGCAGCTGCTCGTTGGTGTCGGCCAACGCACGCCAGTCCCACAGCCGTACGTTTTGCAGCACGTCCTTGTTGGCGATGACGGCGCCTGGGGTCAAGGTCGTCTGCGTACCGGGATCGGGAATCACGTTGACGGCCGAGAGACCAAACGCGGTATTGGTCGCCGCGATGTTGTTGGCCAGATAGGGCGTCTCGCGTGAAAGTTCGTTGGGTTTGACGACAAAGCGCTGATAGAGCGCTGGAATGCCGGATACGAGCAGAATGTAGGCGATGAGCGTGATGGCGCCCACCCAGCCGAGGAATCTCGGGTTTGCCAAACGTGGTTTGAACGACGCCAGCAGGAATACGATGCCGCACAACAGGACGCCCACAGCCGTCGCCTTGATGAGCGGGATGCGGACGACCTGATCCGTGCTGCTCACGCCGAACACGACGCCGTTGCTCTGGAACAGGAGTCCATACATCGAGAACCAGACTCCCGCCGCCGCGATGAGCAGCAGGATGCCTGCGAAGAAGCTCAGACGGCTGCGCAGCCCACGGCGCAGTGCAGCATCACCCGGCACGGAAGTCGCCATAAGGAAACTCGCGCCGATCACCGCCAGACCACCCACGGCGATGCCCGCAAGAATGCCCAGGAGCCCCCGCACGACAGGATATGTGAAGAAGTAGAAGCTGATGCTGTGCCCGAAGATGGGGTCGGTGTAAGCCGTCGACGCCACCTGTCGTGCCGCCGCCAGGAGCTGCAGACTGAGACCGCTTGCGCCCAGCCCGACGAAATTCGCAGCGACAAGAGCGATGACGATGCGCGTCCATTTGAGGATACTTGAGGTGCGGCGGGCGTCGTCCACGTTCATCCCCGCGAACAGGCCGCGCGGAAGTCCAGTAACCGCCCATACCACGGTGTAGGCCACGATGGTCCCCGCCACATAGGCGGCAATTCTCGCCAGTGTCCTCGTCCAGAAAACCTGCCGGTAGCCGACCTCGGTAAAGAACAGGAAATCCGTGTAGATGCCTGCCAGCGCCGAGAACAACAGCCCCGCGGCCGCAACGAACAGGAGCGCCACGCTGAGCCCCAGGGCCCAGCCGCCGAACTTGCTCCTGAGCACCCAGACAAAGATGGCGACAGCCACCAGCAGCAGTACACCAAACGCTGAAATCATTGCCGTCTGTCCAGTCATGA
>Ga0209913_1001783_pt1 | contig 10754 bp, 6 predicted proteins | sample PersoiDNA2013203_FD_185805 | JGI IMG/M metagenome (GOLD analysis project Ga0209913, IMG submission 185805) | Permafrost soil microbial communities from the Arctic, to analyse light accelerated degradation of dissolved organic matter (DOM) -... | ecosystem: Environmental > Terrestrial > Soil >... | reverse complement strand
ATGGCTTGGTAACGCTCGGCCACCCACGGGCCTTCGTACAGCAAGGTGGCCACGGCCCGAAACGGTGTCAGGTCTACTTCCACGGGTGTGCCACCCAGTGCCCGCAGGTGCGCCACCGCTTGGGCAAACTGGGCGGGGCCTTCCGGGTTGCCGTGAAATTCCAGATCCACTTCACGCGGCACACCAAAACGGAAAGTGCTGGCAGCGCCAAAGTTGTGGCCATACGGCGGAAGATTGCGCGAATACGCATCCAGCGGGTCTTCGCCTTGCGCGGCCGCCAGCACCGTGGCGGCATCGCCGGCCGTGAGCGCAAACACGGACACGACGTCCAGCGTGCGGCAGGCCGGCACCACGCCGGTAGCGGGAATGCGGCCGCAAGTCGGCTTCAGACCCACCAGGTTGTTCAGCATGGCAGGCACGCGGCCAGAACCCGCCGTGTCAGTACCCAACGAAAAACTCGCCAGACCCAACGCCACGGACACCGCCGACCCCGCAGAAGAACCGCCTGAGATGTAGTCCGGGTTGATGCTGTTGCGGCAAGCGCCATAGGGCGAGCGCACGCCCACCAGTCCGGTGGCAAACTGATCCAGGTTGGTCTTGCCCACGGGAATGGCCCCGGCGGCGATGAGCCGCTGCACCACGGTGGCACTGGCCTGCGGGGTGTAGACGTAGTCCGGGCAGGCCGCCGTGGTAGGAATGCAGCCCAAGTCGATGTTGTCCTTGATGGCAAACGGAATGCCGTACAAGGGCAGCGTCTTCGGATCACGTCCGTCGAGTGCGGCGGCATAGGCCCGCATTTCATCGAGGGTCAGGCGGCGAATCCAGATATGCCGATCCAGCGTGGCATCTTCTGCCAGCATCTGTTCCTGCAGCCGTTCAACCAATTGGGTAGGTGTCAGGCTGCCATCAAGGTAGCGGGCTCGCAGTGCGGGAATGGATAGGTCGAGTCGCATCATCAGCTCCTGATTTAAATGTGGGTTCATGTGTTGGTCTTGTCGTGGTTCAGATCGTGGTTTAGGTCGTGATTTAACGCATCAGCACCAGCGCTTGTCCTGCTGTGACGGACTGGCCTTCCACACAGAGAACCTGCTCGATACAGCCATCACAAGGGGCGTGCACGGTGATCTCCATCTTCATGGACTCGATCACCAGCAGCGCCTGCCCGGCCTTGACTGGCGTGCCCACCGCCACCTGCACCGACCAGACACCGCCCGACACCTGCGAGGCCACCACCTCGCCGTCAAATGCCTGGGCAGCGGCCGCGCAGGCGGCGGCATCGTCGGGCACACCGGCATCGGGTGCTTCGGACACACCGGCTTGCCGCCAGCGTTCGCGCTCGGCTTCAAACGCGGCTTGCTGGACTTGTTTGAAATGCGCGATGGCCGAGGCGTTGTCGGCCAGGTAGCGCTGGTAGTCCGACAGCCGGAATGTGCCTTCTTCGATGCGCAAGCCGACCCGCCCGGCAATGAAGTCCTTGCGGTAGTCCAGCAGCTCTTGGGCCTCCATCGGGTAAAAGCGAATCTGGTCAAAAAAACGCAGCAGCCAGGGCTTGCCCGCCGTGAATTCGCGCGTCTCGCGCCAGCGGTTCCACATCTGCACCGTGCGGCCCACAAACTGGTAGCCGCCCGGCCCTTCCATGCCGTAGACGCACAGGTAAGCGCCGCCAATGCCGACCGCGTTTTCCGGCGTCCAGGTGCGCGCCGGGTTGTACTTGGTGGTGACCAGCCGGTGCCGTGGGTCCAGCGGCGTGGCCACCGGCGCGCCCAGGTAGACATCACCCAGACCCAGCACCATGTAGCTGGCCTGAAACACGATGTCATACACCGCCTGAATGTCGGGCAGGCCATTGATGCGGCGGATGAACTCGATGTTGCTGGGGCACCAGGGCGCATTGGCATTGACCGACTGCATGTACTTCTCGATCGCCAGCTGGGTCGCCGGATCGTCCCACGACAAGGGCAGCCAGACGGTGCGGCTGGGCACTTCAATGTCCTGCGCGGCACTGAGCCCGGCTTGCGCCTGCAGCAGACTGTCCATCAAATGGGCCAGCGGCAGGCGCAGCGGGTCGTAATGCACCTGCAGGGAGCGGATGCCAGGGGTCAAATCGATCACACCCACCAGGCCACCGGCATCGCGCAAGGCCTGCACCCGCGCCATCAGGGCGTGCACCAGAAAGCGCAGCGTCAAATCCAGCTGCAATTCGCCAAACTCGATCAGCACATAGGCATCACCGGCACGGCGGTAGACCACTTCTTCAGTGCCATTTTGACCTGTAGCCCTCATCAATACTGCGTCATCCGCTATTATTAATGAAGCGCCTGGCGTGGTTTCAACGCTTGCGTCAGCAAGTGGTGTGTGGCTCAGTGCCTGCTGTTGCGCACGCAGCTGGGCGATGGCCTGGGCCTGCCCCATCGGCACAAAACGCACCGTGTTGCCCGGCGAGAGCTGACCCAGCTTCCACAACTCGGCCTGCACCACGGTAGCCGGACAGACAAAGCCACCCAGGCTCGGGCCATCGGGCCCCAGAATGACGGGCATGTCACCGGTGAAATCTATCGCGCCAATGGCGTAGGCGTTGTCATGGATGTTGGACGGGTGCAGCCCCGCTTCGCCACCATCGCGCCGCGCCCAGGCCGGCTTGGGGCCAATCAGGCGCACGCCGGTGCGGCTGGAGTTGTAGTGCACTTGCCAGTCGGTGGCAAAAAACATCGCCATGTCGGCAGGTGTGAAAAAGTCGGGAGCGGCATGGGGGCCAACCAGAACGCCGATGTCCCAATGCGTCTGATAATTGGGTGTCAAGGCCGCTGCGCCTGCCACATCCATCGCCGCCAAACCACACGTCTGGCCCACGTGCAGCACATCACCAGCGCGCAGCACACGACCGCCATGGCCGCCGAACTGGCCCAGGGTAAAAGTGGATTGACTGCCCAAATACAAAGGCACATCAAAGCCTCCCGCTACGGCCAGATAGGCGCGGCACCCGGCACCGGTGACGCGACCAATGCGCAGGGTTTGACCCGCTTGCACCTGAAACTTCGCACCCATGGGCACTGGGGCACCCTCCAGCGTGAGTTCGATGGGCGCACCGGTCACCGCCAGCTTCATGGCACTGCGAAAGCGCAGAGTGGGCCCGGCCACCGTGATCTCCAGCGCCGCATCGCCCTCGCGGTTGCCCAGCAGCCGGTTGGCCAGGCGCAGCGCCAGTCCATCCATGGGGCCGGAAGGTGGCACGCCCACATCCCAGTAACCGATGCGACCCGGCCAGTCCTGCACCGAGGTTTGCACGCCCGGACTCTGCACGTCGATGGCATGGCTGGGGGCGTGAAAGCTGGCCAGGCTGCGCGTGGTGTGGCGGCCTTCTGCAAACGGCGCAAACCGCATCACGGCGCGCAGGTAATCCAGGTTCGACTCCAGCCCGGCAATGCGTGTCTCCGCCAAGGCCTGTTCCAGCTTGGCCAGGGCCTGCGCCCGATCAATGCCATGCGCAATCAGCTTGGCCAGCATCGGGTCGTAATGAGCGCTGACTTCGCTGCCTCGTTCAATCCAGGTGTCGACCCGCAGGTTGTTGGGAAAGCTCACCTCGGTCAGCAGGCCGGTGGAGGGTTGAAAGTTTTTGGCCGGGTCTTCGGCGTACAGGCGGGCCTGCACCGCGTGGCCGCGCGCCACTACCTGCAGGGTGTGCAAGGGCGGCATGTCGCCCGCGGCCAGGCGCACCATCCATTCCACCAGGTCAACCCCGGTAACCGCCTCGGTCACGCCATGCTCCACCTGCAGGCGGGCATTGACCTCCAGAAAATAAAACGCCTGCGTGGCCGCGTCCAGCACGAACTCCACCGTGCCGGCGGAGCGGTAGTGGGCCTTGGCTGCCAGCTTGCGGGCGGTGGCCAGCAAGGCCTGGCGCACCTCGTCGCGCAAGTTCGGCGCCGGTGTTTCTTCCACCACTTTCTGGTTGCGTCGCTGCAGCGAACAATCGCGCTCGCCCAGCGCCAGCACGTTGCCGGTGCCGTCGCCAAAAATCTGCACCTCAATGTGGCGGGCATCGGCAATGAAGCGCTCCAGAAACACACCGCCGTCCGAGAAATTGGACTGCGCCAGGCGCTTCACGGAATCGAACGCGGCGCTCAATTCATCGGCATCGCGGCACATTTGCATGCCAATGCCGCCGCCTCCCGCGCTGCTCTTGAGCATCACCGGGTAGCCAATGGTGTGCGCCTGCGCCAAGGCGGTGTCCAGATCGGCCAGCAGGCCGGTGCCGGGCAGCAGGGGCACACCCGCCTCCAGAGCCAGCGCGCGAGCCGTGTGCTTGAGGCCAAAGGTGCGCATTTGCTGCGGCGTCGGCCCCATGAAGGCCAGCCCGGCGGCCTCGCAAGCCTCGACAAACTGCGCGTTTTCGGACAGAAAGCCATAACCGGGGTGAACCGCTTGCGCGCCGCTGGCAAGCGCCGCCTCAATGATGCGCTGCATGGCCAAATAGCTGCCAGCCACAGCGGCGCTGCCGACACACACGGCCTCGTCCGCCATGGCCACATGGGCCGACTCGGCATCGACCTCTGAATAGATGGCCACCGAGCCCACCCCCATCTGGCGCAGTGTGCGCATGATGCGGCAGGCAATGGCGCCGCGATTGGCAACAAGTACTTTTTTGAACATGATCAATCCATTGGCAGGTCGTCCAGCCGTTAATCAACACAAAGCCGGTCGTCCGGTCTGTGGGTTTGTCAGGCCGGGTTCCACACCAGGCAGCGCACCGGGGTCGGGTTGTAGGCGTTGCATGGGTTGTTGAGTTGCGGACAGTTGGAGATCAGCACCAGCACATCCATCTCGGCGCGCATTTCCACGTATTTGCCCGGCGCCGAAACACCATCCTCAAACGTCAGTCCGCCTTGCGGTGTCACGGGCACGTTCATGAAGAAATTGATGTTGGAGGCAATGTCGCGCTTGTGCAGGCCATAGGGGTTGTGGGCAATGGCGGCCATGAAGCTGTCCCGGCAACTGTGCATGGCGCGCTTGTCCAGCGCGTAGCGCACCGTGTTGCTTTCGCAGGAACAGGCCCCGCCCAGGGTGTCGTGGCGGCCACAGGTGTCGGCCACGATGGTCAGCATGGGCCGGCCTTCGCTTGACATCAGCACCGAGCCCAGGCTCAGGTACAAAGCCCCCTGGGCCTGGATGGTGTGGGTCAGGCTGTAGTGTTCCTCACAGTCATCGGCGTTGTAGAACAGGGTGTCGACCGCCTGGTTGCCTTCCAGATCAACAATGCGAAAAATTTGGCCTTTTGTGAGCTTTTGCAGCCACGGCTCGCCGGCCGGAACAATGGTGTCCAAAATGGCATGCGCCGGGTCAAGCGCGCTGATTTCAAGAGTGGCAGACATGGTGGTTTTCCTTGGGATGATGGGTTCAGGCGGGTGTGGTGTTGGGTGGTGCACGCGTTTACAGAAACCAGCGCTCGGTGTTGATGAAACCCCGGTCGTTTTCCGGGCACAACAAACGGCACACGTCGTTGGCACCGGCGATGCCTGAGCGCCAGGCGGTGAGCTTCACCGCCCCCGGCGCATAGACCGGCGCGGGATCCAGCGGGTGCGGCGCGGCCGACAACAGCACCAGCACATTCATCTCAAAACGCAAATCCACATGCTGCTGCGGCTGCCGGTGGGCCGTGTCAAACTGCAGCTTGCCATCGGCATCTGCCGCCACTTTGCTGAAAAAATTGACGTTGCCATTCATATCCCGGCGGCCCAAACCCCATTTGTTGAGCTCGACCACCAAACCGTCCAAACCGCTGCGGCACATGCTGTTGCGGTGCGTCTGGTAACGGGCTTGCCCGTATTTTTTTTCCAATCCTGCGGCATCCAACACGCCTGAAAACGTGTCGTGCCAGCCGCAGGTATCTTCCGGAATCGAGCACAGCACCCGTCCCATGTCCGAGTAGCAAACATGCCCCTGGGTCAGGTAAGCCGTGTGCTGCGCCTTGAGCGTGTCGGGCATGTTGTAGCGCTCGGTTTTTTCTTCCTGGTTGAAGAACAGCGCTGACACATTGGCCGTGCCGTTCAGGTCGGTCAAGCGCAAGGTGTTGCCGCGGCGCAGCACGCCAGACCAGTGACAGCCCCCGGGCAGGGACTCTTCCCACAACACCAGGTCTGATGCAAAGCTGGCTGAGGACTCAGGCACGGCGGCGCGGGCCAGTGCGGGTAAATTGGCGAAGGTCATGGACATGGTGTTCTCGCTGAGGGTTAGGTTAAAAGTAGGTGGCTAGACGTTCAAACGACTGCGCTTTGCAGGTTGAGCTGTTCCAGCATGTCCAGGTCGGTGGTGATGCCGGTGCTCTCGCGGATGCGCGCCAGAATCTCGGCGCGCAAGGCCCGAAATGGCTCGCTGTGCTTCATGTCCTGGGTGCGCTGTGCGGGCAGCGGCACCGGGAAAATGCTGTGGATACGCCCGGGGCGCGGCTGCATCAGCACCACGCGCTGGCCCAGGTAAACGGCTTCTTCCACATCGTGGGTGACGAAAACAATGGTCGTTTTTTCAATGCGGTGAATGTGCAGGATCAGGTCATGCATGACCTCGCGCGTTTGCGAATCGAGCGCGCCAAAGGGCTCGTCCATCAACAGGATCGAGGGCCGTCCCATCAGCGCCCGTGCAATCGCCACGCGTTGCTGCATGCCGCCCGAGAGCTGATTCGGATACGCGTCTCTCACCTTGCGCAGGCCGATCAGATTCAGCAAGGCATCGGCACGGCCCGAGGCCGCCTCCACGTCGGATGAGCTGAGGTTTTCGCGGTTGACCTTGAGCTGGCGACTGAACTTGATGTTCTCGATCACTGTCAACCACGGGTACAGGCTGTAGTGCTGGAACACCATGGCGCGGTCAGCACCGGGTGTCGAGATGTTGCGCCCATCACACAACACCTCACCGCTGGTGCGGTACTCCAGCCCGGCCAGGATGCGCAGCAACGTTGACTTGCCGCAGCCCGAGGCGCCCACCAGCGTGATGAACTCGTTGTCCTCAATGCTGAGGTTGACGTTTTCAAGGGCTGGCACCGGACTGGCCGCGCGCTCAAACACCTTGCCGACTTGGTTGATGATGACTTTGGACATGATGTTTATCCTCTTGTGTGGGCCCAGGGGTACAGACGCCGGTGCAGCCAGCGAAAGCCCTGATCCATGACCAGACCGATCACGCCAATCAGAATGATCCCGCCGAAGATGGTGTCGGTTTTGAGGTAGCGCTGGGCCTTCAGAATGGCGTAACCCAACCCTGAGTTGGCAGCCACCAGCTCGGCCACCACCAGATAGGTCCAGGCCCAACCCATGGTGATGCGCAAGGTATCCAGCATGGCGGGGCGGGCCGATTGGGCCAGCACCAGGCGAATCATCTCGAAACGCGTGGCGCCCATGGTCAGCGCCGCTTCGATTTGCGCCAGGGGCACCAGCCGCACGTTGTCAGCCACCATCAGCACCATCTGGAAAAAAGTGCCAATGAAGATGATGGAAATTTTGGCGCTTTCGCCAATGCCAAGCCACAACATCACCAAGGGGATAAAGGCAACGGCTGGCATGTAGCGGATGAAATCGGTCAGGGGCTCCAGCAGCGCTTCGACCGGGCGAAACGCGCCAATGAGCAAGCCCAATGGCAGGGCCAGCGCGGCAGACAGCGCAAAGCCAGCGGCAACGCGGTAGATGCTGATGAGCGCATCACCGGCCAAGTCGTCTGCCATCAGCCAACTCATCAAGCGGGTCAATACGCTCCAGGGGCCTGGCATGAATATCGGATCGACCCAGCCCGATGCGGACAGCATGGCCCATGCGGAAAAAGGAATGAACAAGCCCAGCAGCGCGAACATCCAGTATTGGCTACGCGACAACTGGCCAGCGATGCGCCAGATGCCTGGGCGGGCCGGGTGCGAAGAGGTGTCTGACATGCGGGCTCCAGTGGTTGAAGAAACAAAGCAAGAGAGGACGGTGCAACACACCATCTCCTCCCGGGCTTTTGTCCCTCCGTGGAGCCGCAACGATCGCGGCCGACAGCTCTCGGACCAGACAGCACCACAACATGTCGCGCTCGGAACCCTAGCGGTCTAGCAAGTCAAGCGATGCGCTGTGCGCTACGCCCTCTCTTGTGATTGACTAAGCAACTTGAATGCCAACTTGAAACCGGTCCTGTTTGGCATGGGTGGGTGCCATGCGCGCTGGCTGGCGCGTGGTCAGGCACAGCTTCCGGTCATGGGGCAGTGCTGCTGGCACCAAATTAGGGATTGCGCATGCTTGAGGTGCATTACCTCAGGTCACCAGGCTGACCAAGCCCAGTGTTCGTCAGCACGGAAGTGATCAAGGCGGCCTATCGTTGCTTGACACACCACCACCCCGACAAGAACGCGTAAACCCCCGTCGCCCATGACAGACAGACGCTGATCAACCACGCCTATTCCATCTTGTCGGATCCAGCCAAGCGCTTGGGCTACTACCAAAGCATGGGTCAGCACCATCCTGCCCACAACCGCAGAGGCGTTCACGTGGACATGGCTGATATTTTTGCTTCAAAGGTGGATCAGCACTATGTGTCCAGACCATTCGAGTTTCGGCCACTTTAGTGGACCAGGCACCAAAAGCCAATACGCATGCCCTTCCATCGTGAACAACCGATGGGCACCCACAGTCCTGGTTTTTGGTCAGGAGACGCACTTCGAATTGGTGCCCCGTACTGGGTGAGGCGACTGCCAGAGGATGTCGACTGGAGTGGTGTTTCTCGACCCATTGCAGAAATTGAATCTTATGAAATCACCGCAGTAATTCAGTGCAGGTCGTCCCTGTGCAACAGAGCGGGGCTAAATGCCGCGCAGACATCTGCCGTAGCGGTGCTTGTGTAGCCAAATCCTTGGTTGGTGATCCACACGCTAACGATCATCATTGACAGACATCGGTTTGGATTGAGTGCATACGTTGACAGCGCTCCCACGACGCAAGCAAGCCAATCCTTTTGCGTTCTCCGCTCATAGGGCTAGTGTTCGTCTTCGGATCGAAGAGGGGCGAAGTAATCACCCATAGTGGCGCGAATTTCCAGGCAATCATCGCAAAGCCGAAGCGTATCTACGCCGTAGGCAGGGCGTCCAGATACCTCAAGTCGATAGTCGCGAGCCGGGTTATCGGCGCAGATAGAGCAAACGGCGGCGTTGCCAGATACTTCAATGGCCGCACGAGTCATGGCCGCTTGAGAGGGATTCCAGAGCTCCAATGCCGCAAACCATTCAGGCGTGTGGGGGCGAAGAACTGGCTGAGCGATTGGTGCCAGTTGACCATTGATTTCTAGCCATCTGGATGCGGCATCAACGCGGGTTCGATGAAGCGCCGCAAGCCGGTCGTATAGGTCGAACATGACGCTGAAAAAACGTAACCCGGATTGCTTTGAGATCAGGGCGTACCCACCCCGATTCACAATATACCGATTGGGCCCGGACCGCTCATCGGCCAGTACGTTCCAACAATATTCCTCAAGTTGAGGCGCAGGCATTGCGTCCATCAACTCGTGGTCGTACTGCCAGGGGTTCTTTGCCTTCTCACGCTGCCATATCGACAAATAGCCAGAGGCTTCAAGCGCACGACAAAGCGCTGCATCGTCCTCCGGGTGCGCAATCAAGTGGACATGCAGATCGTCGAACGTTTGGATACCGGGATTGAGTACACGGGCACTATCGAGAACCGCATTAATGGCATGCCGCATCATTTGAGGGATGTCCTCAATCCCTTCCCATTGCGATGCCTCTTCTGGAGTGACTGGCACTGTTGCATCTCCAGCCGCGACGAGGAGCTGGCTGTTCTTGATACTTGCGGGTGAACAAAAATTTGGATCGTCAACGAGCTGAATGCCTGCGGCCGCGAAGGCCTGCGCGACCAAGCGTGAGCAGAACTGCTTCTTGGTCCATTGTTGTCGCCCACCCAACACGGTTTGGATTGCTTCCTTCTTCGAATATTGAGTGCCGATCTTCCCCCTCAAGAAATTCTTTACTGCCGCGAGTTGTTCATCCGACATGGCCATGCGTAGTCGCAACACATGGACCACGCAACCCGGTTCAAAAAACATTCGCTGGATATTGCGTGCCTGTACGCCTTGGGAGGTCGCATCTATGACCGAGCTGTGCTCAACGCACACCATGGCATGAGAGATATCACTACTCGTTGCGAAGCGAATGACTTTGCTGATCGGTGCGGTCGTCGTCGTGAGAACAATGTCGCCGACCTTCAACGTTGCGCTATTCAGCTTCACTGCGGCGGTATCAGTGTCTTCTTGCATGGGGGTACTCGGTCGTTTTCCTTGAAGAGTTGGTCAACCCTACTCCAAGAAGTGGCTGGGCTATTGCACATTATTCCGATTGTGTATGAAACTCCATTTCAGTGGCCCCAGAGCGATCTGCCCCCCTACAACCCCCGCTGCCACTGCGCCCGCAACCGGGCCGACTCTGGCCGGTTCATGGCATTTGTCACCTCCGTCAACAGCCGCTCCTTTTCCGCCCCCAGCACCCCTTTGAGAACCAGCCAGTTCGAGGCATGGTCGCTACGGAACACAGTGCGTTTGAGCTCCAGCGCTTGCAGAAATTGTGCCATCTCAGCGAACAGTTCCTGCTGGTTCAAGGGCTCCCACTGCGCAAACGCCTGGCGAAAGCGCTCCTCGCCCTGGGGAAAGCTGACCACCAGGGTGGCCAGGAATTCTGGCTGGGTCAGATTGACCAGGCGCGCCGAGTTGGCAGCATGCTGCTGTGACAGCTG
>Ga0209913_1001782_pt1 | contig 10762 bp, 9 predicted proteins | sample PersoiDNA2013203_FD_185805 | JGI IMG/M metagenome (GOLD analysis project Ga0209913, IMG submission 185805) | Permafrost soil microbial communities from the Arctic, to analyse light accelerated degradation of dissolved organic matter (DOM) -... | ecosystem: Environmental > Terrestrial > Soil >... | reverse complement strand
CGCGCCGAGCACCTCGTGGCCGTAGGCGGCGTGCCGGTCGGCGATCGGGATGACGAGCGCCTGGACCGGCGCCAGCCACGTGGGCAGGTTGCCGCCGTAGTGCTCCAGCAGGATGCCCATGAAGCGCTCGATGCTCCCCAGCAGCGCGCGGTGGATCATGACGGGCCGATGCTCTTCGTTGTCGGCCCCGGTGTACGTGATGTCGAGGCGCTCCGGCATGGCGAAGTCGACCTGGATGGTGCCGCACTGCCAGGCGCGCCCCATGACGTCGCGGATGTGGAAGTCGATCTTGGGGCCGTAGAAGGCGCCGTCGCCGGGGTTCAGCACGTAGGCGAGGGGCTCGCCGCCGGGGCCCGTCTCGGCGTCGAGCACGCAGGAGAGGGCGCCCTCGGCCCGCTCCCACATCTCGTCGCTGCCGATGCTCTTGTCGGGCCGGGTGCTGAGCTCGATCTTGACATCGCTGAAGCCGAAGGCCGCGTAGATGTGGTGCATGAAGCGTACGACGCCGCGGACCTCGTCTTCGAGCTGCTCGGGGGTGCAGTAGATGTGCGCGTCGTCCTGGGTGAAGTAACGCACGCGGAAGAGGCCGTGAAGCACGCCGCTCATCTCGTGCCGGTGAACGCGGCCGAGCTCGGCCATGCGCAGCGGCAGGTCGCGGTAGGAGCGCCGGCGGCTCTTGTAGATGAGCAGGCCGCCGGGGCAGTTCATGGGCTTCACGGCGTAGGGCTGCTCGTCGATCTCGGTGAAGTACATGTTGTCCTTGTAGTTGTCCCAGTGGCCGCTGCGCTCCCAGAGCTCGCGGCGCAGGATCACCGGCGTGCTGATCTCCTCGTAACCGGCGCGCACGTGCTCGGCGCGCCAGAAGTCGACCATCGCGTTCCAGAGACGCATGCCCTTGGCGTGGAAGAAGGGGAAGCCGGGGCCCTCCTCGTGGAAGCTGAAGAGATCGAGGTCGCGGCCGATGCGCCGGTGGTCGCGCAGGCGGGCCAGTTCGAGGGCCTCGAGGTGCGCGGCCAGCTCCTCCTTGGTGGCGAAGGCCGTGCCGTACACGCGGGTGAGCATGGGCTTGTTCTCGTCGCCGCGCCAGTAGGCGCCGGCCAGGCTGGTGAGCTTGAAGGTGCCGTTGCCCAGCCTGCTGGTGCTGGGCAGGTGCGGCCCGCGGCAGAGGTCGATGAAGTCGCCCTGGGTGTAGACGCTGATGGTCTCCTCGCCGGGGAGGTCCTCGATGAGCTCGACCTTGAAAGGCTGGTCCGCGCCCGGGCCGGCCGGACCGGCTGCGCCCGCCGGCCCGAAGACGGCCAGCGCCTCGGCGCGCGGCAGTTCGGCGCGCGTCACCGGCAGGTTCTGGCTCACGATCCTGGCCATCTCCTTCTCGATACGCCCGAGGTCGGCGTCGGTGATGGGCTCGGAGGACTGGAAGTCGTAGTAGAAGCCGTTCTCGATGGTGGGGCCGATGGCGTACTTCGTGCCCGGGAACAGGCGCAGGATGGCCTGCGCCATGATGTGCGACGCGGAGTGCCGCAGCACGTCGACGGCTTCGGGGTCATCGCCCTTGAGCGTGACGATGTCGACGCCGTCGCCGTCGTGCAGCGGGGCGGCGACGTCGACGAGGCAGGTGACGTCGGGCGTGGCGGCGGCGGTCACACGGCCCGCGATGGCGGCTTTCGCCAGTCGCGGGCCGATCGCCGCCGCCGCATCGAGCACGGTCGCGCCGTCGGCGAGTTCCAGGGGGGAGCCATCGGGGAGGGTGATCTGCATGGGGACACCGGTCCTTTGCGGTTCTCGCGCCCGCTGACCTTTGCGGGGGCTGTTGACCGGTGGAGTCTAGCAGCCCGCCGAACCCGGTCGCGAACCGGGACCGCGAGCCGGATGCCCCGAGCGGCTCAGATCGCCGTCCGAGGGAGACACGGCATGGGCGGGGTCGGGGCGGACGGGTCGGCGACGTACGCCAAGGCGGGCGGGGCGGCTGCGCCGCCCCGCCCGCCGGCTCCGGTCGCCGCAGCCGCCCTCGTCAGCGCGGCTGGCCCACGAAGTGGTTCAGAGAATGCGGGTCGGCGACGTTGCCGGGGAGGGATGTGGGGGCCGGTGGCGCCAGCACATAGCTGCTGGCCGGAATCAGCGTCGTGCCCTGGACGTGGTTGCGTGGATACTGGAACGCCTCGGCAGCCGGAACGACCGCGACCTGCGTCTCGGCGAGCAGGCGGCGCAGGGCCGGCGTCTCGGGCCTCGGCACGGCGGCCGCCTGCGCCGCCGTCGCGACGCTCGCCTGGGTCTCGGTCGAGGTGCTGGTGGTGGCCGGCCGGTTGATCAGGACGAGCACCGCGGCGGCCACGACCACGGTGGCGAGCACCGCGATGATGGGGGTCAGTGGCACGTGGATGTGCTGTCGATGTGCGATGGTGGTGTTCATGGCTCCTCCTTCATGCCTCATTTGCCTATGGGAGGAGCTTAGGGCCGCCCCTCAGGGCGGGGCCTCACCCGAACAGGGTGATTTTCGCGCCGCCTAACGGCATCCGCGCCGCCTGCCGATGAAGCAGGCGGAGCACGTCATGGACATCGACCGGGACGACACGCGCGCGCCCGTGGCGCCCAGGTCGCTGGGCGAGATCGGGCGCGCGGGCGCGAACGGCGCCGACGGGAGTGGCGCCGGAGCCGATGGGCAGGGCGGCGCGCGGCGCGGCCACGGCCGCGCGAGGCGGCGCGGTCCTCCGCGCCTTGCGCGCGCGGCCGTTCGGCATCCCCGCGGCGCCGGCCGCGCCCACCGCGTGGCGCACCACCATCCAGTGGGTCCTCGCGGCGGTCATCGCCGTGGCGCTCGCGTGGCTCACCTACTCACGCGGCGGCTGGATCCCGATCCTCTCGCCCTTCGACCTCGTCATCCATGAGATCGGGCACGTGCTCTTCGTGTGGGCGCCGCCCCTGCTCATGGAGATGGGCGGGTCCATCACGCAGGTGGCGCTGCCGCTGGTCATCGCCGCCTGCTTCTGGTGGCGTCGCGACGACTTGGCGGTGATCGTCCTCCTCGCCTGGGCGGCGGAGTCGCTGAACAGCGTCTCGATCTACGTCGCCGACGCGCGGGACATGCTGCCGCCGCTGGTCGGCGACGACGGATCCGGCGCCGGCCACGACTGGCACAACATCCTGGGGACGCTGGGCTGGCTCGAGTCGACCGACGCCATCGCGAACGCGGTGCGCACCGCGTCAGTGATCCTGTTCATCGTGGCGTTCGGGCTCGCGGCGCTCGGCTTCATGCGCGCGCGGCGGGCCTGAGCCGCGCGCGAGTGGTCAGCCGGTGAGCAGCCCCTGCACCCGCATCATGAAGTCGTTGAGGTTGGCGGCGTACTCGGGCGAGCCGTCGATGCGCACGAAGCCCTTGCCAACGCCTTCGACGAAGTCGACCTCTTTGTTCATCACCGCGAGGGCGCCGTCGACGCCGTGGAAGCGCATGTGGACGAACGGGCGGCGGCGCTCGTAGACGCCCCGCCCGGCTTTCGTCTGCCCGCCGCGCATGCGCAGGTAGGCGGCGATGCCCTCGGGCTCGACCGAGAACTGGTAGATGCGGTCGGGCTGCTGGGCCGTCCAGCGCTCCATCTCGGGGTCGCCGCCCTTGCTGTACTGGCTCAGGGCGGTGGTGATCATGTAGAGGGTGAGCTTGATCTTGAGGCGCCGCTTGGCCGGGTCCGTGGGGTTCGCGCTCGGGAGCATCAGCTTGAGCGCGAGGAGGAGCTGGACGACCTTGGCCAGCAGCCCGGGCCGGTGGAACCCCTTGATGCCGGGCAGCACCGTCTTGCCGGCGAAGAAGTCGTTGAGCTTCTGCAGCGAGGCGAACGTGAACGTGATGTCGGGCTCACGGCCCATGCCGTCGGCGTCCCAGAAGCCCTGCTCCACGCGGACCTCGCCGTCCTCGAACCACAGGTAGGCGCCCACGGCGCGCGGCTGGTTCTTAGCCACGAACTGCACTACGGCGTTCACCCCGGCGAAGCGCTTCGCCGTCGCCGGGTCGTCCTCGAGCAGCACCTTGACCGTAGGCAGCGCGGCGCGCAGGAACAGGCGCGTCCTGAGGAACTCGCGGGTGCGCGCCTGCGGCAGCTCGTTGGCCGGGGCGCGCGGCGCAGCGGTCGCGCCCATCAGAACTCGTCCTCCCAGTCCTCGTCGGCCTCGAACTCGCGGTGCAGCAGCTCGCGCACCGTGCCGACGATGCCGTCGCCGTCGATGCAGTAGTGCGCGTAGAGATCCTCCGGGTAGCCGACCTCGCTGTAGCAGTCGGGCAGGCCGCTCTTGGCGAAGGCGCAGCCCTTGCCGCTGGCGGCGATCACGTCGGCGACGGCGCTGCCGAGGCCGCCGATCACGTTGTGCTCCTCGACGACGAGGATGCGGCGCGTCTCGGTGACCGCCTTGAGGATCGCCTCCTCGTCGATGGGCTTGATGGTGTGCACGTCGAGGACGCGCACGCTGATGCCGTCCTGGTCCTTGAGCAGCTTGGCGGCCTCCGCCGCGTGGTACACGGCGACGCCGCAGGCGATCACCGTGATGTCGGTGCCTTCGTTGATCGTCACCGCTCTGCCGATCTCGAAGCCGTAGTCGTCGTTCTCGTAGTGGGTGGGCTCGAAGCCCCGGCCCAGACGGATGTATACGGGGCCGGGGCGCTGCACCGCGGCGCGCACGGCGTTGGCCGTCTCCCAGCCGTCGGCAGGCACGATCACGCACATGTTGGCGAGCGCGCGCTGAATGGCGATGTCTTCGGTGCAGTGATGTGTGGTGCCGGCCTGGCCGAAGCTCACGCCGCCGTGCGTGGCGATGATCTTGACGTCGAGGTTCTGGTAGCAGATGTCGGTGCGCACCTGCTCGAGGGCGCGCATGCTGGCGAACGCCGACATCGTGCTCACGAAGGGCAGCAGGCCGCTCTTCGCCATTCCCGCCGCGATGCCGAAGAGGTCCTGCTCGGCGATGCCGACGTTGAACACGCGCTGCGGGAACTTGTCCTGGAAGACGCCGATCTTGGTGCTGCGCGCCAGATCGGCGGTGAGCGCCACGATGCGCGGGTCGGCCTCGGCCAGGTCGCAGAGCACGCGCCCGTAGATCTCGGCCTGCGTCAGTGTGTTGGCGTCGTACACGTTCCAGGTGGTGCCGGTGACCTCGGTCATGACACGCCTCCCGTGATCGACGCCTTCGCCCTGGCGGCCAGCTTCGAGTCGATGCTGCCGTAGTGCCACTTGACCTGGTCTTCCATGAAGTCGACGCCCTTACCCTTCACCGTGTTGCAGATGATCACCGTGGGGGCGCCCTTCGTCGCCTGGGCGCCCTCTATGGCCTCGCCGATCTGGGCGAAGTCGTGGCCGTCGATCTCGCGCACCTCCCAGCCGAAGGCCGTCCACTTCGCGGCCAGCGGCTCGAGGCTCATGATGTCCTCGGTGCGGCCGTCGATCATCATCTGGTTGCGGTCGACGAAGGCCGTCAGGGTGTCGACCTTGAAGTGGTGCGCGGCCATCGCCGCCTCCCACACCGAGCCCTCGTCACACTCGCCGTCGCCGAGCAGGCAGTAGGTGCGCCAGGTCTGCTTCTGGAACCTGGCGCCGAGCGCCATCCCCAGCGCCATCGAGAGGCCGTGACCGAGCGAGCCGGTGCTCGCGTCCACCCCGGGGACCTTGTTGCCGTCGAGGTGCATGCCGAACGGACTCTTGAAGTGGTTAAACTCCTTGAGCAGCTCCTTGTCGAAGTAGCCCTTATCGGCGAGCACCGGGGCGAACCCGACCCCCCCGTGCCCCTTGCTGAGCACGAAGCGGTCGCGATCCGGCCAGCCGGGCTCGGCGGGCCTCAAGTTGAGGTAGTGGTAGTACAGCGCCGTCAGCACGTCGGTCATGCTGAGGGCGCCGCCGATGTGGGCGCCGCCGGCCCACACCGTGACGTCCACCATGTCGCAGCGTATCTGCTTCGCCTTGGCCTGCAGGCTGCGGATCTCTTCGGCTGACAGCGGCATCAGTTACCCCCTTGCCCTTTCGGGCTCTTCTCCAGCGCCGTGAAGGCGTCCTCCACGATCGCCAGGGTGCGGTCGAGGTCCTTCTGCGTGTGCGCGCAACTCATGAACCAGTTGTGGTGCGAAGTGAAGTAGGCGCCGCGGCGGGCGCACTCGCTGCAGAAGCGCTGATGCAGCATGAGGCTAGGGTCGTCGGTGAGACGCAGGTAGGGCATGCTCGTGACGCCGCTGACCTTGAGCTCGTAGCCGTGCTTGTCGGCGAGCCGCTTCATGCCGTCGGTGAGCGCCCGGCCGTAGTCCTGCATCCGCTGGGGCGCGTCGAGGCGCTCGAGCTCGGCGAGGCAGGCGAGTCCGGCCGCCATGGGCACCGCCTGGTACCAGTAGCTGCCGGCGTAGAAGACCTTGGCGGCCGCGCCCTTGAGCGCCTCGCTGCCGACGATCGCTGCGATCGGGTAGCCGTTGGCGATCGCCTTGCAGTAGCACGCGAGGTCGGGGGTGAAGCCGAAGTAGTCGGCGGAGCCCCGCAGGCTGAGGCGGAAGCCGCAGCGCACGTCGTCGATAATGAGCACGACGCCCTCCCGGTCGCAGAGCTCGCGGATGCGCTGCCAGTAGCCTTCGGCCGGCAGCTCGCTGTCGGCAAAGGTCGGGTGGTGGTACGGCGTGGCGATGAAGCCGGCGACCTGGCCCGGGTGCTCGGCCAGGACGCGTTCGAACGCCTCCACGTCGTTCCAGGGGATGCGGACGAAGCCGGCCACGTCGCCGGCGATGACGCCGTGGTGGCCGGCCCCCTGCATCCAGGGCGCCACGCCGTGGTAGCCGCCCTCGATGGCGACGATGAGGGGGCGGCCGGTGGCCGTCCGGGCGATCATCGTCGCGTAGTTGGTCATGTCGCCGCCGTTCTTGGCGAAGAACGCCCAGTCGGCGGCGGCGATCATCGAGGTGAGCTTCTCGGCCAGCTCGACCATCACCGGCGCGGGGGCGGCGAGCGTGTCGCCCAGCTTGCGCTGCTTGGCGGCGGCGTCGTGCACCACCTTGTTGTCGTAGCCCAGGACCATCGGCCCGTAGGCGCACATGTAGTCGATGAAGTCGTTGCCGTCGACGTCGGTGAAGTGCGCGCCCTTGCCGCTGGCGGCGAAGAACGGGTACGCGGTCGGCGGCACCAGCAGCGCCGGGCTGAAGTGACCGGGGATGCCGCAGGGGATCACCTTGGTGGCGCGGGCGAAGAGCTCCTGGGACTTGGCGAACGAGTAGGTGTCCATGGCTGCGCGGACCTCCTCAGGCGGTCGCCGCGGGTTCCGCCGCCGGCGTCAGGTACTTGGGCACGCGGTCGAGCACCAGCGCGACGGAGTCGATGAGGTTCACCTGTCCCCAGATCTGCACGTCGCCGGTCACTGCCGCGGCGAACATGTCCAGTTTGCCGTTGAGGAACGCGTTGGCGGTGGGCAGGTCGCGCAAAAGGACGAGTGCGCTGGGGTGCGGCAGCTCGCCTTTGACGGGGATCACGCCGGAGGCCCCGCAGACGAGGCTGACGGCGGGGCCGTCGGGCAGCACCTTGATAACGACGGCGCCCTGCGTGAGCCCGTGGCGGAGCGGGATGCAGTCGGGGTCGTGGCCGAGCAGGACCGGCACCGCGAAGGCCGCCGTGTTGAGCGTGAGCAGCGTGTTCATCGCGAGGTAGCCGGGGTGCTCGAGGAGCTCCTCGCTGGGCGTGAGGTAGTAGGCCATGCGATCGCTGAGCTCGGTGAACTCGTTCTTGAGGAAGCCGAGGTGGTTGAAGCCCCACAGGGGGATGGGCTGGGAGGCGCCGTCGAACATCCTGTTGAGGTGCGACGCCGAGGTGAACACGAGCCGGACGGTCGGGCCGTGGCCGCCTGCGGCGCCCGGCCCCGCGGCGCCGGCCGCGGCCGGGCCGGTTTCGCCCGCCGGCCCACCTGCGGCCACCGGCCCGCCTGCGGCCACCGGCGGCGGCCCATGATCGGGCCCCACCGTGCAGACGCCGCCGGCGAAGCGCACGCTGATGCTCGGGCCGCCGGCGACGCTGAACCGGATGGTGAGGCGGGCCGCGCTCACGAGCGCCCGCATCTCCGGGTCGTCACGCACGACGTCCTCGAGGCTGGGGAGCACGGCGAGCAAGTTGAGGCGGGCGCGGACGTCGTCGTAGCTCATTGGACTGCCCCTGCTTCGCTCATGGTGCTGCCCTCCATTCAGACACCGCGCGTGAGGTGGGTCACGCCGTGCAAGCTGACTCAATCGTAGAACTTCGGGGTGGCGGAGTCCACGCGGGCGAGCCGGCCGCAACGTCACCTGCGCCGGTTCGCAACGTCACCGGGCGAGGTCGTCGCCTACTACTCCCTGGCCGCCGGCAGCGTCGAGGCGGCGGACGCGACCGAACGGCCCACCAAGGGGCAGGGTCAGCAAGCCATCCCGGTCGTAGTGCTGGTGAGACTCGCGGTCGACTCGTCCGAGCAGGGCCATGGGCTTGGCGAAAGCATGTTGTTCCAGGCGCTCGCTCGCTCGGCTGACGCGGCGCGTCTGATCGGGGTGCGCGCCGTGCTCGTACACGCGAAGCACGCCGCAGCCCGAAGCTTCTACGAGAGGTACGGCTTCGAGCCCTCGCCGACGCATCCGCTGCACCTCGTGCTGCTGATGAAGGACATCCGCAAGACGCTGGGCATCTGAGCCGGATGCCCGCCGCACGCGGGTGCCGCGGCGGCGGGCGACGAAGCCGCCCGCCCATCATCCCCTCAACTGCGCCCGCAGGCGCTTGTGTGCAAGGATCACCAGCCGGTGCAGCGCGCGCGTACAGCCGACGTAGAGCAGCGAGCGCTGGGCCGGCGTGTCGAGGGCCTCGACGTCGGTGATCACCACGGCCGGCGCCTCGAGGCCCTTGAAGCGGTAGATCGAGGAGTACTTGATCCTGCCCGAGCGCAGGTCGACGGCGTCGAGGTCGCTGGGGATGCAGGCCGCCAGCCAGTCGCCGACCTCCTCTTCCTCCCCACCATCGTCACCCGGCTCCCTGACGAGCGGGTCGAGGCGGTCGCGCCAGGGCTGCTCGGTGAGCTGGGCGGCGGCGCATCTCTCGTTGCCGTAGGGGCTCAGGACGGCTACGCGCGGGCCGCCGAAGCCGCCGTCACGCAGCTCGGTGAGGACGGCCCGGAGCAGCGAAAGCTGCTCGCCGCCGTCCCCATACCACCTCACATCGGGCTCGACGTCGTCATCGGGCCGGCGCACGCGCCGGTAGCCAGGGGTCACATGCCCGCAGGCGCAGGCAAGCCCGGCCACGCGCGGCGTGTTGCGGCAGTTGATGCGCAGCTCGCAGCACATCGCGGAGATGGGCATGGCGCCGGCCGCGCGAGCGTCGGCGGGTGGGTCGAGGAGCTCATCCACACTCAGCGCCGCGGCGTCGTAGATGCGCTGCCAGGTGAAGTCGCCGAAGAAGCGCCAGTGGCCGCCGGCGAGCCCGTCCCGCAGGCTCAGGTCGAGCACGTCGAGGTAGCTGCGGCGGAGCACGTCCTGGGCCTCGTCGAGGACGATCGCGTCGTAGAGGTAGCGCTTGTCATCGCGTTCGAGCAAAGCCTCGATGGCCATCCCTGGCAGCTCCTCCTGCCAGAACTCCTGGCGGCAGCGCTGGGCGCGCGTCGGAGCCATGCCGGCCAGCAGGCGCAGGTGCTCGTGCAGGGTGCGCGCCGTGACGCCGGGCGCCAGCGCGGCGGTCTCCTCCTGGAGCCACCTGCCCAGCGGCCGGTTGAAGCAGAGCAGCAGCACGCGGCGTCCGGCGGCCGCGGCGCGGCGCGCCGCCTCGATGGCGAGCAGCGTCTTGCCGGTGCCGGCCGGTCCGTCGAAGACGAGGCGCGGGTTCGAGTCGATCGCGTCGAGCGCCTCGAACTGCTCCTCGGTGTAGTGGCGCACCTCCTCGTCGAGCCGCAGCAGGCGCGACTTGGGACTCTCGAAGAACTCGAAGTCGGGCCGCAGCACGTTGACCAGCGCATCGCACTGGGCGGGAGTGGGCTCTCCCCTCTCGGGGTGGAACCAGCCGGCCTTGTGCTCGACCAGCCGCTTGCGAGCTTGGTCGAGCACCCCCTCGATGAGCCGCGCGATCGGCTGCGCCTGCAGCGCGCGGCGGTCGATGATCTGCCAGGAGTGCCACTCCGGCGAGGTCTCGGTGAAGTCGATGAACGGGAAGCAGACCGCCGACCAGAAGGGGATGCCGTCGAACTCCGCGTGCAGTTTGGCCAGCCTGCGGCGCAGGCTGTGCATGGCGTCGGAGGCCTCGCGGAACGGCCCGCGGTGGTCGGGCTCGGCGCTGCGCCCGTAGTACCAGTCGCCGCCGTGGCGGCGCAGCTCCTGGCAGCCCTTGACCTCGACGACGAGGACGCCCTTGCCCGGCACGATGCAGAGGAAGTCGATCTCGCCGGCGAGCTGCCGGCGGTGGTCGGCGATGTCGAAGGAGTGGAGGACGGTCCAGGAGGCGGTGCCGGGGGCGGCGGCCGCACCGCCGGCGCCGGCCGCGCGGTCGGCCGCAGTGGCGGCGAGAGCGTCGAACACGACTCTCTCGCCGCCACTCTGGGTGCTCTCAGCGATGGTGGGTGGAATCAGGCGCATTCGCATGGGTGTTCGGCGGCGGAGGCGTGACATCCTGTTGCACCACACGACGCCCTATCGATCCGCCAGCAGCTCCGGGTGCGTCTCCGACAACCAGCCCAGCACCTGCTGCCGGAAGACCGCCGTCTCATCGAGCAGCTCGGTGACATCAGAGGCGCTGACGACGCCGACGCGGTCGTAGTCGCC
>Ga0209913_1001780_pt1 | contig 10774 bp, 11 predicted proteins | sample PersoiDNA2013203_FD_185805 | JGI IMG/M metagenome (GOLD analysis project Ga0209913, IMG submission 185805) | Permafrost soil microbial communities from the Arctic, to analyse light accelerated degradation of dissolved organic matter (DOM) -... | ecosystem: Environmental > Terrestrial > Soil >... | reverse complement strand
TGGCGGCGTATTCAAGGTCGGAAAAGCTCTTTTGCATGGTCGAAAAGCGGACGGTGGCGATACCGATATTGTCTCAGGTCGGACCGCCGCAGGGAACGGCGCCAGATGAATAAATCAGCACTTCCCTAGCGTGATTGCTAATATCACCAGTTACACAAAGCATATCAATAGCACCGCCCTGTCTAAACTCATCACTTTCAACGTGATTTTTAAAGACAGAAATGAAGTCGGTCTGCAGACCAACCTTTTTTTCCTCATCTAATTCATGAGGGCAAAGATCTAGTGAAATTGCCTCTGTACCAATATGAAGATCACTAATGACAGCGATGCGTGTTTTCTTTACCATTTTATATGTTTGATATCAAAACTTCAGTAGCTTTCGTACGCTTGCTCGAATCTGCAGCAATCGTCCTCTTAACCTCGACCTTAAACTCTCCCCATTCCTTTACAAAATCCGAGATCTCCTCGCAATCAATGTAAGAAAAAACAAAAAATGCACCTTTTCGATCAATCGATTTTAGCAGATCGTACAATCGAATAAGATCGTTCACACCGAATACATCAGGGCCATATTGCAAATCCAAAGAGTGATTTCTCTTTGCATACGGAGGATCCAAATAAACAAAATCTCCTTTTTTTACAATGCAATCTATTTTCCCGAAATCCCCAGCAATAAGATCAGCATTTTTCAATACCTTTGATGCATCTCCAAGGATACTCTCTGTAGGTAGCTCGCCATTTCTTCCTGCCCCATATGGAACATTAAATTTACCCTGCAAATTTGTTCGATAAAGCCCATTAAAGCAAAATCGATTCAAATAAATAAACCTTGCAGCTCTTTCTATTTTGTTTAAATTATCAACATTCTCAGATCGAAGTGCATAATAAAAATCTTCGCTATGCGGGTAAGATGCCAACACCCTAAAAACTGCACGGTAGCGATTCTTTATTACTTTATAGCATTCAATAAGGGGTTTATTTACATCAATTAAGACAGCTTCATCTGGCTTCAATCGGAAAAATAAAGAAGCAGACCCAGTAAAAGCTTCAATGTATTTACCATTTCCACCTGCACATTGGGCGGCATACCAGCAGTTTGCAAGCGTTTCGCTAAGCTGCCTCTTGCTTCCCGCCCATCTCAAAAAAGTCATACTTCCTCTCGCATTTGCTTCAAATTCGCTACAGCATACAGCAAGCTTCGCGGTGGCCTAAATACAATAAACTATTAACATTTTATGCGCTACCAATGTCCTATACCTACATATTTCAGTATATTTCGAGAAAAAACGCAACGTACAAGTGAAGCAAAAACTTGTGAGGCCGAATCATTGTGGCCTCATTTGCTTGAAGACTTCAATGAAAGAAAGACGCACGTGTGGGAATGTTCAGTCTCACGCCTGAGAGGGTGCTTATCGAATAAGAAAGTTATGAGCAAACTGATGCATGCAGCGCAGATTGTTGCGCTTCATCCTTACTACTTACCCTTCTGGACTGCAGGGTGCAGGTGACTCTTTGACATACCGACGTCTGACAGGTGCTGAAGTAATGTCAGTTGGCTTATGAAGCTACATATAGGCGCGCCAAGCTAGACGCACGAATACTAAAATTAAGGTAAAAAAAAAGGCAGGCAGCAATATCGCAAGCCTGCCTTCCTTTAAATGATGATTTTTTACTCGGCAGCGCCCCACAGGTCGTGCGCATCGGCCGAAGTGATGGTCACGTCAACAAACTGGCCCACGGCCAGCTTGCGGTGTGGCTCGAATGGTGGCTTCACATACACGACGCCATCGATTTCCGGCGCGTCGGCGGACGAGCGGCCCACGCCGCCGGAGCGGGTGACTTCATCGATCAGCACGCGCACGGTCTTGCCGACCTTGGCTTGCAAGCGTTTCTTGGATATTTCTTCCTGCAGCAGCATCACGCGGCCACGGCGCTCTTCGCGCAGCTCTTCCGGCACGGGATTTTCGATGGCATTGGCCGTCGCGCCTTCGACGGGCGAATAGGCGAAGCAGCCCAGACGGTCGATCTGCGCTTCCTTGAGGAAGTCCAGCAAGTACTCGAATTCCTCTTCCGTTTCACCAGGGAAACCGGCGATGAAGGTCGAGCGTATCGTCAGGTCCGGGTTGATGGCGCGCCAGGCCTGGATGCGGTCGAGGTTTTTCTCGCCGCTGGCGGGACGCTTCATGCGTTTCAGCACGTCCGGGTGCGCGTGCTGCATCGGAATATCGAGGTAGGGCAGGATGTGGCCGCCGCTCATCATCGGGATGATCTGGTCCACGTGCGGGTACGGGTACACGTAGTGCAAGCGCACCCAGGCGCCGTAGGTCTTGGCCAGTTCGCCCAGCGCTTCCGTCAGCTGCGTCATGTGCGTCTTCACGGGACGGCCATTCCAGAAGCCGGAACGGAATTTCACGTCCACGCCATACGCCGACGTGTCTTGCGAAATGACCAGCAATTCCTTGACGCCGGCCTTGAACAGGTTTTCCGCTTCGATCATCAGTTCGCCGATCGGACGCGAGACCAGGTCGCCGCGCATCGATGGAATGATGCAGAAGCTGCAACGGTGGTTACAGCCTTCGGAAATTTTCAGGTAGGCATAATGCTTCGGCGTCAGCTTGATGCCTTGCGGCGGCACCAGGTCAAGGAAGGGTGCGTGCGGCTTCGGCAGGTGAAAATGGACGGAATCCATCACTTCGGACAGCGCGTGCGGACCGGTAACGGCCAGCACTTTCGGGTGCACCTTCATGATGATGTCGTCGCCGGCAGCATCTTTCTTGGCGCCCAGGCAGCCGGTCACGATGACTTTGCCGTTTTCAGCCAGCGCTTCGCCGATGGCGTCGAGCGACTCTTGCACGGCAGCATCGATAAAACCGCAGGTATTGACGATCACCAGATCGGCGCCAGCATAGGATTTCGCCGTTTCGTAGCCTTCGGCGCGCAGTTGGGTCAGGATTTGTTCGGAGTCGACCAGCGCTTTTGGGCAGCCGAGCGAGACAAAGCCCACTTTCGGCGCCGCACCTGGCATGGCCAGCATGGCCTCGGGCTGGGCGGAAGGAACGGGAATACGATGAATTTCAGACATAGTTGGCAGCTAGTAAAATGGTGAGGCGAATCGGCTATTGTACCCCGAGCCGCCCTTAGCTGTCAGTGGCGGTCTGGTTTTGCTGCGGGATATGCAACGATGGGAGCCACGGGCGACCTGCCCTGAGCATATTCTTTCACGCATTCCATATCTGGCTGCAGCCCATACTTGACTAATGTACTTGTTATTTCATACACAGTATCGCTATAATAAGATTTTATTGCACTGTGGAAATAAAATGTTCATCAAAAATTTCGTTGCCAACGTTTTTGCAGGAGCCGTCTCTGCGCTGATGCTCGGTGGCTGTGTCACGACGCATGTGCAGCGCCCTCTCAGCGTCGGCATGCCCTCCGAAGGTACAGCCGTTACTGTCAGCATTACTGCCAACACTGATGCGGTGAACGGATTGGGCCAGATCACCTTGGGCCGCCTGAGTAGCGGAGACGCAGTGTCCAGCCTGGTCCTGCAGCAATATATCCTGAACCAGGTTGCCAAGGATATGGCGCGCGACACGACTCTTTTCATGGGGACCCTGCCACCGGGGAAATACTACTTCAGTCAACTGGCCGATGCTGGCAAATCAAACCGCTACATCAAAATGGGCAGCGGCCTGGGCTTATTTACTGTGGAGGAAGGCAAGCCGGTCGATCTGGGCCGCCTGATCGTCACTCCTCTTTATGGCGAGCGTGTACTGGTCGGCCGCAGCGTGCGGGTGCGAGACAACCGCACCCTGCTCGAACGCTATTCTCCCGAGCACCTGAAGCTGTTTGCACCCGAAAAGACAGTCAGCTGGTCCGGATCGCGCAGTGATACGGATCGCGCTGAGGAAGTCGCCATGGCCCGCCCCACCGGCGCCGAATGCGTGACGGAGCTACCAGACGGCAGCGTGGCGGCCGCAACCCGCATGGGCACAGTGCTGTGGCGCAGCCCTGAGGGAACATGGAAACAACTGGCCAGCGACAAAATAGAGACGCTGAACTGCGTGCAGCCGGTGCAAATGCCGGATGCAGACCTGCTGGCCTTCGGCGAGTTCGGCACCCTGCTGCGCCATGCGCCGGGACAGAACAAGCTTGAACCGATTGACACTGGCAACCTTCCCTATGGCAATCTGGTCGGACTGGCTGGCAATATGGACGTTGGCTGGTATGTCGCCGTCCAGCGTAACAATGAAGTCACGATTTATCATTCCGCCCGTCTCGAGCGCGGCGAGTGGAATCAGGTACGCAGTGAGAAGCTGGGGAAGTGGCTCCTGAACCAGGACACCTGGTTCTGGCTGCGCGATATCGGCACAGGCTTTGCCTACACGTCGACGAAAGGAACGCTGCACCTCTACGACTACGCCAGTGGCCAGTGGTCAGAGCGGGCAATGCCCGATCGCCGTGTGGATGCGATGCGCATCAGCGGCAGCGGCATGTGGAGCCTCATAACACAAGGTTACGGGCCATTTGCGATCACCTCCAGAGATGCTTTCGTTTCAGTGAATCAAGGTCAAACCTGGCAAGAGGTCACCGCTAGCCACATTCCGCTGGTTCAGCGTACCGATGGCACCCTGCTGCGTTTTGAAAGCAGTCTGATGAGCGATACGACCTTACATGCCAGTAGCGACATGGGCAAAACGTGGACACTGGTGGACGCCAAACCGAAATCACGCGAGTTGACCCCGCTTAAATCGGGTGCGATTCTGGGAAAAATAATGCGCTGGAGCGTGCCGGCGCAATTTGAAATATCGAACGACGGCGGTAAAAGCTGGACTGCCGAGAGCATGAAGTGAAAGTTCTGACCGTCTGTCAACAATGCCATGCCCACCCGATGTGAACGATGACTACCAGGCGGCATCCGTGCCGTCTGCCTGGATCGACTTGCAGAGCAAGAGCCGGATGGCGGACGCGCCTGAATATGTGGTGGAAGGCACATCGATTGAAACCCTGATTGAGCAGATCTTTGGCAATCAGGAAGTCAGCTATATCCACGTCCACAACGCCAGACGCGGTTGCTACGCTGTCCGGGTTGACCGGGCATAGATAGCAATGGATTGCATGTGCGATTCTCAGGCTCCTGCATCGCTTATCATCAAATGCAGGCTATGAGCTTGCTCAGTCCGGTTCCAAAGCACGGCAGGAAGCAGCACCTGGGAATTCAATACGTAGCTTGGGCCAGGTACCTTGCCAATTCTTGCCACGCACGCGGCCTGCGTAGACCGATTGCTTCGCTGTCAGAAATCGCTCTGTCGGCCGGACCACCAGATCGAAAAGATCATGCAGGCCGAAAGGAGCCGCTATATCGATGTCTGCAAGGTCATTGAGTCGTACACCCACGGCAGTGGCGGTTTCCGGCCAGTATCTCATGGCATCGGAAGCGGTCAGGTAAGGCAGGTCCGCATTGCGTTCATGCATACGCGCCTGATTCTTTACCGACCAGCCCAGCGTGCCGTCCCGTGCTCTTAAACTCGACTCAAGCATGGCGTCATGCGCCAGTGTCGCCTTGCTTGGGTCGTACCAGATGACGTCGATATCGTGAGGCAGTGGCGAAGGCGAACGTTGGTGCAAATGATCCCAGACACAGCATCGCACAAATCCCGCAGCAACCCAGCAATCGGGCAGATCAAGTTCCCTGACAAGACGAAGGACATGCATACGCTCATTATCGGCTGCAATCATTGCCTGCAATTGCTCAAGCAGCGCCATATATACTCCTCGTGGACCTGCAGTTGCATATCAAACGAACGCTGCGATGTCATCCTTGCCGGACAGCGTCTGCCCATCAAGGAAAAATGGTTGCACCATGCTCCGATCAAAACCCGGCACACCGAGGCGATATGGCGCCTGAATGCATAACGGCACAGGAACTCCTGTGCCGTTGTGCGACGTAAAAACCGGATCAGCTTATTTTTTGTCCGTCGGCGGCACCGGCGGAACGAACGGGAACGTGCCGAACAGATTCTTGCTCTGGCTCTGCATCTGTTCCTGCATCTGCACGAACAGGCTCTTGCTCTGGTCGATGTAGTTGTTCATCATGCCTTGCATCATCGGGCCCTGGACATTCATGAACTGGGTCCACATTTCCGGGCTGAATGGCTTGCCTTCGAAGCTGCCGGCCGATGTGCCCGTGAATTTGTGCTGGATATCGGTGAACGCTTGCACGTTCTTTTCCAGGTAGGATCCCATCATGCCCTGCATGGCGTGACCGTAATAACGGATGATCTGCGATAACACGCTGCTCGTGAACATGGGCGCGCCGTTCGCTTCCTCTTCCAAAATGATTTGCAGCAAGATGCTGCGCGTCAAATCTTCACTGGATTTGGCATCGACGACAGTAAACACCTCATTGTCCAACACCAACTGCTTGACGTCCGTCAAGGTGATGTAGGAACTGGTTTGCGTGTCGTACAGACGGCGGTTGGGATATTTTTTAATCAGGCGGTCTATACTTTTTTTTGCACTACTCATCACAAGTTCCACTTATTGCGCCGCAGCGCATACTGAGTTAATCCGAAAAAAAAGCGAACGTGGGTCCGCTTTCGCACCTGCCTACTTTTTCCATTATAGAGTGGAAAACGGCTCTATTGCACATCAGGGTAGTAGATTCCCGCATTTATTGCAACGCAACTAAAAGTAGATTCCTGACAAGACCGATGATTACGCCGGCCTTGTCAGGCAAGAAGCTTTTGCAAACTAGTCTGCCCTGACTTTAACATACCGCCCCGGCGCCGGCTCGATTGCCGCGTGCCGCTTGTTGCCCGGCTTGCCGGGCGCCTTCACCTGCGTGCCGCCGTGTTCGGCCAGGAAGGCGGCCCATTCGGACCACCAGCTGCCCGCATGCTCGGTCGCGCCTACCATCCACTGCTCGGCAGTCAAGGGCTTGGCTTTCGCCGTGCGTGGCTGGTCATTGCTCCAGTAACTGCGCTTTTTCTTCGAGGCCGGATTGATCACGCCGGCGATATGGCCCGAGGCACCGAGGATGAAACGGTTGGCTTTCGGCTTCTTCGGGTTCAGCAGGGCCGTGCTGGCGTAGGCCGCGCCCCAGGGCACGATATGGTCTTCGCGCGAGCCGTAGATGAAAGCGGGCGCATCGATGCTGCTGAGGTCGACCTGCTCACCGGCCACCGTCAGCTTGCCCGGCACTTTCAGGCTGTTTTCCAGGTAAGTATTACGCAGATACCAGCAGAACATGGGGCCCGGCAAGCCCGTGCCGTCGCTATTCCAGTACAGCAAGTCGAACGCGGGCGGCTCCTTGCCCTTCAGGTAATTCGACTGCACGTAGTTCCACACCAGGTCGTTCGGCCGCAGGCTGGAGAAGGTGCTGCCCAGGTCGCGGCCCGACATCAGGCCACCCTTGGCCAGGCTCTGCTCGCGCAGCGCCACTTGCTGCTCGTCAATAAAGACGTCGAGCGCGCCCGTGTCGCAGAAATCGAGGAAGGTGGTCAGCAGCGTCAGGCTGGCGGCCGGATTCTCGCCCCGCGCCTTGAGCACGGCCAGCGCCGTCGAGACGATGGTGCCGCCCACGCAAAAACCGAACATATTGAGCTTGTCCTGGCCGGAAATATCCTGCGCGACCTGGATGGCTTCGATCACGCCTTGCTCGACGTAATCGTCCCACGTCAGGTGCTGCATGCTCAGGTCCGGATTGCGCCAGGACATCAAAAACACGGTATTGCCCTGCTCTACCGCATAGCGCACGAGCGAGTTTTCCGGCTGCAAGTCAAGGATATAGAATTTATTGATGCACGGCGGTACCATCAGCAGGGGGCGCTGGTGTACCGTGGCCGTCGTCGGCGCGTACTGGATCAGCTGGAACAAGGCGTTTTCAAACACTACCGTGCCCGGCGTGGTGGCCACGTTGCGGCCCACTTCGAAGGCCGATTCGTCGGACTGCGAGATGCGGCCCTTACCCATATCGGCCAGCATGTTGCTCAAGCCCTTGGCCAGGCTTTCACCCTTGGTCTCGATCAGGGTTTGCTGGGCGTCAGGGTTGGTAGCCAGAAAGTTGGCGGGCGACATGGCGTCGACGATTTGCTGCACCGCAAACGCAATCTTTTGCTTCTGGTGCGGCGTCGCTTCCACGGCATCGGCCATGGCGCTGAGAAACTCCGCGTTCAGCAGGTAGGCGGCCGCATTGAAGGCCGACAAGGGGCTGGCGTGCCAAGCGGGCGCGGCGAAGCGGCGATCTTTCAGCTCCGGCGCCTTGCCGGCCATAAAATCGGCCCACAAGCCCGTCAGCTTGGCCACGTAGGCATTTTTCAGTTGCTCGATCGCTTCCGGCTTGATGCTGGCGCCCGCATCCTGCAAAATGCCGGCAATCGGATTACCCTGGGGCTGCGGTACCATGTTGAACCACGTCTTCCACTGCTCAGGATTGCTGATCTGCGCCATCCATTCCTTGGTCATCATTTGAGGATCAGGCATGTTCATAGATATATGTAAGTCCATTTTAGAATGAATGAATAATTACTTCCGGGCCACCTGCATGCAAACTCTTACTCACTGCCACTACTCATGATGCTCATGACCGCTGTTGCCTGGATCTATGTCGTCGGCCTCATGGCGCTGACGGAACCATCCATCGTTGCCGGGGTGATGACCTTCGTGCTGTACTGCGTCATCCCGCTGTCCATCCTATTCTATCTGACGGGCTCGCGGCGACGCAAACGCAAGGCTGAGCGCGTCGCTGAACTGAACGCGCGCGCACTCGCCTCAGCAGACGATAAAACAAAAACGGCAGACACATAAGTGTCTGCCGTGCAGATTATTTGCGCCAGATCAAGCTGGCCTGTCTTCCCGTGACGCCATCGCGCCGGTACGAGTAAAACTGCGCCGCATCGCTGACGGTGCAATATTCCCCGCCCGCCACTTGCACCACGCCATCGCGCAACAGCATGACGCGCGCCAGCGCATAGATGTCGGCCAGGTACTTGCCCGGCTTGCCTTCGATGGCGGCGAATGCACTCGATAACACGTGCCGCTCGGCATCGTCGCGCGCGCCGTCGCGAAACGCTTGCAGCACGTCCTGCCCTACTTCAAATTGCTGCGGGCCAATGGCTGGTCCCAGCCAGGCGAGGATGTCCGTTGCGCCCCGCGCCCGCATCGATGCCACCGTGCGCTGCAAGACGCCGTTGGCCAGGCCACGCCAGCCCGCATGGGCCGCGCCGACGATCAGGCCGTCCGTCGAGCAGAACAGCACCGGCAGGCAATCGGCTGTCATCACCACGCACACGGCGCCAGGCTGCGTGGCGATGCTGGCATCGGCATCGGGCACGCAGCCGTCCAGGCTGGCTGCGTCCGCTACGGCCACGCCATGCACCTGCGACAGCCAGGCCGGTGCGGACGGCAGCATGGCCGCCAGCCGCGCGCGGTTGGCCGCCACGTGCGCGGGCTCGTCGCCCACGTGCGTGCCCAGGTTCAAGCCACCGCCGCCCTGCCCGTCACCATACGGCCCCTGGCTGACGCCGCCCGCGCGCACGGTCGCCAGCGCGCCCACGTTCGCGGGCAAGCCGGGCCAATCGGGTACAAGGCAAGGCAACGGCGACGTCATCAGACCTGTTCCGGCTCGGGAATGCCGGCGGTGGCGATCAGTTGAGCGAAATCATCGGCCAGCGGCACGATCCACTCGCACGCTTCCAGGGTGCCCGGATGCACGAGGCCCAGGCGGCGCGCCTGCAGCGCCTGGCGCGAGAAGACCGATACCAGGTGCTGCTTGCCGTACACGGAGTCACCGACCAGCGCGAAGCCCAGGTGCTGCATGTGCACGCGAATCTGGTGCGTGCGGCCTGTTTCCAGACGGCATTGCATCAGGCTCACGGGACGGCGGTCGAGTTCGCCACTGCCGATCAATTCGTAGTGCGTGATGGCAGGCTTGGCGGTGAAATTCTCAGACACGGCCATCTTGACCCGGTCGCGCGGGTGGCGCGCGATGGATGCATCGATGGTGCCCGCCATTTTCGGCGTACCCCACACCAGCGCAAAATATTCACGCTTGACGGTACGCGCCTGCAACTGGCGCACCAGATCCGTTTGCGAAGCGAGGGTCTTGCCGACCACCATCAGGCCGCTGGTATCCTTGTCCAGGCGGTGCACGATGCCGGCGCGCGGCACGCCCGCCAGTTGCGGACAGTGGTGCAGCAGGCCGTTGAGCAAGGTGCCCGACCAGTTGCCGGGGCCCGGATGCACGACCAGTCCGGCCGGTTTGTTGATCACGATGATATGCTCATCTTCGTGCACGATGTTCAATTCCATCGCTTCCGGCTTAAAAGCCTCGTCTTCCGGCGCGCTTTGCGGCAGAATGACGATCTTCTCGTCGCCATAGGCGGTCATGTTGCGTTTGGCAACTTTTCCATCGACGGTCACGAAACCGGCTTCCAGCCACAATTGCAAGCGGCTGCGCGAGTATTGCGGCACCAGCTGGGCGATGACTTTATCGAGGCGGTGGCCGCAGGCGTCCGGCGTCAGTTCCAATGTAATCGGGGCCATGATCTCGAAGGCGTCGTCGGCGGCAAAATCGCCGTCAAACGCATCTTCGGCGCCATGGTCAGAAAGGGAGTCAAACGCGGAGTCAGCCAAATTAGGCTTCGGAGTTAATATCACAGCATTCCCATCGGCTATAATCAGCCTATTGTAAAATCTTGGTTAAAACCTTCTTGCAAAACGTCATGCAAAAAAAATTATCGTTGGTAGTCGCTTCAGTCGTTCTGCTCGGCAT
>Ga0209913_1001776_pt1 | contig 10790 bp, 10 predicted proteins | sample PersoiDNA2013203_FD_185805 | JGI IMG/M metagenome (GOLD analysis project Ga0209913, IMG submission 185805) | Permafrost soil microbial communities from the Arctic, to analyse light accelerated degradation of dissolved organic matter (DOM) -... | ecosystem: Environmental > Terrestrial > Soil >... | reverse complement strand
CGCCAGCAAGCGCCTTAACAGCGTCATGCATCCTCCAGCACGGACAGACTGGCGCCGTCGGCCACGCTTGCTTCCAGCGCATACGGATCGACGCCTTCCAGGCAGCCGATATTGGCGCGCCAGCGCAGCGGATCCTTGCGCGTCTGGTGGAAGGGATAGATGCCGCAATGCTTGCAAAAATAGTGCTTCGCGGTTCGCGTATTGAACTGGTACAGCGTCAGCGACTCTTCGCCGCTGATGATCTTCACGTCGGCGGCGTCGATCATCGGCGTCATCAGCGCACCCTTGCGGCGGCACATGCTGCAGTTGCAGCGCCCGGCCGGCGTCAGCGCGGTGCGGACTTCAAAACGGACAGCGCCGCAGTGGCAGGAGCCTTTGTAACGTTCAGCGATCATTTCCTTTTCCTTCAGATGGTTGGCAATGACCACTTTATAAATCAATGCGAAAACAAGTCAGGGGATGATTTGTGTCCCAATGTATCTGGCGCATACACATACACAAAACATTGCACCCGTGCGGTGTTCTGGACACAAGCCAGATACGTCAAAGCGTTCCAATACGGTCATCGCAACCAACATTGGAAATCGCCATGCACAGCTTCCTCGAAACGCCATTCGCCCTGCTGGCCGGGCTGCTGACCATTGCCTCGCCATGCGTCCTGCCGGTATTGCCGATTCTGCTCGGCAGCTCGGTAGGAACCAATGGCAGCGCGCCCAATCGTACCCGCCCGCTATTTATTATCGCAGGCTTCATCCTGAGTTTTTCCGCCTTCGCGATGCTGCTGGGCGCCGTCTCCAGCACCGTTCATGTGGCACAAGAGGTCTTGCGCAATACCGCCATCGGATTGCTGGCGCTGTCTGGCCTGCTGCGCCTGTGGCCGCGTCCTTATGAATGGCTGGTGGCGCAGTTGCAGTCCCCGCTGCAACGCATGCACGCCGCGCCGAAGGCTCCCAAAGTGCATGCTGACAACACCGGTGGCTTTGTACTGGGCATGTCGCTGGGCGCTGTGTGGACGCCGTGCGCCGGTCCGGTGCTGGCATCGATCCTGCTACTGGTCGTGAAGGCCCAGGACCTCGGCTGGTCGGCCCTGCTGTTGCTGATGTATGCCATCGGCGCGGCCATCCCCATGCTCGCCATCCTCTACGGCGGCCAGTACATCACCCGCCATGTCCGCATGGTGTCGCGCCATACCCAACGTCTGCAGCAGCTGTTCGGCGTGCTGGTGGTGCTGACGGCGCTGGCGATCTATCTGCAATACGACGTGTTGATTACTGCTGCATTGTCGTCTCTGTTTTCTTCTTCCATCTGAAAGGATTCCATCATGCTTTCCCGACTCACGACTTTCGCCGCCCTGACTGTGCTGGCCGCTGCTACCTCTACCGTTTCTGCCGGCGCACTCAGCAAAAGCGTCGCCGCACCGGAATTCACCGGCATCGACAAATGGCTCAACAGCGAACCACTGAGCATGCAGCAGCTGCGTGGCAAGGTGGTGCTGGTCGACTTCTGGACGTACACCTGCATCAACTGCATCAACACCCTGCCCTACGTCAAATCCTGGTACCAGAAGTACAAGGATCAGGGCCTCGTCGTGGTCGGCGTGCACACGCCCGAGTATCCCTTTGAGCGCAATACCGACAACGTCAAGACCGCCATCAAGCGCTTCGGCCTGACCTATCCGGTGGCGCAGGACAACCAATACGCCACCTGGACTTCGTACAACAACCAGTACTGGCCGGCGTTCTACCTGATCGATAAAAAAGGACAAGTGGTCTACACGCATTTCGGCGAAGGCCAGTACGCGCAGACCGAAGCCGCCATCAAGAATTTGCTGGCGCAACCACATTAAGCATGGAAGCAACCGGCGCATCGTCACACACGTAACACCATCACACCAAAGGAGAAAAATATGTCAGATCTGATCAACCAACGCCGTCGCCGTTTCTTCGGCGCAGCCGCAGCCACCGTCGCCACCGCGCAGCTGAGCTTCAGCGCGCTCGCCAACGCGCAAAGCATGGTCGCAGGAACATCGTCCGCAACTGCAGCTGGTTTCACCGGCATCAAGCAAATCGACGCCGGCGTACTCAACATCGGCTATGCGGAAGTCGGCCCGGCCAACGGTCAACCGGTCATCCTGCTGCACGGCTGGCCCTACGACATCCACAGCTTTGTCGACGTCGCGCCGTTGCTGGCGGCAGCCGGCCATCGCGTGATCATCCCGCATCTGCGCGGCCACGGCAGCACGCGCTTCCTGTCTGCGGATACGCTGCGCAATGCTCAGCAATCGGCAGTAGCGCAGGACATCATTGCGCTGATGGATGCATTGCAGATTCCTTCGGCGGTCATCGCCGGCTTTGACTGGGGCGCGCGTACGGCGTGCATCATGGCGGCGCTGTGGCCGGAGCGTTGCAAGGCGCTGGTGTCGGTGAGCGGCTATCTGATGACCAATCTGGCCGCAGCCAAAAAGCCGCTGCCGCCGAAGGCAGAGTTCGACTGGTGGTATCAGTTCTACTTCACCACCGAGCGCGGTGTCGAAGGTTATACCAAGTACCGCCGCGAATTTGCCGAGCTGATCTGGAAGACGGCCTCGCCGAAATGGCAGTTCGACGCCGCCACCTTCAATCGCAGCGCCGCGTCGTTCGACAATCCGGACTACGTCGCCATCGTCATCCACAACTACCGCTGGCGTCTCGGCCTGGCCGATGGCGAACGCAAGTACGACGCGCTGGAACGCCGCCTCGCCGGCCTCCCTGTCATCGGCATCCCGACCATCACCATGGAAGGCGATGCCAACGGCGCGCCCTTCCTGCCACCAACCTTGTATCGCGACAAGTTCTCGGGGAAGTACGAACACCGCAACATTACCGGCGGCATCGGCCACAACCTGCCGCAGGAAGCACCGCGGGCATTCGCCGACGCCGTGCTGGCGGTAACAAAACTGTAATTCCGCTCAGCAAGCTGCAAACGACAATATCCGCGCAGGCGGATATTGTCGTTCAAGCTTACGTCAGGATCAATGTTTCAGATTCGGCAGGAATACCGTCAGCACGCCGGCCAGCGGCAGCCACGCGCATACCGCGTACACGGTCGATATCCCGTATAGATCAGCAAGATGTCCGAGCAGCGCGGCGCCGATGCCGCCGAAGCCGAACATCAGCCCGAAGAACACGCCCGAGATCAGCCCCACCTTACCCGGCACCAGTTCCTGCGCATACACCACGATGGCCGAGAACGCCGATGCCAGGATGAAGCCGACGCACACGCACAACACGCCGGTCCAGAACAGATTGGCATGCGGCAGCAGCAAGGCGAACGGCGCTGCACCGAGAATCGAAAACCAGATCACGCGCTTGCGTCCGATCTTGTCGCCGATGGGGCCGCCGAAGAACGTACCCAATGCCACCGCACCAAGGAACAAGAACAGCAGGATCTGTGAATCACCCACGGCGATATGAAACTTGTCGATCAGGTAAAAGGTGAAATAGCTGGTGAAACTCGCCATGTAAAAGTATTTGGAAAACACTAGCAACGACAGCACCACCAGCGCCTTTTTGACGGTGCCCGGCGACAGATTGTGAGGCGCAACCGTCTTGCCTTTTTTGGCGCCGGCGGCCAGATGGTGGCGATACCAATTGCTCACGCGCGACAAGGTAATGATCGCCACTATCGCGATGATGCAGAACCACGCGATGTTAGGCTGGCCGAACGGCACCACGATTGCGGCCGCCAGCAACGGCCCCAGTGCGGAACCTGCATTACCGCCAACCTGAAAAGTCGACTGCGCCAGGCCGAAGCGGCCGCCTGACGCCATGCGGGCAATGCGCGAGGCTTCCGGGTGAAAGGTCGACGAACCGACACCGATCAGCGCCGCAGCAAACAGGAACCAGCCGAAGCTGCCGGCCATCGCCAACATCACCACACCGATCAGCGTAAAGATCGCCCCGCACGGCAGCAACAAAGGCTTGGGATGCTTGTCGGTATACATGCCGATCCACGGCTGTATCAGCGACGCCGTTACCTGAAACGTGAGGGTGATCAGCCCGACCTGCGTGAACGTCAATCCGTAGTTCTGTTTGAGCATGGGATAAACGGACGGCAGCAAGGCCTGGATCAGGTCGTTGATCATGTGGGCGAAACCGACCGCGAGGACGATGCGCAGCACCAGAGGCGTGGCGCCGGCATGACTTGATGCGGCCGATATCGAGGGGGCTTTGTCGGCTAGCGCCGCATCGAGCGACGATGAACTATTGATTGTCATGATTAAGAATGAATGAACAAAAATTGACGGCAGGTGGACGACAGATGCACGAAAAACATGCAGGAATACGTGAATGGTATAGTGGCATTTAAAAACCGTAATGCCATTTTTCATCGATTAAGTGACAACACGCCTGTACCATGAAAATCGTCCATTCCAGCGCCAAGGCCGCGAAACTCCAGCAACTGCCGCAAGCCGTCGTCGCCTTCAGTCGCGACTTCGATGCAGGTCAGTTACTGGCGCCGCACTCACATCCACGCGGACAACTGCTGTACGCCGCAGAAGGCGTGATGCAGGTGCGCACGCCACACGGCCTGTGGGTCATCCCGCCGCAACGCGCGTTGTGGGTGCCGTCGGAACTGGAACATGAGATCCGCATGCTCAGCGAAGTGCATCTGCGCACGCTCTATATCCGGCGGGAAGAATCGCAGCAGATCGGCGATGCTTGCCGCCTGCTGGAAGTCAGCCCGCTGTTGCGCGAACTGATCCTGGCGTTACTCAGGGAGAGCGCCGACTACGACACCAAGGCGCGCGGCGGCCATCTGGCACAACTGATCCTGCTGGAGATTCATGAGGCGACCTCGATCCCCGTCGCTATTCCCTGGCCATCCGACCGTCGGCTGGTGGCAATCTGCGAGGCCATCATCGGCAACCCCGGCAGCCTGAACTCGCTGGAACAATGGGCAGAAATCGGCGGCGCCAGTGCGCGCACGGTGATCCGCCTGTTTCCCAAAGAGACGGGCTTGCAGTTTCGTCACTGGGTGCAGCAAGTCCACATCACCGAGGCGTTGCTGCGGCTGGCGCAGGGCGATGCCGTGGAACGAATCGCAGAGAAGCTTGGTTATAAAAGCGCCAGCGCCTTCACCAGCATGTTTCGCAAAGTGCTGGGCAAGACGCCGAGCCAATACGCCGCGCATGGGCGACCGGCATTGAGGCCGGCATTGAAGCCGCGAACATAGAGCGCTTCAATCACCGCCACGCAAACGATGCAGTCGATATATGACTTGGACTGAGCTATCGCAACCGGTTATCACGCGATGAATTACTTTCATTAGACAGTGCCCGATGCCGGGCGTAGTGTCGCTTTCCACACGAGGGCCAAATCCATCATGGCCCCGCAACAGAATCAAGAACCATAAAAGCCGGCGGTCAATACGAGATTATTGCCACGCCATTGGCGGAGACAACACCAGGATTTTTTACGCGACACCGATGTTCCATCGTTGACGGCGCTGCTGCGCCTGAACGGTGGCGGCGAACTCGCGCCTGCCGTTTCCCCTCCTCTACCGCTATGGGCTTCTTGCTCTGACGCAATCGCTTTTCCGAAACCCAGAATTTGTTATCCGTTTTGCAGCCATCGCTTTAGCAGCAACGTAACACCAGCAGTGAACAACAATTCTTATATCCAGGAGATAGCATGAAATTCGTCAACATCAAATACCTAGCCGCCGCCTTCCTCGGCCTGGTCTGCCTTGCCCAGTCCGTCAGTGCCGACACGCTCGCCGACATTCGTCAGCGTAAGAAAATCGTCATCGCCATTGACCTCGGCTCGCCGCCCTTCGGCATGACCGACGACAAGCTGCAACCCTACGGTTCCGACGTCAGCGCCGCCAAAATGCTGGCCAAGGACCTCGGCGTCGAGATGGAAATCATCCAGGTCACCGGCCCCAACCGCGTGCCTTTCCTGCTGACCAACAAGGCCGACATCGTCATCGCGTCCTTCAGCATCACGCCGGAGCGAGCCAAGGTGATCAACTTCAGCGTGCCTTACAGCGCGTCTGAATCGGTAGTCGGCGCCGAGCACTCGATGCAGATCAAGAGTCTCGCCGACCTGGCCGGCAAACGTGTCGGCGTCGTACGCGGCAACCTGCAAGACACGCTGCTGACGCCACTCGTCCCCAAGGGTACGACAATGGTGCGCTATGACGACGACTCGACTAATGCCGCCGCGCTGTTGTCGGGTCAGGTCGACGCCATCGGCACCGCCAGGGAACTGGTAACCACAACCGCACGCAAGAATCCGGGCCGCAACATCGAAACCAAGTTCGCGGTCAAGGTGGTCCCGCACGGTATCGGTGTACGCAAGGAAGACACGGCGCTGCTGGCGTGGATCAACAACTGGGTCGTCACCAATATGAAGAACGGCAATCTGGCAAAATCGTATGAAGCCGCCGCCGGCGCACCGCTGGCAGACCTCTCGCAATACATGCCAAAGTAAGCGCACAACAGCTCGTTTCACGTCGGCGCAGCCTCCGGTTGCGCCGGCCTTTTCCACTTTAGAGAAAGCAATTCACCAGTCATGAAAAATATCGGATTCATAGGCGTCGGCATGATGGGCCAGGGCATGGCGCACAACCTCGTCATCAAGGGCTTCAACGTCACCGTCATGGGCAACCGCAATCGCAAGCCGGTGGAAGAACTGGTCGCCGAAGGCGCGCGCGAGGCGAGCAGCCTGCAAGACCTGGTCGCCGGCACCGATGCCATCATCCTGTGCGTCACAGGCTCACCGCAGGTGGAAGACCTGATGTTCCGCACCGGCGGCATTCTGGAACACTGCCGCAGCGGCCAGATCATCATCGACTGCTCCACCAGCGAACCGATGTCGAGCGCGCGCATAGCAGAACAACTGGCGGCCAAGGGCGTGAAGTTCGTCGATGCGCCGCTGGCACGCACGCCGGTGGAAGCCATGCAAGGCCGTCTCAACACCATGGTCGGCGCGGACGCAGCAACGTTCGAAAAAGTGAAACCGGTGCTGGAAGCCTTCTGTGAAAACATCTTCCATATCGGCGACACTACCAGCGCGCAAAAGCTGAAGCTGCTCAACAACTTCATCGCCATCGGCATCGCCACGCTGACGACGGAAGCGCTGGCCATGTGCGATGCAGTCGGCGTCGATCAGCGCAAGTTCTTTGAAGTGATCAGCAAAGGCGGCGCCAACAGCGGCATCTTCCAGATGATCGCCAGCGGCATCCTCGAAGGCCGCTCCGACGGCATGAAGTTCAGCATCGCCAATGCCGGCAAGGACCTCAGCTATTACAACAACATGACCGCCCAGGTCGCCAATCCGGCCATGATCGGACCGCATGTTGCCGCGAGCTTGCAGCAAAGCGTAAAGGAAGGCTTCGGCGACCAGATGCTGGGCGCGATGGTGAAGGCGCACAAGGATCGATTGGCGGCGAAGAAGTAGTCTGTCGGAGCGCGTTCATTGCCCGCAGTCGGCGCCGTCAACATGGCGATCACCACAGCCCGCTGGTCGGGCGATGATGAGCGCCGCCACGCCGATCTGGTGATGTCGGCGGCGCGGGCGATTTCGAGTCAGGGGAGATAGGCGATTGCCCGATGGCTCGTGAACGACAGGGTAATCCCTGAGTATGGAAAAATAGAAACGGGACACCGTCATGCCGTCCAGATTACGCTGGACTGATTGCAAACGCGATCTTGCCTACTGCGCTTGCAGTTTGCTCAAAGCTTCCGCAGCGTCCGGATAGCCGAGCTGCTGCGCCTGCTTGTAATAGCGCGCAGCCTCTTTCTTATCCACAAGCAAACCCAAACCGCCTTCTTGATACCAATATCCGAGCTGATAATTGGCTTCCGCATCTCCTGCCGCCGCCAGCTTTTTCTTTTGCCGCACTCCCATCCGATAGTAGGTGAGAGCACGCTCATGATTGACGGCATTACCGTAGGTGCCGAAGGTGTAGGTCCCGGCTGCGTCGGTCAGCGCTTCGAAATCCTCGCCGGCTTCTGCTTTGCGAAGCTGTATCTTCGTCGCGATCGTCGCTAACTTCTCTTCCGTCGCCAGACCGGCATCCTTCTCTGCTTCAGGCAGCATTCCCCAATACATGAGGGAAGACAACTTGCTGCCGCCCTCAGCGGCCTTCATATAGTAAGTAGCCGCCAGCCGAGTATCTTTCTGAAATCCGTCGCCGCCTTTTTCCACGAATCGCCCCATTCGTTGGAGCGCTTCCGGTTGCCCCTGGGCAGCGCTTTTTTGATACAGATCGATGGCCAGCGTCATGTTTTTAGGAACCTGATAACCCCTCTCCGAGAGCCGGGCGTATTCGTACATGGCGTCAGCATTGCCGGCCTCGGCGCCTTTCCTGTACCAGTCAACGGACTTCTTCACGTCGGCCGGGCCGGCAAGTCCATATTTATAGAACATGCCGAGACGCGCCATGGCAGCGCCATCCCCACCGGCAGCGGCCGTCTCCAGGGCAGGTATTTCATTGCGCCGCTTCATTTCCATCGCACTCTCGCTGGCGTCGACGATCTTGTCGATGCGCGCAATGGCCTCCGGCCGAAACTGAGCTCGCTTGTTGAAAGCAACTTCCACACGCTTGGCGACGCCAGATCCCAGTGTGAAACTTTGCTCGAATATCTGATCATAATATTCGTCACGCTTTTTCGTGGCTCTGATCTGGATAAGGCCGGGCTTGACCTCCATGTCCAGCGGACACTCTCCTTTGAGTACGCCGTTGACGCTCACCTGCGCATCTGCGGTTTTCCCTTCGCACATGACGCGGATCGCGGCCATTTCCACTTGGGCCTGCTTCGAAGCGGCGCTTCCTTTTGTCTTTACGGAAGTCGATGTCTCGGCGGCACTGGCCATTTCCCACACAGGCAGCAACGCAATCAGGGCAGCAAATAGAATCGGTGCAGCCGAAAAATCGCGGCGGGCAGGTATTTTTTTCATGTTATGTTCTCTCGGCTATAAACGGGCCATGTTGTAACTTCAGCAGATTTCGCGGTGAAGCCTGCTGTTTGCGGTCATGCAATTCACTTCGGAACGCAGGTAAACGTGCCGTCAGGACGATCCTGGATTTCATCCTTGCCGAAGGCAATACCACCCTCGCAGGCCGCGTAGTGATAATCACCGATGCCACGCGCATATTGTTTGTCACCCGGGCCGACATTAACTGAGTGCGTATAAAAGCTGTTGCCGGCCGGCCCGTCGCCGCATTGCTTCTTGCTGTATTTCAGATTGCCGCACCACACGACAAAGATCTGAATATTGCAGGTGTTGGTGAAACCCAGATCTTCCTTCTCGCGACTGACGGAGACGCAGCGCATTGCTTCGCGGCCGGTATTGATCGAGTTGGATTTCTTTTGCGGCGCAGCTGTGGCCGCAGCTGGCGCAATGTCGCGAACCGGCTGGCTCACCGGCGCACTCCTTGCTGCCGCTGCAGCAGCTTGAGCTTGTGCACGCTGCTGATTATCCTGCTGCGCTTGTGCCAGCTGGATGCGCTGCGCGTCAGCCTGGCGTTGCTGTTGCTGACGTTGCGAATCGAGCTGCGCACGATCCTGTGCCTGCCGTTTCTGCTCGTTGGCTACGTTACGGGCGGCCTCGGCTTGCTGCTGAGCGAACTGCTGGTTGCGCGCCTGTTCTGCTGCACGGCTATTGGCTTGCGCACGAATGGTTTGCGAATAGGCGCTGCCTGCGGCTGCGATGCGGTTGTTGAGGTTTTCCCGCTCTTCGGCTTCTGCCTGGGCTTGTCGTTCGGCGTCGCGCGCACGCTGCTCGGCTTGCCGCAACTGCGCTTCTTGCTTCTCCAGTTCGCGCTGCCGTTGTGCGGCGAGTCGCTGTTCTTCTTTTTCACGTGCGCGTTCAGCCAGAAGTTCGTCTTCTGTACGTTTGAGCGAAGTCTTGGACTTGGAGTCAGTAGAGAATTTTCTGGCGTTCTTCAACTGCGTTTCGGCACAAGTGTAATCTCGAACGCGAATGCATTGAGAGGCCTTGGATATCGCTTCGTCGAAATCGCCTTTGTCGACGCGGTCCAGCTGCTCGCTCATGCGCAGCAAATCTTGCGGCCCGGCCTGCGCAGATGTCATCGCCAGGCCGGCGCATGACAGGACGAGCATACGAAGAATAGTAGAACTCATTTCATAAATAGGCGTGAATGCGAGCTTGCCCTGTTTGGGATGAAGTGCAAGGCGCGAATCGGGGTCAAGACTGGACGTCTTGACCCCGATTCGTAACGCAGCAATTCGCCCAAACAGGCCGCTCCCTCCGGGTTCTTTCCAGAAAGGGCGCTGGCCGCGTTGCACTCCTTGCGCGTGGCACCACCACGCGACGCGTCGCACGCCTTGCCAGTGCCCTTTCTGGAAAGAACGCATCTCACGCCTATTTATGAAATGAGTTCTAGTAATACGAACCGTCTCCACGGCCACCCTCTTTGTACCCAAAGCTTTCCCCTTTTATTCTGATGCTGTATGGCGCGCCATTGGTTCTGGAATTTCCAGCAACCTGATCTGCTTACCGTGGCGGGCCGACTCTGTCGTCATTTTCAAATCGGCCTTCCACGCGCGTACCGTCGGGTGCAATGACGACGCCGTTACCGTGCCGCATATTGTTGGCAAAATCGCCGATGTAGCGATAACCATCTTTGGTCAGCAGCTCTCCCTTGCCCTGGCGTTTGCCGCTGACCCAGTTGCCGTCGTAGCGGTCGCCGGTATTCCAGACATACACGCCTTTGCCATTGCGCAAACCTCTGACGAACTCGCCCTCGAATGTGCCGTTATTCAGCACTTGTTTGCCATG
>Ga0209913_1001771_pt1 | contig 10797 bp, 11 predicted proteins | sample PersoiDNA2013203_FD_185805 | JGI IMG/M metagenome (GOLD analysis project Ga0209913, IMG submission 185805) | Permafrost soil microbial communities from the Arctic, to analyse light accelerated degradation of dissolved organic matter (DOM) -... | ecosystem: Environmental > Terrestrial > Soil >... | reverse complement strand
GGGATTAGCCATTGCTTGCTTGTTGCTTCCATCAGTCTGTCACCATTCAAGACTGCGGCAAGAAAGGCGCCATAGTCAGTTGCAGTCGTTTGAAGCGAGTAAGCAGCGCTGGCACGTGGAGGGAGATGTTTATCTAGCCGCTCACCGTTTTCATGTGGCTGTGCCACATTGCCGGCGAATTGATGTTGCCATTCAAAACTGGACGATTTCATGCCAAGCGGTTCGAATACAAGCCGCTTCATGTTGGCTTCCAGAGACTCACCCGTTATCGCTTCAATAGCGCGTTGAAGATAGGAAAATCCAACGCTGGAATAGCTAAATCGCGTACCCGGCTGAAAATGAACTTGCGGAGGGTCTTTGCTCCATAAATTGGGAAGTCCTGACGTGTGAGTAAGAATATGGCGCGCCGTGATTCCCGCCGCCGCAGGCGAGTCTTCCACGATTGGCGAGACATACGCCGACAGCGCCTCGTCCAGCTTGAGCATGCCGGCATCCACAAGCTGTAGCACCGCATAAGCCACCATAGGCTTACTGAGTGATGCCGCATCAAACACAGTTTGATTATCGACAGGCTCACCTTTGGCATTGTCTTTGACACCGACTGCAGTCATCGTCAATACGCCGTCGCGAATCACGGCCATCGATGCGCCAGGCACAGAGGCTTCTGAAATTAAAGAACGTAGCAATGTCTGTGGCGTCATTTTTTTAGTTTTATTTAATCCGAGCTACTAATCATCGCAGAAATTTTCAATTCCACGTCCTGCTTTTGTCGCGTCTGCTTCTGGCCGATTTCTGCCTTAGTGGGCCATATCTTCGTCAGCGACTGATGATTGCATCCAGAGCTGACAATCATCTGACCATCTTTATGAATTCACGTATACAAGATGCGTCATCTTGTTTTCTCCAAGGCCTCCGTTGGACCAAAGGTTGTAGTCACTTTTAAAAGCAGCGAACAAGCGTGTCCCTGCCCTCACAAATGGTGAGAGGAAGTCGACGCGAAATGTCCCAGAACTAGCCGTTTGTCTCTAATGATTGTCTCAAAACTAGAGGAATGTAATTTCTAAGAACCGCTTCCCTTGCGGGAGCTTCACGGAATGCGCTATATTTTCTTGGTCGCTGAATTCGACGAAAAGCCCGCTGTAGTGGCAAGAAGGCGAGGTGTAGGCAAGCAGAGATGGGGCCATAGGACGCTGTCCTCCATCTGAACGGGGTGCTTGGTCAACCGAGCGCGAAACTCCTGGGACGAAAATTCCAAGCGGATATCGCGGGCGCCGTTCCGACACATATTCAAAGAGCTGTTTCGGCTATCCCTTACGCTTGTCACGCGCCAACTGGACTCCGCCTAGCCTGTTTTGTGGAAATTGTGGGTACCGGAGAAAGAGACCTCAACCTAATGCAATGGCGGCGCTATGCCGTCAACCTGCTCGAGCAGATACCGAAGGACTGTTTCTTTGGCTTGACTCTCCGTTAAGCCATAGTAATTCTGTTCCAAGCGATGAGCACCGACGTAAAGGTCCACTTGGAAGGCGCCCTTAAGCCGGCGGATAGACTCATAAGCAGTGTCGCGCTGAATGGTGACATGGACTTCTTCCCCAGGATGCACTTTCGACGAAATAGAGAATTTCTCGATTAGAACCTGCATTCCCCCCCCAGAACATGCGGATAATCAAAGAAAAAGTGATTGGATTGCTTTTCCTATACCTACACGGAAGCCGTCTGTCTGTTCACAGTGACAATCATCCGAGCCTGAAATGCTTATCCAATGAAGCCTCAGGCCGAGACGGACCGCAGCTACTTAAACAGCGTGACCCGCCCCTTGTGATGTCAATTGACCAATCTGGTCATAGGCCCACCAAGCAGGGCCGACAAGATATGCAGACACAGCTCTGGGCACCTTCCTTTTGGCACATACGACGACGTCTACACCGAACACTTCAATAGCTTAAGTATCCTTTCAGTGCTGACCGACCCCGGATTGCGCTCCAGAACAGAGCACGCCTAATTGAGTGATGCCGAGGCGCCGAACAGCCTCGCTCCGGGTCATACTCGATTCCTCGCCGTACCCTCCAACCTTTGGGTAACTAGACGGCATCCTCTGCCCCAAGACTCCCTGCGACTCAAGCCGCAATCGCTTAGTTTTTATGCAAACTCTGGCATTGCTATTGAAAAACCATCTTCCGCTAGCATGTCTGTGAATGTCTAAGTCAACACATCCAGGAATCGAAGGTGAGTAAAGAAGTTAAAAGCCCTTGTGTCTCACTTTGTTATCTGAAGCACGATGTCTGCACTGGGTGTGGCCGCTCCAAATCTGAAATCAAGGATTGGAAGAGCATGAAACACAAGGAACAGAAGGTGACCGTGGAGCGCGCGGCGATAAGGCTGAAGGAAATCCGCAAGAAAGAAGGGAAGCGATAGGCTAGTTTCCCGCGTCACTACCGTGCCACACAAAACCAGTCAACGCTTCATATCCGCGACAGTGACAGATGGTTGATTCTGTCCGGTCAGGATGCCCGCGAGGTGAGACAACTTCTGATGCTTGACGCGCATTATCACAGTCCCATCAGCCAGCTGTGAGAACGTCAGCTTGGCACCAGGCTCAAGGCCGAGGCTGGCACGCAGCTCTTTAGGTAGTGTGACTCGCCCTTGGGATGTCAATGTGACTAATTTGGTCATAGCACTACCAGGCAGGGCCACCGGGAAATGTCGACACGCCTTTTGGCCCCTCCGTCTTGGCGCGCAAGACAACTTCTACGCCGAGCACGTTCAACAACTTCAGCACCCTCTCTGTGCTGACCGCCCCAGGATTGCGTTCCAGAGCGGAGAACGCCTGTTTATTGATGCCGAGACGCCGAGCGGCTTCTCTCTTCGTCATCCGCGCTTCCTTCCTGTACGCCTGCAGGAGCACGCTAAGAGTGTCAGGACCTTGCACAGTAAATTCGTTCATACAATGTTTAATGTGTATTCGGCATTTACTACGAATATTGAGTATTTTGTTTTTTTACACCCGTGGCGGTGGACCGCATTCGGTAGCATCACGAAGCTTATCGAGCGCCAACTGGACTCCGGTTTTGACCGTTAATGGTGGAGCCGGTCCGTTGGGCCCATCTATAAACTGCTGCAGCACCTTTTTGTCAAAAATAGCAATTTCGTAGCCAAGCCGGTCCAGCAAAGACATCAACTCCATCACACTGAAGTCTCCCTGCTCGTCCAGCATTTTGACAATGGTGCCGGCGGAAAATCCCAGACTAGCATCCAGGTCGTCGTAGTTGAACGCGTATTGACTCAGCTCATTCCGGAGGAAACTGGAGATGTCAGCTAGGGTCTTCATCACTCGGTCACTCTGAGGCCAAGGAGCTTTTTACGGCCAATTTCTCCTGGATAATTTTTTGCGAACCGACCTGCAGAGCCGCCGCCTCCTCTGGCTCAAACCCCAAATCCGCAAACATGTTGCCTCCTAAAGGTGTCACGTGCGTAAATTTGGTATCGATGGTCATATCCATTCCTCCCCTACTCATTCAACAAGGTCTGAATCTTGTCGAGCCTCTGCTCGGCCGATAAGGCACGTTGTCGGTATTGTGCAGCCTCCTTTAGCAACAACGAAATTTGATACCAATATTGCGCACCCAAGTCGCCGTCCACCGGCTGCAGCTGGTGAAGCTTCTTAAGCGCCACATGCAAATCTATCGAAGGTTCGACATCCGTATTTCTCACGAAATTTCCAAGTTGGCATCAATGCAATCAGTCTAGGAGGTGGAAAGCTAGAGGGCAAGATAGTTGGCCCCCGCGTGCGATATACCGAGCGTTGCACTTTTTAATGCTCGATATATCAAGCTTCGCAATGAAAATGACGACGCCGGCGTGTCAGGCGGAGGGGAAAAGTCCCGGCGAGCCCATCTGTCAAAACATGGCTCCATCCTACAGTGCGTACAATAAATTATGATTGCAGCAATTTTCAAAAAAATGACGAGGGGTCGACGTATGCGCTTCCAGGAAAATGGACCGAACATTCCAGATGAACTAATTTCTGCACAACGCCGGGGTGAAGTCGTTTTTTTCTGCGGAGCTGGTGTATCCGTCCCCGCAAAACTTCCGACGTTCCAAGGCCTCGCTCTAGACGTCATGCGAAAGTTCGGCGTTTCCAAAATTTCCAACGCGACGTTAGGCGCTCAGTTTGAGCAAATCGAAGAAGTGATTGAATCGCACGGAGAAAAGAAACTCCCGTTCTCGCTTGACCAGACGTTCTACTTACTACAACAGGAATACGGGAAAACAGCAGTGGCTGACGAAGTTCTGGCGGCAGTAAGGGTGCCAAAGGGAAGCAGCACTGAGGGGCATCAAGCCATATTGCGACTATCAAAAAGCCGCGAAGGTAACCATCAAGTAGTCACAACTAATTTTGACCTTCTATTCGACCAGACCGATGCTCGTCTGCGTAGCTATATCCCTCCTGCGCTGCCGTCATTGGGAAATGGAGAGCCAATCAACGGTGTCGTCTATTTACATGGAAAATGGGACGGCGCCAAGAGAAATCCACAAACTGCCAATAACCTGATTGTCAGCAGCGCGGACTTCGGGCGTGCATATCTGGCAGATGGGTGGGCGAATACCTTCATCAAGGACTTGGCACGACAGTATGTGATTGTGCTGGTTGGCTATTCCGCAGAAGACCCTCCAGTTCGTTACCTCTTAGAAGGGCTTCACATGCAAGGCCATGCGGTAAAGCCAAGAATTTATGCGTTTGAACGTGGAACACCAGAAAACGTAACTCACAACTGGGAGTATCGAGGAGTCACAGGCATTGCCTACGAAAATCATTCTGACTTGTGGCAGTCCCTGAGAACATGGGCGCAATACTCGGAAGCATCTCAGGACTGGCATCGTGGTGTAATCGAGATGGCTATGCGATTGCCTGCGGAATTAAAACCACATGAACGCGGCCAAGTCGCCTTCACCATAGGAACTGTTGAGGGTGCCAAGCTTTTCTCTGAAACGATTCCACCTCCGCCGGCAGAGTGGCTTTGTGTTTTCGATTCGAACATTCGCAGTAGGAAACCCGTTAGTTCTGGCCCATTGCCAAGCAACATAACCTTTTCTTCACAAGCACACTACTCACTGAATGATGAGATTTATCCTACTGCCGATTCCCAAGAAAATGCTGTCATAGGTAAGGACTATTTGTCCGTACTACCGACAGATGAACAACACCATCCGAGGATTAGGCTCACAGATTCTCAAACAGTTGTGCCGGCTCGCTTGAAATATCTGGCCTACTGGTTCACACAAGTGATGGAGCAGCCGATTGCGCTATGGTGGGCCGCCGGGAAGCCAGCGATTACAGGCCACTTGAAGAGCATGATTGAAAATCGGTTAAGGCGAGCGGACCCAAGTCATTTCAAATATCTTGATGCATGGTGGTCGTATTTTGAACAAGAGAAAAAAGAACCTCAAAACTTTGACACACGCTTCTATCGGTTCAAAGATGCTTTGACCGCGCAAGGTTGGAGTGCGCGTATGTTGAGAAGCTTCGAAGATGCAATCAAACCTGTCTTCGATGTCGCCAGATACAGTGACGTGCCGCCTCGTGAAGACGAAAAGCCAGTCGTAGTTAAAGTTAGGTTGCCGCAAATGTCGGGTGTCGACATCATCATCCCAGATGAATACCTAGCGGATGTTGTCCGTATCTATCGTATGTGCATTGAACGATATGTCGCACTATCACCTGACTCCAGGCACAACTTCATCCCCGACTTTCTAGCTAGCGCGGAACATCAAATTTATCCAGAGCTATACGGCTATGTTCATTGGTTCAAATCGCTCTATACGCGACTCACCGAGATTGCGCCTGAACGAGCTCAAGCCGAAGTGAATTCATGGTCACTCAATGACTCGGATTTCTTTTCTCCATTACGTATCCACGCTTGGCGACATACGGGCATTTTCATGCCATCCGTTGTCTTAGATGGTGTCTGCAAGTTGTCCGAGAGATTTTTCTGGAACAACAAATCATATATTGCCCCACTCGTTGGCACAATTTGGCCGTTGCTTTCAGCTCAGGAAAAGGACAGGTTTCAGAATTTTGTTCGAAAAGGACCAACGCGAGAGTACGCACTCCTTCCAGAAAAAATACATGATGCCGAGGCCATATTTTCAGCACCATTCTTGATAGCTTTGGTAGACGCGCACTGTGAACTAGATTCGGCATCGAAGTCCTTGATTCTGCGAGCTCAAGCACATGAGCATTGGATTGAGCCATCAGGACTAGGGGCGCGGAGGGGGCCTCGAATTATTCGCACAACCACGAACACAGCACCGGGCCCCCTACTCACGACTCCAATAAATGAAATCGTCAGCGCAGCAGCTGCCATTCAGGAGTCAGCACAATTCCCTTACTCAAGTTTAGAGCCATTCGAAGGGCTTGTTAAAGCCCAGGGTATTCGAGCATATCGAGCACTGGTAGTTTCAATGCGGGCGGGAGAGTATCCGATTGCGTATTGGAGAGACCAATTTGGCTATCTGCCGGACGGGGCATCTCAGCGGCTGTACTTGTGTATGGTGGAACGAGCCATCCGCATGCCTCAGTCCACCTTTAATGAGCTGAGCTCCTCCATTATTTCATTTCTTGAGAAGGTACTTCTTGGAATATTCATGGTCAGCAATTCCAAGGGAACAGCCATCTGGGACAGAGTATTTAATAGGCTGGGCGGTGAAGAAATTGAAGAAACACAAGACAGCGAGCGACATGGCACTCGAGGAGACATACTGAGCTCGCCCCTTGGGCGACATATTCGACTGCTTCTCACTCTATATACAACGGAGCGTCTCCAACAAGACAGGGCGCTCAAGAACGACTTTCTGAAGAAACTCAACAGAATCCTGGCCACTCCTGGAAACGCCCGACGATTTCTTATCAACATGGGAGTTACCGAGCTTCTCTGGTTTAACTACCATTTTCCCAAGTGGACAAAAGAAAATCTAGTCATCCGACTACGCAGTTCCGATGACGACAACGAGGCTGCTTGGAATGGATTTGCATTCTTACGCTTCACGATGCCTCCGAGCCTATTTTCTTTGGTTAAAGAAGATTACATGAATGTCTTTTCCAGATTCTCTCAATGGCACTGGGGCAAGAATCTCAGCGGTGCACTTCACGGTCACTTTCTTCACTACTGCAATGGGAAGGGACGAGAGGGCAAGAATCTGACGGAATACGAGGCTCGTCAGATTTTGCAGAGAACAGATGACAATGGACGCGTCAATGTACTGCATCGCTTGTCAGAGGGAGGAGATTGGAGAACATTCCAAAAGAAGTTTTTGCGCAATATTTGGCCCCGAGAACTGAAGTATAAAAATCCTCGAGTGTCGTCGGCATTGATGAAACTTGCTTTTGACAATGAAGCCGATTTTCCCGAGGTAGTAAATGAGATTCTTCCATTCATGACCTATCTTATTCACACGGATGCAGATTTACATCCATATAAGGCAGACATCATGCAGCTAGCTACTCGTCACCCAGATGAGATGCTGTCTCTTATTGACGCTGCAATCCAAGATGAGACTCTCACTGCTTCCACACAGGCTGTCTCATTGCTAAACGCTATCGAAGCTGGAAATCCGCTGCTTAGAGAAACACTCGCTATGCGGCGCCTTCGCGAATTTCTGGACCATCACCCATACTGACCTTGGAGTAGAGATGTGCGTCAATTTCAAGCTAACGGCCAAGATGAAGAAATAGATGAAAAGCGCCGAATTCAGCGGCTGTGGCCGCCGTTTTGGCTACTTCTTGGTCGAAATCTTGAGTCGAAGTTTCAACGCCGTGGTAAGCACATCCAGCGGTTTAGAAAGATGCTCATGAAACTCTACGTTCCCCTGCTCTAGTTTCGAAGCAACGGAATGCGCAACCATCATTTTCAACTCTGACTCGACTCTTTGCCCCCAATTTTTTCCGGTTGCCTTATAACAAGCCTCAACTCGGTCTGACCAGACTTTATCTCCGCTCTTACGATTAAATTCCGGCTGAGTAGCCAAATCAATTCCGCAATACTCAAGAACAGCATCCTTGTATAACTCCAAAGGCAATAAGTCTTCAAACTCGGAGCAATTTCGTCCTGAAATTTTGCAAAGTGTGTATTGATTTTCCTTTATCAGACCTTTCTCCCGAGCTGCATCGGCAGCTGTATTCCCTTCCTTATCGTCATCGAGAAACACATAAATACTACAGATAGCATTCTCGTAAATCGAAGCGGAATACGGGAGCTTACTTGCCCCGCCAAGGTGAGCGACTACAAGACGACCGTCGCAGATAGCTTCGTGAATCTCAGGTTGATAATATTTAAAGTACGCGTCAAGAACAATCCTGTCGTCCTCACCTTCAACCAGAAGCGCCAGCGACGCGTTAACTAGGTTATCGGCAGGAACCACACCCAAGACATTTCGAATATCTGCAATTTTCTTCGCTTGCTTCGCTTCATTTTTCTCAACAATGATATTGCTGCTGACACTGTCTCGATTGACCAACGAAGGACAATGAGTTGTGATAACAATCTGCTTTTCGGCACTTATTTTTTGCAATACGGCTCGTAAGCTGTGTATAGCTCCGGGATGAAGATGCGATTCCGGCTCCTCAATCGCCAACAAGGTAAAAGCACCCGGTCGCTCGTCAACGCTTTGGAATAGGCTCAAAGCTACCAAGCTTTTGATGCCGTCACCTTTATTGCGAATATTCGTTCTGACTCCATCATCAATCATGATACTAGGGACGCTTCGAATAGCTCTGACCTGGCTATTACGTCGGGCAATCACTTCAACTTTTTTAACTTGCGGTAGAAATTTTCCGATTGCATGTGTCAGATTGTCCGATAGTGCATTTAGCACGGCCTCATGTTTACTGAACACCAACTCAAGCGAACGCTGATATTCCTCATCATCTTCTAGCTTCGCAATTTCACGAGAAATCATGCGTTGAATAATGTCAGAGGATTCGTCCTCGGTTCGAATTGTTGGGATGTAGTTGATAACTATCCGGCGACCGATAAACTTCGCAATTTCTTTGCTTTTCTTCTCGAAGCCTGCAGCACCTTTTCCAGGCTTTACTACTTTGAAGTCAGGTTCATTTTCTTTTCCGACGGTAATCAAAATAGGTAATTTTCCATTAAGGTTGATTCCTATTTGACTCAAAAACTCTTGTACCTCTGATGTTGTTAGCTCAAGAGTCAACCGAAACTGCGTGACGTACTTGCCAGCCATCTTAGCTGCCTTCGCAGCGCTCAGCTTCCCCCTTTCAGCCGAATATTTCTTTTGAAGGTGTAGGGGGAAATCCCTCCTCCAATTGTAATGCGTGCCCGAATCTGGCTCGGTTATATCTACGTCGACGACATCTTGATATTCAGAGTCCTTCGAACTAGCACCAGACGCATGAGACTTAATAAGCCCCATCGCAGCAACTAATGCGGACATCAAATTCGACTTGCCTTCGTTGTTTTGTCCAATCAACACAGTGAAATCTGCTGTAGGAATCTTCGCGTTAGTAATGCTACGAAAATTATCCACAGTGAAGTTATCGAGCCTCATCAATTCCCCATATTCGGTTATTTATCGTCGAATCTTAGCATCCAGCATATGCTCAAACGTCCCAAGAAGAAGAAATTCTTCCAAACTCAATCCACGTGAGCAATATATATGACAGAAACGACGAAACCAGCCGAAAGAGAGACGCTATATGAACAGGTCTGGCCGAACCAGTTTCAGCAGTTGCGTCGCTCTATGGCCTCTGCGATGTGGGTCTCGCGAAAATTTGCAGGAAGCTAGCAATACCTCTTCCAAACCGTGGCTATTGGGCGAAAGTAGAAGCTGGCCGAATCATGGCAAGCCCGCCTACCCAAACTGGATGGCTCCCAACTACCACCGCGAGGACCAACTAAACTCTCGGAAAAAAGTATGCTTCTCTGAAATTGGTCCGAGAGGCTACCAACCAAACGCGTGAAATGGTAGGCCAAATCATGTTGGCTGACTTACTCCAGAAACTATCCCATCCTCTATGTCATTGAGCTATTCACGGGGCCAGGCGCGAACCCCGTAAACCAAAGAACGTCGAAATCGCTTCTACAGACAGTTCAATATCAAATGCGAGTTCGATGACCCTCAAACTTAAGAATCCGGATACTCAAAGCCAATGCACGTCTGGGATTTAGAAGAGGTCAAGAAGAAGATGGAAAACATCATGGTGCAAGAGCTGGCGTCTTATCTGCACGCCACACTTACACAGTTGAACAACTGCCGTGCCGAGCGTAAGGAGCTCAACCTGAAAGTAGAGAATCACAGAGAGCAACAAGCTCGTGCCACGAGAACACCCCCGCCGGAAAGAAAATTTCGCCGCTATGAGCCGGCTTCATCAGGCTCATAGGCGGCTGGGCAATTGCACTGCTCTCTCGGATTCTGCCTCACTCTTAAGAAAAGATGGAATCGAAAAAGTTGGGGAAATTGACATCCTCAATCATCCGCAAATCCAGTCTGGATAAGGCGACCGACGGAATTATTTATTTAACACTGACTTGTATTGAACGGATGGGTATATTGCGCTCGAGGATTTCTCGGCTTCAGCCCTGAAACCGACAAATATCAATGACTTGAAAGTTGCTTGAGACGTTAAACCGAGGCTTTTAATAATCTATCGCACCACTGATTTAAATTAATAAAGTCCGTCCCTTATTAATAAAGGCTGTTTTTATTAATTAAGTCCGTATTATCTCTATCATTCGAAAAAAATCCGGCCCCTTCACCAGAGCTCCAGGTGCCGGGGCT
>Ga0209913_1001770_pt1 | contig 10810 bp, 10 predicted proteins | sample PersoiDNA2013203_FD_185805 | JGI IMG/M metagenome (GOLD analysis project Ga0209913, IMG submission 185805) | Permafrost soil microbial communities from the Arctic, to analyse light accelerated degradation of dissolved organic matter (DOM) -... | ecosystem: Environmental > Terrestrial > Soil >... | reverse complement strand
CTGGCCTGCCTGCTACACTGAAACATCCTCTTTTTCGACACCCTCGTGTGAGCACCGAACCTATCCCAGTCGCTGCTGATCGTCACATCGAACGCTACCTCGACAGCCTGCAAAACCAGCGCATGCTGTCGCCGCACACCATCACCAGCTATGCGCGCGATCTGGCCGAATTGAGCGCGTTGGCGCAAGCATCCGGTACATTACTTGAGGCGGTGTCTCACTTCCAAATCCGCAAGTTTGCCGCGCAATTACACGGCAGCGGCCTCAATGCGCGCTCCATTGCCCGCAAGTTGTCGGCGTGGCGAGGCTTCTACGACTGGCTATCGGAGCTGGGCGGACTTAAATCAAATCCCGTCGACGGCATCAAGGCCCCCAAAAGAGCAAAACCCTTACCCAAGGCACTGGCCGCTGACGACGCGGTGCAGTTGGTGTCTCAACACAATCCGCTCAAAGATGCTGACGCCCCGGCCCAGCTGTGCAACCTCGCCATGTTTGAAATGCTGTATTCAAGCGGCCTGCGTGTGTCCGAGCTGGTCGGTCTGGACGTGCAATACCATCACGAAGCCGGATACACGTCAGCGGGATGGGTCGATATGGATAGCTGCGAAGTTACCGTTACCGGTAAGGGCAACAAGATGCGTAGCGTACCCGTAGGGCAGCCCGCAATGCAGGCGCTAAAAAAATGGCTCACAGCACGCGCCGGCATTGTAGCGAAACATGCCGACGCCGATCAGCACGCGCTTTTTCTCAGTGAACGCGGCACCCGCATGTCGGTGCGCGTGATGCAGCTGCGCATCAAGGCACACGGTCAGGCGCTTGGCATGGCGACCAACGTACATCCTCACGTCTTGCGCCACTCCTTCGCCTCGCATGTCCTGCAAGGCTCCGGCGATTTGCGCGCAGTCCAGGAAATGCTCGGCCACGCCTCTATCACCGCAACACAAGTCTATACCTCGCTCGATTTTCAGCGCCTGGCGCAAGTCTACGATGCAGCCCATCCACGTGCGAAGAAAGTTGCGCCGAAATAATCGGGCCGCCGTCTGACAAAAACACCTGCCAGCATATGCCGGCCTGGACTGAAATACATGCGTAGGACGCCCGCCGTCGTGAATTGCGGCATAATTCGTCAGAGGCTTTTACTTCAAAGCCGGAACCCTGCAGAAGCCCCATGAAATCCAAACCAGCCGACACCGCCATGCCCACTGCTCTCGCCCAGGAACCGGCCAAAGCTCAGGCATTGGCAGAATTGCAATTGCGCGACGCTTCCGTACGCGTGACGCAGGCGCGCGTCAGCGTGATGGCGGCGCTGCTCAGCGCACGCAGTGCTGTGTCGCATCAGGATATTCAGGATCAGTTGGTCGACATGGATCGCGTCACGCTGTATCGCGCACTGGATTGCCTGACCGAAGCCGGGCTGGCGCACAAGATCGCCAGCGACGATCGCATCTTCCGCTACAACGCCGGCGCCGGTGCAGAACATCACGACCACGGCGGTCATCAGCACGCACATGGCCATCCGCAACATCAGCATGGTCACTTCAAATGCACGCGTTGCGCACGGGTTTTCTGCCTCGACGGCAGCGGAGAAGCCGGCTTTCTGGAAAGCGTCCTCCCCTCATCGGGCAAGCACCAGACGACCGCAGCCCAACTGCAGACGGCTTTACAAAAATCCTTGGGCAAAGGCTTTCAAAGCCATGAAATCGAATTGACCATCAAAGGCTGGTGCGCCGACTGCGCCGATTAAGCCAAAGGCTGGCGCGTTGGCTGGTACGTCATCAATTAAGCGCGCAGGACGAGACGGCGCAAATGGCCGGTCAGTTGCCGCACTGAACGTACCTTCACGTCGACATAAGACGGATGCATGGTCAACATGCGGCGCACCCCCGCAGAAGCAAAATGTGGGTTCCCCGTCAGATACTGCGTCACCCATGCTGTGCGCAAACCCAGCTCCTTGGCCGATTTCAGGTTAGCCGGCGTATCCTCCACCAGCACACAACGATGCGCAGCGACGCGCTCGCGCGCCAACAGTTTGCGCAACATCTGACGTGAAGGTTTGGGTTTCAGCTGCCGATGCACGCGCATCGATTCGATGGAAATATGTTGATCAAAATGCCGGTGCAAGCCAAGGTGACGCACCACGTCGCGGGAATAGCGCAAAGGCGCATTCGTCAGCAGAATCTTCCGCCCCGGAAGACGCTTGAGCATATTCAACAGGCCGCGTTCGGCACGGATCATGTCAAACAGATCGTCGAAGTGATGCGCCTCGCGCAGGAAATCATCCGGCAACACCTGATGATGCTGCACCATGCCGAGTAAAGTCGCACCATACAAGCGCCAATAACGCTGGCGCAACGCATTGACCGCATCCTGATCGGACGGCAAGCCCTGCTCCTTCAGAACGCGCTCCATAAACACATTCATGTTGGCATTGATCGCCGGAAAAATGGCGTGGGAAGCGTTGTGAAGCGTGTTGTCGAGATCAAAAAGCCAGAGCGGTGTAGTATTCGGCACGATGAAAAACTGGATCAAGTAAGGGAAACACAATGGTGCGACGCCTGATTATAGTGACATTCGCCTGGCTGCTCTGCCTTTATCTGCCGGTGGCGAAAGCAGCCGACACCGGCCAGCACGGTGCCTTGTTCAAAATCCAGAATGCGCAACACACGCTGTATCTGTTCGGCACCATCCACGTCGGTGCCGATAATTTCTACCCGCTCGACGCTCGGGTGATGCAGGCACTCGAACAAGCCCCCGCCATCGCGCTGGAAATCGATCCCCAGAAAATCCCGGCCATGCAGGCGGCGGTTCTGCAATATGGATTCTATCCAGACGGCAAGAGCTATCGTACCGAGTTGCCTCTACCGCTACGTCGACAGCTAGAGACTGCGCTGACCAAATATCATATCGCTCCCGCTGCGGTCACCCGTTTCCGGCCATGGATGATCGCCAGCCTGTTGACCATCCAGGAGTTCGACAGCAAGGGCTATCGCTCCGAACTTGCAGTCGACAGCTATCTCGCCGATGTCGTCAGGAAACGTAACAAACCCGTAATCGAACTCGAAAGCGCCGCAGCGCAACTCGCGCTGTTCGGCGCACTGAGCGAAGAACAGCAAAACCAGTTGCTGGAAGATACCATCAAGGAATTGAACGATCCCGACGACGCGGCCAAAGTTGTGGCCTTGGCGGAATGCTGGCGTACCGGCAACCTGGCTGGCTTACAATCTCTGCTGGACGACATGGCGAGTGACAAAAGTTTTGTCGGCCGTTTTACCAAAGAGGTATTACTCGATCAACGCAATCCACTCCTGACGGATCGCGTCAGTACGCTGCTAAAGCAACAGGACGGAATCTTCGCTGCCATGGGCATTCTGCATCTGGTCGGCCCCACAGGCGTACCTGCATTGCTCAAACAACGCGGCTACAAGGTCGAACGCATTTACTGAGGCAACGACGGTGGGAAAATAAAAAAGGCGCTGCCGGTCTCCCGGAAGCGCCTTTTCTGATATGAAGGTAATCAGTGCGAGCGGATCATCGTACCGAATGCCTGCTCGGTCAGCACTTCCAGCAGCAGCGAGTGCTCGATGCGGCCGTCGATGATGTGAACCGTATTGACGCCCGACTTGGCAGCGTCCAGCGCCGACGAAATCTTCGGCAACATGCCACCGGAAATCGTGCCGTCTTCGAACATCTCATCGATTTCACGCGCCGACAAATCGGTCAGCAAATTGCCCTTCTTATCTTGCACGCCAGCAATATTGGTCATCATGATCAGCTTTTCGGCGTGCAGGATTTCTGCAATCTTGCCGGCGACCACGTCTGCATTGATGTTGTAAGCCTGACCATCATCGCCGAAGCCGATCGGCGAAATGATCGGGATGAAAGCATCATCCTGCAAGGCCTTGACCACGGCTGGGTTGATTGCTTCGATCTCGCCGACGAAACCGATGTCGAGGAATTCACCTGGATGTTCTTTGTCCGGCATACGCATCTTGTGCGCGCGGATCAGGCCGCCATCCTTGCCGGTCAGACCAACTGCCTGGCCGCCGTAGTGATTGATCAACATCACGATGTCTTGCTGCACTTCGCCGCCCAACACCCACTCAACGACTTCCATGGTTTCTTCGTCGGTGATGCGCATGCCCTGCACGAAGGTGCCTTGCTTGCCGATCTTCTTCAGCGCATTGTCGATTTGCGGACCGCCGCCGTGCACCACGACCGGGTTCATGCCGACCAGCTTCAACAGAATCACGTCACGCGCAAAACCGTGCTTCAGACGTTCTTCAGTCATGGCGTTGCCGCCGTATTTGACGACGATGGTCTTGCCGTGGAATTTGCGGATGTACGGCAAGGCTTCCGCCAGAATTTCGGCCTTGATTTGAGGGGCAACGTCGGTCAGATCGGTCAAGTCGGTCATAGCGCAAATCCTGAGCTGGAAAGAGATATTCGGAATGTCCGCGATTTTACATGGAAAGCGCGAAGCTATTGTTGCGGATGTTGTGTTTTATCGGCACTCATGCAAAATCAGCCTATGCCTTGCAAGCCACGCCCACCTTAGGAGGCAACCTTAGCCCGTGCAGCTGCGCATTTCCTGATTCGGGAATTTTGCCTTCAGGCTATCCAGCGACGCCTTGGTCGCGGCATCAATACCGCGCCATTGGTAAGCCTGTCTGGTCGAAGTGACATTACGCGCCATGATGCGAGCACTGCGTACACCTTGCGGTATGAGTTGGCCGATGTAGGCTTTTGCCGCGTCCTCGGTCTTGAACACCCCCAGTGAAATTGCCCAGCGCAGTGCCGGATTGGTTTGCGACTCGGGAATCACGTAGAAATCCTGAATGCCGAGACGGCGCAACTCCGCTGCCTTGCGATCCGCGCCATCCTTGCCGTCTTGCGAAGGAATATAGACCATATGGCTGCTCGCTTCCTGAACACTGTGAAGTACCGCTTTGGCGGGCAGGTGCAGGCTGGTCAGCTGCGCTTCAAATTTACGGGCCTCCACGGTATTGAAATTGCCGATCTCGGTGCAAGCGATCGTTTCTCCTTTGGGAGCAGGTTTCGCCTCGGCCTTGAGATCCGTTTTTACCTCTGTTTTCGGTTCAGTCTTGGCGTCAGCTTGCGGCGCCGGCGCTGCAGGAGCATCGGTGGCAGGTTTTGCACTCTTGTCAGCCTCGGCGGCAGCGGCAGCCTGCTCCGCTGCTCTCGCCGGTGTCACCAGCTTCTCGCTGTTGGGCGGCAAAATCGTCAGCGTCTCAGGTTGCAGCTGCTGCGCCATCCGCTTTGGTTCGTGACGTTCGGACGCCGTCGCGCCCAGGTAGCCGCGATTCACCGCAAACAAAACGCCATTCGCAATCAGCAACAGCCAAAAAAACAATTTCAGCATAGAGAACGGTCAGCCCGGTTGATCAATTATCAAGAAAGAGAAAGCCTCGGACGCTCGCTGCCACATGCAGACCGATCAGCACGAGATTATCGACCTTTTCGCAAGGTATCGCCAGATACGAGGCCAGCATAGCCCCAGCGCCGCCGGCCATCACACACAGCACATCGCCATGTTGCTCGCGATGCCTGACGACCGCACGCTCGATGGCGCCCGTCTGCGCTGCGATACAGCCTGCAATGATGGCATCCGTGGTGTTGTCCGCAAACGGCGTGGCCACTTCGCTGATGGTGTGTATCTGCGGAAGCTGGGCGGTATTGAGCGCCAGCGACGTCGCCATGACACCAAACCCCGGCAAAATCATGCCGCCGATGAAGTCACCAGCGGCGGTGACCGCGTCTACCGTGGTTGCCGTTCCACAGGTCGCGACGATCAGCGCGCGATCCGGGAACAAGGCATGCGCACCGATGGCGGTGGCGAAGCGGTCGCATCCCAGCTGTGCCGGATTTTTGTAAAGATTGCGCAAGCCAGCCAATTGCGCTTGCGAAGCAAACCAGAGTACATCGACTTCTGCGCCAAAAACAAGCTGCACGGCCGCCAGCAATGCATCACGAAGAGCAGGGCCGGCAACGTTGGAAACCACCACCCGTGTAACAGGCAACCCTCGCCATGCCTCGGACAAATCAGCCACGTCGCCACGCGCGACTGAACCGACATGCAACCAACGATTGACTTGCTCCGACGAGAACACGGTATCACGCGGAATGCCCCATTTCACACGTGTATTTCCAGCATCGATCAGCAACAGCATAGCGCTACTCCTGCAATCGCAAAGACACGTCACCGGCGACCACGGCAACGCGTCCGTTCACGGTATCCATCAAGAAGCACCCCTTGTCGTCGACGCCGACGGCCGTGCCTTCGTGCACAACACGGTCGTTGTCGAGGATGCGCACAGCACGTCCGGCGTAGGCGTGCAGACGATTCCAGCGTGCAGCAAAAGCGGAAAAACCTTGCGCGTCGAATTCAGCCAATGCGTCAGACAAGGCACTCAGCAACAACGCCAGCAAACGCTCGCGGTCATGGCTCTGCAACTCGGATACGTCCGCGACGGCGCGTCCAATCCGATCTTGCAAATCCTGTGGCATCGCCAGATTGACGCCGATACCGATCACTGTCCAGGTAGACGCCTTTGCATTGGTGGCGGCCGCTTTGTTTTGCGCAGTTTCGATCAGAATCCCTGCCAGCTTGGCGCCATCCCGCAACACGTCGTTCGGCCATTTCAGCTCGACTTTGATGCCGAAGACCACCAACGCTTCGGCCAATGCGACGCCGATCGCCAGCGGCAACCCGATCAATGCCTGTAAAGGACGCTGAAATTTCCACGCCAGCGAAAACGTCAATGCCGAGGTCGCCGTCGTATGCCAGGCGCGGCCTGCCCGGCCACGGCCTGCCGTCTGCGATTCGGCAACCAGTAAAGTCGGTGTCGACAACGTCGCCACGCGTGCGAGCAAATCGGCATTGGTCGAGCCGGTTTGTGCAACGACTTCAATCGCCACTGGCTTGGCGTGGTCGTTGCTCGACGCAGCGATCAATGCAGCAATGCGCTCAGCGGAAATAGTTGAAATGCTTGTCGTGGTCGTCACGGCGTGGGAAGAAGGAGAGTCAGGAGAATCGGCGGCGTACATAGGCAATATTGTAACGGTTGTCGAAGATGCAAGCGACGAAGAAATCGGGTACCCTCGCCAGCATGGACGCCCCGCATCGACCTCCACAATCTCCTCAGTCAGCCATTCAGCCCGCTACAGTAACGCCGGCTGCAACTGCTACGCCCACTGCTGGTGTAACCGGGGCACGCGTCCCCAGCAAGCCGGTGGCGTCATCGTTCGCCCGGGTCAGTCTGCTGATGTATACGCTGCTGATCGTGTATGCCAGCTGGTATCCGTTTGCCGGCTGGCGCGACATGGGTCTGCAACCCTGGGACTATCTGTGGGCGCGCCTGCCGTATTACTGGACCGGCTTCGATCTGTGGACCAACATCGTCGGCTACGCGCCCTTCGGCGCGTTCACCGTATTTGCGCTGTACCCGCGCATCCGCTCCTATTGGGCGGTAATCCTCAGCACCATTGCCGGCATCTCCTTGTCGATCGTCATGGAAGGCGTGCAGACCTATCTGCCTACGCGCATTCCCTCTAATCTCGATCTCATTACCAATAGCTGCGGCACCTTGCTCGGCGCGCTGCTGGGCGCATGGACCGGCCGTTACTTCCTGCGCGAGAGCCGCTTGCTGGAGCTGCGCCGACGCTGGTTCTCACGCGAAGCCAGCCGCGGACTGGTGGTGATCGGGCTGTGGCCGCTGGCGCTGATCTATCCGCAGAATCACTTGTTCGGCCTGGGCCATCTGGTGCCGCCGCTGTCGAGCCTGTTATCCGATTTGCTGGATACGCCGATCGATCTGGCGACCTGGTGGACCAATAGCGCGCAGTTGACGGCGGAGCAATATTGGCTCGCCGAAATCATCGTGACGGCATGCGGCCTGACCGGCGCGATACTGACCATGCTCCTGCTGCTACGCAAGCAAGCGCCGCGCAACGCGTTGACAGCGCTCTATCTGCTCGCCGCAGTGTTTATCAAATCGCTGGCCTGCGCGCTCTTCTTCGCTCCGGAAAACGCCTTCGTCTGGTTTACGCCGGGTGCTGCCGGCGGCATGATCATCGGTGGCCTGATGCTGGCCGGGCTGTCATTTGCCCCGCCTACCGCACAACGCCGCATTGCCGGGCTGGCGCTAATCTTCAGTTTGCTGGCGACCAATGCGGTGCCGGCCAATCCCTATTTCGTATCGACGCTGCAGACCTGGGTGCAAGGCAAATTTCTGAATTTCGACGGCGCCGCGCAATTCCTCTCGGTACTTTGGCCTTTCCTGGCGTTGTGGTTCTTGTATCACCCGGTGCATCGCAAGGCCGCAGCGCCAAAATAAGGTCCGGCCCCAAGGTGTATCATGCATGCTTTGGCCCATCCCCACCGAGCATCAACATGGCAGATACCCCAGATACTCCAGAAAAACCGTTCTACGAACACCACGTCTTCTTTTGCCTGAATCAGCGCAAACCCGGCGAGCGCACCTGCTGCGCCGACAAGGGCGCGCAAGCCGCGCAAGAGCATGCAAAGAAACGCATCAAGCAACTCGGCCTGGCCGGTGAAGGCAAGGTCCGCATCAACAAGGCCGGCTGCCTCGAACGCTGCGAAGAAGGCCCGGTCGTTGTGATCTATCCGCAAGGCACCTGGTACACCTTCGTCGACAACGAAGACATCGATGAAATCATCGACTCCCATATCGTCGGCGGCAAGATCGTCGATCGCCTGAAAATCTGAACACCTCAATACGTACATTACGTCACACCCAATGAACGCCCAAACACAATCGTTCCTGATTCCCGGCGCAGTCGGCCAGCTCGAATGCGCGCTGGATCTGCCTGATCCCGAGCAATTCGCCTCACCGCGCGGCCTGGCGCTGGTCGCCCATCCGCATCCGCTGTTCGGCGGCACCATGGACAACAAGGTCGCACAAACGCTGGCCCGCTCTTTCCTCGCGCTCGGCTATGTGACGGTGCGCATGAATTTCCGCGGTGTCGGCAAATCCGAAGGCGTGCATGACCACGGCCAGGGCGAAACCGACGACATGGCGCTGCTGCTCGCGCACATGCGCCGGCAATATCCGGAGTTGCCGCTGGCGCTGGGTGGCTTCTCATTCGGCACCTTCGTGCAGGCGCAACTGCAACAGCGTCTGATTGCAGAAGGCACACCCGCCGAGCGCCTCGCACTGGTCGGCACCGCCGCCGGCAAGTGGCCGATGCCGGATGCACCGGCCAATACGATTTTGATTCACGGCGAGCTGGATGACACGATTCCGCTCAGCGCTGTGCTTGACTGGGCGCGTCCGCAAGAACTGCCGGTGATCGTGATTCCGGGCTCGGATCACTTTTTTCACAGAAAATTGCAACATATCAAGAACCTGATAGTCCAAATGTGGCATCACTGATTCCTGTCCCATGCTCCTACTGCGAGGCCGTGATCCGGCGCCGTACGGTGCTCGGAATCCTCGTGTACTAAAGTACACTCCGGTATCCTGCGCTCCCGTCGTCACCGGCTGACGGCCTCTCGCTACGGACCATGAAACAGGAAGACACTGCAAGCAAACAGACGCCGTAAAGCCTTATTGTCAGGCTCGGCGTTTATAATCCCGGTGCGATGTTCACTCATCTCTTTTCAAACGACAGTCCCGCGAGCACTACGGCGGGACACATTTCTACACCTGAAGATGAAAAAACTACTCGCGGCTGTTGCCGCAACCGCCCTGACCTTGTCGGTCACTTTCTCGGCAGCAAGTGCCCAGACCCTTCCACCTCCTGGCGTCGCTGCAAAATCCTGGCTCCTGCTGGATGCATCGAGCAACCAGATCATGGCTTCGCAAGAGGCAGACATGCGCGTCGAGCCGGCTTCGCTGGTCAAGCTGATGACCGCTTATCTGGCCTTCGCTGCAGTACGTGACAAGCGCCTCGACCTGAATCAGGAAATCAACGTTTCCGTGAATGCGTGGAAAGTCGACCCAAGCAGCTCCAAGATGTTCATCGAACCGAACAAGCCGGTGTCGATCAACAACCTGCTGTACGGTCTGATCTCGGTCTCGGGCAACGATGCCGCCGTGGCGCTGTCCGAAGCCGTGTCCGGCACGACCGACGCCTTCGTCGTCCTGATGAATCGCGAAGCGCAACGCCAGGGCCTGACCGGCACGCACTTCAGCAATCCGCATGGCCTGCCCAGCCCGGAGACTTATACGACCGCGCGCGATCTGGCGATCCTGTGCCGCAACCTGATCAACGACTTCCCTGAGTTTTACAAAACCTATTACTCGGTCAAGAAGTTCACCTACAACAACATCACCCAGCCGAATCGCAATCGTCTGCTGTGGCTCGATCCGACAGTTGACGGCATGAAGACCGGCCACACGGAAAGCGCCGGCTTCTCGCTGATCACCTCAGCCAAGCGTCCGGTCGCCAACGGTGAACGTCGTCTGATCTCGGTGGTCATCGGTACCGTCTCCGATCAGGTTCGCACACAAGAAAGCCAGAAGCTGCTGAACTGGGGCTTCCAGAACTTCGACGCTGTGAAGCTCTACAGCAAAGGCCAGGCAGTCGATACGCCTGACGTCTGGAAGGGTTCGCAAGGCAAGATCAAGATCGGTTTCATGCGCGATGTCTACGTAACGGTACCGAAGGGCACCGCTGACAAGATCAAGCCGCGTGTTGAGCGTAACGATCCACTGATCGCGCCGATTTCCGAAAACGCCAAGGTCGGCACCCTGAAGATCATGATCGACGACAAGGTAGTGACCGAGTTGCCGCTAGTGGCACTGGAGTCTGTTGGTCCTGCCGG
>Ga0209913_1001769_pt1 | contig 10812 bp, 5 predicted proteins | sample PersoiDNA2013203_FD_185805 | JGI IMG/M metagenome (GOLD analysis project Ga0209913, IMG submission 185805) | Permafrost soil microbial communities from the Arctic, to analyse light accelerated degradation of dissolved organic matter (DOM) -... | ecosystem: Environmental > Terrestrial > Soil >... | reverse complement strand
AATCGGCGTCGATAAATGGAATATTGAACTTTTCGGCAAAGCGGATATTTTCCTCCTTGCGCAATTCATATTCCTTGAGCGGATGAATATTCGGGTTGTAAAAGAAGATCGTGAATTCGATACCCGAGGCCACCATGGCCTCCATGACTTCACCTGAGCACGGTGCGCAGCACGAATGCAGCAGCACCTTGTTATTGCCACCAGGCCAGGCCAGTTTTTCGCGTGTGTATTCTTGTTCCATGATGCTATTCCGTCAAGAGATGGCGGGCGCCTGACCGGTCTGGCGCGCCACGTCGATAAAAGATTGCAGGTATCGTTTCACATGAATTTAAATAATGGAAGTATTAGATTTTACCATTATTATTTATGGATTGCAGTGTTTATGATGGTGAGCATACAACACAAGGAGTTCTCATGATCACAACACATAATCTGGGTTTCCCCCGTATCGGTGCCAAGCGCGAATTGAAATTTGCTCTGGAAGACTACTGGAAGGGCGCCACCACGCGCGAAACGCTGGAAGGCCTGGGCGCGGAGTTGCGTCAACGCCACTGGCAAGAGCAGCAAGTGCTGGATCTGGTGCCAGTGGGTGACTTCTCGTTCTACGATCAAGTGTTGGACATGAGTTTCACCCTGGGCAACGTACCGAAGCGCGTGCAAGGCTTGAGCGGCGATATGCTGGATAATTATTTTCGCGTGGCCCGTGGCCGTTCGGCCCGCGACAGCGACAGCGATTGCAGCTGCGTGCACGCCGGTGAAATGACCAAATGGTTTGACACCAATTATCACTACATCGTGCCTGAATTCTCGGCCGAGACCCAATTCTCGCTGGACGCTACGCGTCTGGTGGAGCAGATCAAACAGGCGCGCAAGCTGGGCGCCAGGATCAAGCCTGTCATCATCGGCCCTGTCAGCTACCTGTGGCTGGGCAAGGAAAAAGACGCATCGAACAAGCTGGCGCTGCTGCCTAAATTGCTGCCCGTGTATGCAGAACTGCTGGCCAGACTGGCCAGCCTGGGCGTGGAATGGGTGCAGATTGATGAGCCGGTGCTGGTCACCGAGCTAGATGCTCCCTGGAAACAGGCGTTCGTGACCGCCTACGATGCACTGCAAGGCGCACCAGTCAAATTGCTGCTGGCCACGTATTTTGGCAAGCTGCAAGACAATCTGCCGCTGGCGGCCAGCCTGCCGGTGCAAGGCTTGCACGTGGACGCCATCAACGCCCGCGATGAAGTCGCTGCCTTGATAGCCCAACTGCCTGCGCAGCATGTGCTGTCGCTGGGCATCGTAAATGGCCGTAATATCTGGAAAACCGATTTGAGCACCACCCTGGAATGGCTGGAACCTGTGCACGCTGCGCTGAAAGAGCGCCTGTGGCTCGCCCCGTCATGCTCCTTGCTGCATGTGCCTGTCGACCTGGACAATGAACAAAAGCTGGACCAGGATATCAAGTCCTGGCTCGCTTACGCCCTGCAAAAACTGCATGAAGTACAAGTGCTGTCGGCAGCGCTGAACCAGGGCCGTGCCTCGGTACAAGCCGAACTGGCCGCCAATGCCGCCGCCATCGCCGCCCGCCGCACTTCGCCGCGCGTGCACAATCCTGCGGTCAAGGCCGCCGTTGCCGCGATTGAAAGCCGATTGGGTCAACGCCAGAGCGCTTACGCCGAACGCGCCCGCAAGCAATCGCTACTGCTGAAACTGCCGGCTTTCCCGACGACGACCATCGGTTCGTTTCCGCAAACGGCGGAAATTCGCCAGGCCCGCAGCCAGTACCGCAGCGGCCAGCTGGACACTGCCGCGTACCAGGCGCTGATGCAGGCGGAAATCGCCCGCTGCGTACAAGCGCAGGAAGCGCTGGAACTGGACGTGCTGGTGCACGGTGAAGCCGAGCGCAACGATATGGTGGAATACTTTGGCGAGCAGCTGGCTGGCTACGCCTTCAGCCAGTTTGGCTGGGTACAGTCCTACGGTTCGCGCTGCGTGAAACCGCCTATTTTGTTCGGCGACATCAGCCGTCCAAAGGCCATGACGGTGGAGTGGAGCACCTACGCCCAGTCGCTGACCAGCAAACCGATGAAAGGCATGCTGACCGGCCCGGTGACGATATTGAACTGGTCCTTCGTGCGCGACGACCAGCCACGTTCGGTATCGTGCTACCAGCTGGCGCTGGCCATGCGCGAGGAAGTACTGGACCTGGAAAGGGCCGGCATCCGCGTGATCCAGATCGACGAAGCGGCACTGCGCGAAGGCTTGCCGCTGCGCCGGGCGCAATGGAAAGAGTACCTGGACTGGGCCGTGGCATCGTTCCGCATCACCGCCAATGGCGTGCGCGACGAAACGCAAATCCACACCCATATGTGCTACTCGGAGTTCAACGACATCATTGCGCAGATCGCCGGCATGGATGCCGACGTGATCACCATCGAAACCTCGCGTTCGGACATGGAATTGCTCGATGCCTTCGATGACTTCAAGTATCCGAATGAAATTGGCCCTGGCGTGTACGACATCCACTCGCCGAACATTCCAGGCCAGGAGCAGATCGTCAAGCTGATGCAAAAAGCGGCTGAACGCATCCCGGCGGCCCGCCTGTGGGTCAATCCGGATTGCGGCCTGAAGACGCGCGGCTGGAAAGAAGTGATTCCTGCGCTCAGTAATATGGTGGCGGCTGCCAAAACCTTACGGAGTACCGTCAAGGTTTAAGAAGCATACCGGGGCCGGCGCTTCAGGCTGCGCCTTGCAGCGCTTCTTCGGCCAGCCATTTGCCCAGCGCGCTGGCGGTCATCGGTCGGGCGAACAGGAAACCCTGCGCCATGGGACAGCCCAGCGCCTGCAGGATTTGCGCCTGCCGCTCATCTTCCACCCCTTCGGCGATCACGGCCAGGCCCAGATTGCGGCCCAGCTGGATGACCATTTCAGCGATGCTGCTGCCGCGCGCCGAACCGGTGATTTCGGTGACGAAGGCGCGGTCTATCTTCAGGCGGTCCACCTGCAGGCGCTGCAGATAGGACAGCGATGAAAAGCCGGTGCCGAAGTCGTCGATGGCGATGCTCACGCCCGTCTGCTTGATTTGCCACAGCATCTTGATCAAGAGGTCAGGTTCTTCCATCGCCATCGATTCGGTGATTTCCAGTTCGATGAACTCGGGCGGCGCCTGGGTTTCTTCCAGCGCCAGGCGCAGCATTTCCAGGAACAGGGGGTGGCGGAACTGCACTTGCGAGACGTTGATCGACATGACGAAGTTGCGGTGACCCTCGGCGCGTAGCCGCACCAGTTCGCGGCAGGCCGTGCGCAGCACCCATTCACCGAGTTCGATGATGATGCCCGAGTATTCGGCGATGGGAATAAAACGGTCGGGAGAGATGAACTTGCCATCCGGTGTTTGCCAGCGCAGCAGCGCTTCGGCGCCCACGGCGCGGCGCGTGGACAGGTCGATCTGCGGCTGGTAGACGACAAACAGCTGGTTCTGGCCAAATGCCGTGCGCAGCGCATGCATCATGCGCACCCTTTCACGGATTTCGATGCCCATGCTGCGTGAAAAATAAAAGTGGCCGGCGCGCTGCTGGCTCTTGGCGCGCTTCAGCGCGATATCGGCATCCTTCAAGGCATCGGCGCCCGTGCCCGCATGCTCGCCCAGGCGCACCAGGCCCAGGGTGGCAGTCACTTGCACGTCCTGGCCATCGATGCTGAACGGCGTCTGGAACAGGGCCAGGATATTGGCCGGGTTCACCTGCGACGAGTCGCCCAGCACGCTGAAGATATCGCCGCCCAGGCGCGCCACCGTCAGTTGTCCGCCCAGCTGGGTTTGCAGCCGGCCCGCCACGGCGAGCAGCAGCAAGTCGCCAAATTGATGGCCCAGCGCGTCGTTGGTTTCGGCAAAGTGGTCGAGGTCGACCAGCGACAGGGTCGCTTCGTCGCGTGCAGGGCCGGCCAGCGCCGCATCGAGGATTTCCACCAGGCGCGTGCGGTTCGGCAGCTTCGATAGCTGGTCGTAAAAGGCCGCGTTATGCAGGTGCGTGACCAGCTCCACGTTGTCCAGTCCCACGGCCACGTTGCTGCAAAAGACTTCCAGCAGGCTTTCATCGATGGCGGTGAGGGGGCGCGGCAGCAGCAAGAAGGCGGCCGCATCGCGGCTCGATTTTCCGGCAAAGTAGAGGGTGGCGTAATCGTGGGCGTACACATTGCGCCGCTGGAGCAGCGTATGGTCGATGGCCTGCGCTACGCGGGCATTGTCGATCTTGCACAAGGCGCTGTGTGGCAGGCTGGAAAAGATGCCGCTGCAGGCGCAGACCACCAGTTGCTTGCTGCCGTCGTCGAGCATATCCTGCACGCACAGCACGCCGTCGGCGCGTATGCCCAGCAAGTCGGCGATCTGCGCCAGTGCGCCGGCCGAGAAATTCTGCACGCCGTGCAGCGCCATCAATTGGGTGCTGGCGTGGACAATCTGGTCCAGGCCGCGCCGGCTGCTGCTGATCGCCCGTATCTGCTCATACGAGCGGATCGCTGCCGTGACGGTGGTAAACAGCTTGATGCGCGTCAGTTCGGATTTGGTCTTGTAATCGTTGATGTCGAAATCGCGGATAGCGTCGATTTCCGGCGCATAGCCGGGCTGGCCGGTGCGCAGGATGATGCGCACATCCGTCATTTTCAGGGTTTCGCGGATATAGCGTACTAAATGCAGGCCAGCGTCATCCTGTTCCATCACCACGTCGAGCAGGATCACGGCGATGTCGGTTTCATGCTTGAGCTGCTCGCGCGCCTGCGCTGCCGAATAGGCATGCACGAATTCCAGCGGACGGTGCTGCATTTCCAGGTTGCCGAGGGCGAAAGTGGTGGTGGAGTGAACGTCTTCATCGTCGTCGATGATCATCACTCGCCAGACGCTACGCAGCGCGGCGGGTGCTGGCTGCGGCGCTTGCTCATCGAGGAATACCAGGTCGTCGTGATCGTCCTTGTTGGCATCAAGGGGCATGATCGGTTCAGGCATGTAATAGCTCTCCAGGATGACTCAATGTTTTTACGAGCACATCAGAAATGTCCATGGCGTTGTTGCACCGCCTTGCCGTACTGGCGTACTGTCTTCGGCGGTGCGCCTGGCCCTGGGCATTTCTGATGCACTCTCGGCGCATATTCAAAAAATCCATGGCGTTGTTGCACCGCCTTGCCGTACTGGCGTACTGTCTTCGGCGGTGCGCCTGGCCCTGGACATTTCTGATGCACTCTCGGCGCATACCAAAAATCAAAAAATTCAGAACCTTCTCTGCCCATTTTTGATGCACCTTTGCTGCATGCCCCGATAAAAGCCGCATGTCGGGGATTTTGTTATACGCTCTCATTCAAGTATATAGCGATTTAATAAGCACTATGCTTTTTTAAATCTATGCCGTGGGGCAATATTTTTGCACTGGCATAAATACAACTGTAATATATAATTTTTGATATTTAAAATGCATCAAGCCTTTCATTTAGCTGCACCATGTTGTAGAGAATGTGGCGATAGCGGTCTGGCGCGCCTTGTAGACTGGTAGAATTGAGTTTTCCAGTCTTCACAATTTTCCTACTATGTCCGGCAATTCATTTGGCAAGCTGTTTACTGTTACCACTTTCGGCGAATCGCATGGCCCGGCCATCGGCTGTGTGATCGACGGCTGTCCACCGGGCCTGGTCTTGTCGGAAGCCGATATCCAGCCTGAACTGGACCGCCGCAAACCGGGCACCTCGCGTCACGTGACGCAGCGCCAGGAATCCGATACGGTCGAGATCCTGTCTGGCGTGTACCAGGGCGTAACGACGGGTACGCCGATCGCGCTGCTGATACGCAACGAAGATCAGCGCAGCAAGGATTATGGCAATATCGCGGAAAGCTTCCGCCCCGGTCATGCAGACTATACCTATTGGCATAAATATGGCGTACGCGACCCGCGCGGCGGCGGCCGCTCGTCGGCGCGCCTGACGGCGCCGGTGGTGGGCGCGGCGGCGATAGCCAAGAAATGGCTGTTGCAGCAATACGGCACCACTTTCAAGGGCTGCATGAGCCAGCTGGGCGATATTCCCGTGCCGTTTGAATCCTGGGAGCACGTACACGCCAATCCTTTCTTTGCGGCAAGTAATGACGCCGATCTGATCGCGCGCATGGAAGCGGCGATGGACCAGCTGCGCCGCGACGGCGACTCCATCGGCGCCCGTATCGATGTGATCGCGCAAAACGTGCCGGTCGGCCTGGGCCAGCCCATCTATGACAAGCTGGACGCCGACATCGCCTACGCCATGATGGGTATCAATGCCGTCAAGGGCGTGGAAATCGGCGCCGGTTTTGATTCCGTAGCGCAAAAGGGCTCGGAACATGGCGATGAATTGACGCCGGAAGGTTTTATCGGCAATAACGCCGGTGGCGTGCTGGGTGGTATTTCTACCGGGCAAGACATAAGCGTATCGATCGCCATCAAGCCCACCTCATCGATCCGCACGCCGCGCCGTTCGATCGATAAAGAGGGTAACCCTGTGATGGTGGAAACCTTCGGCCGCCACGACCCCTGCGTCGGCATCCGCGCTACGCCGATCGCCGAAGCCATGCTGGCCCTGGTGCTGATCGACCACGCCCTGATGCACCGCGCCCAGTGTGGCGATGTGACGGTGAATACGCCGAAGCTGAAGTAATGTAAGTTCGTCGGATTACGCGCGGCCAGGCCGTGCTAATCCGACCTACGCCACTTTATTGGCGACTAGCTCCAGTTGATGGCGCATCTCCACCGACTGCACCAGCAAAGCCCGGATATCGTTGATCAGGTTAAATTCCGTCTGGTTCAGCTGGATGGGCGGGAAGCTGTCGTCCCAGTCGCCATATAAAAATCCCGTCGGGTGGCCGTTGGCCGAGAGCGGCAGCACCACGAAGCTGCGCGCTTCCGGCAGGGTGGACTTCCACCATTGCGGCAGCTTGGCGGCGAATTTCGGGTCGCGCGCATTGTCGATGAAAATCACGCGGTCGCTATTGAGGGCGGCATGAAATACGTTCGGCTCATAGGCGTCGCCAAACACCATCAAATCCTGCAGGTCGGCCATGCCTTCGCCCATGCTGATGCGGGCCGAATACAAATGATCCTTGTGGTTGCGCACGAAGGCCACCGAGCGCGAAAAGTCAAAGCCCTGGTGCAGCGTTTCCAGCGCCATCGACACCATCTGGCCCGGCGTGGCGCTGCCGATGGCGCCGCGCAGGTCGGCCAGGCCGCTGATCAGGATGCGGTTGCCTTCTGCCCGCAAACGCGTCGATGCCAGTTGCTGCGCGCGCCGTTCGGCCGGTTTCGACAAGGGCGCGATCGACAGGTCGGCAGCGGCCATGGCCTTGGCTTTTTCCACCGCCGCACCAAGGTCATCCACCTCGATGCCCAGCATGCCCGAATAATTCTCGATCAGCGCATGCACCTGTTCTGCGCCCGCCGCATCGTCATGCCACAGCGAGTCGGCGCAGCGGGCGGCCATGGTAGACAGGCCCGCCATCCAGTCGGCGCCGGTGGCAGGCAGCTCGGAGACGGTCGCTTCCAGCGGACGCATGCCGTTGATCAAATGCTGCGGCAAGCCCCAGTGGGCGGCCGTGGCGTAGCCCACTTCGGGCAGCGACAGGCCGAGGATTTCACGCGCGGCCGCCGCTTCATTGCCGGGGCCTGCGTGCGCCTGCATGCGGGCCCAGAAATCGGTCATGTAGAACGTCACCATCATGCGGCCCAGGGTGTGCAGCATGGAGCAGACCACGGCCTGTTCGGCTTGCAGGCTGCCGGCGCTGGTGGCCACCTGCTGCGCCACCATGCCTGCCAGCACGGCCTTTTCCATCTCGACGTGGGCGCTGACCGAGTCCGGCGTCGCTTGCGACAGTTCTTCGATCAGTTTCAGGCCCAGCGCCAAATGGCCGATGGCGTCGATGCCCAGCACCAGCACGGCTTTCGACACCGTATTGACGCGCTGGCCGAAGGCCGAATACATGCCGCTGTTGGCCAGGCGCAAGACCTTATGCGTCAGGACAGGGTCCGACAGCACCGTTTGCGTCATGTCGAATTCGTGGTCATCTTCGCCGCGCATGGCGCCCAGGATGGCGCTGATGGCCTTGGCGAAGCCGGGCATGTCGCCTTGCTGGCGGGTACGCGCCCATAGCAGTTCCAGGGTGTTCTTGCCGAGCTGCGTAGGCGCCGTATATAGGCCTGGATTCATGACACGCCTCCGCGCAATTCATGGTCTGACGGCGCGGACACCAGCGCCGCATAGGTTTTTTCGCTCAGTGCCGCCAGTGCGGCATGGGCCGGCATCGGTTTGCCCGTCAGATAGCCTTGTATATAGTGGCAGCCACGTGATTCCATGAAATGCATTTGTTCTTCAGTTTCCACGCCCTCGGCCACTACCGACAGATTCAAGTGCTTGGCCAGGTCGAGGATGGTGTTGCAGATCGCCGCGTCCTTGCTCGACGCGGGCAGATCCTTGATAAAGGTGCGGTCTATCTTCAGCACGGAAATCGGGAAGCGCTTCAGATAGGCCAGTGATGAGTAGCCTGTGCCAAAATCGTCGATGGCGATGCGCGCGCGGCGTTCCGTCATTTTAACGAGGATGGTTTCTGCATGCACGGGATCGATCATCAAGGTGCCTTCCGTGATTTCCAGTACCAGATGGTCCCCCGACAAGCCTGAAAAGGCGATGGCGTCGTCCAGCACGTCGAGGAATTTATCGTTGCGGAACTGGCGCGGACTGATATTGACCGAGATATACAGCGAGCGCTGCGCCACTTCCTGGAATTGCTTGAGCTGCACGCAGGCCGCTTTCAGCGCCCAGGCGCCCAGCAGGTTGATCAAGCCGTTCGCTTCGGCAATGGGAATGAAGCGCACGGGCGGCACCAGGCCCAGGGTAGGGTGCTTCCAGCGCATCAGGGTCTCGAACCCCTGGATCTGGCGCGTGCGCGCGTCGACGATGGGCTGGTAGTACAGCAAAAATTCGCCTTCGCGCACGGCCTGGAACATGGCCGCTTCCAGCGAGATATCGTGCTCGGACGGGCCATTCAGGCGCGGGCTGTAGACCAGGCAGCGGGCCTTGCCGGTTTCCTTGGCGCGCGACATGGCCGCGTCGGCCAGGGCCACCAGGCGCACTTCGTCTTCCGCGTGCAGCGGGTAAATCGAGACGCCGACCGAGGCGCCCACATAAATCGTGTGGCCATCGACTTCGAACGGCGCCTGCAAGGTGGCCAGCAAACGGCCGGTAACCAGTTTGATTTGTGCATCGGTAGCGCTTCCAGGCAGGACAGCGACAAACTCGTCACCGCCCACGCGCGCCAGGGTGTCGCTGTCGCGCAGGGTCTTGCGCAGGCGGGCGGCGGCCAGGCGCAGCACGGCGTCGCCGACCGGGTGGCCCAGGCCATCGTTGACTTTTTTAAAGCCATCAAGGCCGATGGTAGCCACCGAGAAGCCCTGGCCCGAGCGCGCGGCCTGGGCGATCACCATGCGGATGCGGTCCGACAGCAGCAGGCGATTGGGCAAACCGGTGAGCGCATCGTGCGTGGCCATGTGCCGCAGCCGTTCTTCCGTATTGTGCTGGGCCGACGTATCGCGCCCCACCGCCAGCAGTTCGACGATGCCGGCCTGGTTGATATACGAAGAAATACGCAGTTCGAACCAGATTTCCTGGTCCGGCGTTTGCAGCCGCACTTCCAGGCGGCCCGGTTCTTCCAGGGCGTCTGCCAGCGCGGCTTGCAGCGCCGCGCGCGACGCTTCCGTGGCCAGCGGCAGCAATGGCCGGCCGGTCAGGCCGGCTGGCGCAGCGAACAGGGTGGCTGCGCGGCGGCTGGCAAACAGGATCAAGCCGTCCGCGTCGAGCCGGAACACGATGTCGCCTGCCTCTTCCATGAGGTTATCCAACTCAGGGCGAGCCTCGCGGTGGGCGGCGGATGGGGTACTGGAAAACATCGTGCTGGCTTTTACCTTATCGTTCAGTATTGGCCACCCTGCAATCGGCAGGCTGGCCAGGAAATTCACACCATCTTTATTGCAGCTTGCTGGCTGCTTGCGTTATCAAATGTCAGTTGATCCAGACGAAATGTATCATTGAAAAGCCCCCAAATACATGAAATAAAGCAACATTCCTTCAGGTTCCGGGATCGATTTCATCAATACGGCTTTCTTTTCCTGAAAAACCTTGCGCGAGGCACCGCACGGCAAGCCGCTTGCCCTGACCTGGTGTTTGCGCTAGTCTCGCTGACAGACGGTTTTTTGCCTGCTGCCAGCCTGGCAAGGGCGCCATGATAGCAAACCGCACCGGAGACCCGCCATGAATGCTTACGACACGCATGAAGTTTTCAACCAGGCCACGCCCTTCGAGAACGTCAATCTGTTTGCCTGCGACCCGGCCCTGATCGAGGCGGTGGTGCGCGAGGGCGGCGCGGCGGCGCTGCCGGAACTCGAGGCGCTCGGTGAACGGCTGGGGCGTGCCGAGACCCTGGCGCTGGCGCGGCTGGCCAACCTCCACACGCCGCAATTGCAGCAGTTTGACCGCGCCGGGCGGCGCATCGATGAAGTGGCGTTCCACCCGGCCTGGCATGAATTGATGGCCATCCTGGTCGGCGCTGGCGCGCATAACGCGCCATGGGCCGCGGCAGGGCCAGGCGCCCAGGTGGCGCGGGCCGCCACCTACCTATTGATCGGGCAAGTGGAAAATGGCACGCAATGCCCGCTGACGATGACCTATGCCTCGGTGCCGGCGCTGCGCCTGGCCACGCATCTGCCGCAGATCGCCGCGCGCTGGCTGCCGAAGATTTTGTCGCGCGAATATGATCCACGCTCCCTG
>Ga0209913_1001767_pt1 | contig 10816 bp, 7 predicted proteins | sample PersoiDNA2013203_FD_185805 | JGI IMG/M metagenome (GOLD analysis project Ga0209913, IMG submission 185805) | Permafrost soil microbial communities from the Arctic, to analyse light accelerated degradation of dissolved organic matter (DOM) -... | ecosystem: Environmental > Terrestrial > Soil >... | reverse complement strand
CCAGCAGGTAGGCCATGCCGCCTTTGCCAGACTGGCTGTTGACGCGGATCACGGCATCGTAGCTACGGCCCAGATCGGCCGGATCGATCGGCAAGTAAGGCACTTCCCAGAGAGCGTCCGGTTGTTGTTTGGCAAAACCCTTCTTGATGGCGTCCTGGTGCGAGCCGGAGAAGGCGGTAAAGACCAGATCGCCAACGTAAGGATGACGTGGGTGCACCGGGATCTGATTACACTCCTCGACGCATTGGCGCACGGTGTCGATGTCAGAGAAATCCAAGCCTGGATTGACGCCCTGGGTGTACAGATTCAAGGCCAGCGTGACCAGGTCAACGTTGCCGGTGCGTTCGCCATTGCCGAACAGGCAACCTTCGACGCGCTCGGCACCGGCCATGACGGCCAGTTCGGCAGAAGCAACGGCGGTGCCGCGGTCATTGTGCGGGTGAACCGAAATGATGGTCGATGGGCGGTATTTCAGATTGCGGTGCATCCATTCGATCTGATCGGCGTAGACGTTGGGAGTGCTGCATTCGACTGTCGATGGGAGGTTCAGGATGACCTTGCGCTCTGGTGTGGCACCCCAGGTAGCACAGACGGCATCACAGATTTCCAGCGAAAAATCCAGTTCGGTAGTGCTGAAGGATTCTGGCGAATATTCATAACCCCATTGCGTTTCTGGAAGGGCGTCAGTCAGTTCCTTGACCAGACGGGTGCCGGAGACGGCGATTTCCTTGATCTCGTCGCGGCTCATGTTGAAGACGATCTTGCGGAACGCTGGTGCGACCGAATTGTACAAATGCACGATGGCTTGCTTGGCGCCGTGCAAGGATTCAACGGTGCGCCGGATCAGCTCGTCACGCGACTGCGTCAGAACGATGATGGTGACGTCATCAGGGATGCGGTTTTCCACTATCAGCTTACGCACGAAATCGAAATCGGTTTGCGATGCGGAAGGGAAGCCGACTTCGATTTCCTTCAAGCCGATTTGCAGCAACATTTCAAAGAAGCGCAATTTGCGCTCCGGGCTCATCGGTTCGATCAAGGCCTGGTTACCATCGCGCAGGTCGGTGCTCATCCAGATTGGCGGTTTGGAGATGAATTGATTCGGCCAGGTGCGATCGGCCAAAGCAATCGTTGGGAACGCGCGGTATTTTGCTGCCGGGTTGCTTAACATCATGATGAAACCTCTTTAATTGGTCACTGCAATGAATGATGAAATACGAAATCAGGTGGCTCACAGGCTGTCCGGCTGCCACTTACGCAAGGCCGGTCAACCGATCGGTAGCGGTAGTAGCGCCAGCGCCCGGGCAAAGATCATCGCGGCGACAAATTCGTCGGAAATCAGGGATGCGATAATGGCTTTGAAATGCATGGGCGGCTTTTCAGAAAAACGGTATGACTTTTATGTGTGCTGCGGTTCTGAGGATAAAACTATCAGATCAACGTCAGCGGGAAATTGCAACAAGGACGGAGAAAACAGGATTAGCGCGAAGCTGGTAGTAGCGTCACTAGTAGCAACGCTAGCAGGGCGCTGGCGCTGGTCAATAGTGTCGAGGAGAATTGTGGTGCGGAGTTCATTGGGCCACTTTAGAAGATTGGTGCGGTAATTGTCAAGCTTTATCTAGATGCAGGCCGATAATATCTCTAATTGTTGTTAGAATCGCAGCCAGTGCACTATGTCAACATAGCCGTTGGCGTAGATACAGAGAGACCATACTTTGCGGTATTTTTTTGCAATTTATTTTGATGAGTCAACACATGCATGAACGTCCGGACCTGATCGTATGCGAAGAGTGTGATGCAGTGCATCGCAAGCCGCTGCTTGGGCGTGCGGAAATCGCCCGTTGCCTGCGTTGTGACGCCGAGCTGGAACGTCATAATGGCAGCCGTCATGAGCGTTTGCTACCGCTTACGGTCGCCAGCCTGATCATGTTTGTGATTGCCAATAGTTTTCCCATTGTCGAAATCGAACTGCAAGGACTCAGCAGTCAGACCACTTTGCTAGGTGCCGTGCTAGCGCTCAATGCCGAAGGCATGTCGTTGGTCGCGCTATTGGTGCTGGCTACGACCATTTTGTTTCCACTGGTGCAGTTGTTGATTTTGTTCTATCTGCTGCTGCCATCTACGCGTGCCATGCCGCGTCTCGGCACCAAGGTCCTGTTGCGCCTGATGCATGCGGTGCGCCCTTGGGGCATGGTGGAAGTCTTCCTGCTGGGCGTGTTGGTGGCGTTGGTGAAGCTATCGCACATTGCCGATGTATTGCCCGGTATGGCCTTGTGGGCCTTTGCTGCCTTGACCATTTTGCTCACTGCCGTGGTGTCGTTCAATCCGCGTTATCTGTGGCGTTTGCTGGTGATTGCACCGGCAGCCTCGGCCTCTCAGGACCAGGAGTCCTTGCCATGATGGTCGCGACCCACGTTGCCGCAGATCAGCCGGGCACCGATTCTCTGGATAGTGCGGCATCGCCGAACCTGCTCAGTGCGCAGCAATGTAATCTCCATGGTTGCCATCATTGCGGCACAGTCTGGGAAGGTGCGGCTGAAAATGCTCAGTGCACGGTTTGCCATGGTCGTTTGCGGCAACGCAAGACTGATAGTCTCACGCGTACCTGGGCGTTTCTGATTGCCGCCTGCATCATGTACATTCCGGCCAATCTGTTGCCGGTGATGGTGACTTCGACCTTGCTCGACGTGCAGCAGGACACGATCATGAGCGGCATTATCTATTTCTGGACGTCCGGCTCGTGGGAGCTGGCCGTGGTAGTGTTTGTTGCCAGCTTTCTGGTGCCGCTGTTCAAGCTGGTGTCGCTGATTCTGCTTACGGTCAGTGCAGGCCGACGCAGCAGCTGGCAGCGCTTGCAACGCGCCAAGTTGTATCGGCTGGTGGAAGCCATTGGACGCTGGTCCATGCTCGATGTATTTGTGGTGGCGCTGCTGGCTGGGCTAGTGCAGATTGAAGGATTCGCCAAGATCAACGCTGGCGTAGGCGTAGCGGCATTTGGTGCAGTGGTGGTATTGACCATGCTGGCATCGCTGAGCTTCGATCCACGCCTGATCTGGGATGAGGATACAGAGGACGGTGCTGACGCCGTGGACGATGAACATCCGGCAGTGCAACAAGACAAGGATAGCAATGACTGAAGCAAGCGAACCGACTGCGCCGCAGCCGAAACCACCCGAACCAAAACGGCAAGTGCAGCGTAACTGGCTGCCATCTCTGGTCTGGCTCATTCCAATTGTTGCCGCCGTCATTGGCTTGACCTTGGTGGTCAAGATCATCCTGGAGCGCGGCCCGATCATTACGATTACTTTCATTTCTGCCGAGGGGCTCGAAGCTGGCAAGACCAAGGTCAAGTACAAGGACGTCGATATTGGTCTGGTACAGGCGATCAAGCTGAGCAAGGATCGCTCCCATGTGGTGACCACGGTGCAACTGACCAAGGAAGCGGAAAGTTTTACCGCCGACGATGCGCGCTTCTGGGTAGTGCGCCCGCGTGTAGCGGCGTCTGGTATTTCCGGACTCAATACCTTGCTTTCTGGCGCTTACATTGGGGCTGACGCTGGCAAGTCCGAAGACACCAAAAGGGATTTCGCAGGTCTCGAGCAACCGCCCATCATTACACGCGACACCTCCGGCAAACAATTCGTGCTGCATGCTGCAGATCTCGGTTCGCTCGACATCGGTTCACCCGTGTTTTATCGGCGCATCCAGATCGGCCAAGTCGCCGCTTACGATCTTGATCAGGATGGCAAGGGTGTGACATTGCGTATTTTTGTCAATGCACCGTATGATAAATTCGTCAGCATCAATTCACGGTTTTGGCACGCCAGTGGTTTCGACATGCAGATCAATGCCAGTGGCTTCAAGCTGCAGACCCAATCCTTGGCCACGGTGATTCTGGGCGGTATTGCCTTCAAACCGCTGGACGATCTCGAGAATGCCAGCGCAGCACGTGAAAACACCAGCTTCCGTCTGGCCGAAGATGAGAACGCCGCCATGAAAGAACCCGATGGCAGGGCGCAACCGGTGCTGATGTATTTCAACCAATCGCTGCGCGGCCTGGAGCCGGGCGCTGTGGTTGATTTTCGTGGCGTGGTGTTGGGCGAAGTCAGGTCGATCGGCATTGAGTACGATGATAAGACACGTCAGTTCATCATGCCCGTCCTGGTGGAGTTGTACCCTGATCGCCTGGGACACAAATTCAATGAAGCGCGCGACTCGCGTTATACACCTAATGAGCGTGTGCGGTATCTGGTGGCACATGGCTTGCGGGCACAATTGCGCAGTGGCAGTTTATTGACCGGGCAGGTCTACATTGCCGTGGATTTCTTCCCCAATGCCGCCCCGGTACAGCTCGATACTGAGCACACGCCGACCGTGTTTCCGACCGTACCGAATTCACTCGATGAAATCCAGACACAGATTGCCGATGTCAGTCGCAAGCTGAGTAAGGTACCGTTCGACAAGATCGGTGAGGATCTGCACAAGACCCTGGGTACCCTCAACAGTACGCTTGGCAGTGCCGAACAGACCATGAAGGCGCTCAACAACGACGTCGCACCCGAAATCATTGCCGCCATGCGCGATGCTCGCAAGACGCTCAATGCCGCCGAGCAGACCTTGTCCGCAGATGCCCCGTTGCAGCAGGACGTGCGTCAGACCATGCAAGAATTGCAACGCGCAGCAGCGTCGATCAGGGTACTCACCGATTATTTGCAACAACATCCGGAATCATTGATTCGCGGCAAGCAGGAGGATAAATAATGCAGCGCAGCTTGACCTATCTGGTAGTCGCGGCAGCAGCCGTTATGCTGGCCGCATGTGCTTCGGCGCCGACCAGATTTTACACACTGGCGTCACCGACTTCGTCTGGTCGTAGCGTCAACAGCGCAGGCGGCTTCATCGATGTGGCTCCAGTGAGCGTGCCGGAACGTCTGGCGCGACCGCAAATTGTGCTGCGTACCGATGACGCACGTGTCGACATTCTGGAGCAGGATCGCTGGTCTTCTCCCTTCAACAGTGAGCTGCACGATGCACTCGCCAATGGCATCAGCAGCCGCCTGGGTGCGATCGATGTCAGTCAAGGTAGCCACCCGGCCACAGCGCCAGTCTATCGAATCCAGGTCGACGTACGTCAGTTTGATGCCACGCGAGGCGGCAAGGTACAGGCACAATTCGGCTGGACCGTTAGCCGCAGCGATGAAGCCGGCAACCGCGCCATCTGCCGCATGACAGTGCAAGAACCGGTCGCCGGACCGACGGTCAAGGATCTGGTGCAGAGCATGCAACGCACAGTAGACAGCCTCGCCGATGCCATTGCCACCGATGTGATTGGCTTGCGTGACGGCGTTCTGGCCCGCTGCAGTCATTGACGACGCAGCGATTGTTGCGCTCATGAAAAAAGGCCGCTTCGATGAAGCGGCCTTTGATTTTGTGACTAGCGTTGCAGATTAACGATCGCCGTAGGAACGACGTGCGCCGTCCGCACGTGGGCCATCGGAACGGGCGCTGCTGCCCTTGTAGCCGCCGCTGCCTTCCTTGCGCGGACCAGCGCCGGCGAAGCTACGGCCAGTGCTGTTGCCGCTGCCTGCACGTGGCGGGCCGCTGCGGTTGTCACCTGGACGCCAGCCGCCTGGCTTGCGAGCGGCGCGTGCTGGAGCGGCCGTTTTCTTTGGCTCGAAACCTTCCACAATGTCGATTGGAATCGGTTGCTTGGTAAAGCGTTCGATGCGCTTGACGTGCATGCCTTCAGCGTGATTGACCAGCGACACGGCAACACCATTGCGACCAGCACGACCGGTACGGCCGATACGGTGGACATAGTCTTCCGGGAATTTTGGCAAATCGTAGTTGAACACATGGGTGATGCCTGGCACGTCAATGCCGCGCGCGGCCACATCTGTTGCGACCAACACACGCACCTGACCACGACGCATGCTGTCGAGGGTACGGTTACGCGCGCCTTGGTGCATGTCGCCATGCAGTGCGGCTGCCGCAAAACCGGCAATGTTGAGACGATCAGCGATGGTGTCGGCGTCACGCTTGGTGGCTGTAAACACCACTGCTTGATCCATGGTCACGTCACGCAGCAGGTGGTCTAGCAGGCGATTCTTGTGCGACAGATCGTCGACGAAGTGCACGCGCTGGGAAATGTTTTCATGCTTGGTGGCGGAACCGGCGATCTGGATGATCTGCGGGTTGTTGGTGATGCGCTTGGCCATGTTACCGACGACGCCGTCGAGCGTGGCCGAGAACAGCATGGTTTGACGTGTGGCTGGGGTGGCGGCGACAATTTTTTCGATGTCGTCGATGAAACCCATATCCAACATGCGGTCAGCTTCGTCGAGCACCAGGATTTGCAGTTCGGAGAAATCGATCTTGCCCGAATCCATATGGTCAATCAGACGGCCTGGTGTGGCTACCAGGATTTCTGGATTGCGCGACAGCAATTGCATTTGCTTAGGGTAAGGCATGCCACCCAGAATCGACACAGCCTTGAGGCGGCGCATGTGGGCGCAATATTTGTCGGTTGCGTTGGTCACTTGCAGTGCCAGTTCGCGGGTCGGGGTCAGCACCAGCATCTTTGGCTTGGCCGCTTGGAAACGTGGACGGTCGCCGCGCGAGCGTGCTGCCTGGGCTTCCTGGTTAGGTGTCTTGGCGCCAGGTGCTGCTGGCGGAATGGACGCAAACTTGTGCAGCGCTGGCAGCATGAAGGCGGCAGTCTTGCCCGAGCCGGTTTGCGACGAAACCAGCAAATCCTTGCCGGCGATGGCCGCTGGAATGGCTTCTTCCTGGACTGTAGTCGGCTTGGTGTAGCCTGCGTCGGTCAAAGCTTTGATGATGGAAGGGTGCAGGCCGAGTGATTCAAAAGTCATATTCTCTTTCGTTTATATATGAGCGCCAGACAAATGCAATGCAGCGCAGCGATTGCGATAAAACGCAACGCGCGCAGTACAAATGCGGTGAACGCAAAAAAGCAACGCCAACCAACGAAATGACTATGAAAAACAAAGAAATTTCGGCACAAAAGCTTTGCGCCGGGACGGTGTCACAAAGGGACACTCAAGGCGGGAGGGCTTTTACTACGTACTGTCGAATGTCTAGCGCGACAGTTGGGGCTTGCGAAGCTGCTTGGAACTAGTGGCATAAACCATTGGTTGCAGGCGCTGGTGGATCCGAGTCGATCACCTTAGGTCGCACTGAAGAACGGTGTATGGTATTACGGTTTGCACATCATATTGCGATGCACAAACCGAATGATACAACAAAATACGACATTTAGCACGAATCTATACGGATAAATTACTCCGAGATACCGCCCACGATGCGCGAGAAGCCACCGTCCACATAGGTGATTTCGCCGGTAATTCCACTGGACAGGTCTGATAACAGGAAGGCCGAAGCGTTGCCGACGTCTTCCAGCGTCACATTGCGGCGCAGCGGAGCGTGTTCTGCGACAAAACCAAGAATCTTGCCAAAGCCCTTGATGCCGCTGGCAGCCAGGGTCTTGATCGGACCGGCCGAGATGCCGTTGACGCGTACGCCCTTGGCGCCGAGCGATTCGGCCAGATAGCGTACGCTGGCTTCGAGCGAAGCTTTGGCCAGGCCCATGGTGTTGTAGTTCGGGACAACGCGCTCTGAGCCCAGGTAGGTCAGTGTCAGCAGTGCCGAGTTCGGACGCAGCAGCGGCAGCGCTGCCTTGGCCATGGCCGGGAAGCTATAGGCAGAGATGTCGTGGGCGATCTTGAAGCCTTCGCGCGAGAAACCTTCCAGGAAATCGCCAGCAATCGCTTCAGCGGGTGCAAAACCGATGGCGTGCACCAGGCCGTCCAGATGCTCCCAGGATTTGCCCAGATCGGTGAACAGGGCATTGATTTGCTCATCGCTGCTGACGTCGCAGTCAAAGATCAGCTTGCTGTCGAATTCGTCGGCAAACTTGGTGATGCGGTCCTTGAAGCGTTCACCGACATAGGTAAACGCCAGTTCCGCGCCTTCGCGCTTGCATGCCTGCGCGATGCCGTAGGCGATCGAACGATTGGATAACAGACCTGTGATCAGGATTTTCTTGCCTTGCAAAAATGCCATGTTGACTCCGAGTGATTCACCTGGCCGCTGCGGCGAAAGCCGCACGTGACCCTGCGAAATAAGGGGGAATTGCTGTTCTGTACACACACCTTGCATGCTTATTGCATGTTTTTGCATGGCGCTTCCTGGGTGCAGGAATGTTGCTTGACAGCCATGTCCGTTGTTTTGTGCCTGAACTGGGCAAGATTGTAGGGGCTTGCAGCGGTCCCGGCAACTTTTGAGGTGCTTCGACACGATAGTTTTTCTATGACAATACTATCTATCGGTAAAATACGGCGATTATCTTATAAAAACTCGGGAAGACCGGTACGCATGCGCAAATTCCTTTTCTCTTTCCTGCTGCCGGCGTTGCTCATAGTGGCATGCGGCAGCAGAGCTGCACTGGCCGAACATGCTTTTTCCCTGTATGACACACCCAAGTATCCTGCCGGCTTCACGCATTTCGATTACGTCAACCCAGACGCGCCTAAAGGCGGTACGCTCTACCTGGCCAATCCTGACCGCGGCAACAGCTTTGATAAGTTCAATCCGTTTTCACTCAAAGGAGTGGTGGCCGCCGGTGTGAGTAATCTCATGTTTGAAACGCTGACCATCAATTCTTCCGATGAGGTGGCCACCATGTACGGCTTGCTGGCCGACGACATGCAACTGGCGCCGGACCGCATGGCCATGACGTTTCATATCAATACCAAGGCGCGTTTCAATAACGGTGATGCAGTCACGGCGGCAGACGTCAAATATTCCTTCGACACCCTGATTACCAAAGGCGCGCCGCAATTCAAGTCGGTCTTCGCTGATGTCAAGCAATGCGTGGTGGTCGATACGCAAACCGTGCGCTTTGAATTCAAGAGCCTCAATCATGAAATGCCGCTCATCGTCGGCAGCGTGCCGGTGTTTTCCAGGAAGTGGGCAGCAGGTACTCCGTTCGACCACATCCAGCTGGTCGCGCCCATTACCAGCGGCCCTTATCTGATCGACAGTTACTCGGTTGGCCGCAGTATTACTTACAAACGCGATCCGGCCTATTGGGGGCGCGACATTGCGACGCGCCGCGGCAGCTTCAATTTCGACCACATTATCTACCGCTTCTACAAGGACGATGTGGCCCGTCTGGAAGCTTTCAAGGCTGGTGAATTCGATGTTGTGGTCGAATACATTGCCAAAAGCTGGATACGTAATTACAGCGGTGCCAAATTCAGCAGCGGCGAAATCGTCAAACGTGAGCTGCCGCACTCCAACGGCGCGGGCATGCAAGGTTTTGTGATGAATCTACGCCGCCCGCAGTTTCAAGATATTCGGGTGCGCCAGGCGTTGGGGCTGGCGCTGGACTTTGAATGGATGAATCGGCAGTTGTTCTACAGCCAGTACAAGCGCAGCTATTCATTCTTCAATAATAGCGAACTGGCTGCCACCGGCGTGCCCAACGGCGGCGAACTGAAGCTGTTGGATGCCATCAGGGCGGGTGGCGGCAAGATCGATCCTGCCGTCTTCGGGCCGGCGCCGCTTCCTCCCAATACCGACCCTCCTGGTTCGTTGCGTGCCAATCTGTTGCAGGCGCGCGCGTTGTTACGCCAGGCCGGTTGGGAATATCGCGATGGCGCCTTGCGCAATGTCCGGGGCGAACCATTTACGTTTGAAATCCTGGACGACCAGTCTTCCATGTCGCGCATCATCAGCATCTATGTGCGCAACCTGCAAAAGCTGGGTATTGAAGTGACCCAACGCACGGCTGATTTTGCGCTGGTGGCCAAGCGCCTGGATGATTTTGAGTACGACATGACCAGCATCCGTTTTCCTGAAATCACCAGCCCCGGCAATGAGATGTTTGACATGTTCGGCTCCAAAGCGGCCGATGAAAAGGGTTCCAACAATATCTGGGGCCTCAAGGATCCGGTGGTTGATCAACTGGTAGATACGCTGGTTGCAGCAGCTACCCGCAAGGATCTGGTCGCTGCGGCGCGGGCGCTGGACCGGGTCTTGCTCAACAAGTACATCGTGGTGCCGCATTGGTATTCCTCAACGCACCGCATTGCTTACCACAATCGTTTCGGCATGCCGACCGTCTTGCCGCTGTATTACCAGGCCGATCCTTACATCATCTCGACCTGGTGGGAGATCAAACCAAAATGAATATCTGGTCCTACATCCTCAAACGCATCCTGCTGATGGTACCGACCTTGTTTGGCGTCATTGCGATTACCTTTGCCGTGATTCAGTTCGTGCCGGGCGGTCCGGTCGAGCAAGCCCTGATTGACATGAAAGGGCGCGGCGGTGCCGGTGAGGCCTCAAATGGCGGCGCTTCGCAATATCGGGCACGGCAAGGCATCGACAATGAACAGGTCAATGAAATCAAGGCACTCTACGGTTTCGACAAGCCGCCGCTGGCACGCTTCTGGCAAATGCTCAAAGGCTTTGCCAGCTTTGATCTCGGTCAGAGCTTTTATCATCACAGCGATGTCTGGCAACTGATCAAGTCCAAGCTGCCGGTGTCGATCACCATCGGTTTATGGACCTTCTTCCTTACCTATCTGATTTCCGTGCCGCTGGGCATTGCCAAAGCAGTGCGCGCCGGCAGCCGCTTTGATTCGCTTACCAGTGCGGTGGTGTTGGTCGCTTATTCCATTCCCGGTTTCGTGCTCGGGGTGTTTTTGCTGGTGGTGTTTGGCGGTAGCAGTTTTTTGCAATGGTTTCCGCTGCGCGGACTCACTTCGGACAACTGGGACTCGCTCTCGCT
>Ga0209913_1001761_pt1 | contig 10848 bp, 9 predicted proteins | sample PersoiDNA2013203_FD_185805 | JGI IMG/M metagenome (GOLD analysis project Ga0209913, IMG submission 185805) | Permafrost soil microbial communities from the Arctic, to analyse light accelerated degradation of dissolved organic matter (DOM) -... | ecosystem: Environmental > Terrestrial > Soil >... | reverse complement strand
CCATTGACACCCGCAACACCCTGGTGATGGCGCAATCGCGCCTGGTGGCCTGCGTGGGCCTGGACGACGCGGTGGTGATAGAAACCGCCGACGCCGTGCTGGTGGCCAGCCGCAGCCACATTCAAAAGGTGAAAGAGGTTGTGAACCACCTCAAGGCCACCGGCCGCACCGAGGCCGGCAGCAGCCGCAAGGTGCACCGCCCCTGGGGCTGGTACGACAGCGTGGATGCGGGTGATCGTTTTCAGGTCAAGCGCATTGTGGTCAAACCCGGTGCGGCCCTGTCGCTGCAAATGCACCACCACCGTGCCGAACACTGGATTGTGGTGCAGGGCACCGCGCAGGTTACCCGGGGCGAGCAGGTGTTTTTGGTGAGCGAAAACCAAAGCACCTACATCCCCCTGGGCGAAAAGCACCGGCTAGAAAACCCCGGCAAGCTGCCCCTGGAGATGATCGAGGTGCAAAGCGGCACCTACCTGGGCGAAGACGATATTGTGCGGTTTCAAGACGTATACGGCCGGCAGGCCTAGTGCCCATGCCAAGGCTGCAGTGGGGCAGCCTTTTTATTTTGTAGCGCGAATCTGGTTATAGAAAACCGAGGGAGGGATTTTTTGGCTACGTTCTCGATGAGAAGTTCAGCTTCGCTCATGCGCTTTGCCGTGCATGCTGTCGATTGGTTTGCCTTTGCTGGGGCGGGCTTGGCCGCCTATTTGTGGCGCTTTGATGGTGAGGCGGTCTTACCGCTGCCTCAGGTCTATGCCTTGCTGATCATTCAAATGGCCACGTTGATGACCCTGGTGTCGTCGGCCGTGTACCGCAATTGGCGCGGTGGGCAGTTCAAGGCCATGCTGGGCCGGGTGGGGGTAAGCTGGGCCATTACCTGGGCCATGCTGATGACGTGGCTAGTGCTGACCAAAAGCAGTGGCGATTTTTCTCGCATCTGGTTGCTGACCTGGGCTGGCGCGTCGCTGGGCGTATCGTGGGTGGCACGCTTGTGCGTGTTTTTGATCATGAGCTACATGCGTGGCCGCCAAGTGAACCACATGCGGGTGCTGCTGGTGGGCGGGGGCGGGCCGGTGGCCGCCATACGCCGCCGCGTTAAAACCAGCACTTGGACGGGCTACGACCTGACAGGTGTGGTGTCTATGGACGATATCGATGGCCTGTACTACTCCCTGGGCCAGTTGGACCCTGATGAGGTGTGGATCTGCCCACCCGCCAATGACATGAGCAGTATCCAACCCGTGCTCAACGAGTTGCGCCACAGCACAGCCAACATCCGCCTGGTGCCCGACATGGGTGCTTTTCAGATGGTGAACAACGGCCTGAGTGTGGTGCTGGGCATGCCCATGCTCGACATCTCCAGCTCGCCCATGTCGGGCTTCAACATGATCGTGAAGTGGCTGGAAGACAAGATTGTGGCTACCCTGATCTTGATCCTGATATCGCCCATCTTGCTGGTGATTGCGATTGCCGTGAAATGGACATCGCCGGGCCCGGTGATCTTCAAGCAAAAGCGCCATGGCTGGAATGGCGAAGAAATCGAGGTTTACAAGTTCAGAAGCATGGTGGTGCATGATGAAAGCAAAGGCCATGTCACACAGGCCCGAAAAGGCGATTCACGGATCACGCCTTTGGGGGCCTTTTTAAGGCGCAGCAGCTTGGATGAATTGCCCCAGTTTGTGAATGTATTGCAAGGCCGTATGAGCATTGTGGGGCCGCGCCCCCATGCGGTGGCACACAACATGCAATATCGCGAACTCATCCCTCGCTATATGCTGCGGCATAAGGTCAAGCCCGGAATCACAGGCTGGGCTCAAGTCAATGGCTTAAGGGGAGAGACCGACACAGTTGATAAGATGGAAGCAAGAATTCAAGCGGATCTTTTCTATATTGAAAGCTGGTCTGTTTGGTTTGATTTGAAAATCATATTCATGACTGCTTTCAAAGGTTTTTTTAGCGCGAATGCATATTAAATTTATCGGTAAATGGCGGGGATTATGGGCTATTACATAAAATCAATTAATTCAGCTGCGTTGACATTCGTTGTTGTTGAGAATCGACTTAATAAAGAGATTGAAGTGTGCTTTGATTCGCTTAGATCATTGGACATTCAATCATATGTTATTGATGAGGTTGAAGAATCGGAAATGTATGTCGATTTTAAAAATAAATACGCCCATAAGTCTACAAATAATAGGCAGTTTGAGTTGATTTGTTTTCGGCGTTATTTCTTACTTCGAAGAGCATATGAATCTGGTGTCTTGACGGGTGATATAGTGCTGGTGGATAGCGATATAATCGTTAATCCCGGAGTGATGGAGTATGTTCTAGGGATATCATCTGTTTATGATTTTATGGGGTCTGTTGCTATGGCTGGGGATTTTGATGAGAATCAAATATCGCCACATTTTAGCTTTTGGAGAAAAGAAGCGCTCTTTGATTTTACGGATTTTTTATTAAGTGCATATTCCGATTTAAATATTCTGGAGCGCATGAATCGTATTGCCGATCAATTTAGCTCAAGAAAATTGCTCGGAGGAATATCTGATATGACTTTGTTGTATCTTTGGGTGGATATTAGGAGGATTCGATGGGGACTAGTGAATTCCGTAAGGAATGGAATGGTGATCGATCATAATATTAGCCTAGGCTTTAATGGGGACGGGGTTGTTTTTGACAAGCTATTCGGGGTCAAATTTTTGACCAAGAGTCTACAGAGGCTATATTTCAGGAGTAATGGCAAGCTTGTGTATCCGCTTGTTATGCATTTCCAAGGGCGTGCCAAAATATTAATGAAGTCAGTTCATTCAAAAAATATATACAGCTATTTTTGTTTGGCCTTGGTCCTTTTTCTTGCTAGGTGGGCTAGAAATAAATATATGTCACTTCGGTTGAAGTCTTGGTACCAGTAAACACATGCTGAATATAAAAGACTTTCTGCCAATTGTGAGCCGCGGCATAGTCTATTTGCTGGGGTTCTTGTCAGTTTTTGTTATATCTCACGTCCTTGGCCGTCAGGATTTTGGCGCATATTCGGTTATTCAGTCGTACGCAGAGATGTGTGTCTTGATAATTGGATTTGGATCTTACCAGGCGTTTGCGAGAATCATAATTCAGCAGAAAAAAAATGTCACAGCTGGCGACATTTTGTATTCATTATTATTTGGCTCTGTTCTATTTTCTTTATTTTTTAGTTTCTTGTTTTTTGGAAATGACCTCTTCGATTCCTTCGAAGTCGCTTTGCCATTTGTTATTGGGGTATTTATATATTCTCTAATACTGATGATATTGTCAATTCAGAGGGGGTATGGAAAGACGTGGCTATTAAATATTGAGTTTGCGATACGCAGTGGATTGATATTGTTGTGTGTCTTGATATTTTTTTTAATTGGTTTCGAAATATCGTTGACCGATGTTCTTGCATTTTTAGTACTATCGTATTTCCTTGTTTTGATATTGTCTGTTTTCCAGACCAAGGCAGCCTGGATCGATTTTAAAATCGATAGGCATATCGATTTTAAAGAGCGTGTGCATTTGCTTTTTAGCTCGGTGATGGGATTTGTGACAAAAAAATCCGATCTAATTATATTGTCGATGTTTGTTCCGTTAACGCACATCGCGGCATATAAAATAGCATTCCTTTTGGCTGAGGCGCCATCTCAATTTGTGCAGGCTTTTTTTATATCTAAAACAAAAGAGATCGCGAAGCGCGGTGGCTTTGAAGGTAATGGATTTGCACGGCATTATCAAGTGCGAGGCATAGCGTTAGGTTTGTTTTTGACGTTTTCAGTCTTTGTCGCCCTGTATTTTGCAGTCAATTACTCTGCCTACGTCGATCACGACGTAATGGCCATCTACTTGGTGATGCTCCCGTATTTTGTTGTTAGATGCTATACGCTGTATCAAGAAATATATTTAACGATATTGGCGAATTCTGAGCATATACGTAACAGGACTTTTATTGAGTTGCTTCTAAAGTCTATTTTGTTCTTGTGTGCATTTTTATTTTATCGAGATACACCAGAATTTATCTATCTATTCTTGCTATTCTTGGAGGTTTTGGTGTTTGAGTTTTCTGTGAGATATGAGTTTGGATATTTTCCGATAATTTCTCTAATTAAAAGGAGTACCCATGCTAAAAAATGATGGTGCTCGGCGGTTTGATGCTTGGTTGATTATCTCTCTCGCTATCTTTTCCGTTGTCTTGGCACTCGGTGCATTTGATGTAATTTATGGGTATATTTCTCTATTTTTTTACTGCCTGTTTGTAGTTCTGAAAGCTACAAAGCGGGGCTTCTATGGGTTAATTACCCATTATTCAGCCGTCGGTATTTATGCAACTTTGGCGACTGCATTTCAAATATCTGAAGGTTTTGAATTTTGGGGGTTCGGATCAATTCAGGATGGTTATTATTATGTGGCTTTGGTTTTAGTATGTTTGTTTTGTTATAGTTATGAGGTGGGTTATCACATTAGCGGTGCCGATAAGATGCATTTTGGGCGGGTGAAGATTTTTCGGCTAGATATAGATAATAATAGAGACCTTAAGTTCATTTCTGCCGCATTGATTTTTTTCGGCATAGCTTTGGTTCTTATCTATATTAGGCCAGATTTGTCTATCGAACTTCGTGGATATCAAACGAACGATGAAGGTCGGGCGGTGAGCGTTTTCTTCTTTGCGTATTTGCCGAAGCTATTTATTTGGGCATTGTGCGCAATCGCAGGTATTTTGTTGCTTGCAACACGCTCGAAACGATATGGTTCGCTTTTCGTCTTCGCAGCTATCGCTGCTTTGATTTGGGCAGGACCTCAAACAACTGCGCGTCAAGTTATTTTGGTTGGGGCGCTCCCTCTTCTATACTACGCCGCGACACTAACATATCCAATTATTCTTCCCATTGTTATTTGGGTCGGCGTACTTTTTGTTGGCCCAGCTCTCAATTATTTCTCGCGTGACTATTTGTATGGAGTGGAGACACAAGGTTTTCCATTTAGTCCAGATTTCGATGCTATGTACATAGTCTCTGCATTGATTGAACGAATCGATTATTTTCCTCTCGGGCTTGGTCGTTATTTACTGTCGGCGTTTTCATTTTTTCTTCCACGGGAGTTGAAGCTCTTTGTTGAATTTGATCCGCTTAATCGTGAAGGAGGGGCTGTATTCTCTCAAACTAATGTATCAACTCCGCCCTTTTTTACCGCATTTTTGGATTTTTGGTTTTTGGGACCTGTTCTTTTGGGTATTGCTATCGGTGCATTTATAGGGTGGGCAGAGATTTTTAGGCAAAGAAAATATGCGGCTGGAAACCTTTGGTTTCTTATTCCTTTTGTTGTATTTTCGTCGTATGTGCCATTTATTCGTGGTCCGATTCTTGGCTGGGGTCCATATATTCTTGCTGGAGTTAGCTCCTACGGGCTCTTGATTTGGGCTTTTTATTTTTTCAGTCAAGACCGTAGGCGGTAGTATGCTTTATATATTTGATTCTCTTTGCTTGAATCGAGATGCTGGTGGAGTCCTGCAGTTCACAGCTTCATTAATATCTGGTTTTGACCAATTAGGCGTAGGAACGCGTAAGAGTTTAGATTATTCGCCGGCCACGAAAAGATTTGGTAGATTTTTCCATGAGATAGCGGTTGCATCTATGCTAAAGGACGCTTCTGCTCAATGTATATTCCCCAATTATTTCCTGCCCCCGTTGTTAAATCGGAGGATAGCAAGCAAATCGATAGTGGTCATACATGATTTTCAATACAAATATTTACCTGAATTCTTTTCTAAAAAGAAGAGAGTCTGGCTGGATCTTTCATTGAGACGTGCTCATGAAAATGCGGGGGCTATAGTTTGCATTAGTGAGGCGACTAGGAATGATTACGTCAAATTCCTTGGGAATAGAGACAATTTATTTGTTGTTAATAATCCGGTATCTGTTGGTGATGTCGAAAACTCAGATTTGCCCAGTCTAAGCTTTGAGAGATACCTAATAGCAAATTGCCATTTCTATCCCCACAAAAACTTCGAAGGTGTGATAGATCTTTACCTGAAAATGAAAGTCGCGGGATATCGGGGTAAGCTGGTACTGACTGGTGGTGGACGTGATAAGTATATTGATTTCATAAGTACGAAATTCAGTGAGGTTACTGATGAGATAATACACCTGGGGTATTTGCCGCAGCGCCAGCTCCGGGCGTTGCAAGCAAATGCTGATGCCCTTTTGTCACTATCTCGTTTTGAGGGGTTTAATCTTCCGGCTGCGGAGTGTGCCGTTTTGGGTGTTCCGCTTATATTGTCAGATATTCCGGTGCATAGGGAGCTTTTTCCAGATTCCATGTTTGTATCTGAATATTTACAAGATGTAAATGCTCTGATTCGTAAAATAGATTCATTTGACATATCTGCAGTTCGGACCTCCGTTCTTAGGCAGCGTTGGGATCCAAAGGAAATAGCGTTGGCCTACCAGGAAATTCTCAATAAACTTCGATTTAATTAATTTGTTATATTTTCTAAGGAGGTGGATTATGCCAAATAAAAATATTTTTGTAGCTGGAGGTTGTCATGTTGGTGGGCACCTCGTTGGAATGCATAATTCTTTTTTTGCTCAATCTCTTAACATGAGCGAGGAGATCGATTTCGTTGGGTGGTCACGGCCGATAAGTATTAAGCGCGCAATAAATTTTTTTGAAGACCGGGAGGAGCTACTTAGCTCAGAGACGCTAGTGATTTTGCAGTTGGGTAACTTTGAGACAAGCAAAAGTCTAATGCCGAAGTTTTTTTCCCAACTCAGACCATCTTCTGGATCTTCTGTTTCATCCGGGGTATTGATATCTAACCCAAAAGAGAGTAACGAAAAGGTTTATGCTATTCGACCGCTTCTCGCTTCTTTGTTTAAATTGTCGTTAATATTTTTTTATGAGTTGTTTGGTCTTTCTCCTTTTGATTCAAAGGACTTTGAGTTGCGCCTCAGAAATCTCTTCGAATTACTAAAAAGGGCAAATGTTAAGCAAGTTGTTGTGATGACCACTTTTTTTAGCTTACATCCCGGTTTGAATTTTTATCGGCGCAAGGCAAACGTCATAATTAAAAAATTGACTGCTGAATTTTCATTTGATATTCTTGATTCATATTCAATTACAAAAGATATTGGGTGTTTGCAATCGGCATTCTTTGGTAATTCGAATTTTTCGGATTATGAGCATTTGAGCAAAGAAGGTCACCTGAAAGTTGCAAGAGAACTGCGGAAGCTTTTTGTTTGAATGGATGTCTGCATGCCTCAAATAAATCATGTTATTTTTGGTATGAAATGCATTTATTTTTTTCTTTTGACCCTTTTTGCAGTAACAAACGCAAATGCTGCGTGTATGGATTTTTATAAATCAGCTGGTAGCTATCTGACATTTAAATCTGGCGGCCTTGATAGGGTGGCGTATCTGCGGTGGCCCAGAAACTTTGATTTTATTAAGAATAATGGTTTGCCGCTTATTTTTGATATTCATGGTAGCGGTGGTAATGGCCGTCATGAAATGAATATGACAGGATGGGGGAATGCGTCCGATAAATATAATCTTCTTGTTGTTGCCCCTCAAGGATATTTAAAAAATTTGGATGGGTTTTCCTGGGTGGTTCGTGGTAATCAATTGTCCGGGACTTCTGAAATTTCTTCAAAAATTGAAATTGATGATATTTTGTATTTGAAGGATTTGATTTCATTGTTGAAATCGTCTGGTTGTGTCGATATAAATAAAATCTATCTCTCTGGATTTTCGGGGGGGGCGCGATTGGCCTCGGAATATGTTTGTCAGGCCTCGGAGCGAATTGCTGGACTTATTGCTGTTGCTGGCTTAAGAGCTGGGGCCCCTAGAAAAAAATCAGAAAATGTATTTGAGCCCGATGGCAATGAATGCCGTCCTCTGCATAATTTTTCAATATTGTCATTCGCTAATCTTGATGATAGCGTGAATCCATACAATGGAGGTGGTGCCGTTTATTGGGGTTATGGCACTGAGAAGGCCGTTGCTCGTTGGGTCCAGCTATTTGGTTGCGATAAGGATCCTCGGGTAGAGCTTATTTATTCCAAACAAACGGATAGAACTTTTGGCGGATGTGTTGAGGGCGTCCAAGTTCGAACTATTGTTGGTGTAGTGGGGGGGCATGCATGGCCCACTTTGCTCGCGTCTGATGGGGTATCTAAAAATACCTATTTCATTGATTTAATTGTCAATTATTTTAATTTGCAATAACTTCATGTACGTCGATTATGTTGAATAGATTATTGTTACTGCTACTTTTTTCTTTGGTCACCGCTGATGCTGTGGGCGATGTACTCATATCTAAAGGTGGTGACGATAATTCATTCTATAAATCTGAAAAGATTATCGATTTAAAACGAGCTGGCTTTGTTAGTGCTCTTGATTTTGGCGCTGACTCATCGGGTATTCGTGATAGCACTCAAGCATTGCAAAAGGCTGCTGATTTCGCAGTTGCAAATAGACTTGCCCTTTTTCTGAATGCCGGGACATACCGGCATTCGACAATTTTTGTGAGGGGTAGCCTAAGTCTTATCGGAGCAGGCCGTTCACTCGTTCATGATCGTTACATTGATCGTGACGGCTTTTCTTGGGTTTTCGAATCTAGAGAGTCGATCTCTATTCGCGATATTAGTTTTCACGGCAGAGGTGCCGATGCCACGGGTGGAGGAGCTATTCAACTCAATGGGGCTGAGGATGAGGGTGTTAATTACTATTCGTTGATTTCAAATGTTTCTATTTTGGATGTTTGGAATGGTGTTCACTCGGCTAGTGCGGCGGGCTTTCTTGTTAGCTCGAGTTATTTTTCGCATTGCTATAACGCTTGTCTTCTTGTAGAGAATGTGAAGAATCCAGATAATGGCGATAGCTCCGTCTCCAATAACATATTTGCAAATCCCCCTGGGATGGGGTGCGGCATACTTCATCTTTCCAGTGGCGGCTTGCGAGTGGTTAGTAATAAATTTTTGGGGTTTGATCGAGCCTATTATCTTAAGCCGATGGCACATGTTGCTACTAGCGATTTGATTTTTGGATCCAACTCATTGGAAGGCTTTTCAAGGTCGGGTATTTCGATTGCTTCTGATGACGGCGGTGGATATGGAAATATTGTAATTTCAGGAAATCAGTTTGCCGTTATTGGTAATGGCGTAGTTGGTATTGATATAGCTGGTCAGCAGAATATAAATGTGTCTTCAAATGTTTTTCGGATTGGGTCCTTTGATGAAATCGGTGTTCGATTGATCGGGGTAAGTGTTTTTGCTGTTGGGCAAAATACTTTTCAGGGGGATAACTCTGTTGGTGCGGCTATTTCAATTGAGGATAATAACAGCAACGGGATTATTTATCCTCAGGTTGTTCAAGGCATAAAGAATAAAGTTATAAGAGCGAATGGTCTGAAGATTGTTTATGAAGAGGGTCCTGGCTTCCTTGTTATTAAATAATAAAATATAGTTATCATCTGCATATTTTGTGTTCTGGGCATTTTCGATTTGTTATTTCATTGGAGTGGTTGACGTGAAATATTTTTTTTCTCTCTCTTTAAATGAATCGACTTTGCTTTATGCATCGCGTGGTGTAGGTATACTTTTGGTCGTTTTGGCTCATATAGTTGCTGGGCCGCAAAATAGATATATATATCTATTTCATATGCCATTATTTTTTCTTTTGTCAGGGATGGCAGCCTGTAAATTTTCCGCGTGGGATCTAAAGTCAATAGCTAAACGTTTGATTTTTTTAATTTCTCCAGCAGTATGTGCTGTATTGATTGTATTTCTTTTAGCTCGAATTAATCCTCTGTGTTTTGATGTTGAGTTTTTTAAGTTTTCAGGATGTGCACGTTTTGTTTTTGGTGATGGTGGTTTTTCTGGTGTTTTTTCCGCATTTTGGTTTATTCCTTCTATTGCGATATGTTATCTTCTATTCTTTGTAACAAAAAAATTGCCAACTCCCTATTTGCTAGTTTTTTTATTTCTGTTTGTCTCGCTATTTTTTAAATATCTAGTTGGTCTGACATATATTCCAACACTAATTTTGAGTGCTATTTATGGTTTCCAGTTCTTTCTGGTTGGGTATTTAATATCTTATCGCTTTGTCCAGAGGCTAGAGTTTTGGTTTGTACTGATGGCGTTGGTATTTTTTCTTGTTGCATTCCTATTTGATTTGGATTTGGATTTGGCGGCAAGGAACTATGGTGTTCCTGTATTTTCTTCGCTCTTGGGGTTGGTATTTTCTTTGTTCTTTGTGAAAATAATTCAATTTATCTCTTATTCCCCGGGGTTTTTGAGGTCTTTTTCTTTTTTTGGTCAGGCTTCATTGTTTATTCTCTTGTATCATCAGGCGATTCATTTGGCTGTTGATTATCTTTTCCCCGAGTTACCGGTTTTCATTATTTTTCTAATTTCATTTTTTGTGCCTGTGATGTTTTTTTATATTTTGAGCGGACGATCTAAATATTTCAGATATTTAGGGGTTAAGTAGTTGTGTTGGTTTTTTGATATTTTTTGACTATTGGCAGAGGAATTTTTCCGACGTTTATATTTTTATCTTCTCCGCGTCAGAATAGTTGTTTGCAGGGACTTGTATTGACCCAGAGATTTTCTGCTCAGGGGGGGCGGACGATTTCTTGGACTACCTTCTGGAGTAGTTCATGTATTCGTACGAGGATAGAGTTTGAGCTGTTCAGCTCTATATCAAGCTGATGTATTGACCCAGAGATTTTCTGCTCAGGTGTTATCGTTGAAAGGAAACACAGATGAGCACCCTGATGGAAGATGACATCAAGCGTTGGACGGCAAAGAGAAAGACGGCTTTGGTCCTGGACATCAT
>Ga0209913_1001760_pt1 | contig 10858 bp, 5 predicted proteins | sample PersoiDNA2013203_FD_185805 | JGI IMG/M metagenome (GOLD analysis project Ga0209913, IMG submission 185805) | Permafrost soil microbial communities from the Arctic, to analyse light accelerated degradation of dissolved organic matter (DOM) -... | ecosystem: Environmental > Terrestrial > Soil >... | reverse complement strand
GAAGCGCACTGATTCCTCTGCCGGTCAGCCGGTATACGAGTTCTCCGCCATCTGCAGCGCAGAGGGTTGCGTCTCCTGATTTGATCGTTGTCTGTACAAGTTGTTCGCTTTCCGTCATGAGCTCCTCATTTCTCCGCCTTGGGAGCGGTAATGTCCATTGTATCCGAAACCGTTCGGTCGTACAGCCCGCGCACCTACAGAAGCATGGCTTGTGCTGTTACGCCATTGAACGGGCTCCTCGGCGCGCTCCTCTAGGACCGTGGGGGGCCGACAAAGCCGAGGCGCAGCTAGGTTTGATTCCAGTCGATGGCTGGCCGGGCCGTTATGTCAAACGTGCGGCCAGCAGGGGTGCAACGGCCAGTGTGATGCGATTCTTGAACGACTCTTGACCCGACACGACAATACCATACCCGACCAGTGCTCCGTTCTTGTTGTAGAAGCGTGGCAATAGGCACGTAGACAGCTCGGTCGTGAAAGTGTCAGACTCTCCCTTGAACTCGTGGGCGAAGTAGCCTCTGATAGCTCCTATGACGATATCGACAATCTGAATCATGGGATGATCAACGCCAGAAACGAAGAACGGCGTCTCGAGGAAACGAAGCGTGTTCAACGGGCCACAATGGTATGGCGAAGGGTTGGGCGTGTAGGAGCTGCGGCCCTGCAGGAAGGCAGAACGATACTCGGCTACAAACGGTCGATAGTCGCTGCCCTCGGGCCAGTCCATGACGACTGACGCTGCGTCGGATGGTTCCGAGCAGGATTTGGTCTGCACGTAGCCCAGACGCATCAGCAAGTTGCTGAAACAGAAGGAAGCCAGCTGCTTCTTCATTCCGCCAATGGTCTTCTTGTCGGTGGAATAGCACTCCATTACTGAGACGACGAGTACTGATGTCGAATCTGCGACGGCATTGATAACAGTTCGGCGGAGACTGTCGCTATGGGTCAAGGCAAGCTGCAGCTCATTCCTTCCTATTTCTCCTTGTTCGACATGAAGGTCGCGCAGGTTCCACTTTACAGCATCACCTGCTGTCAATCCAATAGCCTGCTTGGCTGCCAAGAGCTTCTGTCTCAGTTGAGTTTCACATGCATCATCCACTCCCAGTGCGCCCAGAACAATGGAGTTTGGGCATTCCAGCCCAGTCTGGGTTGCCAGATCCGAGTTGTCGCAGTAGAATCGCATGTAGCTATGCCTTCGTGTCGGTTCCGGGAAGTGCAGCCTGAAGGAAGTGAATCAGATCGGTGGCCTCAGACAACAGCGTTCCGAACATCGACCGATGGTCGCTGCCACTCGCACACAACCGTGCTAGATCCTTGTCATAACTGTCGCCCTTGATGTGTGCGACTCCGTGACTGCGAATGTCCTGCAACTGACGGAGAAACTCAATGTGCGGTTCATAGCCACTTGTGCCGGATTCCTGCAAGAACACTTCCAACTTCCTGATGCTCTTCATATCGTCTTCCCTTGCTTTGATGCGTGACCACAGCTCCTTATCGTTCAACGAGTCAACCAGGACCTTTGTCAATCCACCGATTTGAGCGTCAAATTCGCGCTGTGAGTCTGTGAGGGGGATACCAAGAGCCCCGTAGTAGTGTCGGTCTCCTAGTGGCAATGGGCGAAAGAGATCCCAGCCATAGCAGCTGGACCATTGCTGCTGAAATGTCTCGAATGCCTGTTTGAACACGAGGTCTATCGCCATCGGGCCAGCAAAGCGGCCCAAGACTCCCCGCGCAAATGCAGTGTCGCTCAGTGTGCCATCAGGAGCAACGTTGAAACTACGCCAATATGTCTGTTCTGAGTATGGCAAGCGCCCCAGGTCTCCAAGCAGAACCACGACATAGTCACTGCGGTCATTGTCCATACGCAGGCTCCACAGACCGGCGCATTGCATGAACCCATCCGAGATACTGTACTTGTCCGGGTCGTTCTGATACTTGAGAAAGACGTCGCGGGTGAAGAAGATGGGCGTCAGAAACTCCGGTATCGATAGGTTATTGGTGTCTGCCTCCTGCAGGATCGGCTGGCCAGACTCGTTGATGCCAGCCTGAAAGGACTGGTGTTGGCGGACGGCTTCATAGGGATACTCACCGCACTGATCGAGAGCGACGCCGTGGAGGATCTTGTTGCCGTATACTGACGTGATAGTTCTCTCAGGAGCAAACCGCGACTGTAGTACTGCAACTCGGGTGACAGTGTCGGCTGTCCGCTTCAGCTCGTCAGTCGGGCTGACATCGTGTGCAGTAATCGGGCCGTCATAATATCGTTCGTAGTCGAAGTGTGCGACTAGGACCATAGTCTTGGCGGCAAGATACTGCTTGAGCTCACGAGTCCGAATGAGGATCCGATTGTTGTCGTTCCGCACCACAGTCTCCCCGTTGCCCGCCTCATCGAACTTCGTGTAGTCTCCATTGCTGCCTCGATAGAGGTTGTGGTACAGACAGAATTCCTGAGAGACGTCTAGTGTCTCCGGTTCCAGACCATGATAGTCTCGTCTGATTGCAAGGGGTTCATCACGAGTGTCGTCTCCATACCGGAAGTAGTCGGACACTTGGTCGCCCGGGTACGTAATGAAGCCGGGGGCGCCGAACTCGGGCTCATGCCCCGCGTCTGGTCTCTGGAGTGCAGCCTCAGCGTCATTCGGAGAGATCAACCAGCACCAGTTCAACTCATGGTGACTCAGATCTGAGGCTACGGTCCATTCGTAGGCGGTCGCCCATGCCTCGGTTCCCAGCCTGTTTTCAACGAGACTCACAACATCACGCACGTCATCAGTGAGCTGAGACATTACGGCACCGCAGGAATCTGGTCATCGCTCGAAACGCTCGACTCGATGAGAGTGATTTCGTCGGGCGTGAGCCCATAGAGACGGTAGACCTCTGCATTCAACTTTGTTTCCCACTGTGCGCGTTCGGTCGCGGATCCGCTGGATGGTTGGGCAACGAGTTTCCGCACAATGGCCTCGACGCGAGTTCGAGCGGCTGGGTCGGGCCGGACGATGGGCAAGTTGTCCAGGTAGATCTTCTTCATACGGAAGGCGACACGGCCCAGCTGTGCTACCGTCTGCTTAAGATACCACCACGTTAAACTCGAATTGAGTGCACCCAACAGGTACAGGTCGTTACTGGCCAAGAACCAGCCAGTGTCCAGACAACAGATTCCATTCTGGTCCAGCGCAAACGATGGAGTGGAGCTGAACTCAGGGTATAGGATCTTTGGCTTGGCATACTCTGCGAGGTAGGACTCTTGTGGATTATTGTCGAGCTCCAGCCAGTGGTGTTGGCCAGAGTAGCTGCGTGTATCGTCTTCCTTGCCTGCGCGTGAGTAGTTGCATTGCCCCCGCTTCTTCAGTTGCTCTTCATAAGTCAACAGGTGTCGATAGACTGCGGGGTATCGCTTCGGAAGCCATTTGTAGGAGCCATACGATGCCAAGATGATATGGAGACCATTCCACCGGTAGCCCCATCGTTCGATGTCGCGACCTCGAAGCACTGGCTTGATGATCTGGGCCGAACGCGGGTCCTGGCGGCACAGCTTATCCTTCGTCAACGTGTCGATTACAAACGCCTCGTTGAAACCCGTGATGATCCCGCGGGACATGTCAACATTCCATTCTTTCAGTGGCTTTCCGCGTGCCGCGATCTTCTCCTTCAGGCGCAGCACAGTGTCGTCGGCGATGGTCCAAGGCTCTGTTCCGAGCTTCTGCTGCACGATAGAGGTACCATGAACCAGCACATAGGTGGCCAACGATGTGTCCGCCGTGAAGTCGCTGCCCATCGGTACGCCTACGACTGCCTGTCCCTTGGTTGGGTGCTGCTTGGAGAACTTGACGATACAGGTGTCTACCGTCGCGCTCTCGAAGACCTTCTGACCGCCCAGGTCAAGGATGAGGTCGATGGTGGTTTCTCCGGCAAGAAGCTGTCGCAGATTCTCGCCATATTTGGCGCGCATGAACTTGTTGCTGGAGATGTAGCAGGCGACACCCCCAGGGCCAAGAAGCCATAAGGCACGCTCATAGAAGTAGACGTACAGGTCTGCTCTCGGTGCGAATGCCTCATACGCCAGTGCCTTGAGGGTAGGCTTCTGTTCCTTGATGTCTTCTTCTCGGATGTAGGGAGGGTTGGCGATGACGATGGAGAACCCATCCTTCACGTCCGGGAAGAAGTATGGTACCTCAAAGAAGCCAACCGGCTCCCCCTTGAAAATGCCCCTATAGCTGTCCCACAGTACGGCATCGCACTCTGCCTGACCAGCTGGCTCCTCTCGTTGATGTCCGGGCAGCACAGAGCCATAGCGTTTTAGCACGTTGCGCCGGTTGGCCGATTCGAGTTGCTTCCTCACCTTGCCGGTAACAAGACTCTCAATCTTCCTGCGTAGGTCCAGTTTCCGGCTGGGGTCGTGCATGTCGAAGTACTGCGCCGTCATGTCGCCAAGGTCGTGGAAATAGAGATCCTTTGCATCTGCAAGCAGGCCACCATGTTCGCCAGGGGAGCGGATAAGGCTGTTGGCACACGCAAACTTGAACTCCAGGTTAGGCAAGGGCATGATTCCCCGGTTAGGAAGCGCGTCATCGATAGATTCGTCCACCATCAAGGAGAGCAGGAAGCGCAGCTTGGACATCTCTACGGCGATGGGCTGGATATCCACGCCGTAGATACAGTTGCGCACCAGGCCGATCTTGTGCACGAACTCGCGTTCCTCCCGCTGCAGCTTGTCCCGTAGCTGTTGGCGCAAACCAGCGTCTGTGATCCGGTCCAGTTGGTGCTGCGCCCACCGTTGCGAGCCGGGGTCGACGCGGCTAAGCACGAGCAGGGACTTCTGCAGGATACCCATGGGGAAGGCACCGGAGCCACATGCGGGGTCCAGGGCGGTCATACGGTCGAATGCATTCAGGACTTCGTCGCAGAGCTCTTGCGGGAGAGCAGCATCGTCCCCGTCATAGGAAAGCAACGCGGTCACCTGATCTCTGGTCAATGAGGTCTGAGACAGCAGGTACGAGCACAACGCCTCGTCGACCATGAAGTCGACAATGACACGCGGTGTGTAGTAACTTCCAGTCGCCTTGCGTGCCGTCTCACCCGTCTCCGGGTTGATCTCGGCCAGCAGGTTCTCAAAGACGCGACCCAGCATCTCAGGTTCGATGGCAAGATCTACATCCACGGAGAGGTTCTCGTCGATGGTGAAGTTGTACTCACTGAAGAGGTCGAGCAGTTCGTGCAACCAGGCATTGGGAACCGTCAGAGACTTGTAGAACTCTGACTGGCCAGTCAGGTTGACCTGGTAGTAATCGTCGTCCCGTGCCTCGAAGAGGTTGCTGCTCAAGAACGGGACCTGTGACCATGGTGTGCTCCTGTACTCCCGTTTGCGCTGTTCGACTGGTGTGTTGAGGACCTCAAAGAATACCCGTTCCAGGACATCATGATAGTACAGCTGTTTGCTGTGAATGGCGCGGTCCACGGACTCAATGCTCAGGAGCTCTGGCGGCATCAGCGGCGTACCCTTGCCCGGATGCTTCTTGGTCAGGAACCAGGCGAAGAGTAGCCTGCCGATGAGGCGTACGGCGAAGCGCTGAAGTTCCTCGGGTGAAACCCTGGATGGCAAATGCAGTGCAGCCTCGTACGCGACTACCTTGCCTCCGACCCTGCGCTGGCCACCAGTCAGTTTGCTGAAGAGAATGGCGATGCGCTGATAGAACTCCTTGGTCACTCGCTCGATGCTGAAGGCTTGTTCGATTTCGTCCAGCGTGGGAGGCCGCTGCAACTCAACCAGGTGCAGGAGCTGGCTCGTCGCTGTGTGGACGGGTTCGCCACGACCGACGACAAAGGAGTACCGGCGCAAAGGGGCCAGCACCTCTGTCTTCACCTTGCCACCCTCCCCATGCTGCCAGGTCAGGTGGACGAACGACAACCGCCAGCTTCCCGAGTCTCGGCAGTAGAAGGCAGCGAGTGCTGCCTCGCGCTGCTGTTGGCGCAGCAGGCGGGTCAACAGGGCGCGCTGGGCGCCACGCGAAGAATGGACGCTGTGACCGCTGGCCAGCTCGACAACAAGGACGTCGAGATCCAAACCGGCGTCGCCATCGGAAGCAGTGCCCAGACTGGTCGCTTGGACGATGAAGGTACGCTCTGTGCCGTTGAGGTTCACTGGCGCTTTAGCTGGCAGCCACCCGGGCAGGATTTCCCGCATCAGCGACGTGAATCCATCCTGGGTGAAGGGAGCAGCCAGAAGACCTTCCAGTTCCCGGTTGAGCATTATGCTTCCTCCCTGAACACTTCAGACAAGATGACGTTTGCGACGTCCGGAATGGCTTGCTCCGTTCCTGTGCCTCTCGCCAGGTTGACATCCTCGAGCTCGGTACGCAAGGCATCCAGGATCTGCCAAGGGGTCTCGGAAGACACCAGCCGTCGGGCCAGCCGGGAAAGTCGGTACTCGGTCAGTGCCCCCGTCCGGATGCTGGTTGCTACCTTGGAGAGGAATTCGGCATCTTCATACACCAGTTTATCCTTTCCATCCTGCTGAGCGAACTTCACTTTGCCCAGAACGGTCTTCGCGTTGCCACGGATGGGCGGCCGTGCCCGCATATCACGCAGTGTACTCTCGAAGGCGTGCTTCGCAGCCTGCAGGCGCTCGAAGTACGCTGCATCGAATAGGTCTGCGCCACCGACACGCGGCTCGTTGACCTTGGCCCGGAATACCCCTGCTGCCGTGACGAAATCCAGTTCCTCGGGGTCGCCCTGGTGATAGCAACTGTAAAACTTCATAACCAGGCCTGCCTTAAAGAACCCCAAGATTTCGGGGTGCTGCTTGTCGGTCAACCATCGCCGTGCCGTGCGCGCCTTACGGGGCAGCGCACGGATACGGTCATACAAATTCGGGTCCTGGTCGCGAATACCACGGATGATGTCGTAGTAGGCGAGTTCGCTGTCCTCCGGCCCCTCATCCCCCACAGCGGGCTTGCTGAGCGTGGCGAACAGGCTGTGGGACTCGATTGGCTCACCCTCGCTCAGGAGCCGTGAGTCGTTGCCTAAGAGAGCGATGAAGGCACTGATCTTGGACGTAATGGCCGCCGTGAGTCCCATTTGAGCTTCTTGTTGTGCGACCGGGAAGAAGTTGTAGGTGTAGATGGTCTGAAACTTGGTGCCGACACGGTTGACGCGCCCCACACGTTGGATGACTCGAGTCGGGTTCCAGGGTAGGTCATAATTGATGACGACGTTCGTCGCATGCAGGTTGACGCCCTCCGAAAGGACCTCCGTGCTGATGAGGATGCGGATGTCTGCCAGCTCTTCGTCGCCCGTGGCGTCTGGGTCGAAGCTCTGGATGACCCGACGAGACACCGGGCTGCCGGAGCCAGAGCTATAGGCCACGATGGCCATGGGGTCGACCAGTCCACTCAAGCGCTCCTGAAGCTGCTGTTCCAAGTACTCTGCAGTCTCCTTGGACTCTGTGAAGATGATGAACTTGCCGCGCAGATGGGGATCAGTTCGGATGGTGCGCGCCAACTTTTCCACCTTGGGGTCTGCCTTCACAGCGTGCCAATCTTCCTGCATCTGCTTCAGAATACCCAAGTCCTTCTTCAGGTCGCGCTCGAACGTGGGTTTGAAGCTGGCAACGAGGTAGGATTCGACGGCATCGGGCCGATCCTTCACCAGCAGGTCGATCTTCCCGGTATCGTCCTCCTCGATCCAGTCGAGGATCTTGTTGGCGTAGTCCTTGCTGACGTACACCTTGCCCGTCTTCTCCATCGCCGAGAGGGTCTTTTCGTACGACGTGATGAACCTCCCGAGCGTATTGCGGAACGCATAGAAGCTGGAATCGAGGCGCTTGACAAGCAGGACCTTCATGAACCCGGCCAGGTTGGTCTGTTGTTGCAGGGCAAACTCGTCGGGTTTGTCGCGCAGGTACATCTTGGGCGTGTAGCGTGCATATTTCAGCTGGCCGATGCGTGTCAGTGTCGTCTCGAACACGTCATTCAGTGGCTGGTCGAACTCGTAGGTCAGAGCCACAGGGTCGGCCACCCTGGGAAAGGTGATATGCTGATTCTCCAGGTCTGCCTTGAAATAGTGCTCGACCTCCGCACGCGTGCGCCGAACCATGACGTGTTTGAGCACCTTGTCCCGCATCTGAGCTGCGACCTTGGCCGATTCCTTGCTGATTGTCTCGGAGTCGCTCGTCTTCTTGAGCTCTTGCAGATGGTGGTTTATACGTCCAAAGAACGTATCCAGGTCAGGAACGCCGGGGATGCTGCTGCTCTTGCCCAGCTCGAACAGCTTGAGCTGAGCGAGGATGTCTGTCGGGCGGTTGTTGTACGGCGTGGCTGTGCACAGGATGACCCTCCTGCCCTTGCAGATACGTGCCAGCAAGTCATAAGTCGCCGTGTCCTCGTTGCGAAAGTTGTGTGCTTCGTCAACGATGACGTTGGCATAGGCACTCAGGTCCTCCTTCGCGACGTCCTCCAGTAGTCCGGTGGATCGCGCGTCAGCCCTGATGTCGATGTCGCGCACAACGTTTGGCCACGAGCCCTTGCGGTTTCGTTCGCACATGTGGGGCGATGCCAGAATGAGCGTCCTGCCTCCGAGCTCCCGCGCCAACATGCAGGCCATGTACGTCTTCCCCAAACCGACAACGTCGGCCAGGAACACACCTCCGTGCTGGGACACTTTGAACTTCGCATCCCGCACGGCCTGGATCTGATATTCCAGCCGCTTGACGTTTTCGCCGTACTCTCCGTGGGCGTCGGACAGTTCGACATCCAGGTTGCCCTTGAAGTACTCGTACAGGAACTTGAGGTACAGTTCGTAGGGTGAGACGCTGTCGTTGAGGTGTGTGTGCAGGCGGATACGCTCGAGTTCCTCTGGGGGGATGTTGACCGACTGGTCCCAAAGTTCGTCAAACTTGGCAAGCGCATAGTCATAGTCGGCACCAGACTTGAGCTCAACGTTGAACTCGATGTTGGAGTCCAGCCCCGACGCCGTCAGGTTGCTCGAACCTGTAATGACGCGGCCCCTGTCGAGCGCACCCTCGTTGAGGGTGAAAACATAGAGCTTGGCGTGCAACGGGCGCTTGGGAAACACGCGCACGAGTGCCTTACCACTCTTCACCCAGTCGAAGAACTCTCGTGCCCCTATATCCGCCGTGAGGTCATCGTCAGCTGTTTCCAGTTCGTGTCGGACGGCAGAACCGTACTCGTCGACGGACTCGCGGACGGTCCAGTCCTTCTCTGTCTCAACTGCGACCTCATTCATAACGAAGCGGACGGTGGGGTCGGCAGCCATGCCTATTAGGATTCGGATTTGCTGGACATTGTCGGCTGCGTCCGCGATGGCATGAAACCCGCTGACACAGAAATAGCCGCTCAACGCTGCGAATTGCTGTGAGGAGGCCAGGAGTGTTCGAAATCTCTTGGACAATGTGTTCTCGTTCTGATTAGTAATGAAGTCCGTATTCTCAAACATGCCACCCTCCGATAAGCAGCTGTCTTACGATTGTTTGATTCTCTGACCATTGTAGCACGACTCGGAGAACAAGAGGAACCCTGGATCGGCTCATCAAAAATGGAGGTGAATTGGCCCCGTCAACTCATGAGAAAAAGTACGTGAAGGATGACAGAATACTGCTGGTCTCTTGGACGAGAGAGGAGCAGTGTGGGATGTAACACTCTCGGGACGGTTCCGTTTTCTCCGAGACTGTTACACCTTCACTGCACCCTTCAACAAAAGGGCTGGATTCCCGCATGCGCGGGAATGACGGAGGCAGGGCGGTTCACGTACATTGTTGCGTGAGTTTACACGACCAATCGATGAATGGCCGTAATCACCGTTTGCGGGTTGATGTCGCCCTCGCCCGAGTATACTGAAGGTTATCTTGCTGCAAGTCATTTGCATGTGGAAGGGTGGTCGGGTGATGGTGAATGTCGTTTTCGATGCTTTCCGGGATACGCTCAACATGGTACCAATCCTGTTTGGGGTCTACCTGATACTGGAATACGTTGAGGCGAAGTGGCAGCAGCGAATCGTCGACGCTGTCGAGAAAGCGGGACACGTCGGGCCTGTCATCGCAGCGGTGGGGGGAGCTATTCCTCAATGTGGTTTCTCGGTCATGGCAAGCGCACTATACACGCAGCGACTCCTCACGATGGGCACGATCATCGCGGTGTACCTTGCCACATCTGACGAAGCCCTGCCCATCCTTCTTTCGAAGCCGGACAAGGCACACATCGTGCTTCCCCTCATCGGCGTCAAGGTCCTGCTTGCCGTCGCAGGAGGATATCTGGTGGACGCATTCATGCGGTCCGAGAATCGCAGGCGCACGCAGGAATGCCGGGACCTCCGGACGGCCGAGCAGGATGCGGTGAGGATCGGTGAACAGAACTGTTCCTGTGACGGTACTCGTGCATCATGCACGAGCAAGGAGACCGGCAGTATTGACTGGAAGGAGATCCTGTGGTCCGCAACGAAGCGAACGGCTCAGATCATCCTGTTTGTTCTGGTGACATCACTTGTCATTGGACTGCTCATCAATCGGGTCGGGCAGGAGAACCTGTCGCGCGTATTCCTGACTCACACGGTCTTCCAGCCTGTTCTGATAGCGCTTCTCGGGCTCATTCCGAATTGTGCCGCCAGTGTGGCGGTCACGCAGCTGTACATTGCGGGCACCATCAGCTTTGGATCGACAGTTGCTGGTCTGGGGGCTGCGGGCGGACTGGGACTCATCGTGCTCTTTCGCGAGAACCACGACACGAAGAATACGCTGAAGGTCGTTGCCTGGCTGCTCGGTATCAGCATTACTGCCGGCATCCTCATACAGTCTCTGTCGGGGAAGTGACCTCATGGATTCGGAGCACAGGCACCAGACGGTTGGAGACCA